>Ga0335077_10006573_pt1 | contig 14362 bp, 14 predicted proteins | sample Lox_Sample_31_FD_207151 | JGI IMG/M metagenome (GOLD analysis project Ga0335077, IMG submission 207151) | Soil microbial communities from Loxahatchee National Wildlife Refuge, Florida, United States - Lox_Sample_3.1 | ecosystem: Environmental > Terrestrial > Soil > Wetlands | place: USA...
GGCCAGCTGCGCCATTGCGTTGGAAGGACCAGGTAAGGCGTCGCTGGGCCGAACACTTGCCAAGAAAGGTGTGGGCACCGGCACGTTGATCGATCCCGTCTGAGTTAAGATGCACCGGCCATTTCCTAATCGATGAATCACTTTTTGACATTTCTTCTGCGGCACGGCTATTCGGTGGTGTTCGCTTTCGTTTTCGCCGAACAGATTGGACTGCCAATCCCGTCAACTCCGGTTCTGCTGGCGATGGGCGCGCTGGCCGGACTTGGGAAGTTGTCATTTGTTGCCGCACTGACGCTGGGAGTGGCGGCCTCGCTGCTGGCAGACACTCTTTGGTACTGGTTGGGAAGGAATCGCGGCTATTCCGTGCTCAACCTTTTGTGCAAAATTGCGCTTGAACCGGACTCCTGCGTTCGCAAAACAGAAAACGTGTTTTCGCGCTACGGCGCCGGCTCACTGTTGTTCGCGAAGTTCGTACCGGGATTGAGCACCGCGGCGCCTCCGCTGGCGGGACTGTTCCGGATGCGGCTCTGGCGTTTCTGGCTGGCGGACGGAGCCGGGGCGCTGCTGTGGGTGGGCGGCTTCAGCGGCCTGGGATTTGTGTTCCGTGAGCAACTGGAAGACGTTGCGATGTGGGCTCTGGGAATGGGGAGATGGCTCGGAATCGTTCTGGTGGCGCTGCTGGCTGTTTACATCCTCTGGCACATCTGGCAGCGGCAGAGATTTCTCCGCAAGCTCCGCATCGCCCGCGTTACGCCGGAAGAGTTATTGCGAAAGATCGAGGCTGGTGAACCGCTCATGATCGTCGATCTTCGCACGGCTCTGGATGTTGAGACCGAAGGGCACAAACTGCCGGGAGCGCTGGTGATGGCGCCTGAACAACTGGAGGCGCGGAACCAGGAAATTCCCCGGGACCGCGACATCATTCTCTACTGCACTTGACCCAACGAAGCCTCGAGCGCCCGTGCGGCGCTCCGATTGAACCGCCGAGGAGTCAAGCGCGTGCGCCCGCTAGCTGGGGGCTACAGCGGCTGGCGCAAGCGCGGTTTCCCGCTCGAGAGTATTGAAGCAACTGCCCCCGCCAGCGGTGGTAGAGTGTAGCGATGATTAACCGACGCCAGGCCATGAAGGCCGCCGGCGCGATCTTCCCTCTGAACGCTGTACTGCGCGCACAAACCGCGGCACAAGAGCCATTGAAGCGCACGAACCTGATGATACAGGATCTGCCGCCGATGGACGGCCGGAACCTGATGGTGACGGTGCAGCAGCTGGAATACGTGCCTGGAGGATCGAGCGATGCCCACCGGCATAACGGCTGCACGTTTGTTTATGTACTGGAAGGCGCGCTGGTCGCAAAGCTGGATGACGGCGAGGAAAAGACCTACACAGCCGGGCAGATGTTCTACGAGCAGCCTATGCACCTGCACGCCGTGTCGCGCAACGCCAGCCTGACTGAGCCCGTGAAATTTCTGGTCTTTCGCGCCATCGAGAAGGGCAAGCCAGCCACGGTCACGGCGAAGTGATCGAGCCGGCGCCTTCGGCCCGCCCCACCCGCGTCCGCCACCTGGTGCTTGGGCTTACGGTGGCGGCGTATCTCATCACCTACATGGACCGGGTCAACATCTCCTCGGCCGTGCCGGTCATTCAGAAAGAGCTGGGATATTCCATGGTCACGGTGGGCTGGATTCTCAGCTCTTTCCGTTGGGGATATGCGTTATTTCAAATTCCCGGCGGCTGGCTGGGCGACCGCATCGGCCCGCGGCGCGCGCTGGCGCTCATTGTGACCTGGTGGTCGATTTTCACGTCCGCTACCGCGCTTGCCTGGAGCGCGACCTCCATGGCAGGTTTCCGGTTTTTGTTCGGCGTGGGCGAAGCGGGAGCTTTCCCCATCGCCACCCGATCGCTCTCGCGCTGGATTTTGCCCGGCGAACGCGGTTTTGCCCAAGGCATTACGCACGCCGGTTCGCGCGTGGGAGCGGCGCTCACTCCCGCCATCGTCGTTTGGTTGATGGCTTCCTACGGATGGCGCATGCCGTTTTTCGCGTTCGGCGGCATCGGTTTGCTCTGGGCTGCGGTCTGGTATTGGTTTTATCGCGACACACCGGCGGAGCACGCCGCGGTCAACGGGGCGGAGCGCGATCTGATTCAGTCGTCGGTGGGTGATGGGCGGCGGGCGCACGGGCGGGCGGTGCCATGGGGACAAATTCTCCGCAGCTCTACGCTGTGGACGCTCTCGTTGATGTACTTCTGCTACGCGTATTGCATCTCGGTGTATCTGGATTGGTTCCCAAAGTATCTTCACGATCATCGCGGGTTCGACCTGAAACAGATGGGCATCTACGCCAGCCTGCCATTGTTCGCGGGCACCGGGGGGGCATTGATCGGCGGCTGGCTCTCCGATCACTGGGCGAAACGTTCCGGAGACCTCAAAACGGCGAGACGCAGCGTCGCGATGGCGGGATTCCTTCTGGCGGCTGGCGCGATTCTGCCGGCGACCTTCACGGCCAGCGCGGCGGCATCGGTGTGGTACACGTGCCTGGCCGTTTTCGGGCTCGAGACCACGGTGGGCGTCTCCTGGGCCATTCCACTCGACATCGGCGGCGATTACGCGGGCTCGGTTTCGTCGGTTATGAACACCTGCGGTAACATAGGAGGCGCAGTTTCGGCAACGGTATTGGGCTATCTGGTGCAGGCGTATGGATGGAACGTGCCGTTCGTGGTGGCGTCCGGGCTGTGCCTGACGGCAGCGGCGCTCTACGGCGGCATCGACGCCACGCGGAAGATTTTCGTAAACGAGACGGATGCGAGTTGAGCGATGAGAATCAACCCTGACAAATGCGTGGCGTGCGGAAACTGCACCTACGTCTGTCCTATGGGAGCGATCTATATCGATCCTGCAATCAAGCGCGCCACCGTCGACCGCAGCGAGTGCGTGGAATGCTACGCCTGCTTCAACGGGCTGAGCCAGGAACATCTGAATCCCACGCTAGTGCGCACGCTGCGCAAACTGTTCCAAATGTTCCGGCTGCGTTTCGATCCGGAGCCGGATGTCTGCCCCACCGCCGCGTTTGATCCCGAGGAACTGCAATGGCCCCGCGTAGTCCGGCGGGCGTTTTCCGATCCGCGGGTGCCGCACGAATCCACCGGTGTGCAGGGCCGCGGTACCGAGGAAGTGAAGACCAACGACGTGACGGGGCGCGTGAAGGAAGGCGAAGCCGGATTCACCATCGAGTTCGGCCGGCCCGGCGTGGGCGTGTGGTTCCACGAGATTCAGAAGATGACCTGGGCGCTGGCGAAGGCGGGAGTGGCGTTCGAGAAGAAGAACCCGATTACGTCACTCATGACCGACGTGGCGACGGGCACACTGCGCGAAGACATCCAGGGCGAGAAGATTCTCTCGGCGATTGTCGAGATCAAGGTGCCGGTGGAACGCACGGAGGAGATCATTCGCCTGGTTCGCGAAGTGGAGCAACAGGTAGATACGGTGATCGCGCTGGGCGTGGGTGCGCGTTGCGATGCAAGCGGCGAGGAGAATGTGGTCGGGCCGATGCTGGAGCGCCTGGGATACAAACTGGAGCGGGCCAAAACCAACGCCGGGCTGGGCAGAATTACCAACCCGGTGGAGGAGAAGCAGCCCGAGCCAGAGCAGGTGACTCGATGACCAACACTCTGCACCGCTACGGCGACGCCGCGAGTTTTTACGACGATTACGTGGTCTTTGCCATCCCCAGCCGGGGGAAAAACGAGAAGGGCAGCGTCCCCAAGCTGAAAAAGTTCCTGGAGATGGCGCTGCCGTTCAAACCGGTGAACCTGGGCGACGCCATTCACGGCGGTGCATTGCGGCCGTCGCGCAATATGCATCCGACGGCGCACTGGAAACGGGACATGGCGCCCGATTTTCGGGCCGTGATCGACGGTGTCGACACACCCACGACGGTTGCCGCGGTCTTCGATAATCGCGTGGCGGCGGAGGATTTTCTGAAAGCCGTAAGGCAGGCCGACCTCGGCCTGTGCATCAACGTTTCCACTTCCATCGACGGCGCGGAACAATGCTGCCACGCGGCAGGAATTCCCCGTCACAGCGTGGGCTACTCGCTAGGGTTTCAAGGCAAGACCGAGAAACTCCCCAATAGCCAGGTGCTGACGCTCACTACCATGTGTGGCCACGGGATGATTTCGACCAGTCTCGCGAAGAAGATGATTGACTGGGTGAAGGAAGGCCGCCGCACTCCGGAGCAAGCGGTCACGTACATGGCGCGCTTCTGCTCCTGCGGCGTGTACAATCCCTCCCGGGCGAAACGGATTCTCGAGGACGCGAGGACAAAGATCAAGTAGGTGCCAGGTGTCGGTGGCAGGTTTTAGCATGCTAGCACCTGGAACCTGCTTTACGCCTCCGCGCGCTTCTTGGCCGGTGCGTCCAGCACTTCGCGCAATTTCTTGGCCAGTTCATCCGGCGCGAAGGGTTTCTGCAACAGAAATACGTTGGATTCGAGTACACCGTGGTGGGCCAGCATATCGTCGGTGTAACCGGAGATATAGAGCACTTTCAAGGAGGGCTGCAAGACCTTGAGCCGCTGCGCGAGCTCGCGGCCGCTCATCTGGGGCATGATGACATCGGTGATCAGCAAATCGATGGAGCCCTGATGCTGCTCGAACAGGCGAAAGGCTTCAGCGCCGCCGCTGGCCTGTAAGATGCGGTAGCCCAGCCGCTGCAGCATTTCGCACACGAGCTGGCGCACGCCCAACTCGTCTTCGACCAGGAGAAGCGTTTCAGTCCCTGCGCGTACCGCGGGCTCGGCCTCGGTTAACGGGGCGGTCAGCGAGGGCTCCGTGATTCTGGGCAGGTAGATGGTGAACGTGGCGCCGCGGCCGGGTTTGCTCTCCACCACCACCTCTCCGCCGCTCTGCTTCACAATGCCGTAGACCGTCGAGAGTCCCAGTCCGGTTCCTTTGCCGGTCTCCTTCGAGGTGTAGAAAGGCTCGAAAAGGTGGACCATGATTTCGGCGTCCATACCTTTTCCGGTGTCGGCGACTGTGAGCCTCACGTATGAGCCTGGCCGCACATCCGCATGGAGCCTGGAGGAGCGAGCCACTTCCACGTTGCCCGTCTGGATGGAGAGCTTCCCGCCCTCGGGCATGGCATCGCGCGCATTCACGGCCAGATTGATGATGACCTGCTCCAGCTGGCCGGCGTCGGCCCTCACGCTTCCCAAGCCGGGCCTGAGCACCGTTTCGAGCTCGATGTGCTCGCCAATGACGCGCCGCAACATCCTGTCCATGTTGGCTACCAGGGCATTCAGGTCCAGGACTTTCGGCTGGATCACCTGGCGCCGGCTGAACGCCAGCAGTTGATTGGTGAGGCTGGTGGCGCGGCTGGCGGCCTTGAGTACCTCTTCCACGCAACCGTGCAGCGGATCTTCGCCCGGCAGATCGCGCAGGATCATATGCCCGTAACCGGAGATCACCGTCAACAAATTGTTGAAGTCGTGTGCCACGCCGCCGGCCAACCGCCCGACAGCTTCCATCTTTTGCGACTGACGAAGTTGGTCCTCGAGCTGCCTGCGCTCCGTGATATCGACACCGACGCCGCCGATGAACTGTACTTCATCGTTCTCATCCAAAATAGGAAAACGATAGATCAGCCAGTGATGCACGCCGTGCTTGTGGGGTATGGGCTCCACGTTTTCCGCCAGCTTCTTCGAGCGGGTGACTTCCAGGTCGTTCGCCACGAACCGGTTCGCGTACTCCTTCGGCCACACCTCGTCGTCGGTCTTCCCCAAAAACTCGTCCGGATCGAGATGGAACAAGCCCTGAGCCGCCTCATTGTAGAAGACGTACTGCCCCTGGCGGTTTTTCATAAAGGCCACGCCGGGAAGATGCCGCATGAAGGCTGCGAAGCGCTGCTGGCTTTCACGTAATGCTTCTCTCGAACGTTTTCGCTCGCTGATGTCGACGGTGGTGCCGACGATGGTGGGAGCGCCCGCCAGGTCCGTAGACTCCACCAGACTCATGTTGGCCAGGATCCATACCGGGCTGCCGTCTTTTCGCCGGAAACAGATTTCCTGCTGGGTGAGGGCCTTCTGTTCGCGCAAGCGCGCCAGGATCTCATCGCGATCCGACACTCGATAATAAAACTGTGGCGACTTCAACGAGCTGGCTTCGGCACTCGAAGTGTAGCCCAGCATCCTGGCAAAGGCCTCGTTGCATTCAAGGACGTCGCCATCAAAGTTCGTACACAGAATGCCGGCCAGGTTCTCCTCGAACAATACGCGGTACCGGGATTTTGAAGCACGGAGCGCCCGCTCGGACAGTTTACGCTCGGTAGTGTCTCGATAAATGCAGATGACACCCGCGGGCGTGCCCCGCTCGTCGGAAAAAAGCCGCGCCGTAATCGAGATCCACTTCCCCTCTTTCTCATGAGGATGCTTTACGAACAGGTCCAGCCAATCGACAGTCTCACCGCGTAGCGCCCGCAGCACGGGGAACTGGTCTTCGGGCAGGGGAGTGACGCCATCGGCAAGATAGACGGACAGAGCACGCGACCAATCGGCGGCTGAAGCATGTTGCGGCAGGATGCCCGCGATGCGCTCGGCCGCCGCGTTCCGCAAGGTGAACCGGCCATCCCGATCCACCACCGTGACGCCGTCCTGCATGCCGTCCAGGATGGCTTGCGTCAGATTAGGCGGCAGCGAGGTCCGCGTCTCATGCGATTGATCTTTGCCAAGGGAACCGGGTGTGTCCGGTTGACTCATGTTCTGCTCAATGCCGTTACGAGAAGCTCGTTCCTCGGCCTCTGGTGGCCGGAATGGGATCTCTGGGGACCTTGATGGTAGCAGTGCCCCGCGGAATATTCAAGGCCGCACTCGAATTCTGCATTAAATCAATCAGGACTGTTCCGTACCTTTCCGCAGCCTGTGATATCTTGCAAGTCGAGATGCCCCGCCGAAGCAATCTGTTGGTACCGGGAGTGCTGTTTCCGATGGCCGTAGTTTGCGTGTGGGCGCAATCGGAGACGGCTGTTGTGCGGCCCCGCGAGATCCACGACGTTCTCGTCAATCCCGGCATGGGCATCACGACGTTCCAGCGCTTCAACGGGGATGCCATCAACCCTGGCCGCAGATGGTCGGAAGAGGGGCCAACATCCAAACTGAAGGCTGGGGAGGTGAAGCCGGACTTTCCGGACACGTCGATAGCGTACTTCCGCTGGTTTTGGTCGCAGATCGAGCCGGAGCGCGGCAAGTACCGTTGGGACGCGGTCGACCTGGCGCTGGACGAAGCGCGCGAGCATCAGCAGACGCTGGCATTCCGGCTGATGCCGTACGATCAGCAGCACCCGTTGCCCGAGTGGTTCCAGCATTGCGGAGCACGGCGCGCCAACAAGCCGGAAGATAAAGATGGCGCCATCTGGTCGCCCGATTCGAGCGATCCGCTTTATGTCAGGTATTGGGGAGAAGTGGTGGCGGGTGCGGGCCAGCGCTACGATGGCCATCCTTACCTGGACACGTTGGATGTCTCGACGTTCGGCTATTGGGGCGAGGGCTGGGGTCCTTACCCGCCGGACTGGTCCACGCAGAAGGAACTCATCGATCAATATTTCGCCGCGTTCCGCCGCACGCCGCTGCTCATGAATTTCGACGAATTGCAGGCGCTCGACTATGGCGTGCATCGCGGCGCCGGGTGGCGCCTGGACTGCTGGGGAGACATGGGGCGCCCGGGCCGCAACTTTGCGCACATGCTCGATCTGTATCCGCAGCAGGTGGTGAAAGCGCACGCCGAAGACACTTGGCAACGCAGTCCGGTATCGCTCGAAACCTGCGGCGTCCCAGCTGACTGGAAGCAGAACGGGTTCGACTTGAGCTACATTCTGGACCAGGCGCTCCGCTGGCATGCGACCTCAATCAACATCAAGTCGACCGCGATCCCCGCCGAGTGGAAAGCTCCCTTCGATGAATTTCAAAGAAAGATCGGCTACCGCTTCGTGCTGAGGAAACTCGAATATCCGCGCACCGTGCACCCGGGCCGGACGGCGCCGTTCCGCATGTGGTGGTTGAACGCGGGGGTCGCGCCGGTATATCGCGATTACCTGATGGCCTTCGAAATCTATTCGTCCGGCGAAAGCAAAACGATTCCAACCGGCGCCGACATCCGCAAGTGGCTGCCCGGCGATGCGGTCTTCGAGGACTCGGTCTATGTGCCGGATGAACTGAAGCCGGGATCTTACCGGCTGCGCCTGGCGTTGCTCGACGGGCGCACTCTTCGGCCGGCGATTCGTCTGGCCATTGAGGGCCGCCAGCCGGATGGCTGGTATGACCTGGGGCCCATCACGGTGGAATGAGCTTTTGATGAACTGCATCGCCTATACCGGCGGCACATAGCTGGGATTTTGTACCTTGTGCGCCGTTTCGGCGCCGCACACCGGTAGGGCGGGATCCGTCAGCAGGCCAATCTGCTTCAGAACGGAAGCCTGATCCCAGTAGATGTGTTCGTGAGCCAGTTTTCCATCGCGGAATTTCACGATGACCACCAGCGGAACTTCCACGTGCTTGTTGGTTGGCGACACGCCGGGCAGCATCCACGGCATCTCTAACGTGTGCGTGAACGAGAAGACGATTTCGTCCACAAGCTGATCCTCGCTCACCGTGCGCGAAACCGGAGTGAGCTTGGTGTCCGGCGGCATCTTGGGGATGAAATCGGTGGAGTAGAAGCGGTCAAGTTCCCGCTTTCCCCGGCCTCCGGTCATGACGGGAACATGGTTGACATAGGCGTCGTCCACCATCGTGTCCAGCGTGCGAGCGGTATCTCGGGTAGAAAATTCGTGCGCCGTGTGCTCTTCCCAGAGTTGGGCGAGGTTGGGTGATGGCATAAGAGCGATCTCGCTACGGCCAGGCTTTCAGCAGCTTGCGCAAAAGAACCAGTTGGCCGAGGTGATAGGCATTGTGATCGGCCACCAGCAGGGCTTCGCGGAGCACGGTCTGTCCATCGCCGTGAGGAATGCGTGCAAACAAGTCGGTGCGCCGGTTCTTAACGAGCGCGACCATCGCCTTGAGGTCTGCCTGGAACGCGTTCACGCTCTGGGACCATGCGCGGGCGCTGGGCGGCGCGTGGGAACTCGGCCAGTACCCGGCGGGCCATTCCGGCGAGACGTGCGCCGGATTCCGGCTGAATTCCAGAATGTCCCGCTGTGCAATGCGCATGTGTTCGAGTAGCTCCCAGGCGGTGTAGGGTGACCGCGGGTGTCTGGCGCCGCGGAGCGCTGCGGGTAACTGCGCTACGGCCGCCTCGAAACTGGCGTGCGCGCCGCCGCCGGTCAGCAGATAAATAAGATGCTCCCGCAGGGAACGGTCTTGGATAGCCGGTTTTGGTTTCATTGGGACGGGAGTTTATCACAGAGAGGTCGGGTGTTTTCCCGATTGAGGGTTAACCTATGCCACAGGCACACTGCAATTAGGACCCCGTAGTGCTGGAATTAGTCAAGGAACAAGGATTTCTCCTTACGCGTTCGAGTGTGATGCGCAACGCGCCCGAAGAGTCCGGAGTGTACGGCCTGTACAGCCACAACAGATGGGTTTACATCGGCCATAGGTCCAATATCCGCAAAGCCTTGCTCGAGTACTTAAGCGGCCAGATGCCCTATGTTCTGCAATGGCAGCCGAGCTATTTCGTTTTCGAGCCCCTGCCCTACCGGGAGCGGATTGCGAGACATAAGGAACTGGTGGCGCGTCACCACCCGGTCTGCAATCGTAAAACCCAGACGCTGCCAAGCTACTCATAACCGTACCTCAGTAGTTTTCCCGATTTTTGTTTCTGGCTACGGCTGTTACCTTCATCTCATCTGCCACTGTTTTTCTTCGGCCCGGCCACTCCAGCCGGGCCATTTTTTCAGCGGGAGGCGGTCTCTGCGGGCAAGGTCGTTATACTGAGTATGAATGACCCGTCGAAATTACCTGGCACTTCTGGCGGCATCCGCCGTGCGTCTAGGAGGGCAGGGCATCTCCTCGCGCGGCGTCAAACCTCTGCCGCGCGGGAAGCCTTCCGGTCTGCCGTTTAATGCGCACTTCGTGGACGTGGCGGAAACCGCCGGGCTGAAGCATCCCGTGATCTACGGCGGAGTGGACCGCAAACAGTACATCATCGAGACCGTAGGTTGCGGCGCCGCTTTCATCGATTACGACAATGATGGCTGGCTGGATATTTTTCTTCTGAGCGGCACCCGGCTGGAAGGCCCACCCGACGGTTGCACCAACCGTCTGTACAAGAACAATCGCGACGGCACGTTCACCGACGTCACCGAAAAAGCGGGACTCGTCCGCGCGGGTTGGTCGTCGTCGGTGTGCGTCGGTGACTTCGATAACGATGGCTTCGAAGATCTGTTCGTGACCTATTGGGGACAGAACGTGTTGTACCGCAATAACGGCAATGGCACGTTCACGGACGTTACGGAGAAGGCCGGCTTGATACACAAGGACAAGCGGTGGGGATCGGGCTGCACGTTCGTGGATTACGATCGCGACGGCCGGCTGGACCTGTTTGTGTCGAACTACCTGGATTTCGATTTCCAATCCATCCCCAAGCCGGGACAGAACAGCAACTGCAACTGGAAGGGAGTGCCGGTGAATTGCGGCCCCCGCGGTCTTCCGCCAGGCGCGCCCGTCCTTTATCACAACAATGGCGATGGCACGTTCACCGACGTGAGCGAGCGGGCGGGTATCAGCAAAGCCAAGGGAAGTTACGGGATGACGGCCGTCGCGGCTGATTTCGATAACGACGGCTGGCCGGATATCTACGTAGCCTGCGATTCCACTCCCAGTTTCCTGTTCCGCAACAACCATGACGGAACGTTCACCGACATCGGGCTGGAATCGGGTGTGGCGCTGAATGAGGATGGCATGGAGCAGGCCGGTATGGGCATCGGCATCGGCGACTACAACCTGGACGGAAATCTGGATATTTTTAAGACGCACTTTGCCGACGACACCAACATCCTTTATCGCAACGAAGGCAAGGGGAATTTCGAAGATGTGACCATCCGCGCCGGCCTGGGGGTGGAAACCCGCTACATCGGGTGGGGCGCGGGCATTGTGGACCTGGATAACGACGGGCTGCCGGATCTTTTTCTGGTGACCGGCAATGTGTATCCCGAAGTTGAGGTCAAGCTGCCGAGCTATCCGCTGCGCACGCCGCGCATCGTTTTCCGATCCCTAGGTGGCGGCAAGTTCGAAGAGCTGATTGATCAGGCCGGCCCCGGCGTGTCAACTCCCCACGCGAGCCGTGGCTGCGCCTTCGGCGACTTTGACAACGACGGCGATATCGACATGCTGGTGGTCAATATGAATGAGCCGCCGTCCCTTTTGCGAAATGACATGACGGGCAACAATCACTGGTTGAAAGTGAAATTGCTGGGGGTCAAATCAAACCGGAGCGCCATTGGCGCCCGTGTCACCGCGCATTACGAAGGAAAGACGCAAGCGCAGGAAGTCCTGAGTCAATCGAGCTTTTATTCCGCCAGTGATCTTCGCCTGCACTTCGGGTTGGGAACCTCGACGCAGGCCGATCTCGAAATTCGCTGGCCCAACGGCGCCAAGGAGACGGTGACCAAAGTTCTTGCCGATCACCTCGTGGTTATCAAGGAAGGCGCAGGCGTGATCAGGACCGAAGCGTTTCGCAAGGTAGCCGCCGAACAACCGGCAGCCCGTCTCAAGCCGCGGGTCGCTGGCGAATCTCCACAATCCGGGAAGTGATGATGGGCTGCTCGTACGCCGGGTGACGAAACTCCAGGTGCATGCCGCGGCCCACGAATGAAGGCTTGAGCATCGAACCGCCCCAGTTGGAGCCCTCAATTTTGACCAGGACCGGTTCCGGACAGAACTCCGGATGCCCCGAAATAAGAGCCTCACCTTTGCCGTAATGCACGATCGTGTAGGAACGGTTCTGCGTTTCCACTTCGAGGGTGCTCTTGTGAGGCAGGTCCCACAGGTAAACGCCCCCCTCGATTTCGGATTGGACGATGTTGTGGTTTACCCGGTCGCTTAGATTGGGGTGAGGGAATGATGGCCGCGTCCGGGTATCCAAGTCAAGGCCTCTTACTTTAAGTATAAGCCGCAATTCTCTGGTTTGTCGCCCCTTAATGGAGTTAAATTTCGCCCCAAACCTTCCGGTCTTTGCAGCGGCTAGTAAAATAATCGCATCATTATGCGCGCTGTTGCGGCGGCATGGCTATCACACACGCTTGTCGCTTACATGATCCTGATCTGGCCAGCTCTCGTCCGGCGCCGCTATCACTTGCTGCAGCGAAGGTTACAGCAGCACGAACCGCAGGCGCGGATGCGAGCCTACCGGCGCATGCTCCTGCATCAGGGCGCTATGGTGTTGGTGGTCACGGCCATCCTCGTCCTGGGTGCGATCCCAGCGTCCCGGGTGGGATTCGCGAAACCCGTGGGCGGGTCCCTACAAACCGATATTGTGTTGTCCTTTTTGGGCGGTGTGATCGCATCTGGGTTGATTCTTCGATGGAAGGGTGATCATCTTTTGCAGCGTCTGTTCCGGATGGCCGGCGCCCTCCTGCCGGTTACGCCCCAAGAGCGATGGACGTTCGCGGCGATCTCGGTGGGTGCGGGTTTTTCCGAAGAGCTGTTGTTCCGCGGATTCCTCATCGACTACCTGAACCAGAACTTCACGGGCCTGGACACCTGGGCGCTGGTCCTTATTTCCAGCGCCGTTTTCGGGTTTGCCCACCTCTACCAGGGCTGGCGTGGAACGGTGCTGACCGGAGTGCTGGGCTCTGCATTCGGGCTGCTCTACACGTTTACGGGCAGCCTGCTCGCCCCCGTTGTCATACACGCGGCGGTAGATTTGCGTCTGCTGATCATCGTTACGCCGGAGCGGATGCGAGCTTTCGGCTTGGCGCAGGACGCGCCCCTTTCAGGCGAGTAGCTCTTCCCGGCCGGAGGGCGCCCGATCCCTGACTGCTGTAAAATGTTTCCGGACTTTATGCGTACGTTTCGAGTTCTGGGAATGGCGGCCGTGATGCTGGTTGAAGCGTCGGCTGCCGTCATTGTGGAAGCCGATGCGCGGCGGGGCGCGGATCTGTTCGGCACTGAAATGTGCCTTCGTTGTCACAGCATCAACGGGCAGGGAGGACGGTTAGGGCCCGATTTGGGCCGGCGCGTGGATCGGGATTACACGCCTGCCCTGGTCGCCAGCCGCATGTGGAACCATGCGCCCGTCATGTGGAATGCGGCGCGAACGGAGATGATCCAGTTGCCGCCGCTAAGCGAAGCGCAAGCCGCCGATCTGTTCGCCTATTTCTATTCCGTCCGATTCTTCGAAAAGCCCGGCGACGCCGCTCGCGGCCGGCGGCTGTTCAGCGAGAAGCACTGCGCGGAATGCCACGGTGTTTCCGGAACCGGGCCCGGCAAGCCCATCAATTCGTGGGATTCGCTGTACGATCCCATGGCGTTGCTCGAGCGCATCTGGAATCACACGGCGCAGATGCGAACGGCTTTTGCGGAGAAGAAAATCACGTGGCCCCAGTTGACCGCGCAGGATATGGCGGACCTGCTGGTCTATCTGCAGCATATGCCGCACATGCCCGAGAAGATCATGGAGTTTTCTCTGTCGCCGGGGGAGAGCGGCAAGGATCTGTTCGCTTCGAAGGGCTGCGCCGATTGCCACCAGGGAAAACTCGCGCTCGAAGGCCGGCTGGCGCACACCAGCCTGACCGGTGTGGCCATGTGGAATCATGCTCCTGACATGCTGCAGATGCCGCCCGCGCTCAGTGAAGACGAAATGCGCCGCATCGTCAGCTACGTCTGGGCCAAGCAGTTTTTTGCTGATTCCGGCAACGCCGGCCGCGGCAAACGCGTTTTCACTCAGAAGAATTGCGCTTCATGCCACAACGATCCTGCCTCCGGCGCCCCGTCGCTGGCGCACGGTAAAGATGCCTACTCGCCGGTCGTCATGGTCGCCGCGCTTTGGAAGCACGGCCCGCGTATGCTCGAGCGCATGCAGCAGAAGAATCTGCCGTGGCCTCGCTTTACCGGCGCCGAGATGTCTGACTTAGTCGCCTATCTGAATACGATGTAATCACGGGAGGAGATGCGTACCATGAGCTTTGAAAGCAGCCGGCGTGGCTTCCTGCTAGCGGCCGGGGCACTCGGGCTTGCGCCGCTGCGCGGCGAGAAAACTAACTCCGGCGGCGATGATCTCAAGCTGGCGGTGGCCAGCTACTCGCTGCGCGGCTTCCAGCGTGACCTCGCCATTAAGATGATCAAGGACCTCAGCGTCCACTACGCCAGCATCAAGGAGTTTCATCTTCCGTATAACGATTCCCCAAAGCAGCTGGCCGACGGCAGGAAGAAATTCCAGG
>Ga0335077_10006574_pt1 | contig 14362 bp, 13 predicted proteins | sample Lox_Sample_31_FD_207151 | JGI IMG/M metagenome (GOLD analysis project Ga0335077, IMG submission 207151) | Soil microbial communities from Loxahatchee National Wildlife Refuge, Florida, United States - Lox_Sample_3.1 | ecosystem: Environmental > Terrestrial > Soil > Wetlands | place: USA...
GAGCGCGAGGTGGTCCGGGCCCAGCACTTCGAGGGGCTCACCCACGCCGAGATCGCCGCGCGAATGGGGATCCCGGTGGGGACCGTCAAGTCGCGCTCGTTCCGGGCTCACCGGCGGTTGGCGTCCGAACTGGGACATCTCCGGCAGAGGGGGCCGGCATGCAGCTTGGTGAGCGGGTGAGCGAATACCTTCTCTCACCGCTCCGACACCGATCGGCGTCGGCGACCCGTTTGACGCGCGGTGACGCTGCTCACAGCTCGCGACGTTCGAAGCTGACGATTGCGGCGATCAGAACCAGCAGGAACCAGCACATCACCCATAACAGGTAAGACGAGGACGGAGCTCCTTGGGCGTAGAACGGATCTCCGCGGCCGCCTTCGTCCAGGTGCTGCGCGATGAGCGAGGGTGGTTGCAGGTAGTAGATCGCGGCGCGCCACAGCCCATCGGTGGGGAGTAGCAAGCGCCCGACCCGCCCCACGGTCCGCAGCGCGGCGATGTTGAACGCCGTGCCCAGCGTGCCCACGACTCCGGCCAGCCATCCCGCGCCGAACGCCGCGATACCGATGACGCCCGCGGCGATCATGGGCACACGGGTGCTGAGGAGGAGCGCCAGGGTCAGCAGGAGCGCGCCCTCGGCGAACAGGTAGACGCCCGCGAGTAGGGGATTTGGTGGGAGGAAACCGCTCGCCCACCGAACGACTGCGAACTCCAGGGCGCAGACGCCGGCGGCGTACCCAGCGAGCAGCGTCGCGAGCCCGAGCCACTTGCCGAGGACGACCTCGGTTCGCCGGACCGGTCGGGTGACGATCGTCATCAGCACGCCCGACTCGACCTCCGAGGAGATCGAAGGAGAGGCGATCGCCGACGCGCTGAGCGCGAGCACGAAGCTGAACATGAACATGAACAGGATCAGCGCCTGGGGAACCGCGAGGTTGCTCTCCCCGGAGGTGAGGCTGTTGGTGTGACTCAAGCGATCGAAGCCCCATGCGCTCAGTCCGACGATGACAACGGTGATCGCCACGAACGCGAGCAGGAGCCGCCGGCGCACGGCCTCTTTGATCGTGAGCGCGGCGATCGTCAAGGTCGCGTTCATCGCTCTCCCAGCAATTCGAGGAAGCGCGCTTCGAGACTCTGATGCTCGGGGATCACGGCCTCAATCTGGCCGCCGAGCGAGACCAGTTCGGCGACGAGCTCGGCGATCCGGGACGGGTCGATGCCCTCGACCACAGTCCACCCATGCTCGCGGTGCCACCGACCGAACCGGCTCAGTCCGCTCCACCAGCTCGGACCGAGGCCCTCCACCTTGAGTCGAACCCTGCCCTGGCGCCGGAGCAGTTCGTCGAGGCTCCCGGTGGCGACGGCCTTACCTCTGTCGATGACCGCAACGCGATCGCACACGTGCTCCGCCTCCTCCAGCAGGTGCGTGTTCAGGAACACGGTGGAGCCGCGCTCGCGCAGGCCGCGGATGATCTCGCGCACGTCGTGGCGTCCGACGGGGTCGAGCGCGCTGGTGGGCTCGTCGAGCATCACCAGCGTGGGGTTCCCGAGCAGCGCCACGCCGAGCCCCAGCCGCTGCTGCATTCCCTTCGAGAACGTGCCGACGCGGTCGTCTCTTCGCTCGAGCAGACCGACGGTCTTTAGCGCTTCGCGCCCCTCCTCCTCCCACATCGCCTTGGGGACCGCGAGCAGCCGGCAATGCAGGCGGAGCACCTCTCGGGCGGTGAGCAGGGGTTGGTAGCGAAACAGCTCGGGGAGGTATCCGATCTGCCGCCGGGCCTCGCGATCCCCGAGCGGGGCGCCGAGCACGAGCGCTTCGCCTCCGGTCGGGCGTGCCAGGCCAAGCAGGAGCTTGACCACCGTGGTCTTCCCTGCCCCGTTGGGGCCGAGGAAGCCGAACACCTCTCCTCGCTCCACGGTCATCGACAGCGCGTTCACGGCGATCGTGTCGCCGAAACGCTTGCTGAGCCCGATCGCGTGGATCGCCGGCGAGGTCGCGGCCTGCGGGGACCGGTTTTCCGATGAGGAACGCGGGGTTTCTGACAGACCGACGGGGCCGTTAGCGGCCGATCGCTGTTGCGCGTCGATTGCGGTTTGCTCAGCCGAGTTGGTCCGCGACATTCAGCACGTCTTGCGAATCGAGGATTCCGACGACGGCGTGGAGCAGCCCGTGGCCGTCCTCCCAGATCACGGCGGACGCCGCGTTCGAGGAGTCGGCGAGCAGTAAGCCCGGCCAGCCCGCGATCTGCACCGAGCGGACCGAGGCACCAGTCGGGACCGGCACCGGGAGCGTCGTCCTCAAATCACCGAGCAGGCGGATCTCCTCGGCGAGTTTGGGAGGGACGCCGGGCCGGCTGAGTAAGAAGGCTTCGATCTGCGTGATCGTGGCCCCCGTCGAGCGCGCCGTAGGACGACGCATGGTTGCGACGGCGAGCGTGGGCGCGCCGGTGCCGCCCGTCCCGGAGTACTCCGCGACGACCGTCGGACCGGCGTCAAGCGTGACCGTGCTCCCGGCGAGACTCGGGGCCGCGGAGTTGAAGGCCACGGTGGCCGTCAGGCGCGGCTGCACGGTGAACTGCCGGACCGCGCCGACTCCGGCCGGAAGGTGGGCGGGCAGTGCGACCGCAAACCCGGCATCCGCGGCGGCCTGGGAGAGCGAGGTCGCCGGGTGGGCGGTGCCCGAGGACCATGTGATGGTTCCGTACCGCATGGTGCTCGAGCCATTCGGGGTCGAGAAGCCCCCGACCGCTTGGCTGTCGCCCAGTCCCGTGAGGGCCCCGATGGCTTGCATTTCGGTCTGGCTCAACGCGATCGGGGCGACGTGGGTCGGTGCGAAAACGGTGGTCAGGGTGGCGGCGGCTGCGGTGCCGGCGACCACGATCCCGACCGCGCCGATCGCCAGCGCGGTCCGAAGCGACACTCGCGGGAGGCGCGCACGTCGCGGGCGAACGCGCACGGGATGGCCGAGCCTTTCGCCGCGGCCCATGTGGCGAGACCCCAGCTCACGCTGCAGGCGGGCCCACGCCACGTCGAGGTCGGGAACGAGCCGGGGGATCGAGAACAGCTGGATGGCGCGCTCGGTGTCCTCGGCGATCTGGGCGCGCCGAGCGGTGCAGCGCCCACAGCCGGCGACGTGGTCGATGACACGGTCCGGTACGGCCAGGGGCTCGTCATCGAGCCGCCGAAGCACCCCGTCAGGAATGTGTCTCACGGTCCATCTCCTTTCGAAGTGCGGACTCCGCCCGTCTGAGCAGAGTCCCCACCTGGCCAACCTTCACGCCGAGCGCGTCGGCGATCTCCACGTAGCTCATGCCGCCGTGGCGCATGACCAGAATCGCGGCCGACCGGCGTGGCAGCCGACTCAGGAAGCGGCGCACATCGGCCCGTCGTTCCCGCTCGATCACCGTGTCCTCGGCGCTCGGTAAGGAGCTCACGAGCTGCACCTGCAACTGGCGCTTGTCCCGACGCCGCTCGCCCCGGAGCGCGTTGAGCGCCGTGTGCACCGCCGCGACCCGCACCCATCCCGCAGCCTGGTCGTAGTCGCCCGGGAAGCGTCGGTAGGCGGCCAGGAAGACTTCCTGAGCGACGTCCTGAGCGCCCTGCGAGTCGCCCACCACGCTCTGTGCGAGGCGTACCACGGGGCGGTAGTGGTTGCGGAAGAACGACTCGAACGCCGGTATGCCGGAGTCGCTGTCAGGCCGCTCGGACCACTCGTTATGTCGCGCCTGCAACTCCATCACATCGACTAAGCACCGCCGCAGCCCTAAATGTGACACCTCGGCGATCGGCGCTGGGTGGACCCTGCGTTCCCGTGCCGCCATACCAAGGGTGCGACGATGGGCGGATGACTGCATGGCGGGACTTCGAACAGGCAGAGCCGGAATTCGCGCAGCGCGTGCGGGCGCTGTTCGACGCTCACCGGCACAAGACGATCGCCACGTTGCGAGCCGACGGGTCGCCGCGGATCTCCGGGATCGAGGCGGTCGTCGAGGACGGCCAGCTCGTTTTCGGCTCGATGGCGAACGCGCGCAAGGGCGCGGATCTCCGGCGGGATCCGCGCTTCGCTCTGCACAGCGCGACTGTCGACCCGGTCGAGGGCGCGGAGGCGCGGTGGCCGGGCGAGGCCAAGATCTCGGGGCGCGCGATCGCCGCCGAACCGACCACCGGCGGAGACGCCGACCGTTTCCACGCCGACATCGCCGAAGTTGTCCACACCCACCTCAACGCCGGGGCCACGATGCTCGTCGTCGAGTGGTGGACGCCGACGCACGGGCTGCGAAGGATCGAGCGAGAGTGACCTCCGATCAGTCGCGAGCCGAAGGTATCAGCATCTTTCGTGATGTTTTGATAGACACAACCAAGGCGCTGAGCACTTTTGTACGCTGACGGCCTCGCCGGCGCTTGCAGTGCGCCTCATGGATTGATATTTACGGCGCATGCGAAAGCTTTCGCCGGGGGCGCTGGCGGCAGCAGCGCGCCACAACCGCGGTAAGGCAACATCGGCGCTCGCGCTGGCGGTCATCGCCGCGACAAGCCTCTGGCTCTCCGCAGGTGGATCGGCGGCGGGACCGGGCAATCGGATTGCCGTGAGCGGCGTCGCGACGCTGCGCAAGCTCACGACGCAAGAGCCGAGGAGCCTGCCTGGCAACCCGATCACGTTCCCACAGGACGCAACCCTTTCGTGCGCGCCGCAGCCGAACGGTCAGCCCGCGACCTGCACGGCCGTAGCCACCCTGGTGGGGGACTCCGGCCCGCTCACGAACATCCCGCTCGCGACCTTCTCCCAGGTGTTCACTTCTGCGAAACCGATACCGCTCGTATTTGGTCTCTCGCAGCACACGCTGGACCTCCTATACAGGCACCGCGGGGATCCGAGGTGTACCGTGACGGTGGCGATCATCAACGACTCGAGCCCGGCTGGCTCAACCGGCACGGGATCGCAGGGTTCGATCGCCACGGCCGGCGTCGGCCCGCAGAGCACCACCCCCGCGCGCAGCTTCACCGCGTTCATCCCTGTCCCCGCACCCTGACGGCGTCGTACCGCGGACGCCGAAGCATGCCGCGCGCCCGGGGTGCGGCGTGTCGGGCCGTTAGAATGCTCGATCAAGAGGCGCTGAGCGACGCTCGCGCGGGGTGATCTTGTTGGGAGTTTCGAGCCCACAGCTTGTCGGCCGTGAGATCGAGATCGAACGTCTTATCGGCGCCCTCGAGGCCATCGAGGAATCGCGTCCCACGGTCATCCTGATCGTCGGCGAGGCCGGCGTCGGCAAGACGCGACTCGCGCGCGAGGCGGCGAGAAGCGCCGCCGAGCGAGGGATGCTCGTCCTCCGCGGCGAGTGCGTCGAGCTGTCCGGAGGCGAGTTCCCATACGCTCCGATCGCGGCGGCGTTGCGCGACGTGGCGCCTACGGCGCTCGAGGAGGCCGTGACGACCCTTCCGGCGCGGTCCCTGGTCGACCTGGCGCGCGTGTTTCCGGACCTGGTGAGCGATCCGGGTCTGACAGCGCCAGACGACGAGCAGTTCGCCCAGACACGGGTGTTTGCCTGGCTGCTGTCGCTGTTTCGCCAGCTGTCCGAAACGGCGCCGCTCCTGATCGCGGTGGACGACCTGCAGTGGGCGGACGCCCCGTCCCGCGACTTCTTCCGGTTCCTCGTTCGGAGTCTGCGCTCGGAGCGGATCGGCCTGGTCGTGACGGTGCGTGGCGATGAGCTGCATCGAGATCACCCCGTGCGCCGGTTGGTCGCCGAGCTGATCGGCAGCGAACACGTCGAGCGGATGGACGTGGCACGCCTGCCTCGCGAGGCTGTTGAGCGGCAGGTTGCGGGCATCTTGGAGATCGATCCCTCACCGGACCTCGTCACGCGTCTGTTCGCCCGCGCCGAGGGCAATCCCTTCTACACCGAGGAGCTGCTGGCGGCGGATCGCGCGAGCATCGACACGGTGCCGGCGACACTTCGTGACGCGCTGCTGCTACGAGTGGAGTCTCGCTCGGGTTCCGCGCAGGCGGTCGCGCGACTGATAAGCGCCGTCAGTCGACCAGCCGAGCACGCCCTCATCGAGGCGACCGCCGGCCTCGAGCGCACGGAGCTCCGGGCGGCGCTGCGGGAGTGCGTCGACTACCAGCTGCTCGTATCCGACCCCCAGTCGGGACGGTTCCGGTTCCGTCACGCGCTGCTGCGCGAGGCTGTCTACCAGGATCTGCTTCCCGCGGAGCGCGCGGGGCTACACCGGGACATTGCCCAAGCCCTCGAGCAGATAAAGGGCGGGGTGTCCGCGGCGGAGTGCGCCCACCACTGGGACGCCGCCGGTGAACCCGAGCGGGCACTGAGGCGGGTTCAGCGGCTCAACGCGTCTTCGCGCATCGCGAAGCGCTGGCGCACTTCGGCCGTGCCCTGGAGCTCTGGCCGATCGTGGAGTCCGTGGACACCGTCGGCACCGACCTCGTCGGGCTGCAGGCTCGCGCGGCGGAGGCGGCCCGCTGGACGGGCGACTTCGCTCGGGCGAAGCAGCTGTGCGAGCACGCCCTCCAGGGGTTCGACCATGCCGATGATCCGAGCAGGGCGGCCGCTCTGTACGAGCGGCTTGGCCGCTACCAGCCGTGGAACGTCGAGGGGTCGCTCGCCGCGTACGAGCGCGCACTGGCCCTATTGCCCGAGGACAAGGTCGCCGAGCGCCTTCGCCTCCAGGTCAACCAGGCCTACGCGCTCACCTTTCTCGGCCGCTGGCAGGAGGCCAAGGTGGCCGCCGAGGACGCCGTTGAGCATGCGGCACGCAAGCGGCTGGTGTCGGAGGAGGGGTCGGCCGCAGCGGTCCTCGGGGTAGCGGTCGCGTTCCTCGGCGATCCGGTCGCCGGCGCGCGCCACCTTCAGCGCGCCCTGCAGCTGGCCGAGCAGACCGGCAATGTCCAGGACCTCGCGCAGATCCACCTCGACCTCGGCGAAGTGCTGAGGCTTCAGGGACAGATTGGGAGCGCTCTCCAGGTGATGCTCGACGGGGAGCGTCTGGCGGCGCGCCACGGGGCCGAAGGCTCGCACGGGAATTTCATGGCTGTCAATGCGGCAGACGACCTCTTCCGCCTCGGACGGTGGGACGAGGCCGAGGCGAGGATAAGGGAACTGGAACGCCGTCAACTCGGCCCGACCGCAGAACTGTTGATGGCTACGGTCGCCGGTCGGCTGCACGCCGCCCGGGGCCAATTCGAGCCGGCGGCGAAATCGCTCGAACGGGCAGTGCAGCTCACACGGGAGGCGGCGCTGCTCGAATTCATCCCCACTCTACGCGCTGCCTACGCCGAGCTCGAACTTTGGCGAAACGCCACCGATCGGGCCCGGGGGCACATAGCGGCCGGTATCGAATCAATCGGCGACAGCACCGACGCGCTTCACCTTCCCGCCCTTTACGCCATGGGGGCAAGAGCTGAGGCAGACGCCGCCGAGGAGGCGCGTTTGCTCGGCGACACCGTCGACGCACAGGAAGCACGCCAATCCGCTGCCGCTTATTACGAGCGCCTGACCGCGCTGCTCGAGACCACGCGAAGCTCCGTGATGCCGCCCGAGGCGGAGGCGCACCTGGCCAGTTGCCATGCGGAAGTCTCGCGGGCAGGTGGCCTCTCGTCGCCCGAGCGGTGGGCTCGAGTCGTCGACCTGTGGAGGGCGCTCGACCGTCCGTATGCGACGGCCTACGCGGCTTACCGGCACGCCGAGGCCCTCGTCGTTTCACCGTCCCAGCGCCCGCAGGCCCAAGCGGCGCTCGCGGAGGCGGCGCGGTCGGCCGGCAGCCTGTCCGCGCAGCCGCTTCTCGCTCGGATTCGAACCCTCGCTCGTGCAGCGCGATTGAGCCTGGCCGCCGACGCCGCGACCGATGTTCCTACCGAACCGGTCGCCGAAACGCCGGCGTCCTTCGACCTGACCGAGCGCGAGCTTCAGGTTCTCTCGCTGCTGGCCGCCGGGCTCACGAATCGCGAGATCGCCGCAAAGCTGTACATCAGCCAACGGACCGCCGGAGTCCACGTCTCTCACATACTCTCCAAGCTCGGGGTCCCAAATCGGGTCATGGCGGCGGCCGCGGCGCAGCGGCTCGGCATCTCTCCGATGAGCTGAACGCAGGCCACAGGCTCCTGACGGACGCCCAGGCACGAATCCGAGCGCCGCCCGGCCCGCCGCGCGACCGCAGTACGTACGTCGGCGGTGCTCGGGGCACGGGAAGCGGACCAAGATACGCCGCCCTCGCGCCCAAAGATACGTCGGGTACACGATGTCCACTCGCCGCGCGAGTCCTATGGTCACTCCCCGCGTACCAACACCATGCGGCCAGCGGGGCGACACGGCTGGCGCCAACCAGGGGGAACCATGTCCACGAGTGACAATGCCTTCAGGCTGCTCGCCGAGGTGCGAGTGGCCAGTCTCAAGGGCTGCAGCGGCGGCGCGACGGGATCCGGTCTGCGGACCGAAGCCGCCACTGGCGTGCCGACGCGTGCGGGTTCGGTTCAGGCCGGCCAAGCCGGCAAGGATCGCGGCTCTGACGGCGAAACCGATCACCCTGCGCGGAATCGCCGATCTCACCGACGACTCGGGGGGTGAGGACGAAATGACCTCAGCGACCCCCAAAGCGCGCGCCAGGTCGAGCGAGCACGAGCTGGTCCGGACCATTCGACTGGCCGCGGCGGGTGACCACCACGCGTGGGACGACCTCGTGGAGGAGTTCGGTGCGATGGTGTGGGCGATCGCTCGGGCACACCGGCTGGGCGACGCCGACGCCGCCGACGTCTTCCAGGCGACGTGGGCGAAGTGCCTGGAGCGCCTGAACCAGATCCGCGACCCCGCCCGGATCGGCGCGTGGCTGGCGACAACAGCCCGGCGGGAATGTCTGCACGTCCTGCGCGTATCACGCCGCCAGGGACTCTGGGCAGACGAACTCCCGGAATTTGAGTCACCAGCTATGACGGCGCACGACGCCCTGGCCCTCGCCGTGCGCGACGAGGCGCTCTGGCGCGGCTTCTCGCGCCTTCGTTCGAGTGACCAATCGCTGCTGCGCCTGCTGGTCGCCGATCCGCCCATGACCTACCAGGAGATCGCCGCCGCGCTTGACATGCCGATTGGAAGCATCGGCCCGACCCGCGCTCGCGCGCTCGACCGCCTGCGCCACGAACTTGAGCTCGGGGGCGAGCTCTCCCTAATCAGCGACTGAGGAGGCAAGACATGTCAGACACCATGGAGACACGCGTCGCCAAGATCGGTATCCGGCTCATCGACGACGCGTACCTGGCGTGGATGGCCGCCGAGGCCGAGTCAGGGCGGGCGCTGCGCGACTGGTCCGCACGGTCCCTCCACGACGGGTTCTACCACGCGTACCTCGCCGCCCTCGATCGCGAAGAAGCCGCAGCGCTCGATCTACGCCAGCTGGTCCGCGTGGCCGAGGACGGCAAGGACTCCTCAACGGATGCGAGCACGGCCGCCGCCCGCCGCGAGGGTGGCGGCACACCCGTAGATGGGCGAGACCGCGGCGGCCAATAGCTCGGCGGCCCCCACGCCGCATGGTCGGGATCTCGTCGATCTCCGCCTGGCGGCCGCGCGCCTGTGATCTGACTCGGGGCGGCGCGCAGGCCGCGTGGGTGGACGGCGTGGCTCGTCCTCCAAGTCCGAACACCACGCGGTCCGGTGGCGTTCGCGACCAGCCTCAGCGTGGCGTTGCGCTCCAACAGCGTCGCGTACTGCGGCCCGACGATCCCCGAGCCGGACGTACGCGGCGGCGCGATTGCGCCGCCGCCGCATGCGTAGGCAAGGCGAGTTCGAGCCGTGACTCTCCTCCGCCCATGGGCGGGTTTGTCTACCACCTTGTCTCACGCGAAAGCTGAGGCACATTGCTGGTCAGCCTCGTCTGGCGATTCGCTCTGCACGATCGCCCGCGCGGTTACGCACTACTTAAGACGAGCAGAACGGCTCGGTGATACACGACCCGGCCCGGCCCGGCCCGGCCCGGCCCGGCCCGGCCCGGCCGGATCACCTTGACACGAGGTCGCTCGCGGCTGGACCCTGTTCCTGGTTGGCCATCGCCCGCGGCCGGTGGCGGGTACCGGCGTCGATGCCGTGATCCGTGCGCGACGCCGCTCCTGACACACGAGCACCCCAGCGGCGACCCGCCGCGCCCGCACGAGCGGTGTGAGGAATCGCTGACTTCGGCCCGCCGCCAAGCTATTGCCGTGCGGGGTCGATTACGATCGGTGTTTGAGCGCTTACACGGGCGAGGGGTGGAGGTCCAGGGCGATGGATGGGACGATCGGGATTGTGCTGTCTGGGGGTGGCGCGCGGGGGGCGTATGAGTTCGGGGCGCTGGAGGTGCTGGCGCCGGTTCTCAACGAGCCGGCGCGGATCATTGTCGGCACGAGCGCTGGGGGACTAGGTGCCGCGTATCTGGCCGCGGACGCGCATGACGGGCTCGAGGCGGCCGCGCGCGCCGGCGGGCATGCGTGGCTTGACGTCGAGATCGCCGACGTGATTGGCCCGCTGTGCTCACCGCGCGAACTCGCCCGTGTGCTGCTGTACGGGCTCGAGCTGCTGGGCATTGGTGTTCCCGGCCCGGCGAGCCTGCTGGACACCGGCCCGCAGCCGGAGACCATCGCGGCGCTGATCGACTTCGAGCGGCTGGCCCGCAATGTCGAGGATGGCACGCTGACCACGGTCGCCGTCGTCGCGACCGCGTACGCGACCGCGAGAAGCGTGGTGTTCCACTACGGGGGCGAGTCACCTGCTCGCGATGATCAGCGCGGCATCGACTACGTCGCGACGCGGCTCGCGGTCGAGCATGTTCAGGCCTCCAGCGCGATCCAGTCGCTGTTCCCGGCCGTACGCGTGGAGGATCGCTGGTATGGCGATGGTGGCGTGCGGCTCAACACACCGCTGAAGCCCGCCCTCAGGCTGAACGCCGGTCGGCTGGTGGTGATCGGATTGAACTCGGTCGCCGGCCCGCCACTCGAGCACGACGATCGTCGCCCAGACGTGTTCGACGGCGCCTCAGCCGTGGCCCAGGCCCTCCTCGCCAACCAGCTCGCGCACGACATCGACACGCTGGCAACGATCAACGATGACGTCAAGCAGAGCCGCAACCCGATCACGCACCGGCTCGTTCCCTACATGTTCGTCGCGCCGACGGACCGGCTTGCGATCGGCCGCCTGGCGACGGACGTCTACAACCGCCATTACGCCGGCGCACGTGGGCTGCGCCGCAATCGCCAGCTGGCGCTGCTCGGGCGACTGCTGGACGCCGGACGTAATCCCGTCCGCGGCGACCTACTCAGCTACTTATTCTTCGCTCCCGAGTTCATCCGCCCACTGATCGAGCTGGGCCGGCGCGACGCGCACGCATGGCTCGAGCAACAGCGTCGTGCGGGCCCCTGGCGCACCGAGCACCCCTGGGCCGCTACGGCCGAAGCGACCTCGGCACCCAGCCGCTGACGCTCACGGCGATTACGTGCGTGGATTGCCGGGCACGCCGCGTCCGCGCCTCATCTCACGGCGACCGTGCTCGCCGCACGAGGCGAATTCAGAGCATCCATGAACGGGAACAGCAGTGCGACGAGCCCGGTCCAACCGGTCTGGTGGCTGGCGCCGATCCCGCAGCCGGTGTCGCCGTCAAAGTACTCGTAGAACAGCAACAAGTCATGCCAGTGGGCGTCCGTCTGGAACGTCTCGCTTTCGCCGAACACCGGCCGCCGGCCGCTCTCGTCGTCGGTAAAGGTGCTCACGATGCGCCTCGCGATCTCGATGGCGACCTCCAGCAGGTTCATCTCGCGACCCGAGCCGGTGGGGCACTCAACCCGAAGTCGGTCGCCGTAGTAGCGATGAAGCTGACCTAGGGCGCGGAGGATGACCAGGTTGATCGGGAGCCATACCGGGCCTCTCCAGTTCGAATTTCCACCGAACATGAACGAATCCGACTCCGCCGGCAGATAGCCAACGCTGTAGTGCCGGCCCTGCCAGTCGAAGCCGAACGGCGTTGCCAGGTGCCGGCGAGAGAGCGAGCGGATTCCATGGGGGCCGAGGAACTCCTGTTCATCGAGCATCACGGCAAGCAGCCGACGCAACCGCTGCTCATCGACCAGGGAGACCAGCCCACGTCCCTCCGGGCTCAGACCCGGCAGGTGAGCGAGCGCACGCCCGGCGTCGGGGAAGACATATGAGCCGATCGTGGCCGCGGCACGATCAGTTTGTGCGAGCAGGCCGAGCAACAACGCGTTGCGCTCGATCATGCCCGGCTCGAAGACGGTGGCCGCGCACAGCGGCAGAAGCCCGACGACTGAGCGTACCGCGATCCTCGTGGTGCGCCCGTCTGGCATCCTGATCGCGTCGTAATAGAAGCCATCCTGATCGTCCCATAGTGGACCGTCACCTTCCGGCGGGTTCATCGCGAGCGCGATCCACTCAAAATGGCTGAAGAACTTGATCGCCATATCACGATAACTGGGATCGTGCCGGGCTAATTCGAGAGCGATTTGCAGCATCGACTGGCAGTACAACGCCATCCACGCTGTACCGTCCGCCTGCTCGAGCGCGATATCGCCCGGGAGCGTCGCAGACCGATCAAACACCCCGATGTTGTCCAAGCCAAGGAACCCGCCCTGGAACAGGTTGCGGCCCCCGGGATCCTTGCGGTTCACCCACCACGTGAAATTCGTCAGCAGACGATGGAACACCCGGGCCAGGAACTCGCGGTCTGCCGCGCCGCGGGTCGCCGCCTCATACTCGTACACATGAAGCGCGGCCCAGGCCGTGACCGGCGGGTTCACGTCGTCGAAGTTCCACTCGTAAGCAGGAGTCTGACCGTTCGGATGCAGATAGCGCGTCTTGAGCAGGAGCTCGACCTGCGCCTTCGCGAAGTCGATGTCGACAAGCGCGAGGGGTGGGCAATGAAACGCCAGGTCCCAGGCGGCGAACCATGGGTACTCCCACTTATCGGGCATCGAGATCACATCGCCGGCAACCATGTGGGACCACTGACGGTTGCGCACCGCACTTGCTGGAGCGCTCGGATTCCACGAGTCCACCCCATGCTCGCGCAACCAAACCTGCAGGTGATACTCGTAGTACTGCTTTCCCCAAAGCATTCCCGCCAATCCCTGGCGCATCACCCTCGCGGCATCGGAGTGCAGCGTCGCCGGAATGACGGTTGCATAAAACTGGTCGGCCTCCTTCCGCCGCATCTCCACCGCGCGCGCAAACGCGACGGCGAGCGACTCCTCGCTCGGCGCCTTGTCCCGCAGTGCCGCCAGCCGCACCCGAACCGAAGCGCTGGCGCCCGGCGCGACCTCGAGCACGTGGTGCGCCGCCACCTTGGTACCACATTGTCGCGGATTCACCGCCTCCACATGTCCGCCGACGACGTACTCATTGATGGCATCCTTGACGTACGGCGAAGCGTTTGGGACCCCGAACAGGCGCTCGGTGTTGGTCTCGTTCTCACAGAACAGCAGTCTCGCCGATGCGTCGGCGCAGAACAGCCAGTCTTTGAGCTCGTGATGCGTTGCCTGAGCGGCGGCGACTCCCCGGCCCACATCCACCGCCCGCAGCATCGGCTTGGACACGGCATGCCCCCACGACCATGTGTTGCGAAACCACAGCGTCGGCAGAACGTGCAACGTGGCCGCGCTCGGACCGCGGTTGTGTGCCGTAACCAGCATCAGGATGTCGTCGTGGTCGGCCTTGGCGTACTCCACAACCACGTCGAAATAACGATCGTCGTTGAAGACGCCGGTCTCCAATAATTCGTACTCCGGATCACGCTTGCCGCGGCGCGCGTTTGTCGTCACGAGATCCGAGTACGGGAAGGCCTGCTGCGGATACTTGTACAAACACTTCAGGTACGAATGAGTAGGAGTGCTGTCGAGATAGAACCAGTATTCCTTGACGTCCTCGCCATGATTCCCCTCGCCGTTAGATAGGCCGAACATTCGCTCCTTGAGAATCGGATCGGCTCCATTCCACAACGCGACGGCAAGACACAACCGTTGACGCTCATCGCAGATTCCTGCGATCCCATCTTCACCCCACCGGTACGCACGCGAGCGCGCCTGGTCATGCGTGAAGTAATTCCACGCGTCGCCATCCACGCTGTAGTCCTCACGCACCGTTCCCCACTGACGCTCGCTGAGATACGGGCCCCAAGACTTCCACGGGACCTCGCCACGACGCGCCTCGTGCAGACGCTCGTGTTCCGCCGTATCGGAAACCCCACGCATCATCAACATAACGGCGCAGTATCACACCACGCACGCGGCCGCCGGGAACTATTTCCACGATCCGCGCACTCGACTGCTGCTCCGGCGCGACCGCCCGATCCGCCTCGGCGTGCCCTTCCGCCCACAGGCGCGTTC
>Ga0335077_10006575_pt1 | contig 14360 bp, 16 predicted proteins | sample Lox_Sample_31_FD_207151 | JGI IMG/M metagenome (GOLD analysis project Ga0335077, IMG submission 207151) | Soil microbial communities from Loxahatchee National Wildlife Refuge, Florida, United States - Lox_Sample_3.1 | ecosystem: Environmental > Terrestrial > Soil > Wetlands | place: USA...
AGACAAACCTTTGCCATCCGGTGCGATTGATCAAAGGATGCTGGTGCGCGAACTAGCGCGACGCGGCGCGCTCGACCGGCTTCTCAACGTTCACCATCCACGTGATTCCGAAGCGGTCGGTGAGCATTCCGTAGCGCACGGCCCAGAAGGTCTCGCCGTATGGCATGATGACGGTGCCGGATTCCTCGAGTGCGCGGAAGATGCGTTCGCCTTCCGCCGGATCCTTCAGGCTGATGTTGACGGCAAATCCGCCGGTTTTGCTCTGGCGGCCTGGAGGCGCGTCGCTGGCCATCAGCACGTTGTCGCCGATGAGAAGGCGCGCATGGAGAATCTTGTCGCGCCATTCCGAGGGGACGTGTTGCTCAGCGGGTGAGCCGGTGTGCGGCATCATCATTTCGATTTTCCCGCCGAGAACCTTGGCGTAGAACTCGAAGGCTTCTTTACACTGTCCGGTGAAAAACAGATAGGTATTGAGATGCATGGTCCTCTCCTTAGCGAAATTTGCGACAAAAATACTCCCCTACTTGAAACCTCTGGCTGTCAGAAACAAATTCAGGGCGTGGTTACGCGCCGGCTGCTTTCTTAAGCGTTGGAATGTCGATCTTGGTCATTTGCATCATGGCTGCCATGACCCGTTTTGACTTAGCAGGGTCGGGATCGCGCAGCAATTCGATCAATTGTTTCGGGACAACCTGCCAGGACAGACCAAACTTGTCGGTGAGCCAGCCGCAGTGGTCGGTTTTCCCGCCGGCTGAGAGTTTTTCCCAGAAGCTGTCGACTTCTTCCTGCGTTTCGCAATTGACGACGAATGAAACCGCCGGGGTGAACTTGTAGACGGGCCCGCCGTTGAGAGCCACGAACTCCTGTCCCTCAATCTGGAACGCCACGGTCGTCACCGAACCCTTGGGCCCGGGACCACCTTCACCATACCGAGTCGTCGTTTGGATCATCGAATTCTTGAAGATCGACGTGTAAAACTTCGCGGCTTCTTCCGCCTGATCCATGTACCAGAGAAACGGTGTGATCTTCTGCTCCATCTTAATTTTATTGCCTCCTTAATCGCACAGCTTGTGCGGCCGTCTGACAGTAAGACGAATGAGAAACGGAAGAATCGACAGGCAAAGCAACTAAACTTTGGGCAACTCGGGCACTTCGACGATCGGCCGGATTTCCACGGTGCCCCATCGTCCGGCAGGTACGCGCGAGGCGATATCGATGGCTTCATCGAGGTCCCTGGCGGCCACCATGAAAAAGCCTCCCAATTGCTCGCGGGTTTCGGCAAATGGGCCATCGGTAATCAAGCGCTGCCCGTTTTCGAGTCGGAGACTGGTCGCCGTGGAGGTGGTTTGCAAGGGTGCGGCACCAAGGAACTGCCCTGTTTCCGTCAACTTCTGGGCAAATGAGGCAGACTCCCGGTAGCAGTTCTGGCGTTGCTCTTCGGTAAGCGCTGTATTTTCTTCGAAGTACATCAGAAGCATGTATTTCTTCACCGGCGATTCCTTTCTGGCCCGTTCATCCTACGTAGCACACTACCGTTTCTGAATCCCTTTCTACCGGTATGTCGAACGGGCATCCGCCAAATCGACAGGTTTTGTAGAATAGGTGCCGTCCAATGACGACCAAGGCCGCTAGCGCTGTCGATCAGCTATACCGAGCCGAATGGGGCCGGATCGTCGCCACGCTGATCTCCATCGTGGGCGATTTCGACCTGGCGGAAGAGTGCGCCCAGGAAGCCTTCGCCGCGGCGGTGAATCAGTGGGAAGAAAGCGGCGTGCCGGATTCGCCGCGAGCCTGGATCATCCAAACCGCGAAGCATAAGGCCATCGACCGCATCCGCAGGCAACAGCGCTACGCGGAAAAGCTGGCATTGTATAGCAGTTCCGAAGTGCCCGAGGCAAGCCCGGTTCCCGACTACGACACGGGAGAAATTCCCGACGACCGGTTGCGGCTGATCTTCACGTGCTGCCACCCGGCGTTGGCGCTGGAATCGCAGGTGGCGCTGACGCTGCGAACGCTATGCGGACTGCAAACCGACGAAATCGCCAGGGCCTTTCTGGTCTCGGAAACCACCATGGCGCAACGGCTGGTGCGCGCCAAGCGCAAGATTCGCGACGCCGGCATTCCGTACGTCGTGCCGGAAACAAAAAACATGGCCGAGCGGCTGGAAGCCGTTTTGACGGTGATCTATCTGGTATTCAACGAAGGATACGCGGCCACCAAGGGCACGTTGTTGCGAACGGATCTTTGCGCGGAGGCGATACGCCTGGCGCGGCTGATTGTCGGGTTGATGGCGCCGTATCCGCCGTCCGAGGCGCGGGCGCTTTTGGCGTTGATGCTGCTGCACGATGCGCGCAAGGATGCGCGGCTTGATGAGGCGGGCGAGATCGTGGTGCTCGAAGAGCAGGACCGCACAAGATGGCAGGACCAACAAATCCGCGAAGGATTGGCTATTTCCGGCGCTATCGCCGAGGAAGGCCAGCTGGGCCGCTTCGCCATCCAGGCGGCGATTTCGGCGGAGCACTGCCGAGCTCGACGGGCTGAAGAAACCAACTGGGGCAGGATCGTGGAACTCTACAGTGAGCTGGAGCAACTGCAGCCTTCGCCAGTGGTATCGCTGAACCGCGCCGTAGCCGTGGCGATGACGCAAGGACCGCAGCGGGGATTGGAACTGATCGACGCGTTAAGCAGCGGAAATGACCTGCAGAACTATCACTTGTTTCATGCGGCTCGCGCGGACATGCATCGCCGCTTGGGGAGGAAAACCGAAGCTGCAAAGGATTACGAGAGGGCACTCGCGCTGGCCACCAACGAAAGCGAGAAGCGCTTTTTGCAGAAGCGAGTCCGCGAAATGACGTCTGACTGAACGTGGGCGGCGGACTGCTGCCGGCTGCCTGCGCCGACTCAGGCTACCGCAAACTGGTCGTATTCGCGGCGGCTGGGCTCAGGGAGCAGAACCCACAAGGTGTAGATGCCCAAAGCAGTGCCCAGCGGGAAGCGGAACAGCGCCAGGAAACCGATGACCAATCCCAGCGGGCGTGCCCAGGTTTTGCGTTCCGACAATCCCCACGCCAGCACCAGATGAACAATTCCGAAAGCGCCGAACAACACCGAGAGCCACACCAGACCCATGGAGAAGGGCCACATGCTCCAGCGAAACGGAAAATCCCAGCCGGCCCAGGCGTGAGCTGCGAAAATCCGCGGCAACAACAGGGGCCCAATGAACGCAAATGCGAAGGTTTCCAACAAGCGAAGCACGCCGTTGATGGTCCAAAGAACGGCCAGCAGCCGGATATTGCGGCGGACTCGGTCGCCAGGGGCGAGAGCCACGGGAACCGCGGCCGCGAAGCCGGCCCCCGGCAAGACCCGTGTGCCGCACGCGGTGCAGAATTGGGCCTCGGCGTTGAGTGGTTTGCCACAGTGGTCGCAGAACATAACTCACCTCCACGGGCAGTCTTCTGAGGTTTGATGATAATACGCAGCGGACCCCGTCAATGTTTCCAACATACCTGCGGGTTGCAGAGCTAGCCGGATGCGGACGTTAAGATAGAGTCCGGGCAATCAGACCAGCCACGGTTCCGAGGGCGACCACGGTGGCATAGGCAGCCGCTGCCAGCCGCCAGGAAATGGACTTACCCACAATCGACAAGGAGTAAACGCTGATGATCCCGAGGGTACAGAGGATGGTCACTACGTAGGGGAGAGGTACTCCCTTGGCCATGGCGATGTAGGCGACGGCCACGTCGAACGCCATGGGGACCGGCAAGAGCGCGGCCACCAAGGCAACCGCGACGATGCCTATGACGGTGACCGGAGCGAATAGTGCCTGTTGCGGCAGCAATTCCACCACAAACGCTCCCAGGACTGCTGCCAGGAGCATCAACGGGAGCGCGATCCGGAAGACGTACCAAAAGCTTTTGGCGTAGGATCGCGCGATGCCGACAAACGCTAGCGACCACGTTTCGGATACCGGAATTTCGATCGGGCAGGCGATTGTTGCCGCGTCGGCCGACGCACGGGTTGCCGCCATGGGGGCGAACACGAAGATCAGGAAGAGGACGGTTGCGAGTTTCAGCAGCGCGACGGACATCGGGAACAACGCGAAAGTCATCGCCAGCACAACTACGTTCAGGGCGGGCGAGGCAAACATGGTGGCCAGCACCGACTCGCTACTCATGCCCGAGGCCAACAACCCGCGTGCGATGGGGGCCACGCAATTCGTACATACCCCGAGCGGGACCCCGGCCAAGGCGCCTAGAAGCGTATTGAGATAACGAGATTGCGTGCGGCGGCGCCGGAGCGTGGCCAGAAACGTCAGCGCAGCTGGACCGAACAGAAACGAGAAGGTCATGCCGACGCGATTCGCGTCCAGCCAGTTCACCGTTGTTCTCCACGCGCGCGTGGTGAGCGGCATGGAGGGGTCTACGGAATAAACTTGCCCGAAGGTAAGCGATCCGGCAGCTTTCACTTGCGTGCCGGCGCGGTAACGCTTCATCAACGCCGGATAGCGCGAATCCCCCCAGAAAATGCCGGCGATGAGCACCATCAAGGCGACTGCCAGAGTGCGGCTACGCCATGTGGCCGTGGCGGAAGCAACCGGACTCAAATTCAGTGCAGAGACCTGTGCGGACATGCTGCCTCCTCTGGAGCGAGCCCGCCCGAGGCGCGGGCAAAAGGATGCGAATTCGCGACACTCTATACGCGGAGGAGTCACCAGGAAATAACCTGAAAATACTAGGGAGGAGCTAATCGAACGAAGTGGGGAGCGCGGGATTGCGAAAGTGTTCGAACATATGCGCGATTTGGGCAGGAGTTACGCGGGAGAGCGAGAGTGGCGGCAACTGGTTCTCCGCGAAGAACTGCGCGTCGGAAGTTTCGTTGCTGGGCTGGGCCGAACCTGCAACGACTTCACCGAGAAAGAAAATCTTGTAGGAATGAAACGCGAATGGAGGATGCCCGTGGAGATCCCGATCGTACAAGGCGGCCACTTTCGTAATTCGCACTTCGAAGCCGGATTCCTCGCGGGTTTCGCGGGCGGCGGCGACGGCGGGCGCTTCTCCGACATCCGCCCAGCCACCCGGCAAGGTCCAACAGTGGTCGGATAGCTCGCGTACCAAGAGAATCTTTCCATCGCGGAAGGCCGCCAAGCGCACGTCAACCTTAGGAGTAGCGTAGCCGGCTTGCCCGGTGAAAAGCTGTTCGATCGGCGCGCCGGCGGGGAGAGGAGTTCCGGTGGTCATCATTTCCGCGGCGATTTCGCGGATTTGGTGATAGCGCTCAATATCGAATTGATCTTGGCAGTAAGTGAGGCCGGACTGCGCGATGGCCTGCAGACGGCGCGCCCAGGCGAGCCATTGAGGAACGGACATGCCGTTATTCTGGCAGCCCCCGCCACGAGCGACAAGGCGGGGATTACAGCGAGCGTCCGGCGGCAGCGCCCGATGCCCAGGCCCATTGGAAGTTGAACCCGCCGAGTTGCCCGGTCACGTCGACCACTTCGCCGATGAAGTACAGGCCAGGGACGATTTGCGATTCCATGGTCTTGCTGGAAAGCTCGCGTGTATCGACGCCGCCCGCGGTCACTTCGGCCTTCGCATAGCCTTCCGAGCCGCTCGGGGTGATCTGCCAGCGATGAAGCCGCCGCTGCAACGAGTCCAGCGAGGCGTTGGTGAAAGTCGTGGGAGCATGAACTTCCAGCCACAGTGAAGCGAAACGGTTGGGCAGGAACGACTGCAGCGTTTTGCGCGCAGATTCGAGACTGCGTATCGACGAGGCGCGCAGCGGCCCAAGCGCGTCTCTTCCGGGTGCGAGGTCCAGCGAAAGGGCTTCGCCTTCTTTCCAGTAGGAAGAGATCTGCAGAATCGCCGGGCCGCTGAGCCCGCGATGGGTAAACAACATTTTCTCGCGGAACTTATGCGAGTCGCAGGAAACAATGACTTCCGCGGACACGCCGGCGAGCTCCGCGTAACGCTTGCGATCCGGGAAATCGAACAGAAGCGGCACCAGCGCCGGGCGCGTAGGGACGATGCGATGGCCGAACTGGCGGGCGAGTTCATAACCGAAGGCGGTGGCGCCCATTTTTGGAATCGAGAGTCCTCCCGTGGCGACAACCAGAACCGGAGCGCGATATTCACGGTTCTCGCCGCGCACCACAAACTGGTCAGCGCGTTGAATGTCGCGGATCTGCACGTTGGTGGCGACGTGAACCTTGGCGGCATGACATTCGGCCTCGAGCATGGCCACAATTTGACGGGCAGACTCGTCGCAGAACAATTGTCCGAGCGTCTTTTCGTGGTAGGCGATACCGTGCTTTTCGACGAGGGCAATGAAATCCGCAGGTGTAAATCGAGCCAGGGCGGACTTCGCAAAATGAGGATTGTCGGAAAGGAAATTCGCCGGCTGGCAGTGGCGATTCGTGAAATTGCAACGGCCTCCGCCGGAGATGAGGATTTTCTTGCCAATGCTCTCGCTGCGCTCCAATACAGCGACACGCCGGGCGCGCTTCCCTGCTTCCATCGCGCAGAACAGGCCGGCAGCTCCGCCTCCAAGAATAATGGTGTCAAAAGTTCGAGAGTGGGTCATTGTCGGGAGGCGTAGATGGAGTCATTACTTCATAGAGCATGTTGTAACAAAATTGTGCCAGAAAAAGCTCTCCGACCCGAATCGGCGGTCGCCCGCCCCCGAGGACACATCCGAAACGGCGCCGAACAGGCGTACTATGAGTAGGAAGTAGCAACGAAAATCGAGCCGCGGTGAAAACCACAAGCATAGGCGGAGAAGCGACAAGCGACTGGTCGTTGCTGGGGCGTATCGCCCGGAAAGACGAAGTGGCGTTTTCTGCCCTCTACGACCGGTACTGCGGATTGGTGTTTTCAACGGCCAAACGAATTCTCCAGCGAACCGGCGAAGCGGAAGAGATTCTGCAAGACGTGTTTTACCAGGTGTGGTGCAGGGCGGAGCGCTTCGATCGAGCCAAGGGTTCGCTGGCCGGCTGGCTGCTCGTCGCGGCGCGAAACCGTGCCGTTTCAATGCTACGGCGCAAGGCCAATCGAACGGGAGAATTGCACGAGCATGGCGTCATGCTGGGCGTGGACATGGAATCTCATGCGGCGCAGGAACTGCTTCTCGACACAGTGCGACGAGTGATGGCAAATCTGCCGGACGGCCAGCGGGAAGCGCTGGAATGCGCGTACTTCGAGGGCATGTCCCACTCGGAAATTGCGAGGAAAACCGGCCAACCGCTGGAAACCGTTAAGACGCGAATACGAATTGCGATGGACACGCTGAAGAAGGAGTTGAGTTGACGAACAGCGAGCATATTCGAGACGAAGAGCTGGAGCTTTACGCTTTGGGCGGGCTGCCGGAAGAAGAAGCGGCAGCGTTAAAGTCGCACCTGGCCAGCTGCGGCGAGTGCGCGATGAAGCTGGCGGAATCCCGTGGGAATGCCGCCTTGCTATCCTTCGCGGCCAAGCAAGAACATCCCGCGGGCACGATCAAGGCCGAATTGATGGAGCGGATCCGCGCCAACCGCGAACGCGAAGAACACTATGCGTGGCCGTTGCCGGCGAATCATCAGAAGGACGCTAAGACGCAAGGTGTGACGAAGCCGGGAGATGCAAGACTGGGTGGGTGGTGGAATTGGGTCGTAGTGCCGGCGGCGTTAGCCCTGGCTCTCGTCAGCCTGGGCCTGTCCTGGCAGAACCGAAGAGTATCACAAGCGCTCGAAAAACAGCGGCAGGCTACGCAGGCCCTGCTGCACGAACGCGAGGAGGCGGAGAAGCTGATTAGAATTCTTGCAGCCGCCGATACCGTGACCGTCAAGCTCGCGGCTGCCGGAGAAACGGCGGGCTCCGGCGTGGTCAAGTACAACGAACGAATGGGCGCGGTGGTGTACTCGGCGCAACTGCCCGCGGCCCCCGCGGGAAAGAGCTACCAGATGTGGCTGGTGCCCGTGACAGGGTCGCCGATCAGCGGCGGAGTACTAGAGAAGGGGCCCCGCTCCGTAGGTGCCGTGTGGCTGGAGGAAGTACCCGCCAACACAGCGGCGAAGGCGTTTGCAGTGACGGTCGAGCCCGCGGGCGGCTCGCAGCAACCTAGCGGCGCCAAGGTGCTCGTGGGAGCTACCTGACGCGCGCCAAGGCTCAGCACGAAAAGAAACGTGAATCCAATGGACGCCGGTGAGCGTACTTAGGGTGGAACATCACTGTTCCGCTCCGTCAGTGATGCGGGGAAGCCAACCCAACCGAGTGGCTTCCCCGTGTCTTCCGCTTACATTGGAATGGGATCGTTGGCGTGCTTGGCAACGTACCAGCACGGCCGGTTGCCACCCTGAGGAGCCAGCGAATGCGAACACGGGACGTCTTCTTCCGGCCGCAAGGAATCGATTTGATACTCGACCTTGTTGCCCTTGGCCGAAATGGCCAGAAGGCGGATTCGGTGCACGGAACCCGTGGCGGCGCCGAGTTTGGGAATCCACACGCGGCATTCGTACCAGGCCAAATCTATAACGTACGTGGCGACAAGGAGAGCTAACACTCCCAATAAGGTTCGCCGGGGCGCAAAAATGGAACGAGTCTCTTCGTTAGACATACGGCTGCAAACTCCGCAGGTGAGCTGGGCCAGGGGGAAGCGCCGGGCTAATCCAGGAGCGCGATGGTAATCCCCTCATTGCTACGATTGAGATCACGATCCGACTTGAGTTCGGGACAGCGTTCCATCGCATAGCGAGCATCCTCTTCGAAAACGCTCCACTTTTCACCAAAAATCACACAAGTCACCAGGCCCTCCTTCTTGCGCCGAAGGAGCGATTTGCGAAGCCCGTCGCGGAGCGCCCCGCCTTTTCCTGTAGAGCCGTAACCGTGGATGATCTTCAAAGCGGAAACTCCGGCTTGTTTGGCGTGCCGAAGCTCCGCCAGTAAACGCTGACGAGCTTCCTCGACGGTAGGCATCCCCGATTCGATGTTCAAGACTTTGAAAGCCGTGGGCATGGAAGATCGAGAAGATTTTGCACGATCGCTGCGAGCAATACAAACGGCTGAGTTAGAACACGCAGGCAGCGCAGCGCGAATACACACATTGGAAAAATTCTAAACCGGACTTCTGCTGAGAGCAGAAGCGTTAGCAACAAAGACATACTGGTGATCGTGTTGCACTATTAACAAACGGACTGGTGTGGCATGGGGGTTATTGCTCGCCCAGACTGAGTCCAGTCAGCTCCTCGTTCTCCCCCATGCCCTCCACCTCCAGTGCTCGCAAGGTGAGCGCCCCTGTACGGTAGTAGAGTGGAAGTAAAGGTGGCGGCGTCCGCGTCCAGGAGATAGCTGCCAAATTAGGGGGGCACCATGAAAGTCCTCATCGCATCAGACGGATCAAGCTCATCGGAACCCGTTATTCAAGAAGCAGCAAGCCGGCCGTGGCCCGCGGGGACGGAATTCACGGTCGTGACCGTGGTCGACCCGTTTTTCTTCACTCGCGCGCCACTCTTGCTCGAGGAGGCGAAGGAGAAGACGGCGCAGGCGTTACGGGAACAGGCCAAGCCGCTCGAGGATGCGGGCTGGCCGATTCACAGCAAGGTGGTTCTGGAGAACCCACGACACGCGCTTCCCAGAATCGCGAGTGGGATGAGCGCCGACTTGGTGCTCCTCGGTTCGCATCGTAGAGGCACTGTTGGACGGCTGCTTTTGGGCAGCACAGCGCAAGCGGTTCTTCGCCATGCTGAGTGTTCCGTGGAGGTGGTAAGAAGGCCGCGGCCGGGCCGCAGCTTGACCGCCGGAATGCGCGTGCTGCTGCCCACAGACGGGTCTGAGCACGCCGAGTATGCGCAGCAAATCGTTTCCGAGCAGCCGTGGCCACCGCAGAGCGAGTTTCGCATTGTGGCCAGCCCCGAATACCCGGTGCTGATTGGCGAGTATCCTTACTACGCTCCCGAGCAGCTGACAGAGCTTACGCAAGGTAGCCGCGACCACGCCGTACAGTCGGCGGCAAGGGGCGAAAAGCTGTTGTCCAAGATGGGCTTTCCTATCAGCAAGGCGGTTATTGAGCCGATGGATTCTCCTACCCACGCCATTCTGGCAGCCGCTGATGCCTGGCTGCCCGACCTGATTGTAATGGGATCACACGGCCGCCGTGGCTTTGATCGGCTGATTCTTGGCAGTGTTTCGGAGACCGTGGCGCTTTATGCGCCGTGCTCGGTGGAGGTGGTGCGAAAACCACCCGCAATCTTGTAGCGGAAATGCACGCCTTATGCGTCGCGGCGGCAAGTCTGCTAAGAAAATTAAGAACAAAAAATAATTCCTGGAGAACGGCAAACGCTAGAGGACGGCTTGTTCGTGGCTGCCAGGTGCGACGGGCTGCGTTGCCGTGCAGTCCAGGATCTGGTTGATGGCGTAGATCCCTTCCCTTTCACAGGAGCGACAGCGCACAACGAATACTTTGGAGATCAGATGAAAGTGCGAATCGCTGGCATCGTGCTGCCCTTGGCACTCGCTGTCTTTGCGTAAAACAATCCCGGGTACACGTACGGCCTTGCCACAGTGGCGGCACAGAACACCGCGAAAACGTTCGATGGAAGAAGAGACGGCAAGCATATGAAATTGGCTCCTAAAGACAAATTCAGCAGTGTGTGCGGAGCGTGCAGAGTATCTAATTACTGATGAAGATGTCTACCAGCACGGTACCGAATAGGGAGCATAAACAAAAGTGATGGGCGTCACCTTCAAGCTGCCCAAATGAACATAGGTGCCGCAAATACCTACAGTTATGGAGGTTAGAGGGCGTTGCGCGCGTCCCGACCACGCGCAACCCTGGCCGATTGGTTACAGCTTTCCACAGCTTTTTCAGCGTTTTCCCTCAGCCCCGCCGAGCCCAAAGCGGCGGTACACGTGTGGAATTCGCAATGAGACAGTTGGCCTGTAGCAGAATTTTGTCGGGAGAGGAAGACAGGCTGATCAGATTTGGTGGAGCCGATGGGATTCGAACCCACGACCTCCTCGATGCCATCGAGGCGCGCTCCCAACTGCGCCACGGCCCCACCGAGCCAGTTCTAATGCTAGCACATGCGCGGACTTGAGACCACGGTCCGAGTTCAGCCATCGAGCAGTTGCGCAAGCAGCGCCGCCTGGGTCCGCGAAAACGATCGTCCACGCAGGCGCACAGCTCCGATGGTGCGCACCGCCTGTTCGTCTGAGAGCCGCACGTAGGCGCAGCGCGATTTCTTGTCCACGGCCATCTCCGGGACAATGGATACACCCATTCCCGCGGCGACCATGCTCAAGAGGCTGGTAAACTGGCCGCTTTCGAAGACGATTTGGGGATGAAGGCGCGCCCGATCGCAGGCGGCCACCGCAGTGTCGCGGAAGCAATGCCCGTCGCGCAAAAGAAGAAACGGATCGCTGCGCAGATCCTTCAGAGAAAGAGTCTGGCGCCGGGCGAGGCGATGATGCCTGGGAACGGCGGCGAAAAGCGGTTCCGTGAGCATGGGAAAGGTTTCGAATTCGTGGCCGCGAACCGGCAAGGCGAGAAGGGCCACGTCAATCGTCGCCGCTCGCAGCCGCTGGAGAAGAATGGGGGTGATTTCCTCGACGACTGCGAGATGGGCTTTCGGAAATTTCCGGGAGAATTGTCCGAGGTGGGGAGGCAAAACGTAAGGAGCGACGGTGGGAATTACGCCGATGGTCACCGTTCCGCTGGTAGATTCCTTTTGCACGTCCACATCGCCCCGCGCGGCTTCCAGTTCCCGCAACACGGCCCGGGCGCGCGGCAGAAAGATTTCGCCGGAGTTGGTCAGACGAATGGTGCGGCCCAGCCGGTCGAAGAGCCGGGTCCCAAGTTCCTCCTCGAGCTTCAGAATCTGCTGCGAGAGAGAAGGCTGAGACACGTGACACTGCAGCGCGGCGCGAGAAAATGAACGGGTGTCGGCGACGGCACAGAAATAGCGGAGTTGGTGAAGTTCCATAGGCTACGCCTATCCATTCTATCCAAACTAGATATTGGAACAATGGGTGGGAGGGAGCATAGTATGGAGGTGTTCCCGGTGGTCCGCTCGCTCCGCGATGTAGCGCTGGCCATGAGCTCGTACCCACCTTCCAAGGATGGATGATACTTAGCCTGCCAAACGGGAAAAAGCGAAACGCGATTGGAGAGAAAGATGGCAAATGAAAGCAAGTGCCCGTTCTCGGGCGGAACTCCCGTACACACGAACCGTGACTGGTGGCCGAACCAGTTGGACCTTCAGGTTCTCCACCAACACTCCAGCCTGTCCAGCCCGATGGGCGAGGAGTTTGACTACGCCAAAGAATTCAAGAGTCTCGACTTGAACGCCGTGGTCAAGGACCTTCATGCCCTGATGACGGATTCGCAGGATTGGTGGCCGGCGGACTTTGGCCACTACGGGGGTCTGTTCATTCGAATGGCGTGGCACAGCGCCGGCACATACCGCATTGGCGACGGCCGAGGTGGCGCGGGAGCGGGCCAGCAGCGCTTCGCGCCGCTCAATAGCTGGCCGGACAACGTGAACCTGGACAAGGCGCGGCGGTTGCTGTGGCCGATCAAGCAGAAGTACGGCCAGAAAATCTCGTGGGCCGACTTGATGATTCTGGCGGGCAACGTGGCCCTCGAATCGATGGGCTTCAAGACTTTCGGATTTGGCGGCGGGCGCGCGGATGTATGGGAACCTGAAGAGGACGTCTTTTGGGGCCCTGAAGGCAAGTGGCTGGGTGACGAGCGCTACAGCGGCGACCGTGATCTTGCGAATCCGCTTGCCGCGGTGCAAATGGGTCTGATCTACGTGAATCCGGAAGGGCCGAACGGCAAGCCGGATCCTATCGCAGCGGCCAAAGATATTCGCGAAACTTTCCGGCGAATGGCGATGAACGACGAAGAAACGGTCGCGCTGATTGCCGGCGGTCACACCTTCGGCAAAACCCACGGCGCTGGCGATGTGGCGCTGGTCGGCCCAGAGCCGGAAGCCGCTGGCATCGAAGAGCAGGGCCTCGGCTGGAGCAGCAAATTCCGCTCGGGCAAAGGCGGCGACGCGATCGGCAGCGGCCTGGAAGTCATCTGGACCACGACGCCTACGAAGTGGAGCAACAACTTCTTCGCGAATCTGTTCGGATACGAATGGGAACTGACCAAGAGCCCGGCCGGTGCGCATCAGTGGCAACCGAAGAATGGCGCAGGTGCCGGTACGGTGCCGGATGCGCACGATCCGGCAAAGCGTCGATCGCCATCGATGCTGACTACCGACCTCTCGTTGCGTTTCGATCCAGCCTACGAAAAGATTTCCCGGCGCTTCTACGAGCATCCGGATCAGTTGGCCGACGCGTTTGCGCGAGCGTGGTTCAAGCTGACGCATCGCGACATGGGCCCGATCGCGCGCTATCTCGGCCCGCTCGTTCCTAAGGAGACGCTGCCGTGGCAAGACCCGATCCCCGCAGTGAATCATCCGCTGGTCGGGGCGCAGGACATTGCAGCTCTGAAGGCCAAGATCCTGGCTTCAGGACTCTCCGTTGCCGAACTGGTATCGACGGCTTGGGCGTCGGCGTCGACGTTCCGCGGCTCCGATAAGCGCGGTGGAGCGAACGGCGCGCGCATTCGCCTGGCACCGCAAAAGGACTGGGCAGTCAACCAGCCGGCTCGGTTGGAAAAGGTACTGCAGAAGCTGGAGGCGATGCAGAAGGAGTTCAACACCTCGGCGTCCGGCGGGAAGAAGATTTCGCTGGCGGACCTGATCGTGCTCGGTGGTGGTGCGGCGATCGAGAAGGCCGCGAAGGACGCCGGGGTCGGCGTACAGGTCCCCTTCACCCCGGGGCGCATGGACGCGTCGCCAGAGCAGACGGACGTGGAATCGTTCGAGCCGCTCGAACCGAAGGCGGATGGGTTCCGCAACTATCTGAGCGGGAAGCAGCCCCTTTCGGCTGAGGAGATGCTCGTGGATCGGGCGCAGTTGCTGAGGCTGACGGCGCCTGAGATGACGGTTCTCGTCGGTGGTCTGCGCGTGCTGGGTGCAAACACCGGAAATTCCACGCACGGCGTCTTCACCAAGAGGCCGGAGACGCTGACGAACGACTTCTTCGTCAACCTGCTCGACATGGGCACGGAGTGGCAGCCGCTGGCTGGCTCGGAAGGAGTGTACGAAGGTCGCGACCGGAAGACGAAGGGTGTCAAGTGGACCGGCACGCGGGTAGACCTGATCTTCGGCTCGCACTCCCAACTGCGCGCGCTAGCGGAAGTCTATGCGTGCTCGGACTCGAAGGAGAAGTTCGTCAAGGACTTCGTGGCGGCGTGGACCAGGGTGATGAACCACGATCGTTACGACCTTGCGGCCCATTGAGGTTGATGCAGGGTAGTTTCCAAGCGGGGCGGGC
>Ga0335077_10006576_pt1 | contig 14360 bp, 15 predicted proteins | sample Lox_Sample_31_FD_207151 | JGI IMG/M metagenome (GOLD analysis project Ga0335077, IMG submission 207151) | Soil microbial communities from Loxahatchee National Wildlife Refuge, Florida, United States - Lox_Sample_3.1 | ecosystem: Environmental > Terrestrial > Soil > Wetlands | place: USA...
CGGGACTTTCGGCTCTGGTGGATGCCCGAAGGCAAGCCATCCTGGACATGGAACAGGTCCGGGGCAGGGGTAAGGCCGGCACAGGCCCGTTTACGCCAGCCCTATGGTTGCAGCCGGGAGGTCGCTGTGAGTGACATCCTGGTGGCATTCGCCACCAAAGCCGGGTCGACCGAGCAGGTGGCACAGGCCATCGCTGAAGCCCTGTGCAAGGCCGGGGACACCGTCGATCTCCGGCGCGCCCGCGGCGTCCGTGAGCCCGTTTCCCGATGGGGGTGCATCGTACTCGGCGCGCCGATCTATTCGGGGCGGTGGCATCGTGACGCCCACCGCTTCCTCAGGCGCCACCGCGGCGAGCTCGAAGGCGTACCGGTGGCGGTATTCGGCATGGGACCCAGGTCCCCAGAGGAGGAGGAGGCGTGGCAGCGGTCGCGCAGCCAGCTTGACCGGGCCCTGGCCAAGAGAAGCTGGCTGACGCCGGTGGCCAAGACGGTCTTCGGGGGCGCCGACCCGCCGAAGCGCCGCCAGGCCACCCGGCGGGACCTGCGCGACTGGGCGGCGATCGAGAACTGGTCCCGTGATGTTTCCGCCATCGCGGCCAGCCGCCCGGCGCCGGCCGCTTAGCGGTCAGCCCGTCTCACTCGATACTGGGCGATCTGGCCGTCCCACCAATTGGGGTAGGTGATGAGCGCGCCCGTGGAGCCAGGCACGCGACCTTCACTGCCCCACCCTTGTGATCGCCGGTCGGCACGACCCGCAGACACCGGTCAAGATCAGCGAGGAGATACACAAGCGGGCGCCTGACTACCCTGATCGGGTCGGCGGTTCTCATTGTGCGCACGGTGACAGCTCTTGCCAGGTGAGCAGGTCGGCGTGTCGGGGGCCGATGGTGATGCCGACACCGGGCGGCAGCCCAGGCTGGCGAGGAGCCGCCCGGGCCGGCCGGTAGCGGGGGAGCAGAGAACAATGACGGCCGCAAGGTCGCAGATTCCGGTCACCGAGCGGGTGCGCAGCCTGGAGGTGCGCTGGGTCCGGCCCGGCCAGCTGGAGGCCGCGGTGACCCGGTGGTTCGCACGGTTCCCGACCGGGGTGGAATCTCGCGTGGACACCTATCTGGTCGATCCGCAGCTGGCCGGGCTGTCGGTCAAGCTCCGCCACGGCGCAGCGCTGGAGGTGAAGGTGTACCAGGGCAGCCCTGGGACCCTGGAAGTGGCGGGGCGGGTCCGCGGCCGCCTGGAGTGGTGGGACAAGTGGTCCTTCCCCTGTGGCCAGCCCGCCGATGACGCGCCGGGCTGGTGTCCGGTGCGCAAGCTGATCCACCGGTTCCCGGCAGCCAGCGGGCAGGCCGGGGCACGCCATGCGGGGCTGGGCGAAGAGGCGAGGTGCGACGTGGAGCTCACCGAGGTCCACGCGGATGGCCGGGACTGGTGGACGCTGGGGTTTGAGGCGACCGGCCCCGCCGGCGGATTGCGTACGGAACTCGAGGCCGCCGCCGCACTCGTGTTCGCGCAGGCCCTGCCCAGTGGCGTGGAACTGGGCATCGATGACTCTCAGTCCTACGCGCAATGGCTCACCGGCGGTCCGCCGCGCGGCGGACCGGCCGCCTGACGGCCGTCCTGCACCGGGGTTTCCCGGGCCACCGTTGCTGGGCGGCGCCAGCCGGGTGGGCAGCGCGGTCTTCAGCTACCCGGCAGCTGTTCGCCAGCCGCCATCCTGGCTCCCGCATCAGCGGCGCCGATGCTGCCATCCAGCGTGGTGAGCGCCGGCGCCTCAGCGAGCCAGCGGGACCATTCGCCGGGGCACAGTGACCTCGGCCTCTGCCCTGCGGCCGGGCCCCGGCCTACCGTCGTAGCAGGTTACAGATGCGAGGGAGGCCGCCATGGCACGCACGCAACCGGCCCGCCGTCCATCCGCGGGCGCGCGGCGGGCTGGGTACGGCCTGGCCATCGTGTTCAGCACGGCGCTGCTGGTCATCCTCAACGGCTCGCCCGGGTGGCAGGCGATACCGTTCCTCACCAGCGACACCACCCAGGTGCTGTGGCTGGTCAACCTCTGCCTGGCGGCGGGGATCGCCGCCAACCTCGTGTACCTGGCCTACGATCCGCCGTGGCTGAAATCGCTCGGCGACCTGGCCACCACCGGGATCGGGCTGGCCGCGGCGATACGGATCTGGCAGGTGTTCCCGTTTGACCTGTCATCTGGCTGGTCAACAGCGGTGCGGGTACTGCTGATCGTCGCCATCGCAGGCTCCTGCATCGCGCTGGTGGTACAGATCGTTACGCTGGCGCGCTGGCTCACTGGCCACACCCAGCACGACGGCCACATGCGCACCGGGCACTGATATCGCGGCCGCCGGGATGGCGCGTCGCCGGGCGAAGTGGCCCGCAGGGCTAGGGCTTGAAGAGTCTGTCCGACCTCGTGATCGCCATGTGGCAACGGTGGTGAGTAAACGCTCGTGCATGTGCTGATAGTGCGCTGCTGGCCCTTCCGGCGTTGTTAGCCTGCGCCGCGCGGTTGGTCCCGCAACCGGCCGCTGATCCGGCCAGTCAGAGATCTTTTGCTGCGCAAAACATCTAGCCTGCCCGGGCGGCCCGGTTGCGGGCCCGCCCTTGCCCGGCGCGGACGGCTAACGCCGGAAGGATCAGACATCCAGCCCGCATGCACATCGGCGTTCACGACATCGGCCGTGCCCGTGGGCTGAACGTCTCTTCCGGCCGCGGCAGGGATGGCAGCGCCGCTGGGTCGGACGACCAGGGACCTGGCCAGGGTGTTCGCGGGTTCGAAGGATGAGCCGATTGTGAAGGATTGCTGCATGGCAACGGCAGCGACCCTGCAGGCCGGCTTCCGGACTATCGGCGGACTCCGGGTCCGGTACGCCGACAGCGGTGGCTCGCACGAGCCGACGGTCCTGTTGACCAGCCCGTGGCCGGAGAGCGTGTACGCGTTCGCGCCCATGCGGGCGCCGCTGTCCGGGCACGCCCGCCCCTTCGCCGTTGATCTACCGGGTTCCGGTGCATCCGAGCGCAGGGAGAACTTCCTGGCACCGCGAGCGATGGGCGAGTTTCTGTCCCAGCTCATCGCCGAGGCGGAGGTGGGCACGCCACACGTGGTCGCGCCGGATGTCGGAACCGCGGCCGCCTGTTCGCGGCGGCCGCACATCCCGAGCGGATCGCCAGCGCGACCGTGGGCACCGGCGGACCGACGTACTTCGTCTGGAAGAAGAGCCGACGAAGTACGTCGCGGCCGTCCTCGGCTCGATCACCGGCACCTGGCCCTGACAAGAACGGTAAACCAGTCTAAGGAGGTCGCGATGAGCGCGACTGATAACAGGCCTGCTGGTGTGAGCGAAACAGCGGTGGAGGCAGCACCTGGACTGTGGCGCACCAATCTGCAGCAACAGGATCTCAGTGTTCCCGGGCGCGAGGTCGTCCAGACACGTGTCGAGATCACCCCGGACTCGCCGCCGATCAGGCATTACCACCATGGCGAGGAGATCATTTGCGTCCTGCAGGGGTCACTGGAGTACCAGGTCGATGGCCAGCCGACCAGGGTGTGCAATGCCTGGGATGCGCTGACCGTGCCGACTGGTGTCATTCACTCGGTGCGCAACGTTGGCGACGGCATCACGATTGAAATGGCTACGTACGTCGTTGAGAAAGGCAAGCCGCTCCTCGAGGTCGTCGAATAGTAAGCCCCAGCCTCCGGTGCCACGGTCCTTCCTCGCCCCGGCTGGCAGAAGAAGCAATGGATCTAACAGGAGGGCACTATGACGACCGCAACCGATCTCGGCGTCCGCCGGTTCGAGGTCCACGTGCCGGAGGAGGACCTGGCCGACCTGCGGCGGCGTATCGCCGCGGCGCGCTGGCCGCTCAAGGAGCTGGTCACCGACCGGTCGCAGGGTGTGCAGCTGGCGACCATCCAGGCCCTGGTCACCTACTGGGGCAGTGACTACGACTGGCGTGCGTGCGAGGCGAGATTGAACTCGCTGCCCCAGTTCACGACCGAGATCGACGGCCTCGATATCCACTTCATCCACGTCAAGTCGCCGCACGAGGACGCGCTGCCGCTGATCATCACCCACGGCTGGCCCGGGTCGGTGATCGAGATGCTGGAGGTCATCGGCCCGCTGACCGACCCGCCCGCGCACGGCGGGCACCCCGGGGATGCGTTCGACCTGGTTATCCCGTCGCTGCCGGGCTATGGCTTTTCGGCCGGGCCAGCCGAGACCGGCTGGGACCCCGGCCGCATCGCACGCGCCTGGGCCAAGCTGATGCACCGCCTCGGCTACACCCGCTACGTCGCCCAGGGCGGTGACCAGGGCGCCGCCGTCACCGACACCATGGGCGGCCTGGCGCCAGAAGGGCTGGCCGGCATCCACCTGAATCTCCTCAGACAGGCGCTGGGCAGCGTCAGCGGCCTGCCCGCAGACTCCGAGGCCGAACGCGCCGCGCTCGCCGCCGTCAATACCTTCAGGACCAGCGGCTTCGGCTACTTCCTGGAGCAGGCCACGCGACCGCAGACAATCGGCTACGCCCTGCTGGACTCACCGGTCGCGCTGGCGGCCTGGATGCTCGACCACGACACCGATAGCTATTACAAGATCTCCCGCGCGTTTACCGGCAACCAGCCCACAGGCAACCTCACCCGCGATCACATCCTCGACAACATCACGCTGTACTGGCTGACCGGCACCGGGGCCTCGGCCGCCCGCTCGTACTGGGAGGGAGGACGAGCCCAAGCTCGTGCGGCCGGGCAGCCGACCCCGCAAGTCTCGCTGCCAGTCGGCTTCACCACGTTTCCCGACGAGATCTTCCGGGCCCCGCGCAGCTGGGTCGAGAAGTCCTACCCCAGCCTCACCTACTTCCACGAGGCAGCCAGGGGTGGCCACTTCGCTGCCTGGGAAGAACCCGAGCTGTTCACGGCCGAGGTGCGGGCCGCGTTCAAACCGCTGCGATAGCCACGTTGCTCGCCCCAGAACGGGAGCAGCTGAATGAGCGTTGTGGTCGTGGTCACGGCCTTTCCCATCCCCGAGCACCCCTCGCCCGGGCACATGGCCGCGCTGTCTGCGCCGACCGCCCGGGTTCCCAAACCGTTGTCCGGCCGGACATGGACAGCGGCTCCCGCAGGAGCGGATCATGAGTCATCTGACCTTTAGGCTTTGGGTACCTGGGAGGCCCAGATGACCACTCCTCTCCAGAAAGATCGGCGATCAGCTCGGCCGGATCGGCCGGCACTGGGGCTGGCTGCTGTTCTTCGGCATCCTCATGGTGGCCGCCGGGCTGGCCGCGGTGGTCTGACCCGGCCCGACCGTGCTCGTTCTGGCCATCCTGTTCGGCATCCAGCTGATCGTGTCCGGCATCTTCTCGTTCGTGAACGCGTTCGCCGCCGACGAGTCCGGCGGGATGCGGGTGTGGAACGTGATCCTCGGGCTGCTCGGCATCGTGGTCGGGCTGTACGCGGTCCGGCACATCATCGTCTCGGTCGTCGCGCTGGCCCTGCTCATCGGCATCTACTGGGTGGCCTACAGCATCGCCCAGATCTACGGCGCGATCGCCCACCACGACCTGCCCCACCGCGGCTGGATGGGCTTCATCGGCGCGCTCAGCGTGCTCGCCGGGCTCATCGTGATCTCCTGGCCCGGCCCCTCACTGGTCACCCTGGCCATCGTGCTCGGCATCTGGCTCATCATCTACGGCATCATGGAGATCGCCCTGGCCATCCGGGTCCGCTCAGAGATCGGCCACATCCGGCACGCCGTCACCAGCCCCGCCTGATCTGCCCAGCGGGCAGCCCAACGATTCCGCCGTGCACAAACCCGGCAGTCAGCCACTTCGGCCCTGCGGACGGCCATGCCGCCACCCGTGAGGCAGCGCCGGCCGGACGGCCGACCTGCTCAGCGGGACTGGCTCAGGCCCGGTCGGACGGCGAGGCCTGGTGAACCATTGGATTCGAAGCGACCAGCCCAGCCGGGACGCTCCACACCAGGCTCCAGGCCAGCGGATGCAGGGCCGCCTTCCGGGTGCGGGATTCACGCGGTCCTCGCCACAGGGTTGCGGATACGGCTGAGAGCATCCAGCGCCGTCTCGTCGGCGGTTGGCAGGGTGCAGAGACTTGGCGGTCGTGGCGATGCTCGAATGCCCCAGACGTTCCTTGACGACCTGCAGGTCCGCGCCGCCCGCCAGGAGCCACGAGGCGTGCGCGTGCCGCAGGTCATGTATGCGAACCCCGCCTAGCCCGCATGCCATGCGGGCCGGGCCCCATACCTGGTGGCGGAACCAGTCCGCTGGAATGTGACCGTCTGTATCGCGGGTCCGCGGTGTGCGGGGCTGGTCTTTCCCGCTGGCGCGTCGCCGGGCACGGTAGTCCGCGTAGGCACCACGGCAGTGCTGACAGCGGCATTTACCGGCGTTATATAGGCGGTGAGAGTGCCATGTCGGTACTGGCAACCCTTCTCGTTGGGCTCGGTTATGCCCAGCGGGAGCGTGCTGACTGTGCTGCGTTGCCGGGTCCGGGATTCTCCAGGCGCCTGGTAGAAGAACAGGAGGTCATCGTCCCTGAGGCCCATGGCCATGACATGGGCGCGGATCTTGGCCGTGATCTGCCGGCTGAGCTTGAACCGCCGGTACTCCTTGTCCTTCGGGTAGTCCTTGACAAGGAACCGGCCGCCTTCAGGGTGCTCATCCGGGGGGAGCTCGACCACCGCGCGGGTGACGGTCAGCATGCAGGTAGCGAAGTCCAGGTCGTGAACCCGCAGCTCGGTTAGCTCACCCCAGCGCAGCCCGCTCTCGATGTCGGTCTCGACGAGCAACTGCGCGCTGGCGTCCGGAAGCGCGCGGTACAGCCGGTCGAACTGAGCGGCAGTGATGATGGAGCGCGGCTTCTGCGGAACGGCGGGTACTTTCACGCCGTGGCACGGGTGGATCCCCGTCACGTTGTCCATCATGGCTGTGGAGAAAATCGCGTTGAGGATCGACCGCTTGCAGTACTCGATAGTCCGCGCTTTCGCTCCCTTATTCTTCATGTAGGTTACCCACTGGCGAACCTGCTCAGGCATGATGTCGCGCATCGGCATTGGCCCGAAGAAAGGAATCAGGTGCCGGCGGATCTGGCCGGCGTAGTCCCCGCGCACGCCAGGTTCCAGGAGATGATGGGGAAGCCACTCCCCCAGGACGTAGTCCTCGAAGCTCTGCCTCCCCCGGCCCGGGTTGCCGGGCTTGCCCGCCCTGACCTTCGCCTCCTCGTCCTGCCAGGCCTTGTCCGAGGCCTTCTTGCTGGAGAACGTGCCCGCGGACCGCTCCTGCCCGCGGATGTCTGAGTAGTAGGCCGTGTAGCGGGCTTGCCGTCTCGCCCAATGCGCTTACGCGAGAAACCCATGACCACCACCTTGATCATCTGACCGTCATTTGACCGTGGACCTAGCGTCAGCGGCTGGTATTGGACGGTATTGATTGACCTCGATTGTACGGCTTCTAGCTGCGATTATACGCAACGAAGGTCTCTGGCCAGAAACGGAATTGAACAGCAAAAATGCCTTCTAAGCAGCCGGTCGCAGGTTCGAATCCTGCCAGGCGCGCAAAGAGGTCTTCACGTTTTAATGGGGACCATGTTCACGTTTGGGTCTCATGTTCCGCGTGGCCGACCGCTGTGGGCGGGTTCCCGGGTTGCGGCGGGCCTGGCGGGCGCGTTCTGGGCAGGGCCGGCTGGCCTGGGGTCGGGGGTCGTGCTGGTCAGTGTGGGTGGGTTCGTGGGCAAGGTCATGGTGGTGTGCGTGCGGTGGCCAGCTTGGTGGGGGTCTTGCGGCGCCGGTGGCGGGTGCGGGGCGGGAGGCTGGCTGCGGCGCGGCGGTCGTTGTCGTGCTGGCGGCGTCCCTAGCGGTCAGGATGCGCTGGTTGCGGGCGACCATCAGGCAGGCGAGCCAGAGCGTGAGCGGTGCCAGGCCGATCAGCGAGCCGGGTCCAGCCGCGGGCGATGTTGTTGCTGGCGGGGCTTGGTGGTGGAGAAGGTCCGCTCGGCGCCGGTGCGCCGGGCGTAGGACCGCCGGTGCGCTGCCGATGGGTAGTCGTGCTTCTGGCGGGTCTTGGCGGCAATCTCCGGGGGTACGGTGAGGGCCTGCCGGTCGCAGCGGTCCGGCGGGTGCTCCGGCGGGGTGAGGATCTGCGGCTGTTGCCGGTCGGAGGTCATGGAGGCCGGGCGCAGGGGGCAGCGGATCTTGCCCATGACCGCGGGACGCATCACCCGGTGGTAGCCGTCGGTGTCGTCGGCGGTGATTCTGCCGGGCTTGTGCCGGGCGAGCTCGGCGGCCTGGGTGTCGTGCGCGGCGGTTTCGGCCGGGGTGGGTCGCGGGCCAGCGGGCCGGGCTGGAGCAGGGGGCGGGGTGTCACCGGGTAGTAGAGGTTGCCGTTGGCGATGATGGCGCCGTGGTGGGTGCCCTTGGGGCCGCGGTCGGATGGGTGCAGGTCCTGGATGAGCTGGGCCCCGGCCTGGCGGAGCGGGATGGCCCAGGCCTCGGCGTCGCGGTGGACGTAGCCGGAGTCGGCGAGGATGTCGCCGCGCGGGATGCCGTCGGCGGGCATCCGGGTCAGCACCGGGACCAGGGCGCGGGCCGGGTCGGCGTGGCAGGACGACACGGTCATCCGGCGGGCCAGCTCGGGGACCGGCGGGCCGTGTTCCTCGCGCGTCATGGTGCCGGCCGGCAGGTGGTAGCCGAAGAACAGCTCGCTGTCCTGGCCGGGGCTGCCGCCGGGGCGGTGCCCCCGGGACGCCTCGGGGCCGGCGCAGTCGCTGGTCCCGTGCGGCGGCGGCCGGGAGAAGGTCTCCACGTCGCTCCAGTCCACCGCCAGCGCCCTGCTGGTCTGCTTGTTGTATTCGCCCGGGGATGCTGGCCTCCAGCAGGTCGTCGCAGATCGCCCCGAGGATCTCCGAGGGGGTCCCGTCGGGGACGTCCCTGGCCAGGGCGCCGGTGACCAGGCCGAAGGTGCGCTCGGTCTGCCGGTAGGGGAGCTGGTGCGGGCCGGCCTTCCAGTCCTCGGTCACGCCGGGCCGGGCCTGATCGGCGGCGGGCAGGGCGATCAGCGCGCCGCGGACCCGGGTCAGGTGCGCGGGCCGGTGATCGGCCTGGGACAGCAGCATCCCGGCCAGCAGGGTGCGGACGCGCAGCTGCCGGTGGCGCACCCCGATCGGCAGCATTGCCTCGGCCCGCGGCGCGATGCCGGAGTTGTCGATGATCTCCTCGAGTGCGGCGAGCGGGATGCTCACCGCGTCGCCCCGGGCAGCGCGACCGCGGTCGCCTCATCGGCCGGGCCGGGGGTGGCGAGCAGGTCGCCGAGCCGCTGGGAGCAGCAGATCCCGGCGGCGTGCATGAAGGTGGCCAGGCCCAGCAGCCTCCAGCCGGGGCAGCCCGGTCCCCCCGGCCAGCGACCGGGTCAGCGGGGTGGTGATGTTCTTCCGCACGGCGCTGGTCCCGCCGGTGACCAGCCCGGGCCCGGCGAACTCCGCCGAGGTCAGCAGGATGTCGTGGTAGCGGGAAAGGACCGGCACCGCCCGCGGCCGGGCGCCGCGCACGTCCACGACGACCCCGCCGGAGCGGCAGGCCACGTCACTGCCGCGGACGCCGCGCGGGTCCACTCCGGTCAGGCCGGCGCCGGCGCCAGCGCCCAGGCAGACCAGCCCACGTACCCGGCCACATCAGCGGCGGCCATGCAATACATATACTGACCGAGATGCGTGAGATGGGGGACCCCGGCTGCGACAATGACGGCGTGTCGCCCACCCCGGCCCAGCAAGCCCGGGCAGCCCGCATCGCGGCCGACCTGGCTGCCGTCGGCTTCGCGCTGCCCGGCACCCTCACCGAGCGGATGACCCGCTGCGGCCACCCCGGCTGCCGCTGCCACGCCGACCCGCCCCGGCTGCACGGCCCCTACCACCAGTGGACCGCAAGATAAACGGGAAAACCGTCACCCGCATCCTCACCGACGACCAGCTCGCCGACTACCAGCCCTGGTTCGACAACCAGCGGCGGCCGCGCTCCCTGGTCGCCGAGCTGGAAACCCTCAGCCAGCAGATAGCCGACGCCGACCCCCGATGGCAGCGCTGAACCGGCCGGCACCGGTATGGGCTCCCCGCGCTTAACCCGTGGGCGACCACCCGATCAGCTCGCAAACGACCAGATCAGCCTCAAACGTGAAGACCTCTCCATCCATCCAGTTCAAAGCCTAGATTCGCAAGATTTGAATAGGCTGTGGGGGCAATAGGGGTGACTAAGGTTTTCCGGAGGGGATAGTGCCAGCTCAACGAAGGCCCACTCCCGAGGGCGCGTCCACCGGGGTCTTGTGATGTCTAGAGCAGTCTTCGAGACGGGCCACGCAGCACGGCAGTGTCGATCCTTCCGGCCATGTGGCGCGCCCCGACGAGGTGACCGCGCAGGAGACCGTCCTTGCCGCGCCGGAACTCCTTGTCATCTCGCCAGTCGTCGAGGTCAGCGCGCAAGAGTAGCGTTTGGGATGTCTCCTCGCCGTTGGTACTCGCGGCTCCCTCGGTGAGAACACCCCACGGCGGTCCTACAGGCCGGCCCATGCCGGGCAGTCTCTCCCGCCATCCGTCGGAGGAGCACTGGGCGACGGCCACGCTCGCCGGGGCCGCGCAGCCCACTCCCGACGAGCACTTCGACGCGAACTAAGCGCTCAGGCTGACAAGACCGCTGCTCTAGCTAGGACGTTCCCGCACGTCATAGCGATTGAACCAGTTAGGATCACCGCGTTTGACCGCAACCGAAGGCGGATCGCCGCTCCCATTTTCGCTCCCAAAATCGGGCACGTGCTCTGGCAGCCACTGTTGCGTTGTGCTTTCCCTGAATGGCGTCGGAGCATGATCCGGATGCTCCGCTGAGTTCAGATGGCGAGCACGAGGTCGTCGAATGCCACGCGGTGCCTGGGCCCCTGGCCCTGGCGTAGGCGAGGCTGGCCAGCGATCCGGCGGCGCCGAGCAGGTTGTGCGCGATGGCGGCCACTACCAAGAAATGCCACCGTTTTGACCGACCTGGACGCGACCGAGCGGCTCGATCGCGTCGGCCGGACATCCCCGCGCGAGCATCCCGGTGCCACGCCGCCCTGCCAGCGCCCGCTGGAAACGGCCCGTACACCGTTGGGGTGCGCCAGCTACCGTTACCACCCATCGTGCGGCGAGTTGAGACCGCGGGGGTATGCGGCAAGCGCCATGACACCTACAGCCGACACCGGGTCCGCCGGTCGGGCCCGACGTTGCCAACCGCCCGGCCGGCGGCCGGGCGGATACGGGTAGTTGCCGATGTCGGCGCGCTATCCGGAGCCCAACTCCATACGGTCGACGGCTTAAGGGGCGAGCAGCGGCGCCGTCACTGCGTGATGCCCTTCGTCTGTCCCGAAAGACCCCCGCTGACCCCCGGCGACAGCCCGAGCAGCCACAGCCCGCATCTGCCGAACCCAAACGTGAAGATATGGCCAGGTCAAACGTGAAGACCTCCAAGTGGGGCGCCAGGGGATCGAACCCTGAACCCACGGGTCAAAAGTAGCCTGGCCCGGCGCTACAGGCGCTCAGGCTGCATGGATATCACGGAGCTTCGCCTAGAAAACTCCGATTGCATACACTCCCACAGGTGCCCCGGTCCACGATCCGGTCCATGATCCGGTCCACGGCCCTCCGGCGACCACCTTGCAGCCGACTGCGCAACGTGGCCGCCGGGCGTGATTACCAATAGCGAGCGCCTGGCCGTGCAGAGGCCGTGAGACGTTGGGCGCGGTGCGCCAATGGCAGGGGGAGACCTGTACGACCCGGAATAGGAAGACGAGGAGCCAATCACAATGGACGAGCCGTTGCTCGCCGTCGCTCGCCGTCCGCTACATCCACACACGATCATCCACGGCGCTCGGCGCCGCCGTCAATGACGGCCTGATCGCGCGCAACCCCGTCGGCCGGGCTAACCCGCCGACGGCGCTGGAGGCGAGTCAGGCACACGCACGCGACGATCTTGCAGGCCGGCTTGCCGGTGCACGTCGTGTCGCAGCAGCTCGGCCACGCGTCACCAGCGATCACGATCACGGTCTATGCCCATGTGCTGCTCAGCTCGCGGCTCGAGGCGGCCGGCCAGTTCGCCAGGCTCGTCGACGAAGCGTGAACGGTCATGGTCGTCGCGCACGCATTGGTGATCTGGTGGGCGGTCGCGCCGTTGCTGTCAGCGGTGACGAGTCGGTGGCGGTGACGGCGGCCTATGCGTCGCTAGGGTCGGTGGGCGACGGGGCGGAGGCACCGACGGGCAGGACGTGGCGGAGCGTTGTCCACGAGGCTCCGCCTTAGCACCCTGCGGCGGACGGCGGGCTGCCGCCCAAGCGCTCCTCCGGGCACCGCCCGTCCCGGTCGGCCACCGTCACGCCCGCCCGTGCAGCAGCCGGGCGCCTTTCACCGCACTGGCACGGCGCACCGCGTATCTACCAGCGGCCACGACCACCATCGGCCGTCGCGGACAGGGTTCGCATCGAGGGGTCAAGGGTAGTCCGCTTCAACGGCAAGCCGGGCGGCCGCCGCCTGCTGTCGTAGTGTAATGCCCGCTGCACGAGTGGGGGTGTTGAGCGACTCTCGGCATGAGCGCACGTGGGTAGGCCGGTGTCGTCGGGGGTGAACGAGGCTGGGGCGGCTGGGGCTGGGTTGCGCCACGTAGGGGGCAAATTAGACAATATCTGGCGCAGGCGGTGAGCGGGTTCGGGCGGAGACCGGCCCTCCCGGTCGTCTTTTGCCGAGCCGCCGGGAGGGCCGCCAGAGGCGCGCGGAGGCGCCATGCTCACGGCAGGCAAGGACACGGCTGACGTCGAGCGGCTGCTGTCGTCTGGGTGGGCGGGTGGTGTGTTGCGGGTGCCGGCACACGCATGTGTCACTGCCGGTCAGCGTTTGGGGCGGCGGGCGGACGCGGTCACGGTGATCGGCGCAGCGCTGGTGTGCGCGGCGGGCGCGCAAGGGTCCCGGCGGATCGCTGAGCGGCTGGGCCGTCCTGCTGCCACGGTACGGGGCTGGCTGCGGCCGTTCACCTCGCGGGCGGAGGTGTTGCGGTCGGCGTTCACCAGTTGCTGCGCGAGCTGGACGCGGATCCGCTGATGCCTGAGCTGGCCGGGTCGCAGCTGGCGGACGCGGTGGCTGCGGTCCTGGCCGCGGCGGCCGCGCGGTGGCGCGCCGGTGGCACCTGGCGGCGCTGGAGTTGTCGCCGTGGGAGCTGGCCGCTGCGGCGACCTCGGCCCGGCAGGCGGGGCTGTTCAGTTACCAGCTGATCCAGGACGTGACCGGCCCCGCAGCTGTCGGCGGCCCAGCGCGGCGCGCTGGTGCGTGAGCTCGCCGGGCGTGGGTGACGGTGGCGTACCGCCGGTGACCGGAGTTAATGGCATCGCGGGACCTTCGTCATCATCCCGGAGCCGGCGCGCCCCACCGGAGCGGTTCTCTAGCTTCGGTTGTTGGTCCAGCCTTCTGATCCGTAGATCAGTGCGGCATGTTCGGCGAGTCCGCCCGCATCCAAAGCCGCGGGTCAGCGTTCGCTGGATGTCCAGGCCCATCCGCCCGAGTCCGATGACGTCCGGCCAGTCTGTGAGACGGCTGCGTGAAGCGAGTGGCCACCTCTTCGCTGCCACCGGCAGCTCTCACCGTCCTGGTCCTGCCTCATTAGCCGGGGCGGCCTGTGCGGCTGAAGCGGTCTTTCGGGCCGCTATGTCGAACGCCCTGATCCACGAGGACTGTGCTGCCACCATGTTGCGCCCGGACAGAAGTCACTCGCCTGGCCGCGGTGGATGAGCGCTGTCGTCCATCTCGCGATCACCCTGGCGGGGTGAGGCGCCGGACTTGTCGGCACGCGAGGATCTCGGTTATGCAAAAGACCACCCTGGGCCGACTTTGGCTTGCTGGTACGACCGGGGCAGCCATTTACCCCGAATGGAGACGCCATGGATCTCGCTAGTTCCTACTCCTATCCGCTGCTTGGCGCGTTCTGGACGATCTTCGAGATCTTCCTTTGGGTTATCTGGATCTGGATCCTGATAACCGTCTTTATCGACATCTTCCGAAGCCATGACCTGTCCGGCTGGGCCAAGGCGCTTTGGTTCTTGTTCGTGCTGTTCATCCCGCTGATCGGTGTCCTTGTCTACCTGATCGTCCGCGGCGGCAAGATGCACGAGCGAGCCGTACAGCAGGCACAACGGCAGGACGAGGAATTCCGTAGCTACGTCCAGCAGACCGCAGGCTCGCAAAGTTCGGCAGACCAGCTGGCCAAGCTCGCCGACCTGCGCGACCGGGGAGTCATCACGGCTGAAGAGTTCGAGCGCGGGAAGGCCAAGATCCTGGCCTGAGCGGTACGC
>Ga0335077_10006577_pt1 | contig 14358 bp, 9 predicted proteins | sample Lox_Sample_31_FD_207151 | JGI IMG/M metagenome (GOLD analysis project Ga0335077, IMG submission 207151) | Soil microbial communities from Loxahatchee National Wildlife Refuge, Florida, United States - Lox_Sample_3.1 | ecosystem: Environmental > Terrestrial > Soil > Wetlands | place: USA: Florida...
CCAGCAAATCGGCCGCTCCACCAGGTCCGGCCGGGAGCCTCCTCTTCGGGAAACCAAACCCACGCATCAAGAACGTCAGATCCGGAGGATTCGGAGGTTTGCGTTAGTTCTAAGTACGATTGTAGGGCTTGGATAGTCTCAAAACACGCCCTGCGGGTGTTAAATCTTCTGATGCCCGGCGTTACGTCAGGGGTGGTTTCCCGTCTAACTCGCAAGCCAACTCCTTCGCGTCTTGCCCGGCGATGTTCAAGACCCGTAGAATAAGGCATCCAGGAGTTGTTCCACCGATGACGTCTTTCCGTCCACCGTTCCTTGCCGTCGCATTGGGTTGCGGCCTCTTCCTGCTTCCTTCCACCGGGCTCCGAGCCCAGCAATCCGCCAGCCCAGCCCCCCAGGCCCAGCAGGGTGAAGAGCAGGATCCGCTCAAGCGGGAACGTAGCGATAAGGAAAGGTTTGCCGCCAGGAAGGCCGTCAAGCAGGAGTTGAAAGGCGCCTACAAGACCTGGCTCGATCAGGATGTGGCGTACATCATCTCCGACGAAGAACGGAAAGCCTTCAGGAATCTGAGCAACGACGAGGAACGCGATGCGTTCATCGAGCAGTTCTGGCTGCGCCGGAATCCCAATCCCGACTCCCCCGAAAACGAGTTCCGCGAAGAGCACTATCGCCGCATCGCCTATGCCAACGAGCACTTTGCGGCCGGCAAGCCGGGTTGGAAGACAGATCGCGGGCACATCTATATCGCCTTCGGAAAGCCGGATTCGATCGATTCGCACCCCTCCGGAGGCTCCTACCAGCGCCCCATGGATGAGGGCGGCGGCGAGACGTCTACCTTTCCGTTCGAGACCTGGCACTACCGCTATCTCGAGGGGATCGGCGAGAACATCGACCTGGAGTTCGTGGACACCTGCATGTGCGGCGACTACCACTTCACCATCGACCGCGGCGAGAAAGACGCCCTCCAGCACGTGCCGGGCATGGGCCTGACGCAGTGGGAAGAGATGGGCCAGGCCAAGAAGGCCGACCGCTTCAAGGGCGGCTTCGAGAACCTGGGAACAGGCCCGCTTGGTTCCTCGCAGCAGTCGAAGCAATTCGACCGGATCGAACTTGCCGCCAAGGTCTTTGCACCACCGCCGGTCAAATTCAAGGATCTGGACGCCTTCGTGACCGAGCACAAGGTTATCAACGGTCCGATCTTCCCGTTTGATGTGCGCACCGATTTCATTAAGGTGACCGACAATACGGTCCTGGTGCCCATTACCGTCCAGATCAAAAACCGTGACATCACCTTCGAGACCAAGAACGGCGTGGCCACCGGCGTAGTGAACATTCTCGGCAAGGTGACGACCATCATGCACAAGACAGTCCAGACCTTCGAGGACACCGTTTCTGTGGAGCAGCCGGCCGAATTGCTGGAGAAGAGCCTCGACCGCAGATCCATCTACTGGAAAGCCGTTCCGCTGCCTCCCGGCCTCTACCGTCTGGACATCGCCATCAAGGACGTGCACAACCCGGACCACATCGGCATCTACGGGCGGGGCATCGAAGTGCCGAAGTTCTTCGATGAGAAGCTGGCTACTTCGACACTCATTCTGGCCGATGCGATCACCCCGGTCGATTCGCACTCCATCGGCGCCGGAAGTTGCGTGATCGGCAACACCAAGGTCTGCCCGCGGGTGACGCCGAATCCCGCCACCCCGGTCAATTTCAAGCGCAATCAGCAGTTGAACTTCTGGATGCAGGTTTACAACCTTGGTATCGACGAGAACAGCAAGAGTAACCTGGCAACGGTGACCTACCAGATCGTGGACACCGCTTCTAACAACGTGGTACTGGAGAAACAGCTGGAATCAAAGGACTTGGGAGCTCACAGCGATCAGTTGACCGTGGAGAAGTCGCTCCCCATCGCAGGACTCCAGCCGGGCAAGTACAAGGTGACAATCAAAGTAAATGACGAAATCTCAAAACAAGAGATTGCGCAATCGGCACCTTTTGTCGTGGAATAGTATGTATCGTCCCGTGCAATGGGGTTACCGGGCATCAGATCAGCGGAAACCTGGCGGGACTGTTTGAAAAGTTTTCGCCAGGGACGCCGCCGGGTCACCGAGATTAGTGATTATGCGCAGGCTCCATCTCGCGTTGTTTGCAGTCCTGATCGTCCTCGGGAGTTCTTCGGCTATCGCCGCCAACCAGGTCACGATCAGCGGGCAGGTTTCGAATTCCGAAGGCATACCGCAGATCGGTGCGGTTGTCCAACTCCTGCGTCCCGACATGACCGTGGTGGCGACTGCCTATACCAGTTCCAAAGGCCACTTCTCCTTCTCCTCGGTTCTTCCCGGAAAATACGCTGTCAAGGCCATGGGCACGTCATTCCTTCCGTCGTTGAGGGAGAATGTCCGCGTCCACACCGCGACGGTTGTCAATCTCACCCTGAATACGCTGTACGAAGTCATGCAGTGGCTCCCCGCGGAGCCGCGCGACGGCAACTCTCAGAAGGATGACTGGGCCTGGACTCTGCGGTCGGCCGCCAATCGGCCGCTTCTGCGCTGGCTGGAAGACGGACCGCTTCTGGTTGTCTCCGACAAGGACGGCGCTCACCCCCGGCTGAAGGCCAGGCTTATGGCCACCGGCCAGGCGGGAACATTTGGGGAAAATGGTGAGCGCATCACCGCCGAAACGGAAACTACGCCTTCGAACAGTCGTGAGCTTTTGGCTCGCGTCGATTTCACGCCTGGGTCAAACGCCGATATCGAGTCGATGCTGGGGTTCCGACAGGAGTTGGGATACGCGGGATCAGTACAGTCGGTTGCGGCTGTGGCCGTCCATCCTGAAATCGAAGGCGCAGGGGCCGAAGGCCTCGAGGAAGCAGCGTTCAGGACCTCCGAAAACATTCGCATGGGCGACGAGTTCGAGGCCGAAGCCGGCGCCGAGCAGGTGTTCGCCCGCTTCGGACAGAGATCTCCCAACGGCGTGCGGGCAACCCTTCCGTTTGTCAGCGTTGCCTGGCGCGGCAGCGACTCGACGGTGCGGTATCGCTTCACCACGATCATGCCGGCGGTGCGTTCGGATTACCGAGATGAGGCAGCCACGTTGCTGCCCTCCGTTTCGGTTCGCGACGGCGATCTTGCCCTGGAGCACGGCCTGCACCAGGAAATCGGTTGGGAGCGGAAGACCCCGGATTCGGGGATGGCGGTGGTGTTCTTCGCCGACCGCCTCGATAACCCGGTGCTCGAAGCGATGAGCCATCTCACTGCGGGAGCCGATGCGGAAGTCAGCTCGGGCGCCCTGCTTGACCCGACAAGCGGCATCCTGCGCGCGGCAGGACCGGGATTCTCGACCGCGGGTTTTGTTGCGACGGCCGAACACCGCCTGCCGGGCGACAACCGCCTGCGCCTGAGCTTTGCCAACGGCAATGCGCTTGTGATGCCGGCTTCGCGGCGGCCGATATCGTTCGGCGCCGTCCTCGCGTCGGCGCGCCCTCGCCGCGCGCCCATGTATTCCATCTCTCTCTCCGGCACGCTCGAAGGCACCGGGACACGATGGCACGCAAGCTACCGCTGGCAGCCCGAGGACACAGTAACTCCGGTGGCTGCCTTCGCCTCCGATGCCGCTGAGCCGTTTTTCAATATTCACCTGAGACAGCCGGTGAGTTTCCGTCGCGATGGAGCGCGAAGCCTGGACGTTATACTCGACATGCACAACCTGCTGGCCCAGGGATTCCGGCCCTACGTTCTCAACGACGGCTCACTTTTGATGTTTGCGCAAGACCAGCGCGGCTTCTCCGGCGGCGTTGCCTTCACTTTCTGATTCTGTTCATTTTGCAGGTGCCGATCAGGGTGCTGGTGCGCCTTTGTCGGTCGTGTTCACGGTGTGGTATTCTCATCGAGGTGGCAGCAGAAGTTCTGCATGCTTCCGCCGTGCATTCGTGGTTCCCGCGGCACGGTTCCATCCTCTGGACGCGTAGCTCAACTGGCAGAGCATTCGGCTCTTAACCGACAGGTTGAAGGTTCGATTCCTTCCGCGTCCACCATTCTATCTTGCCCCTCGGTCGAATTCAGCTCCATTTCTTCAGAGCGGGATAGCGCGCATAGATGCGGGCCTGGTCTTCGGGCTGTAATTGCCGCAGCGGCCTCGGCTTGTCCTGGGGGCGTGTGCCTTTCTGATTGAGCACATTCATAAGGCTCCATTCGCGCTGCAACGTGCGCGGCTCGTCAGCCTTCAGGTCGTAGCGCGTGAAGTCGATGGCCAGCGGAGGTTCGTCTTTCATCCAGTCGCGAAGCAGCGCCAGTCGGAACTCGCGATTCATGAACCACTGGATCTCCAGGTTCTTTTCCGAGCCGGGCGCGCCGGTGCCTTTGGCGTCGAAGCGATAGTTGAGCTCCTTGTTGTCGGCGAAGTGCCTGCGCCACTCCAGGCCGAATTCGCCTTCGGTGACGACGCGCGTGTCCGGCCAGCGCTCGCGCACGGCCTGCAGCCACCAGGTGAGGTCATCGTGGTGCTTGACGGAGGTTTCCCAGATGGCCGTCACCCATCCAAATCCGTTCAATGCGTGGCCGGAATCAAAATGCATGGCGGTGGTGTCCATCATCTCCCTGCGGCCGGCCTGCGCTCCGAGCCGCGCCGTCTCGATGGGGCCCACGCCCAGGCGGCTGTTGAATCCGCCTTCGAATCCATTGCGCCGCGCGGCGAGAAAGTCGCAGGTCCAGCCGTCGAGGCACACGCAATCAACGAAGTCCGCCTCGTTCTGCGCAGGCTTCAGATAGTGCTCGCGGCTGGGGTAATACGGATAGCAGATGCCGCCGTCGCCGTCGCCGTTGTCGATGCCATGCTGGCTCCAGACCTGGCCCTGGCAGACATGAATGCCCTCCTCAGCGGCGAGGAGGCGCTGGTTCTCCGCATCCAGGAATCCCGCAATGAGGCATTGCGGCCTGTACCCGCCGCCGACCATGATCGAGATCTCGCCCAGGGCCTTGTGGATCGTCTCGCGGATATGTTCGCGCGTGTCGTACATGGGCGCGAAATAGCCGCCAGGAATGAACGTGATTTCGTCGCCGTAGCGGTCGTGATAGGACGCGAGCATCCGCCGCGCTTCAACGTATTCCTTGCGGCTGTCGTGCAGCGCCAGCCAACTGATGGCCCACGTCATCCTTCCGTCAGGACAGCCGCGCGCAAATGCGTCGCGTCGGGCGCGGATCTCCTCCGGACGATTGTCGACGGCTTCATCCTCCCCGATATTGCGGGTGGGAGTGACCTCGATCTGGTTCACGCGCACCAGAGAGATGTGGGTCAGGAAGCGGCCGGCAAGGCGAGAATGATCGGTCCCGCTGTTTTGCGCCTGTGACCGCAAGGCACGCGTGCCTGTCGCCAGCCAGCCCGCGCAAGCCGCGCTGCTCGTGACGAAATCGCGTCTGGTCCATCGCCGCCCGATGAACGATTCAGGCAACGATTCAAGCTCCTTCCCTTTTTGCATGATGGCCAGAATCATACAGGACGCGGCGGGGCTGACGGATTATGATTGCCCGCGGGGTTTGGTGACGTTTCTTTGGACCCCCGAGGAGAAGTCGAATCATGAGTAATGTCCGTGTTTCCCGGCGTTCCTTCCTGCAGACCACCGCGGGCGCTGCGGGCGCCTCGCTGCTGGCCGGCTCGAACTACCTCGATGCCGAGCCAATCCCCTTCGGGTTGGGTGCGGAGCCGGCGAGTGACCGTGTCCGATTCGGCATCGTCGGCGTGGGGATGGAGGGCTCTGGCCTGCTGCAGACGGCGATCCAACTGCGCGGTGTGGAGTGTGTGGCCGCCGCCGACCTCTACGACGGCCGGCATGAGCTCGCAAAGGAAATCGTGGGCAAGCCGATACGAACGACCCGGCGGTACAAGGAACTGCTAGATTCTAAGGACGTCGACGCCATCCTCATTGCAGTGCCTGACCACTGGCACAAGCAGGTGGTTGTAGACGCCGTGAATGCGGGCAAGGACGTCTACTGCGAGAAGCCCATGTCGCACAGCCCGGCGGATGGCCTGGAGATGGTTGCCGCGGCCACGAAGACAGACCGCATCGTGCAGATCGGGGCGCAGCGCACCAGCTCCGTTCTCTGCGCCAAGGCGAAGGAACTGATCGCGAAGGGCGCGATCGGCGAACTGAACATGGTGGAGGCCACGATGGGCCGCAATGATCCCACGGGAGCGTGGGAATATCCGCCGCCTCCGGATCTGTCGCCGCAAACCCTCGACTGGGACACATGGCTCGGCACTGCGCCCAGGAAGCCCTTCGATCCGCTGGCGTTCGCGCGCTGGCGCTGCTGGAAGGAGTACGGGACCGGCGTGGCAGGCGACCTGCTGGTGCACCTGATCAGCGGCATGCAGTTCGTTCTCGGCATCAACCAGGTGCCCAGTCGGGTGTCGGCCTTCGGCGGCATCTACCGCTGGAAGGACGGGCGCAACATGCCCGATGTGCATCCCGTGCTGTTTGAATACGAAGGAATACCGGTCTACATGCGCCTGTCGCTGGGGTGCGAAATGCAGGAAGTCACGCGCTTTCAGGGCTCCAAGGGCCTCATCGAACTGCGCGAATTCAGCGTGACCTATACCCCGCAGGCCGGCGTGGACACTTCGCCCAGTTACTACACCGCCTCATATCCGGCGCGCCTCAGAAACGCTTACACAAAGCAATGGCACGAGGAACACGATCCGCCACCGGGACAGGAACCGGCCCCGGAGACCATCACGTACAACGGCAACGACTACGACGACCTGCGTCCGCACCTCTGGAACTTCTTCGAAGCCGTGCGGTCGCGCAAGCCGGTGGTGCAGGATATTGTTTTCGGGCACCATGCTGCGCTCGCGTGTCATTTGGCCAACGAGTCGTATTTCCGCAAGTGCCCGGTGCGGTGGGATGAAGCGTCGCACTCGATCCAGTCGCTGACGTGAGCATTTCGTTTTGAAAGGGCACGGCTTTAGCCGTTTCGTGACGGCTTGACGTGCGCAGTTTGCTTTGAAAGGGCACGGCTTTAGCCGTGCCATGACGAACCAGGTCAGAAGCGGGCTTTAAGGCATTTTAGGAAATAGTGTGGCCTTTTCAAGGGTGTGCAAGGCTGGCGCTCCCTGTTGGTCACGCCAGCTTTAGTGCCAGGCTTCTGACTACATCATTTCCTAAAATGCGCTAGCCCCTGAGGGAAGGTCCATGATGTCGCGTAGATGCTTTGTTATTCTCGTCGTCGCTTTGCTGTTTTCATTTGTCGATATACCCCTATCGAACGCGGATGACGCGAAGCCCTTCCTGGGCCGCTGGGATCTCACCCTGAAAGCGCCGGACGGCGATCATCCCTCGTGGCTTGAGGTCAAGGAGGAAGGCGGTCAACTCAAGGCGCAGTTTAACGGCCGCTGGGGGAATGCGCGTCCGCTGCCAAAGGTCGAAGTGTCCGGCGGCCGCATCACGTTTGTCTCGCCGAAGGAAGAAGAAGACAGCAAGAGCGATCTCGTGTTCCAGGGCCAAGTGAATGGTGACCAGCTATCGGGCACCGTCAACGGTCCCGACGGTAAGACCTGGCAGTGGACCGGTGTCAGGGCTCCCGATTTGAATAAGACCGGCACGCCGAAATGGAGCACGCCGGTACAGCTCTTCAATGGCAAAGACCTCTCCGGCTGGAAGCAGAGCAAGCCCGGCCCGCCCGATTGGACCGTGCAGAACGGAACGCTGGTGAGTCCCGGCAACGGCCCCGAGCTCATCGGCGACCAGAAATTTCAGGATTTCAAGCTACACATCGAGTTCAACTGCGGCAAGGATGCGAACAGCGGAGTGTATCTCCGCGGTCGGTATGAAGTGCAGATTGAAACCGAGTCGGAATCCGAGCCGCCGAGCCATCATACGGGCGGCGTCTACGGTTTCCTGGCTCCGACGCCGGAACAGCCCCGTTCTCCCGATACCTGGCAGACGTTCGATATTACGCTCATCGGCCGGCGTGTCACGGTGGTGCAGAACGGCAAGACCGTGATCGACAACCAGGAGATTCCAGGCATCACGGGCGGCGCGCTCGACAGCAACGAGGGAGCGCCCGGTCCCATTTATCTGCAGGGCAGCGAGAAGGGCCACGTTGTGTATCGCAACATCGTGGTGACTCCTGCAAAGTGAGCGGCGTGCTCGGGCAGAGACTTAGAATTATCGCAGGATGCCCGACCGCAAAATCGTGCACGTCGACATGGACGCCTTCTATGCGTCCGTGGAGCAGCGGGATGATCCGCAGTTGCGCGGCAAGCCCGTCATCGTCGCATGGCGCGGCAATCGTTCGGTTGTGTGCGCGGCGTCGTACGAGGCGAGGCGCTTCGGGGTGCGCTCGGCCATGCCCGCGGTGCGCGCGGAGCGGTTGTGTCCCGAAGGCATCTTTCTTCCGCCCGATTTTCCCCGTTACCGCGCCGTCTCACGCCAGGTCCGCGACATCTTCAAGCGCCATACCGACCTTATCGAGCCTCTGTCGCTCGACGAGGCCTATCTTGACGTGACGCAGAACAAGACCGGCATTTCCACCGCGACGCGAGTGGCGCAGACCATCCGCGAGCAGATCCGCAATGAACTGTACCTGACCGCCTCGGCCGGCGTGGCCCCGAACAAGTTCCTCGCCAAGATCGCCTCGGACTGGCGCAAGCCCGACGGCCTGTTCGTGATTCAACCGAAAGACGTCGCGACGTTTCTTCCGCCGCTGCCGGTGGGCCGCATTCCCGGAGTCGGCAAGGTAACCGAGGCTCGCCTCGAGAGACTCGGCGTGCGGACCGTCGGCGATCTGCAGCGGTTCGAACTGGCGGACCTGGAGAATTCCTTCGGCCGCTACGGGCGCCGGCTGTACGAACTGGCGCGCGGTATTGACGAGAGCCCCGTGGTGCCGGACCGGCCCACGCAATCGGTCTCGGCCGAAGACACATTCCCTGACGACGTTCCGCTATCGGAGACTGAGCCACTGATCCGCAGGCTTGCGGAGAAGACCTGGAATGCCTCGCGCAAAGAATCGCGGACGGCGCGAACGGTCGTGCTGAAACTGAAGACGAAAGAGTTCAAGATCCTGACGCGCAGTCTCACGCCTTCGTCGCCGCCCGCCTCGTGCGAAGAATTGATCGAGATCGCGCTTTTGTTGCGAAACAGGGTGAGTCTCGGCCCCCAGCAGCTTTACCGGCTGGTCGGGGTAGGCCTGAGCAATTTTGATCAGGAAAAGCCGCCGGAGCCGGGCCTGTTCGTCAGAGGCGACGCCGGCTGAATGTGCATTTCAATGGCCGCAGATGAGCACCAGCTCGTACTCCGGCAAAAGGCGCAACTCGTCCAGCTTGCCGATCTGGCCGTTTGGCGCGAAGTCGGGATGCCCGGAGAGCTCCAAATACACCGGGGCATCGCTGCGCAGCGGCAGGACGCTCAATTCAAACGAATGTGTGTTTCTCTCGATGAATCTCCGCAGGCCGATGGACCAGAGCTGACTATTATAGAAATTGTCGGTCAGCAGCCTGTCTCCGGCTGTGAGCCTGGCCACATCGCCGCGGTATCCCACTTGGAGATAAAGATCGCTCAAGCCGTCGAGCGCATTCTTCGGGACGGTGATCGACCATCGCGCCGCATGTTCCCAAACGGCCTCGGGCGGGGCCTGGGCTACACCATGCGGACGCCACGAAGGAGCCGGTCCGAGTGCGACCGGCGGAGCATCGCCGGCAGCCTTCTCCTCGCTGAATTTGAGTTCAGGTTTGCGCTCCGGTGCCTCCGCGGTGAATCGGGCAACCCGGTTGTTCGATTCCGCCCGTATCACCGGTAAATTTGCGCGCGGCGTTTCGGTCACGGGAGGCGTGACGCTGAACGCGAATTTCGGACCGCCCCGCGAGCGCAGCCAGATGTGCTCCGGCCGGCTCTCCACATCGGCGAAGAAATCCTGCGCAGCGATGAGCAGATGTTCGCCATTGGAATCGCCGAGGCGCGCCTTCCAGGCATTCTCGGCTTCCTGCTGGGTGAGCACGACGAGCCGAAGAGGCTTGCCGCCGGGTGCTGTAAGATCGATGGCCGATTCAACGCCGGGCTTCAGGGCGCTGATGATCGTCATGCCGGAGTCGCGCGCGATTTCACCGGTCGATGTTTTGATTGTGCCGACCGTGGCCGAGTCCAGCGCGAACTCCACCGGAATGCTGGGAAGGGCAACAAAGTAGAGGATCGTGACGCCGCTGCTCTCGATGCGCGTGAATAGCTGGGCAGTGCTGTAGCGGATGCCGACGCCGCCCGTACGAAGGTTGAACGGCCAAATGAAGTAGCTGCCGGAGGGCAAATCCACGGGCTTCCGTGGAACGCGCAAAGTACCATGCGGCAATGAGATCTCGAATTGCACCCCGCTGCGCGCCGGCATGGGGTAGTTGCGAACGTAGTTGTTTACGAAGATGAATCCCGAATCTCCCCGCGAACGCACTGCGGCGCGCGGCACGGAGAAGTCCGCAGGATTGGCCGGCTGCCGGTCGGGAGGGTGCACTGTCATCGGTGCCAGGTCCTCGCCGAAATCATTCAGGAAATACTGGAAGACCTTCATCTTGCGCAAAGACGCGCGTTCGTCGCCGAACTCTCCCAGCGGCGCCTGAAAATCGTAGGACTTTACGGGCAGATCGTTGGGATACCCGTTGGCCTGCGACTCCTGCAACGTCGAGAGCTTTCCTTCTGGGTTCTCCCCGCCCTGGAACATGTAGCTGCCGTAGAGATTCACGCCCGAGCCCAGCATCACGGGAAAGATGGCCGCGAGGTCGTCGGGGCCGATGACCGGACGACGGTGGTAAGTATCCTGAATGCCGCCGCCGATCTCCGCCGTAAAGTAGGGCAATGGCGCCCGGGCAGATGTATCTGCGCCGGACTTGCCGGCGCTGCCGATCGTGCCCATGTTGGACGCGACGCGGCTGCTGAATCGGAACGCGTAGACCTCTGCGGGAGGCAACCGAGTCAGGGAGGCGTCCCACGGCGCGTCAGGATATCCGCCATAGACCGGGATCACCGCGCGATCGGGCACCGCTGCATTGTCCCATCCTGTCACCAGGTAGAGCGGCACATCCAGCCCGCTTTCGACTGCGAGCTTCTTCAACTCGAGGATGTGTTCTGTGCCCGCGCCTGGGCCTCGGCCGGAATATTCATTCTCCAGTTGAATGCCGATGACCGGGCCGCCATCCTTCCACAACAGGCCATTGAGTTGCTGCCCAATCTGCCCGTACCACCTGCGAACATGTTTGAGGTAGACCGGATCGTTGACGCGCGTGGGCCCCTTCTTGAGCAGCCAGTCCGGGAATCCCCCGTTGCGTACTTCCGCATGCGCCCACGGCCCGATGCGCGGTTCGAGATACATCCCGTACTTCGCGCAGAGCTGTGCAAACGCACGCAGATTCCTCTGGCCGCTCCAGTCAAATTGACCCTCGATCTCCTCGTGATGAATCCAGATGACGTACGTTGCCACGACATCGACGCCGGACGCCTTCATTTTGAGGAGTTCCTCTTCCCAACGCGAAGCGGGGTAGCGCGAATAGTGGAATTCGCCCATCACCGGCAGCCATGGCTTTCCGTCGCGCACCAGGTATCGGCTGTTCACGGCAATGGTGCTGCCGGAGGTTGAACTAGCCGCACCTCCCTCATAGCGCGCGGGGCCGGGCTCGGCGTAAGGCTGGCTCGCATCAATGCGCACCAGCGTGGAACTCTGCGCGGAGCACGTCGTGCCTCCCGGCAACGAGAGACACAGGGCGCCCATCAGGATCTTGATCGCGAATGCCTGCACCCTCATGCTCGCGCCTCCGAATCGGACCAGGAAGTTCATCAGTACATCCAACTGCACTCGCGCGTGAAATCGCTCGGCTCGGAGCGCCGCCACGTCCCGCCTGACTTTTCCACCTCGAAGATGCCGCCATTGCCGCAGTAGCGGCCGCACATCCTCACCACCGAGACCAGCGCGTGCGTATGGAAACGGTCAAAACCGGGTACGCCCAGAAAGCGCACATGCCGGATCTGCTTGTATGGTTCGCAGCGTGCCGCATCCTGCATATGAGTTTGCAGGCAGTTCTGGGCATCGGAGGCCTCGGCGCGCGACATCAGCCGGTAACCCTGGGGAATGGAAAAGTTCTGTTCCCAGCGATGGGTCTGCCGGTTGGCCGCCTCAAATGCGGCCGTCAGTTCGCGTTCCTCAGGCGTGGAGGGCTGCAGGCAGCTTCCGTTCACCTGCGGGATGTCGGTTACGGAATCGTTCGAGAACACCAGCGGCTCATCCGTCGGCTCGCGGTAGAGGGCGGAGTAGACCTCGTATGCGTCTGCGGGCGCTGTTCCGCCGCCCGGCACATTCAGCGGATTGGTAACGGACCGGTCGGAAACGGGTTGGGGTGGGGCAACCCTCAAATAGAACCCGTGATGGGAGAGGATGCGCAGAAAGACGAGCGCTACGACGAGGGCGACGAGGAGTGCCGGCAAGAACGTGCGGAACGAGATGCGCATGGATGACTCCCGGGGAACGCCTCTGCCATTATTGCTCGATTCCCCCGGCGCCGAACGGACCAGGTAAGGCCGGGAACGCCCGGCCAAAGCGTTCTGCGCACATGCAAGGCGTTCCTCCGCCTCCGGTGCGGGCGACTATACTTTCCGTGGTCCGATGCCAAAAGAGCTTCGCGATGCGAACCGGGAGTGCGCCCAAAGGGGTCACTTCACGCCGGGATCATGAATGGCTGAGGGCGAGGGAGAAACGATGGCGATGGATAGCAGGGTACGAATGGCAATAGGGTTGACCGCGGGTGTTGCGGCAATGCTGCTGGCGATCTCGTTGACCGCCTGCAATAAAGAGGCGAACCTGATGGGGAAATGGGCCTCACCGGGAAAGACACTGGAAAACGGAGAACAGGACAGGGGCATTCTCGATCTCAAGCAGGACGGCAATCAACTCACGGGTACGGCGCGCGACCTGGGCGGTCAAGCCGACGTCAAGGGGACTGTCCAGGGCAACCACATCGAGTTGTTTGATGTGAACTCGAATGATAAGAAGCCGTTCATCGTGGCCGACTACACGAACGGAACGATCACGGGCAAAATCGGCGACGACAGTTTTGTCGCCAAGCCGGCGACTGCCGCGGACGAGATCCCGACACCGAAATACATCGAGCCTCCTGCGCTGCACACGGTTCCGTATAACGGCCTCGTGAAGACGCCGCCAATGGGCTGGAACAGTTGGAACCTGTTTGCCGAAAAGGTCGACGACCAGACCGTGCGGACCATGGCCGACGCGATGGTCTCGAGCGGCATGAAGGATGCCGGGTACATCTACGTAAACATCGACGACACGTGGGAAGGCGTGCGCGATGCCAACGGCGTGCTGGGGACCAATCACAAGTTCCCCGACATGAAGGCGCTGGCCGATTATGTGCATTCCAAAGGGCTGAAGATCGGCATCTACTCCGGGCCGGGCCCGCGCACCTGCGGCCACTATCCCGCAAGCTATGGCTACGAAGAGCAGGACGCGAAGATGTACGCCGCCTGGGGTATCGACTACCTGAAGTACGACTGGTGCAGCGCCGGCTTCATCTACAAGAACGACAAACTTCAGCCCGTATATCAGAAGATGGGCGACGCTCTGCATGCAACCGGCCGGCCTATCGTGTACAGCCTGTGCGAATACGGCATGGGTAGCGTAGAGAAGTGGGGCGCCGATGTGGGCGGCAACCTGTGGCGCACCACTGGCGACATCAGCGACGCATGGGACAGCATGATGGACAACATCCACAAGCAGGTGCCGACAGCGCCATACGCCGGCCCGGGCCACTGGAACGATCCCGACATGCTGGAGATCGGCAACGGGCACATGACGGACGACGAGTACCGCACGCACATGAGCCTGTGGGCACTGACCGCGGCGCCGCTCCTGGCCGGCAATGACATTCGCAAGATGTCCGACACCACAAAATCGATCCTTCTCAACAAGGAAGTGATCGCGGTGGATCAGGACCCGCTGGGCAAGCAGGCTTCGCCGGTGAAGAACGGCAACCTCGAGACATGGGTCAAGCCGCTGAAGGATGGTAGCGTCGCAGTGGGCGTCGTGAATCTTGACAATGCTCCCGCCAATGCCACGGTGAAGGCAAGCGACCTGCCGCTGAAAGGTGGAGTCCATTCAGCCCGCGACCTTTGGGCGCACAAGGACGTCAAGTTCGCCAACGGGGAATACTCGGCGAGCGTTCCGGCTCACGGGGTTCTGATGCTGCGCCTCCACTAAACCGAAGTTCCAGCCCTGAATTGTCTTAAAGATTGGAATAGGTAGCTGTGAATAAAGGATATAGACGAAGTCTGGGGTTTTTTATCATACGGATATGTACCCATGTAAGATCGAATAATATTCTTTA
>Ga0335077_10006582_pt1 | contig 14357 bp, 19 predicted proteins | sample Lox_Sample_31_FD_207151 | JGI IMG/M metagenome (GOLD analysis project Ga0335077, IMG submission 207151) | Soil microbial communities from Loxahatchee National Wildlife Refuge, Florida, United States - Lox_Sample_3.1 | ecosystem: Environmental > Terrestrial > Soil > Wetlands | place: USA...
GCGATGTTGTCGCCGACGACGCTCACGTTCTCGATCTTCGCGCTCGTCCTCTCGAAGCGGCCGCTCTTCACCGGCATCTGGTTCTGGCTCGGCGCGTTCATCGCGACGGTCGCGATCGGGATCCTCGCGGCGTTCGTCCTCGGCGACACGCTCGCGTCCAAGACGCCGTCGCAGCCGAAGACGTGGGTCTCGATCCTCGACATCGTGCTCGCCGCGCTCCTCCTCTTCTACGCCGTGACGCGGATGCGGAAGCCGCTCGACCCGAAGACGGAAGCGGGGATGATCGCGAAGATGGAGTCGGTCGCGTCGGCCCGGTGGATCGCGGTGATCGCGGCCGGCGCGACGCTCGCGAACCCAGGCGGCTTCATCCCGATCGCGCTGAAGACGATCTCCGAGACGAACCCGTCGGCGGTCGGCTACATGGTCGAGTGGCTCTTCTTCACGATCGCCTCGATCCTGCCCCTCGGGGTCGCGATCCTTGCGCTCGTCGTGCGGCGCGAATGGGCGACGCGCGTGCTCGGGCGGGTCCGCGACTTCCTCGAGAAGCACGTGATGCAGATCGCGTTCGTGATCGTCGTGCTGCTCGCCGCCGCGCTGCTGCGCAACGGCATCTCCGGCCTCACGTCGTAGCTACTCCGTCTCGGGGCGGCGCTTCGGCCGCATCCGGGACACGAGCACCGCGATCACCGTCACGAGGTACAGCTGCCCCGTCAGCGCCTCGGCGACGGCGGCGACACGCCCGATCGGCGTGCCCGGCGTGAAGTCGCCGTAGCCGACCGTCGCGAGCGTGATGTAGCTGAAGTAGATCCGGATCGCGCGCGTCCCGTCCGTCCCCTGCGCGAAGAGCGGCGTCTTCCCGAGCGTCCCGATCACGCCGTAGAGAAAGAGGAAGACGAAGCCGAGGATGATGTAGATCGTGATCGCGCCGATCACCGACTGGCCGTTGATCTCACCCTGGTCGAACACGCCGAGCCCGATCACCGCGACCGTGATGATCGTGATGACCGCGGAGAGGAGCCCGACGACGCCCTCGAGCGTGTCGCCCTTCCACAGGATCAGCCCGATCGCGACCACGATCGCCCCGAGCAGGAGCCCGAAGTTCTCGGCCGCGTTCGGCTTCGCGACACCCGACGTCCAGAGCGCGACGACGAGCGTCGCCGCCTGGATCATGAGGAGCGCGCTCGCCGTCCACGGAGCGTCTCCGGCGAGCTCGATGAAGACGAACGTCGCGACGACGAGCAGCAGCACGGCGCCGTAGCTGTGGCTCGAATGCAGGCGCTGGACACGGGTGCCGGGCAGAATCCGGCGTCTCAAGGTCGGCATGTCCCCTGGAGCATGCCGAGGCGGCCGGAGGGCGTAGGCTCCCGTGGGCAGGTTCCGAGAGGAGGCCCCAGATGGCGAAAGTCGAGGAAAAGACCGAGGCGAAGGCGGCCCCGCCGCCGCACGTCGAGCATCTCACCGTCGAGGAGCGGGCGGCCCACGGCCGCGGGGCGCGTGCCGACACGCCGCGCGCGAGCCACTCGACGCTGAACTTCTCCGCCGATCGTGACCCGGTCGCGATCCTCGAGGCGCAGGCGCCGTCGCGGCTCCCCGACCTCGTCCCGATCCGCTACGGCCGGATGCTCGTCTCCGCGTTCACGTTCTACCGTGGTGCGGCCGCGATCATGGCGCACGACCTCGCGCCGACGCCGCGCGCCGGGCTGCACGTGCAGCTCTGCGGCGACGCGCACCTCGCGAATTTCGGCGGCTACGCGTCGCCGGAGCGCACGCTCGTCTTCGATCTGAACGACTTCGACGAGACGCTCCCCGGTCCGTTCGAGTGGGACGTGAAGCGGCTCGCGACGAGCTTCGAGATCTGCGGCCGCGACCGGAACTTCACCGACGCGGAGCGCGACGCGGCCGTCGTCGGCGTCGTCCGCTCGTACCGAGAGTCGATGCGGCAGTTCGCGGCGATGAAGAACCTCGAGCTCTGGTACTCGCGCCTCGACGCCGCCGCGCTCGAGGATGACCTCCGGAAGCGCAACGCCGGGAAGCAGGCCGAGCGGCTGAAGGAGACGGAGGAGAAGGCGCGGACGAAGGACAGCATGAAGGCGTTCTCGAAGCTCACCCGCGAGGTGGACGGCCAGCCGCGGATCGTCTCCGACCCGCCGCTGATCGTCGGGCTCGACGACGTCGCCGGCGACCGCGCCGCGACGATCATCTCCGAGCTCCAGGCGACGTTCCGCAACTACCGGCGCACGCTGCAGCGCGACCGGCGCCACCTCCTCGAGCAGTACCGCTGGATCGACGTCGCACGGAAGGTCGTCGGCGTCGGCAGCGTCGGGACGCGCTGCTACATCCTGCTGCTCCTCGGCAAGGACGGGGACGATCCGCTCTTCCTCCAGGTGAAGGAGGCACAGGAGTCGGTCCTCGAGCCGTACCTCGGCAAGAGCGAGTTCGCGAACCACGGGCAGCGCGTGCTCGAGGGGCAGCGGCTGATGCAGGCGGTCAGCGACATCTTCCTCGGCTGGGTGCACGCCGACGAGACGTTGACCATCGACGGCGTCGGCCGCGACTTCTACTTCCGGCAGCTCTGGGACTGGAAGACGTCGGTGAACCTCGACACGATCCTCCCGAAGGGGCTCGAGGTGTACGGCCAGGTCTGCGGCTGGACGCTCGCGCGCGCGCACGCCCGGTCCGGCGACCGGATCGCGATCTCGGAGTACCTCGGCAAGGGTGACGTGTTCGACCAGGCGATCGCGGCGTTCGCGCGCGCGTACGCCGACCAGAACGACGCCGACCACGCCGCGCTGCGAAAGGCGTACGAGGACGGCCGGATCGAGGTCCAGGAGGGCCTGTAGCCGGCACGCGCGTCCTCTACCTGCTCCGCCACGCGAAGTCGAGCTGGGACGACGCGTCGCTCGCCGACCACGAGCGGCCGCTGAACCCGCGCGGGCGGCGCGCCGCGGCGAAGCTCGCCGAGCACGCGCGCACGACGGGCATCGCGCCCGAGCTCGTGCTCTGCTCGTCGGCGGTGCGGACGCGCGAGACGCTCGACGCGATCCTGCCGTCGCTCGGCGACCCAGAGGTGTCGTACGAGGACGAGCTCTACGGCGCGTGGTCGGAGCAGCTGCTCGAGCGCGTGCACGAGGTGCCGGCCGGTGTCGGCTCCGTGCTCGTCGTCGGCCACAACCCGGGGATCTCGGACTTCGCGCTCGCGCTCGCCGACGACGCGCGCCTCCACGACGGCTTCCCGACCGGCGCGCTCGCGACGCTCGACGTCCCCGGCGCGTGGGCCGCGCTCGAGCCGGGCGGCGCGCGGCTCGTCGCGTTCGTCGTGCCGCGCGAGCTCTAGCGCGCTAGTGGCTGCCTGAGCGGCCGTTCGAGCCGTTCGACCCGTTCGTCGGCGGCGGGTCGTCGGGGGACGACGTGGCGGCGGCGCGGCCGAGCTCGATCAGGTGCTGCGGCGAGAGCCATTCGTCCGAGAGGATCTCGCCCTCCGCGTCCTTGACGGCCCGCCGGAGCGGGATCGCCCAGCGGTGCTCGATCAACGCGACGGCGACGGCCGTCCCGAGCGGGATCTCGGCCGCGAGGCGCTGCGCCTCGGCCTCGTCGAAGACGTGCCCCGTCGAGACCTTCGAAAGCCCCGCGAGGAGCCCCTCCGGCGAGCTCTCCGCGCCCGTCGCGCCGGCGCCGACGAGGGAGCCGATCATCGCGCCGAACTCGAGCATGTCCTGGATGTCGAGATCGGTCGCGGTCAGCACGGCGAGCGCGCCCGACCGGTCCTTCCGGATCACCAGCAGATCGATGAGCCGGATGATGTCGTTCTCCTTCAGCCGCTCCAGCTCGGGCCAGATCTCGCCCTTGAAGCGGTAGCCGTCGAACTCGACGACCATCATCTCGACCGGCCCGAGCTCCGGCATCGTTCTCCTTTCGCGGAATGTGCGAGGACCCTACCTGCCGACGAGCCCGAGCCCGGCAGCGGAGTCGGCGTCGCGGATCAGCTGCGCCACGTCGACGGACGACGCACGAATCACCGTGCAGCTCTCCGATGAGATCGCGCGCTCGACCTTCCGCTCGACCGCGTCGTCGTAGACCGCGATCAGCCCGGCGTCCGCCGCCTCGAGCATCTCGGCGAGGCGACGCAGCTCGTCGGGCGGGATGTCGGCATGGACGTGACGGACGACCGCGGCGACCGTCTCGCCGCCGCCGCTGCCGAGCGCCAGCGCGGCGCCGACGCCGATCGGCGGGAAGAGCGCCGCCGCGACGCCGATCGCGAGGCCTGCGCCGGACGTCCGGTCCTCGACGACGAGCACCTGTCCGTCCGCGTCGCGCTCGAGAACGACTGCGTCGAAGCCGCGCGCGTGCGGCTCGACGTAGAGCGTTTCGATCTCGGCGAAATCCGCCGCGGCGTCGGCGACGCGGTCGTACGGGGCTGCCAGCACGTAGAGGGCGTCCGAGGCGGACATCCTCCCGCATCCGAGCAGCGGCGCCGCGCCCCGGCCAGGGCGCTCGCACCCTCACGCGAGAAGTGCGTACGCTCCGACCGTCGTGAGGTAGAGCCCGACCACGGCGAGCGCGACCGCGAGCGCCGCCTTCCCGTGCAGCGCGAGCCAGCGCTGGAGCGCCGCGAGCCGCGCGTCGGCGCGCTCGCGGTCGGCGAGGTAGACGGCGAGCACGGCGAGCGGCGCGCACGACGCGACGGCCGCGTAGAGGACGATCGCGAACGTCGTCTTGCCGGCGCTGAAGCCCGACCCCGCGAGCTCGAGCCCCGCGTCGACGGCGAAGACGAGGTTCACCCAGAAGAGGCCGAACACGAACGCACCCGCCCAGCCGGCGCGGTTCACGAACCGGAGCCAGCCCGGATCGCCGGTCGCGGGCTTGGCCGGCCGCTCGGCGTCGCGGCGGGTCCACAGCACCGCTGCGATCACGAGCGACGCGAGCCCGAGGACGAGCTCGAACGTCGCCTTCCCGGTCGAGAACGAATGGCTTCCCGTCTTGCCGGGCGTGCCGAGGCCCGCCGCGGTGAGGCCGACGACGACGGAGACGGACACGAGGCCGCCGAGGAAGTACGCGACGAGGGCGCGCGGGCCGTTCCGCGTCCCGAGCAGGATGATCGCCGGGACGATCGCCGTCGGCGAGAGGCAGCTGAGGAGGGCGAGCGCGAGAAGGTGCAGCCAGGTCGTCACGCGTGCGTCGAGACGACGAGCGTCAGCCCGTCGATCGCGTCGACGCGGACGGTCGCGCCGGGATCGGCGCCCTCGTCGCACCGCGCGTCCCAGAGCTCGCCGTGGACGCGCACGGTCCCGCGCGGCCGGCAGGGGGAGACGACCGTCGCCGTCGTCCCGATCATCGCCTCGGCCCCCGTCGTCGGCTTCATCGTCTTGCCCATGTGCTTCGACCACTTCCGGAGCACGGTGATCTCGACGACCTCCAGGAGGCAGCCCGCGATGATGATCACGGCACCCCACGGCTCCGCGACGGGCACGAGGACGACGATGAGGATCGTGATGATGAGGATCACGTCGCCGAGAGTCTGTCAGGAGCGCGAGAAGGCGCGTATCCCGTCCGGCCGGGTGACGGCGCGGTGGCGGGGAGACGGCGTTCCCCCGATCGTTCCCGGATGGACACGATTCGGGTCGAGCCGTCCGCGACCCTCGCGACCCGCGTGCGCCGGCCGCACCTCCGCCGCGACCTCGTCTCCCGGCCGCGGCTCCTCGAGCGGCTCGACGAGGGCGCCGGCCACGACCTGACGCTCGTCTCGGCGCCCGCGGGCTACGGGAAGACGACGCTCCTCGCCGAGTGGGCCGCGAGCACGGGCAGGCCTGTCGCGTGGCTCGCGCTCGCCGAGGCGGACGCCGACCCGGCGGTGCTCCGGGCAGAGGCGGCCGCGTCGCTCGGCCGCACCGCGTCCCACGAGAGCGCGGCGCTCGTGCTCGACGGCTACGAGCGCGTCGCGGGCACGGCGGCCGAGGGCGCGATCACGGAGCTCGTCCGCGAGCGGCGCGCCGGGCTCCAGGTCGTCGTGGCGGGGCGGGTCGAGCCGTCCGTGCTCGTCCGCGATGCCGTCGCGATCCGCGCGCCGGAGCTGCGCATGACGGACGTCGAGGCGGCGGAGCTCCTCCACCGCGCGCTCGGCGGGAGCCTCGCCGTCCGCGAGGTGGAGCGCCGGATCGAGCGGTGCGACGGCGTGCCGGCCGCGCTCCGCGCCGCCGCCGAGACCGACGTCGAGGAGCCTGCGGACGTCCTCACCGAGCCGGAGCTCTCGCTCCTCCGCCTCCTCGCCGACGGCTTCACGCCCGGGGAGATCGCACGCGAGCTCGAGCTCTCGCCGGACGCGGTCGACGCCCGGACGCGGACGGTCTTCGGGAAGCTCGGCGTCGGCTCCCGGGCGGGGGCGGTCGCGCGGGCGCACGAGCTCGGCCTCGACTGACGTCCCACATTCTGGGACAGCGAGTATCCTCTGCGCAGGGAGTTCGTCGGTGCCTGGGGGCCGCGCCGGCGTCAGCAGCCGCAACCAGATGAGCACAGGGAGAACAGGCGTCAGGCCTAGACGGGCCGTCCCCACGGACGGGCCGCGCGAGATCTCGCTGCCGCCGTTCCCCGACGCGGGCAAGGATTCCGGCGAGGCCGCCGCCGACCGAAATATCCGCGGCCACCCGTTCGCCGGCACGCTGCTCGCACGGCGGCAGGCGACGGTCTCCGAGCTGACGGTCCTCGGCGCGGCGCTCGTCGTCGCGGCGATCGCGGTCGCCGTCGTCGCGAGCGGGAGCCTCGTCGGCAGCGGCCCCGGCTTTGCGACCCTCCTCGTCCTGACGATCCTCGCGTACGTCGTCGCAGGGCTCGCGTGGCGCCGCGCGCGTCCGTGGAGCCCACTCGGGCCGCTGCTGATCGCGTTCGGCTTCTTCTGCAGCATCATGAGCCTCGACGCGCTCGCGCAGCCGGTGGCGCACACCGTCGGGATCCTGACCGAGGCGCCGACGACGTTCTTCCTGATCTGGCTCGTGCTCGCGTTCCCGTCGGGGCGCCTCGACCGGACGTCACGGTGGGTGCTCGGCGGCATCGGCGCGGTGATCCTCGCCGGTCTCGTCTCGCGCTCGCTCGCGATGCCGATGATCCAGCCCGCGCTGCCGCTCGCACGCTGCAACGCCGCGTGTCCCGACAACCCGCTCCAGGTCGTGCATCATGCGTCGCTCACGCACGCCGTGCGGATCGCCGGCGCCGGCGGTCGCGTCGCCATCTTCGCGCTCGTGATCGGGATCATCGCCGTCCGGTTCTTCCGCGCGAGCCGCCCGCGGCGGCGGATCCTCGCGCCGGTCTACGTCGTCGCGACGCTGCTCGGGCTCGCTGCGGGGATGAACCAGATCTCGACGAACTGGATCGGCGCGCACGTCGGCCCCGACGACCCGCGCTCGATCGCGTTCAGCGCGACGTGGATCCTCTTCCCGTTCGGCTTCGTCGCGTCGATCGTGCTCGCGTACGTGTACGTCGGCGCCGCGCTCGCGTCGATGGTGCGCGAGCTCGGCGTCAGCACGACGGTCGTCGGGATCGAGCGCGCGGTGCAGCGCGTGCTCGACGACCCGCGCGCGAGGCTCGCGTTCTGGCTGCCGCGCTCGCACCGCTACGTCGACCGGCACGGTCGCGGCGTCGCACTCGACGAGCTCGACGCGGGAACGTGGCGCAGCTTCGACAAGAGCGACGGCGAGCCGCTGCTTGCGATCGTCCACGACGCGGCGCTCGAGGAGGACCCGGAGCTCGTCGAGGCCGTCGGCGCGGAGACCGTCCTCGCGCTCGAGAACCAGCGGCTCCAGCAGGACCTCCTCGACTCGATCGCCGCGCTGCGCGCGTCGCGGAAGCGCCTCGTCGCGGCCGCGTCCGCGGAGCGCCGGAAGATCGAGCGGGACCTCCACGACAGCGCGCAGCAGATGCTCATCGCGGTCCGCATCCAGCTCGAGCTCGCACGCGGACGCGTCGACGCGGACGCGAAGCTCGATGCGCAGCTCGGCCGCATCGGCGACGACCTCGACCGGGCGCTCGACGAGCTCCGCTCCGTCGCGCACGGCATCTACCCGCCGCTGCTCGCGGACGAGGGGCTTCCCGCCGCCCTGACCGAGGTCGCCGCGCGGACCGGCGTCCCGGTCGAGCTCCGGCTCGAGGACGTGGGACGGCTCCCGGAGGAGATCGAGACCGCCGTCTACTACTGCTGCCTCGAGGCGCTGCAGAACGCCGCGAAGCACGGTGGCGCCGACGTCAACGTGACCCTGCGGCTCTGGTGGGAGCCCCATCTGCTGCGCTTCTCGGTCTCGGACGACGGTCTCGGATTCGTCCCGGACGCCCAGCCCGACGCAACGGGGCTGACGAACATGCTCGACCGGCTCGGCGCGATCGGCGGGCGCATCTCGATCCGCTCGGCGCCGGGGCGCGGCACCGACGTCGACGGAGCGGTTACGGTGGGCGCATGAGTCGGGCGGAGACGCGGGCGAAGCCCGCAGGCGCGGACGAGACGCGGACGTACTGCATCGTCGTCGCCGAGGATGCGTACCTGATCCGCGAGGGCATCCGGCAGGTGCTCGAGCAGGAGGACGAGGTCGAGGTCGCGGAGTTCTGCTCCGACTACACGTCGCTCCTCCAGGCGGTCGAGCGGCACCATCCCGACGTCGTCGTCACCGACATCCGGATGCCGCCGTCGAACACCGACGAGGGGATCCGCGCCGCGGCCACGCTCCGGGAGCAGACGCCCGACACCGGGGTCGTCGTGATCAGCCAGTACGTCAGCCCGCACTACGCGATCAAGCTCTTCGAGGACGGGTCGGCCGGCCGCGCGTACCTGCTGAAGGAGCACATCGGGCACCGCAACCACCTCATGGGCGCGATCCGGGAGGTCGCGAACGGCGGATCCGTCGTCGACCCTGCGGTCGTCGAAGTGCTCGTCGAGGCGCGCACGCGCGCGAAGAACTCGCCGCTCGGCCACCTGACGCCGCGTGAGCGCGAGGTGCTCGCCGGCGTCGCGGAGGGGAAGTCGAACGCGGCGATCGCGCGCACGCTGTTCCTCACGAAGCGCGCCGTCGAGAAGAACATCAACTCGATCTTCGCGAAGCTCGATCTCGCGGACGACACCGACGTGAGCCGTCGCGTCGTCGCGACGCTGCTGTTCCTCTCGGAGACGGGCAGCTCGTCTTCGGGAGGCGCCTGACGCAGGATCGTCGTGCGAGCATGTGGGCGGGCGGCCGGCACCGCCCTGAGGATTGGCCGGTCAGCGGTTTGCGGCGGGGTGATCGATGGAGCGGCAAGCAGGGGCGGTCCGGGTGCTGGTGGTGGACGACAGCGTCCCCTGCCGCGGGGCGGTCTGCGACGTCGTCCGCGCGACGGAGGGGTTCGAGCTCGCGGGCGAGGTCGGCTCGGGCGAGGAGGCCGTCGAGCTCGCGCTGCGCGTCGAGCCGCACCTCGTCCTCCTCGACATCCGCATGGACGGGATCAGCGGCTTCGAGACGGCCGAGCGGCTCCGCGAGCGGCGGCCGGAGGCGGTCGTCGTGCTTGCCTCCGCGTGGGTCGAGGAGGCCGCTGCGGGCGCCGAGCGCTGCGGCGCGGCGGCGGTCGTCTACAAGCGCGACCTCAGCCCGGCCGTGCTCCAGGAGCTCTGGGAGCGCCACGGCGCCGGCCTCGTACCGGCACCCGGCCCGGCGTCGTAGACGCCGTCTGGGCGCGGGCCGTCTCCCCTGACACGGTGGTCGCGATGGTCCTCGCGCTGAACGACGCGGCGAGCATGGACAGGATCACGGCCCGCCGATGACGGTCGGCGGGCCCGTGATCCGTGCGGTCCTGGTGGCGCTCGCGTGCGCGGCGTTCGCCGCGGGGCTCGTGACCGCCGCCGCGCGCGGCGCCGAGACGACGACGACGGCGACGATCGCGACGACGACGACGAACGGCTCGGGCGCGACCGTGACGGTGACGACCGCGGTGACGGAGACGACGCAGGTCACGGTGACCGAGACGCAGCAGCCGACGACGGCAGAGTCGACATCGGCGACCTCGGAGACCGCGACGACGGAGACGACGCAGTCCACGGCGACGACGGAGACGACGGGCGGCGGCGGGGGAGGGTTCCCGACGTGGGCGATCGTCCTCATCGCGGTCGCCGTGATCGGGCTCATCGCGGCGGTCGCCTTCCTCCTCGGGCGCAACAAGAAGCAGGACGAGAACGCGCTCGACGGGCGCACGCGGATCCTCGACGCGGCGGTCGCGAGCGCGGTCGCCTCCGGCTGGACGGTCGAGAGCTCGAGCCCGCTCGAGGCCGTGATCCGGCGCGACGAGGAGCGGATCCTCCTCACGGTGGACGAGAACGGCCGCGTCACGCGGCGGCCGATCGGCCCGCCCGTGCCGCCCGACGGGCAGCCGCCGGCCGGGCCGCCGCCCGCCGAGGAGCCGCCGCCGGACTGGCCGTCGCGTTAGCGTCCCTCCTACACGGCGAACTCGGAGGAAGACATGGCACACGGACTGGTAGTCGGCGGCTTCTTCGACCAGGGATTCCTGCATGCGCTGATCATGCTCGCGATCGCGTTCATCATCGGCTTCGCGCTCGTCGACCTCGTGAGGCGCCCGATGTCCGGTGCGAAGAAGTCCGCGTGGGTGCTGATCATCGTGCTGCTGCCGGTGATCGGCGCGATCATCTACCTCGTCGTCAACGGCGACGCGGAGTTCTCGCAGGGGGACGACCGCGCCGGGATGACGCAGCAGGGCCAGCAGGACACGCGGATCACGGAGATCCAGCACCCCGGGATCTAGGTGCACGCCTGTTGGAACAGCGCGCGGCGGATCGGCGAGAATGGCGCCGTGCCCAGAGCCTCGGTCATCGTCGCCGTTGCCGTCGTTGCCGTCGCGCTCGCCGCGGCCGGCTGCGGCTCGAAGAACGAGACGACCTCGACCCAGGACTGGGCGAACGGCGTCTGCACCGCGTTCACGACCTGGAAGACCTCGCTGACGGACCTGCAGAAGACCGTGACGTCCGGCGGGCTGACCCAGCAGTCCCTGACGAGTGCGGTGAACAGCGCGCAGGACGCGACGAACACGCTCGCGAAGGACCTGAAGAAGCTCGGGAAGCCCGACACCCAGGCCGGGCAGCAGGCGAAGGACGACGTTCAGCAGCTCTCGGACGAGCTGAGCTCCGGCTCGAAGACGATCTCGGACGCGATGGACAACGCGAAGGGGGCGACGGGGTTCCTCACCGCCGTGTCGACCGTGACCTCTACGCTCGCGTCGATGGTGACCGAGGTCCAGACGACGGTGACGAACGTGCAGAAACTCGATCCGAAAGGCGAGCTGGAGAAGGCGTTCAAATCCGCGCCGGCCTGCAAGCCGTACGTCGGATCGAAGTAGCACCCGCGGCCCGAGGGGGGTCGATGGAGATCGGAAAGCCGCAGCGGAAGTACACGATCGAGCCGATTCGCGACCCCGTGCCGCGTCGGCGGAAGACGCGCGAGGAGCCCGCGCGGCCGCCGGCGCCCACGCCGGGGCGCCGCCGGAGCTCCCGCGTGTGAACGGCGCGCCCGACTACATCGAGCCGGTCGAGGGCTGGCGCGTGTGGCGTGTCGGCTCGCGCGGCGGCGACGTCGTCCTCCGGAGCGTCTTCGTCGACTCCGTGTGGGAGCCGGGCCGACCGCTCGAGGCGCGGTGCGAGCACCGGCGCCGCTCGGTCTGGCGGCCGTGGCGCATCTACCGCAACGAGCACCCGGCGCCGGAGGAGGACTGCAGCTGCGGGATCTACGCGGCGTCCGCACGCTCCGCGGCGCGCCGCTACCTCGGCGTCCCGTCGCCGGTCGGGACCGGCATGCGCGTGCTCGGCCGGGTCGCGCTCTGGGGCGACGTCGTCGAGTCGGAGAACGGCTGGCGCGCGTCGTGCGCGTACCCGTCGCTCCTCTTCGTCCCGCTCGCGGGCTACCACGGCCTCCGCTCGAGCAGGCGGCGCGCAATCGCCGACGCGCTCGCGGTCGGCCTCGAGGCGTACGGCGTGCCGGTCGAGCTCGTCGCCGGCGACCCGGAGTCGAGCATCGTGACCGCGTTCTCCTGGTGAGACGCGACGCGGGCGGATGCCCGCGCCCCCGGGAACCACGCGTGGGCCTCCTGTCCGCGTGTTCCGCGGGCTGACACGCTCCACCGGCCGCCGATGGAGCACGACCGCGTCCCGATGAGCTTCGCGCCGGCGTTCGCGATGCGGCGCCGGTTCGACCATGCGCCGTCGCTCACGGTCGGCCTCGAGGAGGAGCTGCTCCTGCTCGACCCGGTGCGGTTCCAGCCCGTCGACGCCGTCGAGGACGTCCTCGCGCGCGTCGCCGGCGACAGCCGCTTCAAGCCCGAGCTTCGGTGCGCGCAGCTCGAGCTCGTGACGCCGCCCGCGTCGACGGTCGCGGACGTCGCGCGCGAGCTCGCTGCCGCGCGCCGAATCCTCGTCGAGCGCCTGCGCGGCACCGTCCGCGTCGCGGCGGTCGGCACGCACCCGACATCGACGACGGTGTCCGCGCTGACGGCGCGCCGGCGCTCCCGCGAGATCGGACGGGAGCTGCGCTGGCTGCTCCGCGCGGGGATCCCGTGCAGCCTGCACGTCCACGTCGCGGTCGACGGCGCCGACCGTGCAGTCGCGGTGTTCGACGCGTTGCGGTCGTACGTCCCGGAGCTCGCCGCGCTCGCCGCGAACTCGCCGTACTTCGAGGGGCGCGACACCGGCCTCGCATCGACGCGGCTGAAGCTGCGCGACGACGGGCCGCGCTCCGGGATCCCGCCCGCGTTCGGGTCGTGGGACGCGTACGCCGACTTCGTCGCGTGGGGCGCGCGCGGCGGCGTCGTGCCGGACCCGAGCTTCCACTGGTGGGACCTCCGGCTGAACGGCGCGCAGGGGACGATCGAGCTCCGCGCCGCGGATGCGCAGACCCGGCTCGACGACGCGGCGGGGATCGCGGCGGTGTGCCAGGCGCTCGTCGCGTCGCTCGTCGACCGCTACGACGCCGGCGATGCGCTTCCCGTCCACGAGACGCACCGGATCGCGGAGAACCGCTGGCGCGCGCTGCGCGACGGGCTCGACGGCGAGCTCGTCGACCTCGACGACGGCACGCCGCGCCCGACGCGCGAGCGGCTGCGCGAGCTCGTCGGCGAGCTCGAGCCGTACGCCGCGGCGCTCGGCTGCGAGCGCGAGCTCGGCGCGGCGGCGCTCCTCGTGACGGCGAACGGCGCTGTCCGGCAGCGCGCGGTCGCGGCCGCCGTCGGTGTCGGCGGGCTCGCCGAGCTCCTCGCCGAGGAGACGGAGGCGTTCGTTCCGGGTGAGCTACCCGTTAGGCTCCTGGCATGAGGCTCGCACTCGCCGCGACGCTCGTCGTCGCCGCGCTCGCCGCGGCCGCGCCCGCGGGCGCCCGCACGGACGCGCAGCGCACGAACTTCTGGGTGCTCGCCGTCGTCTCGACCGGCTGGGACGTCCAGCTCTCGCGGCCGCAGGTCGAGCCGACGCTCTACACGCTCCAGGTGCGGAACATCGGCGCCTACCCGGCGCGGTTCACGGTCACGGCGCCCGGCTCGAAGCCGCTGCGGTTCACGGTGCAGCCGAACGGCTGGGCGTTCCCCAAGGTCAGGCTGCGCGTCGGGACGCTCGCCGTGAAGGTGCTCACGCAGCCGGGCCCGCAGACCTACGGCGCGTCGATCCCGATCGCGCCGTAGCGCCCTAGGCTTCGCCGGCGCGGACGCGCCGCGGGATCTCGACGAACCAGTAGTACATGACGGCCCCGCCGAGGACGGCCCCGCCGCCGACGATCGCGAAGCAGACGATGGTCCAGAACCACTCGATGCCCGTCATGCGGCAAGGTTCGCACATGGAGGCGACGGCTGCACGTCTCACCTGGCTCGGGCACAGCACCGTCCTCGTCGAGCTCGACGGCGTCCGCGTGCTGACCGACCCGGTCCTGCGGCGGCTCGTCGGGCATCTCCGGCGCTCGTCGCCGGTCGCGGCCGGCACGCTCGGCCGTCTCGATCTCGTGCTCGTGTCGCACGTCCACTACGACCACCTCGACCTCCGCTCGCTCGCCGCGCTCGACGCGGAGCGGGTCGCCGTTCCCGCCGGCGCGGGAAGGCTCGTGCGGCGGCGCGTCCGCGCCGACGTGGTCGAGCTCGACGAGGGCGACGAGCTCGAGGTGGGAGAGGTCCGCGTCCGCGCGACGTTCGCGGACCACGCGGCGAACCGCCGCCCGCTCACGCCGGAGCTGCCGTCGCTCGGCTTCGTCCTCGCCGGCTCGCGGTCGGTGTACTTCGCCGGCGACACCGACCTCTTCGACGGCATGGACTCGCTCGCGCCCGGGCTCGACGTCGCCCTCCTTCCGGGCGCGGGCTGGGGACCGAAGCTC
>Ga0335077_10006583_pt1 | contig 14354 bp, 10 predicted proteins | sample Lox_Sample_31_FD_207151 | JGI IMG/M metagenome (GOLD analysis project Ga0335077, IMG submission 207151) | Soil microbial communities from Loxahatchee National Wildlife Refuge, Florida, United States - Lox_Sample_3.1 | ecosystem: Environmental > Terrestrial > Soil > Wetlands | place: USA...
GTCCCGAAGCCCTCACCAGCGGGACGGGGATTGAAACTGCACCCGCGGTGGCCAACGACGGCCAAACCGTTTTTGTGCTGCGATCCGAGGCCCAGTTGCCATTGCGCCCAGCCGTACTTGATGGCAGCGCAGTGCACGACTTGGCACCGACAGCGAATCCTGCAGACTTTCCCCGAAAGCACATGGTCACGCCTCAGCAAGCGATTTTTTCCGCGGCAGACGGAATGCAAATTCACGGCCAGCTATTTTTGCCGACAACTGCCGGCAGCGGGCGGCATCCAGCAGTTGTGTTTTTCCATGGGGGCTCGGAGCGGCAAATGCTCCTGGGCTGGCATTACATGTATTACTACAGCAACGCATATGCGATGAACCAATTTCTCGCCAACCGTGGCTATGTGGTGCTTTCGGTGAATTATCGCAGCGGAATCGGCTACGGGCTCGATTTCCGCGAAGCGCCGAATTACGGAGCAACCGGCGCCAGTGAATACAACGATGTGCAGGGTGCGGCAATGTACCTACGCAACCGCGCTGACGTGGATCCGAACCGGATCGCAGCCTGGGGCGGCAGCTACGGCGGATATTTAACGGCACTCGCCCTGGCACGCTCTTCCGATTTGTATGCGGCCGGGGTAGACCTGCATGGTGTGCATGATTGGAACGAGGAACTGAAGAATTGGAGTCCCACTTACGATCCAGCGGCGCACTCCGATGCAGCGCGTCTGGCGTGGGAATCGTCGCCCATGGCCTCGGTTAAGAACTGGCGGTCACCGGTGCTGCTGATCCACGGGGACGATGATCGCAATGTTCCTTTTTCTCAAAGTTTGGATCTCGCAGATGCGTTGCGAAAGCAAGGTACCCAATTTCAGGAACTTATTTTTCCGGATGAGATTCACGATTTTCTGCTTTACCGAGACTGGGTAGCGGCGTATACCGCGGCCGCCACGTTCTTGGATACACATTTGCATAAGGCCGTGCAATAGGACCCTAGATAGAATCGTTTAGGCCAACAGCAGTGTAGGGCGGACACTCTTGTCCGCCGCCGCGGGCAGGAATGCTCACACTACAACATCACGCAATTGCGCCTGCACGGCCGCGTAAGCCTTCCGATATACTAATAAGGATGCCGGTATTAAAGAACATTGCCGCGATTGCCAAAGGCATGAGCATCACCTTCAAGGAGATGTTCCAGCCCACTATCGTTGAGAACTATCCGGATGGTCCCGGTCCATTGAAGGGCGCGAAATTTCAGGAGCGGTATCGCGGTGTTCACGTTTTGCAGCGCGATGAAAGCGGCCTGGAGAAATGTGTTGCGTGCTTCCTGTGTGCGGCCGCTTGCCCATCGAATTGCATCTACATCGAGGCGGCGGAGAACACCGCCGAGCATCGGGTCAGCGGCGCCGAACGCTATGCAAAGGTTTACAACATCGATTACAACCGCTGCATTTTTTGCGGGTACTGCGTAGAAGCGTGCCCAACCGATGCCATCACTCACGGACACGGTTTTGAGATTGCCACCTTCAATGCCACGAATTTGGTCTATCGCAAGGAACAGATGCTGGCCCCCAGGCCAGCACATTTGGGAGCAAATGCAGTATTCAATCAAGCGGAAGTGGCAGGTGGGGCGCCGCCGGTGATGATCTCAGGAATTTAGGGCTGGATCAGAACTCAGGTTGGTAAGTAATATTGGAAGAACAGACGCCGGTCCCCCAGCGGGCCGGCGTTTTACGCATGCGCCAGAGCGCTGTGATAACTACTACCCAGCAAGAGCGGTCATTCTGAGTCGCCTTCGGGCCAGGAAGGATCTATGCATTGAGCTTGCAAGACATAGATCCTTCGCTTCGCTCAGGATGACAATTTAAGTTGCAGGTAGTTAGGCAAGGCGTTAAAAGTAATGTCTGATTTTCTCCAAACCGTACGCGAACGCGTCGTCATTTACGACGGCGCAATGGGCACCAACATCCACAAACGCAATCCGACGCTCGATGATTATTGGGGCAAGGAAAACTGCAGTGAAGTGCTCGTGTTGAGCCGGCCGGATATCATTCGCGAAATTCACGCGGATTTCCTCGGCGTGGGATGCGATGTTATTGAGACCGACACGTTCGGAGGTACGCGCATCGTCCTTGCTGAATTCGAGCTCGGGGATCGCGTTCGCGAGATCAATCTCAAAGCGGCCCAACTTGCCAGGGAAGTTGCGCAGCAGTTCTCGACGAAAGACAAGCCGCGGTTTGTCGCAGGATCACTTGGGCCATCTACGAAGCTGCCGTCCCTGGGGCATATCTCGTTCGAAGACATGGTTGCGGCATACGAAGAACAGGCGGACGCCTTGATCGAAGGTGGGGTCGATGTTCTTCTCATCGAGACTTGCCAGGACTTGCTGCAGGCAAAGCTTGCGACCATCGGTGTTCTGGACGCGCTGCGCAAAGTAGGGAAGCGCTTGCCGGTTACGGTACAGGTCACCTTGCAGGAATCCGGCACCATGCTGCTCGGTACAGAGATTGGCGCCGCGCTCACCGCACTCGAACCCTTTGATGTTGACGTCATTGGTTTGAACTGTGCCACGGGCCCGGCCGAGATGAACGACGCCGTGCGGTATCTGGCGCTCAATTCGACAAAGGAAGTTTCAGTGCTGCCGAATGCTGGGTTGCCGGTCAATGAAGGCGGGCACGCAGTATTCAAGCTCAAGCCGCAGGAGCTCGCGGACTATCACAAGCATTTCGTCCAGGATTACGGAGTCCGCATCGTGGGCGGATGCTGCGGAACAACCCCCGAGCATCTGAAAGCCGTAGTCGACGCGGTAAGCGGTGTCGAACCCGCGAAAAGGGAAGTGAAGCCCATCGCATCAGCATCCAGCGCCTACACGATGGTCCCGCTCGATCTCGATCCCAAGCCGCTAATCGTGGCAGAAGAAATGAACACCACGACAAGGGTCGAGCACTTCCGCAATCTGGTTCGCGGGAAGAAATACGACGAAATCTTGGCTCTCGCGAAGAAGCTGGTCAATGATGGCTCGCACATGCTCGATCTGTGCTGTGCCATCGTGGGCGAGGACGAGAAGGGCTACATCACTTCCATTCTGGAGCGGGTTGCGACTCGTGTCCCTGCTCCGATTCTGGTCGACTCGACTGAGGCCGATGTCGTGGAAGAAGCGCTAAAGCGGATCCCCGGCAAGGCCATTATCAACTCCATCAATCTCGAAGACGGCGAAAAGCGAACTTCGAAGGTTCTGCCGATGGCCAAGCGCTTTGGCGCGGCAGTGATTGCGCTGACGATCGACGAAGAAGGGATGGCGCTTACCGCCGAGAAAAAAACCGCAATCGCGAAACGTATCTACGATTTAGCGGTTAACAAATACGGAATTCGCCCGGTCGACCTCATCTTCGATGCGCTGACTTTACCTATTTCCACGGGACAGGAGGAGTACCGCACCGCCGGAATCGAGACGCTGAACGCGATCAAGAAGATCAAACGGGAATTGCCGGACGTGAAAACCATCCTTGGTGTCAGCAACATTTCTTTCGGCCTCGATGTTTATCCCCGGCGCGTCTTGAACTCGGTTTTCATGCATGAGGCGGTTGACCATGGCCTGGATATGGCCATTGTGAACTATACCAAGGTCTATCCTTTGTACAAGATTCCTCAAGAAGAGGTTGAACTGGCTCGCAAGCTGATTTACCGCGATGCGACCGATGGCGACCCGCTGCAGAAATATATGCAACACTTTGCCGGAACCAAAGGCCAAGCACAGGCGTCAACCACTGCGCACGTGGACAGCTTGTCAGTCGACGACAAGTTGAAATTCGCCATCATCAACGGCGAAAAAGCGGTTGGCGAGGGCGCAAATAAGAAAACCCTGGAACAACTATTAGAAGACGCCCTTCAGGAGTACACGCCGCTGGACCTGATCAATACCGTTCTCCTGGATGGAATGAAGACGGTAGGAGATCTGTTTGGCGCGCGCAAGATGCAGTTGCCTTCAGTGCTCGACTCGGCTGCGGTGATGAAGCAAGCCGTTGCCTACCTCGAGCCCAAGATGGAGAAGAAAGCTGGCTCGAAAAAAGGCACGATCGTACTGGCCACCGTGAAAGGTGACGTCCACGACATCGGCAAAAACTTAGTAGACATCATTTTGACCAACAACGGATTTCAGGTGGTCAATCTCGGCATCAAGCAGCCCGGCGACAATATCATTAAAGCCGCCATGGAACACCAAGCCAATGCCATTGGACTAAGCGGTTTGCTGGTGAAGTCGACGCTGGAGATGAAGTACGTCATTCAGGATTTGCAGCGCCAGAAGCTGGAATTTCCGGTGATCTGCGGTGGCGCGGCGCTTACTCGCAAGTATGTTGAAGACGACTTGCGGCGCGAATACTCAAACGGCGTTTTCTACGCCGATGATGCCTTTGCCGGCCTACATCTCATGGAGGATTTATCAACTTCCGACGGCAAACGGGACGCCAGGCTTAAAGAAGGCCGCACAGTCAAGGAGTACGCCAAGGCGGCTGCAGTAGACGAAGAGAGCGGCCCGGTTTTTGCAGAGCGAAGCCCCGTGGTTGGGGACGCGCCCAATATTCCCACGCCTCCGTTCTGGGGCGTCCGCGTGCGCAAGGACTTCGAGCTGCGGGAAATTTTTCAATACATCAATGACACCGCTTTGTTCAAGAACCAGTGGCAGCTGAAAACTGCGTCGCAGGAAGACTACGCCCGTCTGGTCGAGCAGAAATTTCGCCCGATCAAAAAACAGCTGGAAGAAGAAGTGATCGCCGGCGGCTTATTTGAGCCGAAAGTAGTCTACGGCTATTTCCCCGCTCAAAGCGAGGGGAACGATGTGATCGTCTACGAACCGTGTGGCGCGGGCATTCCTGCCCGCGACTCGAGCCAAGCTCCCCACTCCGAACTCCTCCGCTTCACTTTCCCGCGCCAGAAAGAAGGCCGGAAACTTTGCATTTCAGATTTCTTCGCTCCCAAGAGCTCGGGTAGGATGGACGCAATCGGTCTCTCTCTGGTCACCATCGGATCCAAAGCCTCGCAGGAAACACAGCGGCTGTTTGAAGCAGGTGAGTACACGAAATATCTGTATCTGCATGGGCTCAGCGTAGAAACGGCAGAAGCGTTGGCAGAGTATCTACACAAGAAGATCCGCGAGGACTTGGGGATTGCCGGAGAGGACTCGCCGCACATTCGTGACCTGTTCCACCAGAAATATCGCGGATCACGGTACTCGTTCGGATATCCGGCGTGTCCGAACCTGGAAGATCAGACAAAGCTGTTCGCGCTCTTGCATCCCGAAGAGAACGTCGGGGTGCGTCTCACCTCCGGATTTCTGCTGGAGCCGGAGCAGTCAACTTCCGCCATCGTGGTGCATCACCCCAGCGCCAAGTATTTTGTTGTTTAAAACTAGCCCGTTCTCAAGCTGACCGATAAAGTTACTCAGACGGAAAGGACACTGCAATGCGTGTGCTTGGCTATACCTGGGCTGGCGTACGAACCGCCGATCTGAAAACAACAGCCCACTTCTTTGCCGAGGTCATGGGCATGTCCCTCATCCGCGAGGATAAGGCCCTAATGCAATTTGAGCTGCCTTCGGGACAGATATTCGAGGTGTTCGGTTCTGAGAATCGTTATTATCAGTTCCACGCTTGTCCGGTTCTGGCTTTCCAAGTGGAAGAGGTGCGCGCGGCGAAGCGTGAGTTGGAGTCGGTCGGCGTGGAGTTTGTGACGGATATCGAGAGTTACGGTGCGGAGGCTTGGACTTACTTTCGCGGTCCCGACGGCTACCTGTATGAGCTTTGGCAGACGGACCGCTCTTTCACCGCGACATAGTACACAGTTTACGTTGCCGCAGTTTTGGGGAACATCAGCGCAGGTGCAGCACCATCAACTCCTCATCCACATACTTATCCTCAAGCTTGATGGCTCGAGGCTCGCGGCCATAGACCTGAAACCCTAAAGACTCATAGATCCGTTTCGCTGACTTCTGGCCGACAGCCACCGCCAGGAGCAAGTGCTCAACTTCGGGCCGGCAGCGGATACGGTCAATCAATTCCGCGAGAAGACGACGCGCAACGCCCTTTCCACGCCAGGCTTTCGTCACGTACACGCCCCAAACATGGCCTTTATGCCGGGCCTTCAATCCATCTTGCTGATAAAAACCTGCCATTCCTGTTAATTGATCATGCACAAATGCCCCTAGCACAAAATTCCGTTCGTCTGGTCCCGAGCTTAAGCGTTTTGCAATCGCTTCCAATGTCATTGCTCGGTGGTCTTCAGGAGAAGCGCCAAATGCTTGCGGCTCGTTCTCCAACGCTTCGAGCCGCAGTCGAGAAAATTCAGCAGCATCGGCCGCACTTAGAGCCCGAATCGTGATTTCAGAGGTTGGCGAATGCGCAAAGCGAACTGCTTTCCGCGAAGGCATGGTAGCTTTGTATTCTACGTGGGTGTCGGAAATCGTGTCCGATCACGATGAAACCGTTCCTTTACCGATCGCTCGTAATCGCAGTTGTCGTCGTCGCCGTGGTGTATATCGGCGACTACGTTTCGCTTCGCTATAAGATTCCTGGCAACCGGGCTCAATTCGGCACTGTTAGCGTGCGCGAGATGTACGCCATCCACGAGAAGAACAACAAGATCGAGTACCAATTTCCGCCGGCACAGGATCAGCCTTGCGTCCATTCTTTGTTTCCTCACTTTGGCGATCCGCCCTGCTGGTATTTGCAACGGCACACGCAACCGCGGATTGATATTTAACATTACATTTCATACTTCGGGCTGACGCACGTAGTTTGGCAATATTCGTGTCACCCTCAAACCTGGCCGCCAACTCATAGCATTTTCACGTGCTACAGAAAATGGGATTTTCATTCCGTAAATCGGAGCTTTGCTCGCGGAACTCCTGCTGGCGCCTGAAAACGGCCAGTTCAAGAAAACACAGAGATGCCGTCTAGAGGTTTCAACTTGCTGTAGCTCCTGGCCTTACTGAAATGTGATCACGCATCTTCGTGACCGCGATCACAAATTGCCCTCCGCTGGAACGAAAGTTGCCTTTTCGAACCATGGTTCGAATTATCGAACACCGGAGGTGTGTTGCAAGAAGTTAAATCACGTGTGCACGAAGTGGATCACCAGCGGTACCCGGCAAACTAGGTTCGCACGTCACGAGAACTGGTGATTACAGGCACTGCAGCGGCGGCACACCCACAGATATATAGGAAGGTCGTACTCGTGTCATTCGCACACATCCGCGATGTGTCTTTCAGGTTCTCGCTCCTCAGGTTTTTATGAGCTCGCTTTAGTCGTTCGGAAATCTCAGAGCGAACTCAGGGCGAACCACCGTGGAAGAAATTGAACGTCGTCGTTAGGTTTCAAATCGTGATCTCTCAGGAGAATGCAATGGAATACAAGTTTAGAAGCACATTTGACCACGTTGTATCGGTCCTGGTGATGCTGACGACAGTTGTCTTGCTGTCCTCGGCACTTCTAACGGCGCAAACTACGGTCGCTACCGGGAGCATTGTGGGCACGGTAACAGACCCGTCCGGTGCGGTCGTACCCGGGGCAAAAGTGATCGTCACCAATATGGACACCGGCCAGGCCATTATCCTTACGACCAATTCTGCTGGCATGTACAATTCCGGCGCTCTGGTTGCGGGGCAGTATAAGGTGCAAATCTCAGCCAAAGGATTCAGTTCAGTGGCCCAGCAATTGACGGTTCTGGTGGGCAATACGGCAACCGGCAACGCGAGACTACAGCTCGGTCAGGAGAGCCAGGTGATCGAGGTTCAAGCCACTACGGTTGCGGTCAACACCCAGCAATCCGAGGTACAAGGCGTTGTGAGTACCGCCCAAATCGAAAACCTGCCGTTGGGCGGACGCAACTTTCTGGATCTGGCCCAGCTCGAGCCGGGTGTCCAAATCCAGGATGGACAAAATTTCGATCCCACCAAGGCAGGTTATTCGTCCATCTCATTCGGTGGCCGCTTTGGGCGCACCGCACGTATTGACGTGGATGGCGTCGATATCAGTGATGAGACGGTCGGCACTACCACCCAAGATATTCCGGCCAGTGCCATCGAAGAATTTCAACTCAGCCAATCCTCTCTCGATCTATCTAACGATCTAACGTCGTCCGGCGCCGTCAACGTAAGCACGAAATCCGGAACCAACACGTATCATGGCGAGGCGTTCGGACTGTTTCGCGACCGAGGCGTGGGTGGAGCCTCGACGCCGGGAGGTCAGGCGCTTCCGTTCCAGCGTTCCCAATATGGTGGCAACTTCGGCGGAGCCATGATCAAGGACAAGTTGTTCTTCTTTATGGACGGTGAACGTACTAAGCAGGATTCGTCTACGCCTGTTCTGTTTTCGGCTCCCTTTGACGGGTACAACGGTGGTATTAGTGTTCCCTTCCGTGACAACGAACTACTGGGGAGGGTGGATTACATAATCGGCCACAATGCTCGAGCATTTTACCGATACGACTATTTCAAGAACTCCCTGCCGGGTACGTTCGGGTTCGGATACTCCGTCTACAACAATCAGGATATTACGCGGACTCACGTGGTAGGACTTGATTTCAACACCGGAACTTTCACTCATACCATCCGCTTCTCGTATCTGAAGTTCCAAAACCAGATTAAGGACGCGACGCTGGGAACAAGTCTTTTTGACTGCTGCACTGGCGTCACAATGTATGCTCTGGGTACCGGATTCTGGGCAGGACCGAACGTTGAGGCGCCACAGAGCACTCCGCAATCCAACCACCAGCTCAAATATGACGGCAGCAAATCCATCGGGTCACATATCTTCCGTTATGGATTCGCCTGGAATCACATTCAGGGTGGCGGGTTTGCCGATTTTTACGGGCTGGCCCCACGCATCTCGTGGAACCAGACAGCGGCAAACATAGCGTTCGCGGCCGCTGGTCCATTCCCCGGAGGCGACACCAATCCGCTGAACTATCCGGCCGAGAGGGTGCGCTACGGCAATGGTTTGGGATTCAGTACGCTGCAACCAGCATTAGGCTTCCCGGCTGGTGGCCTTGGACCGGACAACCGGATTGGCTGGTATTTCGGCGATGCCTGGAAGATCAAACCGAACTTTACATTGAGCCTCGGCTTGCGCTATGACCGCGACACTGGCCGGACCGATAGCGACCTGCCAGCCGATCCAATAGTAAACACAGCGTTCCCCGGATGGGGGAATCCTGTCAAGCAGCCCAACCTCAACTTCGCCCCGCAGTTGGGTTTCGCCTGGGATCCCAAGAATAATGGCAAGACGGTGATCCGGGGCGGTGCTGGCCTCTACTATGAAAATATCATTTACAACAATGTCCTGTTTGATCGCCCCTTGCGCCTGAAAACTGGCGCGTTCAATCAGGTGAACTATGCTTGCTACAGCGGCATACCACTCCCAGTGCCAGTCGCTAGTGGCAACATTACTCCGCCTGCGAGTTCCTGCGGTCTCAAGGTTCACGCCGGTGACGCCATTCCTTCCATTATGGCGTTCTGGAAAGAGTACGAGGCAGGCAATCCCTTCGACCTTCAGGCCCCCAATCCAAACTACGTTGGCAGTGCGGGCGTCCTCGGCTCTGGACTGGGTGTGCCGCTCGGAATGCTCGCTCCAGACTACAAAACCCCGCGCTCAGTACAAATAAACATCGGCATCCAGCGGGAAATTCGGCACGGAATGGTTTTCAGTGCTGATTATCTGCGAAACGTCGAAACCCGTTCGCTTCTGGGTATAGACGTTAACCACGACGGCGATGTTAAAAACTTTAATCTCGCCAATGCGAAAGCTGCAATCGCTGCTACCAATGCATCATTTGGTGGCTGCGCTACCGTGGACTGCGCGATTGGTAAAGGTGCAACGATGGCCGATTACGGTGGCTTCGGTCTCGCCTCCGCCTCTGATTTCGGTCAGGATTGCCTTGACGCGATCGGCGCACCTTGTGCTTTCCCGGGAGCCAATCCGGGACAGGCCCAGTCTTTCTTCCTCCAGCCTGAAGGTCGTTCCGTTTACAACGCTCTGCAGATGAAACTGACGCAGAACGTTGCGAATCCTTTCCACGGTGTGAAGGCCCTGAACTTCCAAGTGGCTTATAGCCTGTCACGATTCGAAAACTCCGGCGGAGCCCCGGGAACGGGCACCACCGCAGACAACGATCAAGACTTCGTGTTGCAGTCTGCCGATAACAATAATCCCGATCGTTATTTCGGACCTTCTTTGATGGACCGCACCCACCAACTCTCGTTTGGCGGCTATGCGGACCTGCCATTGAAGTTCCGTCTCGGGCTCATCTCTCATTTCTACAGTCCTCTTTCGTCGCCGTTGGTTGTGCCCAACACTGGCGCCGGGGCGGGGGAAATTTTCCGCACTGACTTCACCGGGGACGGCACCGTATCTGATCCGATGCCGGGAACACACTTCGGGCAGTTTGATCGCGGGACAGACGCTTCCAACATCAACACGCTGATCAATAGCTACAACAGCAAGTATGGCAACCAGCCTACGCCAGCAGGCCAGGTACTGATTGCAAACAATCTGATGACTCTCGGCCAGTTGCAAAAACTCGGTGGGGTCGCGCCCACGATACTCACGGCGCCGTCCGACCAGGTTAACTTTGCCTGGATGCGTGCCTTTGACCTGAACATTGGGTGGAGATACAGAATTAAAGAGAAGGTCACCATCGAGCCGACAGTTTACTTCTATAACCTGTTCAACTTCTCCAATTTTGATCTGCCGCCAGTTGCCATGTCCGGCTTGCTCACCGGCACACCGGGCGGAATTAACGGTACAGGCAAGATCGACAATGAAGCATTCCGAGTCGGGAACGGAACCGGGGTCTATGCGGTTGGTTCGTCCCGTCAGATCGAATGGGGAATGAAGGTCAGTTTTTAACTTGCACATTGGTTAGTATCCGAGCCACCAGCCCTAGGGCTGGTGGCTTTTTCCGGTCAGCTTGAAATGCTCGGCAGTCGTGGGAGAGCCTGTTTGCATACGTGCACGTTCCATTATTGAATGTGCCCGCCAGGAGTCACCTATCTCTTCTTCTGGGCATTTGTGCTGGTAGCGAGCCCACGCCGTTAGCGGGGGGATTTTGCTAACGCATAACAGTTAGAACGCTTAGGTTTCGTTGGGCTTCAGCCGACCCGTGCTGTGCGGCCGTCTCGTACCATTTTACGGCAGTCCTAAAGTCGCGTGTGACCCCGCGGCCATGCTCGTAGGCGTACCCAAGTTCATTTTCAGCTGCCGCGGAGCCATGCTCAGCCGCTTTGCGGAACCACTTTACCGCTTCGGCAAAATCCTGCATCGCCCCTTTGTCGTTGAAATAGGTCCAGCCCAAGTTGAATTCCGCGGGAGCATACTTACTTGCTGCGGCCCTGAGATACCATTTAACGGCTTCCGTGGGGTTTGGGCCCGAATTTGCGCCAGTGCGACCGCGGGCGTACATGAACCCGAGGTTGTTCTCGGCAGCAGGATGGCCTTCGGTCGCTGCACGCATGTACCACTTCACGGCTTCTGAATCGCTTTGCGCAACTCCTAAGCCTCTGACGTACATGCTGCCGAGATTATTTTGCGCCCCGGATTCGCCGGCATCGGCGGCTTTGCGATACCAGCGCACCGCCTCGGCATAGTTTCGTTCAGCCCCTACTCCGGATTCGTAGGCAATCCCCAATTGAAACTGCGCCTGGCGATTGCCTCTTTCCGCTTTCTGCATTAGCTGATTCAGGTTTTGTGCCGGTCTGGGAGCATGATCAAAGAACGGATTCACGCAAGAGGCTGAAGCGGAGGAAACAAGACCAAAGACAAACCAGAATACGAGCCCCGAGAGCCGGAATCCCATAGTTACCCCAAGTTGCCGCACACATTACCGCAATCTGCTGGCAGAGTCAAAGGAGAAATTGCTGCGGAAGCAGAACGCGTTGGCCTTTCAGTGTTGCTGGCAACGGGCTGCGTACTTGTTTTCCATCAGCGTCGTAAAAAATTGCGCTTGCCGTTCCGCTGAAAGCGTTGCCCTCTACCTTGATTACAAAGGAAATCTCACCGCGACTGACGAATTGACGTGTCACTCGATCAGCCGTGACCTCGAAGAACTTTCCTTTAATGGTGCCGCCATCCGCCACCCACACGCCCATGCCATCACTGTCGCTGGTATTGGGATCTCCCGCTTCGGGATTAGCTTGCTGCATGGTCCCGTCGGGATGGAACACGAACATGTGATACGGAAACCGAGCTTCAGGAGCTTTTACAAACTAGGTCCCAACGATAGGGGACACGTTGTCCTTGCCTGGGCCAATCTGGTGGCACACTAGCTCAGGCGGCTTCTGCGGAAGCCGCCTCTTTTATTTAACCAACCGGTGTTTTAGCTTGCCAGCTTCTGAGATTTGCACGGTTCCGAATCCACCCCAGCCCACCCATCACAAATCTCCGGTAATCGAAGTCACCGATTATGACTTCCTTCACGATGCAGAATAGCTTCGTGGCTCGGGAATCTAGGATACTCTTCCGCTAAATGGCCAACGCGCCGTCTTCGGGAAGTAGGTTCTCAGTCGACGAAGGTCGCGATGAAAGACGCGAATAAGTTTTGTATTCTTCTCGTTATCCTCCAGTTTCTGTTTCCCTTAACCGCGACAGCACAAGCGAAAAACAATCTGCTCTCACCGGAAGCCTTGCCGAAGCTGCGACTGCCCAAAGGACTCGTACAATTCGAGATACCTTTGGACGCGGAATACCCGGGTTCTGATGTCGCCCTCATGGTACAAAACTCCGAGCAGACGAAAATTCCGATCAGCTTGGCGAAACGCCTGTTCTCGGAAACTCTGCATGCCGTCACTTCGACGATTAGCCCCGACCACAGACTAAAGCTTCGTCTGCATGTGACCTTATCTCTTGGGCAAAAACGAGACTACCTCTACGTTCACCAGCCGCAGGGCACGGTGATCGCGATGAAGGACTGGAACGAGCTCGTATTTGCGCGTTTGGTGGCAAGGGCCGTGCCAAGCTCAATCCTCAGCGAGAATGAAGCCGATCAGGCCGCAGTCCAGGCGCTAAAGCGCGTTCACGCCACCACCACCGTAGAAGAGTTAAAGGGCAACTGAACTTGTTAGCGTTAAGGATTGGAAAGTGTCGGCATGTCCGCCGCGGCATTCATCTTTTGTTCGGGAGCAGACGGCTCGAGAGCACTTAGCATGCGGAGTGCTTGTGCGACGCCTGCGTCGCCAGCCGCTTCCTTCCATTTGGCCGCCGTGGCATGGTCCTGAGAGACGCCCAAGCCACGATCGTAGACCACTCCGAGTAAGCCGGCGGCAGTAGCGGAGCCATGGGTCGCTGCTTTCTGGAACCATTTGACCGCTTCGCGCGCATCCCGTGCCACACCGAGACCGCGAAAATATGCAATGCCCAAAGAAAACTCAGCACCTGCGTAGCCCGTCTTGGCTGCGGCTCGATACCATTTCATCGCCAGCTTGAGGTCTTTCTGCACTCCTCGGCCTTCGGCGTACATATAGGCTAGAGCGGACTGAGCAGGCGGATAGCCCTGGGCCGCAGCTTTCTGATACCAGTAAAGAGCGCTCTCTTCGCTGCCGGTGACCCCTTGGCCCGAGTCGTACATGAAGCCGGCATTGTATTGCGCGGCAGGATGGCCGTCGGCAGCGGCTCGTAAGTACCATTTCATGGCCTCGACGTCGTTTTGAGCCACACCCAGGCCGCGCCCATACATGCTCCCGAGATTATTCTGGGCGCCGGAATGCCCGGCATTGCCCGCTTTCAGGTACCAGCGGATCGCCTCGGCGTAGTTCTTTTCGGCGCCGACGCCGGATTCATAAGCCAGCCCCAGGCGGAATTGGGCCGCACGGTCGCCTTGCTCGGCCTTCTGAATTAACTGCGAAATGTCGTCTGAACGCTGCGGTGCCCGATCAAACAGCGCGTTAACACATGATGGGAAAGACGCAGAAACCCCGATCACAACAAAGCCGATTGCCCCAAGAACCGCACGGAACCCCATGAACGCCCCCACAAAATTGCCCTACAGTAGCGCAGAGTCTTGCGTGAGTCAAAGAAAAAATTGTGAGGAGGAAAGAAGAAGGACAAACGCGGGTACCTGCTACCTTCAGCGTTGTGGTGGCGGTATACGCCTCCAACTCCGCGAAACATACCACTCGCGCCCTTTTGAGCTTGGCAACGAACCCGCCGCATACTGAAAACCAAGGCCCCGTAGCTCAGATGGATAGAGCAGCGGTTTCCTAAAGCATTGTGATGGTGTCCTGCCTATCGTATTCAGCAACATAGCTTCCTGCTGCCGCTTACGATTCGTACAGAATAGCTCTCATATTCACGTTAATTGACACCTGATCTGACAC
>Ga0335077_10006584_pt1 | contig 14354 bp, 14 predicted proteins | sample Lox_Sample_31_FD_207151 | JGI IMG/M metagenome (GOLD analysis project Ga0335077, IMG submission 207151) | Soil microbial communities from Loxahatchee National Wildlife Refuge, Florida, United States - Lox_Sample_3.1 | ecosystem: Environmental > Terrestrial > Soil > Wetlands | place: USA...
GTACCTCGACGAAAACGGTATGCATGGCTCGTTCGAGATATCGGCGACACCCGGCGCCGACGGACTCATCGTCAGCATCCGTGACGTGACCGAAACCCGGCAGGCTCAAGAGGCACTGCGGGCCAGCGAGGAACGGTTCCGCTCGATGGCCGACGCGATGATGGACCCGCTGTTCATTCTCACGCCGGTCCGCGACGAGCACGGGACGATCGCCGACCTGGAGTACCGGTACGTCAACCAGGCCGGCGAACGGCTCTTGCGGATGCCAGCGCACGACATAATCGGGCACCGCCAGTTCGAGTTCTTCCCCTCTGCCCGCGGGGACACGGTCCAGGACGCCTACTACCAGGCGATCGACACCGGGACCCCGACCAGGCTGGACAGCCCGTACCTCAACGAGCACGGCGTGCAGGGCCGGTTCGAGATATCGATCACGCCCGGTACGGAGGGACTCATCGTCACCGCCCGCGACGTGACCGAAGCCCGGCAGGCGCAGGAGGCGCTGCGGGCTAGCGAGGAACGGTTCCGCACCGCGGTGGAGTCGATGCTCGACCCGTTCGTGCTGCTGCGCGCGGTGCGCGATGAGGACGGGCGGATCATCGATTATGTCTACGAGTTCGCCAACGGTGCGGCGTGCCAGTACCTCGGCCTGCCGCGCGGCGAGCTGCTCGGAAAGCGGATGCTGACCGTGCGGCCCCGGCAGGAGGCAACGGGCCTGCTGCCGCACTACGAGCGGGTGGTGGAGACCGGCGAGCCGCTCGTGCTCGATGACTTTATCTTCGATTACAGCGAGGGCGGTCAGCGCCACAGGCAGGTATTCGAGATCCGGGCGCACCGCGTGGGAAATGGGCTGGCCTACACATGGCGGGAAGTCACGGACCGCTACCAGGCCAACGAAGCACTGCACGACAGCGAGGAGCGGTTCCGGGCCTCGGTGGAGGCCCTGCCGGACGGATTCGCCGTCCTCTCCGCGATCCGCGACAGCTCCGGCGCCATCACCGACTTCCGCTACCAGTACATCAACGAGGCCGGATGCCGCATGGACCAGCGGTCCCGGGAAGACACGGTCGGGCACACCCTCGCCGAACTGTTCCGCGCCTCGGTAACCTCCGGGCTGCTAGCCGCGTATGCCCAGGTCGCCGAGACCGGGGAGCAGCTCACCCGGGAAGATACCTCCTACGAGGACGTCTACGGAGGGCGGGGGCTGACCCGCGCCTTTGATATCCGGGCCGCCAAGCTCGGTGACGGGATCGTGGCCATCTGGCGTGATGTCGCCGAGCGCAGGAGGGCCGAGGAAACGATCAGCCGCCAGGCCGCTGCGCTGCAGCGCAGCGCGGCCGAGCTGGAGCACCGGGTCCAGCGGCGCACCGCTGAGCTGCAGGCGGCCAACGCCAGGCTGCAGGCGGCGAACAAGGACCTGGAGGGCTTCGCCTACTCGATCGCCCATGACATGCGCGGCCCGCTGCGGGCCATCAACAGCCAGGCCCAGATCCTGGCCCAGGAACACCGCCGCGATCTCGATGCTGATGCCAGGCACCGGCTGGATCGGGTGGCCGCCAGCGCCGTGCGGATGGGCGAGCTGGCCGATAACCTGCTGGACTTCTTCCAGGCCGGGCGCAACGCCCTGATGCTCGCCCCGCTCGACATGAACACGCTGGTAGATGAGGTCCTCACCCAGCTCCGCGAGCAGCCGCAGCAGGCGGTCACGGTCACGGTCGGGGACCTGGAGGACGCCTACGGCGACCGGATGCTGATCCGCCAGGTGTGGGTCAACCTGATCGGCAACGCCCTGAAGTTCACTTCCGGGGTGGCTCAGCCGCGCATCTGGGTCGAATCCGAGCCCGGAGATGCCGAGGTGATCTACCGGGTGCGTGATAACGGCGCAGGATTCGACATGGCCTATGCCGGCCGCCTGTTCCGGGTGTTCGAGCGGCTCCACGGGGAGGACTACCCCGGCACCGGCATCGGGCTGGCCCTGGTCGCACGGATCGTGGAACGCCACGGCGGCCGGGTCTGGGCCGAAGGCACCCCCGGGCACGGTGCCTGCTTCAGCTTCACCCTGCCCGCAAAGCCACCAGCAGACAAGGAGCCGGCAGATGACCATGTGGGCTGATCCCGAACACGACTCGGTCGATGCCCTCCTGGTGGAGGACAGCGAGGACGACGCCGAACTGATCCACCGCGCGTTCGCGGCCAGCGGGCTGGCCGGTCACCTGGCCTGGGCCCGGGACGGCCAGCAGGCACTGGACTTCCTCAGCAGTCACCATCCCGGCGGGGCCCGGGAGGGCCGCCGGCCGCCCCGCGTCATCCTGCTGGACCTGAAAATCCCCAAGATCGGCGGACTGGAGGTACTGGCCAGGCTGCGCGGTGACCCGCTGCCACCCCTGGCCCAGGCGCCGGTAGTCATGGTCACCTCATCCCCTCACAACGGGGACATCCAGGAGGCCTACGCCCTCGGCGCCAACGGGTACGTCGTCAAACCCGTCGAGTACACCAGCTTCACCCAGGTCATGCAGAACCTCGCGGTGTTCTGGCTGACCATCAACAAGCCACTCGCCGACGCGGCCGAGGCATAGGCAGCGGAGCCCCCGCCGTTCGCCGGTGCCCGTGCGAGGGCTACATTCTCGGCAGCCGGTTGGGCTCCGGCGCCCGTCCAGACTGGCCCGCGCAGGCAGCACCCGGAAGACTGGCGATGACGCAGATGTGCGCCGGATGAGCAAGATTGGGCAGGTGCCTTGCCGCGTCCGCCTTGACGGGCCGTGACCGAGGTCAGGAAGGGCTCTACTACACGAGTAAACAGGCAGGAGGGGGGGACCAATCCGGAAACGCACTGACGATGGAACCTACCGCACACATAACGGAGGAAGGTGCAAAAAAAACGGTGCCAGCCGCACGGATGACCGAGGAAGGCGCAAGGGGAAACCGGCACACATGGACGTGGAAAATGCCCAAGCCGCCGACCTGCGCCGGAAAGCGCGAATACCGCGCCGATCCTGCCCGACGTGGAAGCTGGCAGCCAGCTCGCACTGGTAAGCGACTCAGGATACTTACGTTGACTATGAGGTAACTGTGGTTCACGGCGGGAGCGTCGGCCGGAGCGGGCCGGAGCGGGCCGGAGCGCCTCAGGACGTTCCCAGCCAATACGGCCATTGGCCCGTAGGGGTTTACTCATTTAGGTGCCGTGGGCGTGCCGCCCGCCCGGTGGCCGCAGCGCCAGCCCTGATTGACGCCACGCCCGGCCCGGGTAGGCTGCCCGCCGGAACCAGCGGTAAGGAAGCGAAGATGCGATATGGGTCCTGAGGAGTTCCGGGCGGCCGGGCATGAGCTGATCGACTGGATCGCGGACTACCGGGCCCGGATCCCGCAGCTGCCGGTCCAGGCGCAGGTGAGCCCGGGTGAGGTGGCCGCGAAACTGTCGGCCCGCGCGCCGGAGCAGGCCGAACCATTCAGCCACGTGCTGGCCGACCTCGACGGCGTCGTCGTCCCGGGCGTGACCCAGGTACAGCACCCCCACTATTTCGGCTGGTTCCCGTCCAACGCGTCCCTCGCCTCGGTGCTAGGCGACCTGGCCACCTCCGGGCTCGGCGCGCTCGGGATCACCTGGCAGTCCGCCCCCGCGCTGACCGAGGTCGAGGAGGTCGTGGTCGACTGGCTGCGCGAGCTGACCGCACTGCCCAAGTCGTGGAAGGGCGCCATCCAGGACACGGCCTCCAGCGCATGCCTGGTCGCCCTGCTCGCGGCGCGCGAGCGCGCGACGAACTACTCCGAGGCCCGCGGCGGACTCCAGGCCGAAAACGCGCCGCTGACGGTATACACCACCGAGCATGCCCATTCCTCGATCGCGAAGGGCGTGGCTCTGGCCGGTTTCGGGCGGGACAACCTGCGGCTGGTCGGCGTCGACCCGGTGACGTACGCGATGCGTCCCGAAGCGCTGGCCGCGGCACTGGAGGCTGACGTGGCAAAAGGCCTGCGCCCGGCGGCTGTCGTGGCCAGCATCGGCACCACCGGCACCACGGCGGTGGACCCGCTCGCGCAGATAATCCCGCTGGCCCGCCGGTACGGGATGTGGGTGCACGTCGACGCGGCGATGGCGGGCTCGGCGTTGCTGCTGCCGGAGATGCGCTGGCTGGCCGACGGCGTGGAAGGCGCGGACTCGCTGGCCTGGAACCCGCACAAGTGGCTCGGCACCGTGCTGGACTGCTCGCTGCTGTACGTTGCCGACCCCGGCCACCTGATCCGGGTCATGTCGACCAACCCGTCCTACCTTCGTTCCGCCGTCGACGGTCAGGTGACCCAGTACAAGGACTGGGGCATCCCGCTTGGCCGCCGGTTCCGCGCGCTCAAGCTGTGGTTCCACCTCCGGCTCGACGGCGCCGAAGCCATCCGCGCCCGGCTGCGGCGGGACCTGGACAACGCGCGCTGGCTCGCCGAACAGGTCTCGGCGAGGCCCGGCTGGCGCGTCCTGGCCCCGGCCAACCTGCAGACGGTGGTGCTCAGGCACGAACCCGCCGGCCTCGTCTCCGGCACCGGCGCGGTGCTGGACGCCGACGCGCTGAACGCGCACACCCTGTCATGGGCAGACCAGGTCAACGCCTCGGGCGCGGCCCTGGTCACGCCCTCCCTGCTGGACGGCACCTGGTCGGTCCGGGTCTCGATCGGAGCCGAGTCCACCGAACGTCAGGACGTCGAGGAGCTGTGGGACCTGCTGAAGCAGGCCGCCGAGACTAACGGAACGCGGTCGGCCGCATAGGGGCGTTCGGGCCAGAAGGGCCACTCCTCGAACCAGGTGCATCGTCCGTCGTCGTCGAGCCGCATGACCCACAGGTCCCGGTACTCCTGGCTCACCGGGTTCCCGTAGCGGACCTCCGCCCGGACCACGGCGGTGACCCCGTCGACGGCGAGGATCTCGGTGGCCAGGGCGAAGACCTCGTCCGGGCCGGCCCGCTCCTCGTCCCACATCCGCCGGATCGCCTCCAGGCCGGACACGGGCTCCTCGTAGGGGGACTGCCTATAGCTGGCGTCCTCGGTGAAGATCCCGGCCAGAGCCCCGGTCCCGGGTGCCCGCCAGGCGGCTTCGTAACCGGCCAGCCAGCGCCGAACCGTTGCGCGGTCGGTCACGGCCGGTCGGGGCGGAAGCGGCTCAGGTCGATGAGCCACCGCGCGTACCAGGATGCCCAGTCGTCGTCGGCTCCGTCGACGATCCGGAACACCTGATGGTGTGTCTCGCTCGCCTCGTGCAGCAGTCGGCTGATCTGCTCCGCAGTATCCATCACCCGTGCCTCCCCAGGCTGGTCATGACGTGCGGGCTGGTCCCAGCCTAGAAGAGGCCGCCCGGGCGGTCAGGCACTGGCCGGCCGCGAGGAGGCCAGGGACGCGAATACAACAGTGGAACTCAGGTAATGCCCGGTGCCATAGTCGAAAACCCCTCCGCACGTTATCAGCCGGAGGGCGGCATAGTGGGTCGCCCCGTAAATCGCTTTGGCCGGGAAATTGGATTTGGGGTACTCGCGTACGCCGGTGACCCGGAAAATGGCCGTGATCCCGTCGGCCAGCGTCACGTCGATGGTGTCTCCCGGGCGCAGGGCCCCGAGGCGGTAGAAAACCGCGGGGCCCTGGTAACTGTCGACGTGGCCCTCGATGACGGACGCCCCGATCTGGCCGGGTGTCGCCGAGTATTCGTACCACGCGGCCTCGCCCGCGCTCGTGACCACCGACGGTACCTGGATCGTGCCGTCGGTGTTGAGGCCGAGGTGCAGGAGTTTCGAGGTCACACCGATGGCCGGGATCTCCACGGACACCGGCACGGAGCGGGGCAGCGACGGCCCGCGCCCGCCCGGCACGATGGCGCCGCGAGCCGCCGCGGAAGGCTGCGGCGCGTGCTGCTGGGACAGGAACGTTACACCCACGGCGACGGTCCCGCCCAGGATGAGCGCCACCCCGGCCACCCCGGCCAGCCGGGCCCGGAAGCTGACCGGCTTCGGCGGCCGGCCGTATCCGCCCTCGGGCCACGAGGCGACCACGCGGAACCCGGCTATCCGCGGCCACCCCGTATCTCCCAATGCGCCGCTCCCTCCAGGGACCGTTCTATCCAAGTAGCCTAATTCTCTGACGATGGGCGCGCCATTGCCCGTTTGCGCCCCAGCCTGGGCTTACCGTTATGGTCGTCGGCGTTTTCGCCGTGGGAGTTCTTTCCTTCCCGCGCCGGTTTCTGCGGCCGGCGGCCGGGAAATGTCATTGCCGAGAGCACGAGGAGGTTCGATGAAGGCGCGCACAGCCATCGCGGGGACGGCGCACCGGGCCAGGGTCGGCTGGGGCCTGACTACCCTGCTGGCCTGTGTCGCGCTCGCGGCCTGCACGTCGTCGGGCACCGGCACCTCGACGCCCACTTCTTCCGTCTCCCTGATCTCCCCCTCCGCCAACGGCTCGGTAACCGCGACCGGAACCGCCACCGCCACCGCCACCGGGACCGGGACGGCCACCGCCACCGGCACCGCGACCGGGACGGCCACCGCCACCGGCACCGCGACCGGGACGGCCACCGCCACTGACGCCGCGACCGGGACCGCAACGGCCACCGAGACCGCAACGGCCACCGTGAGCCCCACCCTGACACCAAGCCCCACGTACAGCCCGTACCCCACCTCCGCGCCGGTCACCGGCGGCGGCGGCACGGCCGGATTCCAGGACGCCGGGCTCGCCGTGCTCGGCGGAGCGGCAATCGTGGCGGGCCTCGGGAGCATCGCCTACCGCCGCCGGGTAACCAGAAACCGCTGACCAGGTCCGTGCTGATCGCGGCCGCCGTCTGCCCGCATCCGCCGCTCCTGGTCCCCGAGGCCACCGGCGTGCCCGGGGCCGGCCACGCGGAACTGCGGCGGCTGCGGAACGCGTGCCACCAGGCCGTCTCCGCCCTCCTTGCCGAACGCCCCGACCTCGTCGCGGTCGTCGGCGCCGACCCCAAAGCCGATCCGAAAGCCGACCCCGAAGCCGCGTACCCGCCGCGGACGCCGGGCAGCCTGCACGACTTCGGCATCCCGTTCGCCGTTGGCGAGGGCCAGCCGTCCCTGCCGCTCTCCCTGACCATCGGCAAGTGGCTGCTCGCGGCGCACCCGGCTCCGCGGACCGCGTGGTGGGGAATCGCCCCGGACGCCGCCCCCGCCGGCTGCCTGCGACTGGGGGAGAAGCTGGCCGCGCTCGCCCCCCGGGTCGCGCTGCTGGCCATGGGCGACGGGCCTGCCCGCCGGGCTCGCGGCGCGCCGGGTGCCGCCGATCCCGAGGCCGACCGGTACGACGACCGGGTGGTCGGCGCGCTGGCCGCCGCCGACCCTGGCGCGCTCGCCGCGCTCGACCCCGGCCAGGACGGACCGCTGGCGGTGGCCGGGCGCGCCGCCTGGCAGGTCCTGGCCGGCGCGGCGGGGCGACACGCCTTCACCGCCCAGCTGCGCTACCGCGGGGTTCCGTTCGAGGTGAGCTACGTCGTGGCCAGCTGGCGCCGGGCACACTAGGACGCCGGGCACACTGAGGGGCATGGGCATCCGCGTCATCGCTGTGGTCGGCGCGACCGCTACCGGCAAGTCCAGCCTAGGCATAGCGCTGGCCCGCGCGCTCGGCGGCGAGGTCGTGAACGCCGACTCGATGCAGCTCTACCGGGGCATGGACATCGGCACCGCCAAGGAGCCCGAGGCCGCCCGCCACGGCGTGCCGCACCATCTGCTCGGCATCTGGCCGGTGACCCGGACCGCGACCGTGGCCGACTACCAGGAACTGGCCCGCGCCGCGACCGACGGCATCATCGCCCGCGGCCACGTCCCGGTGCTCGTGGGTGGCTCGGGCCTGTACGTCCGTGCGGCGCTCGACGACCTGGATTTTCACGGAACGGATCCGGCTGCTCGCGCCCGCCTGGAGTCCGAGCTGGCCGAGGTGGGCCCTGCGGTGCTGCACGCCCGGCTGGCCATGCTCGACCCGGCCGCGGCCGTGGCCATCCTGCCCAGCAACGGCCGCCGCATCGTGCGTGCCCTCGAGGTGATCGAGCTGACCGGCCGCCCGTTCACCGCGACCATGCCCGGCTACGAACAGGCCCGCCCCGCGATCCAGCTCGGCCTCACCCTGCCCCGCCCCGAACTCGACCAGCGGATCGCCGCCCGTGTCGAGGCGATGTGGGAGGCGGGCTTCGAGGCCGAGGTGCGGGAGCTCGTCCGCCACGGCCTGCGGGACGGCAGGACGGCCAGCCGTGCGCTCGGCTACCAGCAGATGCTCCGCCACCTGGACGGCGAACTCACCCTCCGCGAAGCGCGCGAGGAGACGGTCAGGGCCACCCGGCGGTTCGCCCGCCGCCAGGAGTCCTGGTTCCGCCGGGACCCGCGTATCCACTGGCTCGACGCAAGCCGCCCGGGCCTCCTCGACGAGGCGCTGCGCTACATCTGATCCCCGAGCCGGTAGGCGCGCTTGGCGTTGTCCGCGCAGAGCATCCGGGTCAGTCGCACCACCGTCCGTTCGGTATAAAGATCTTCCCGCAGGCCCGCGGAGAGGAAGTCCGACAGCGCGCGCCGGAACAGCACCGCCCCCAGGTAGTACAGTTCCGGCAGCCCGAACGCGTCCGAGGAGTACAGGAACTTGCCGTACGGTGCGAGCTCCAGCGCCTCGGCGAGCAGGGTGGGGGCGCGGAGGCCCAGGTTGTGGGTGGCCAGGCCCGCGTCGACGTAGACGTGCGGGAAGACCTGGGCCAGGTAGCCGGCCTCGCGGTGGTAGGGGTAGTTGTGCAGCAGCATGACCGGGACTCCGGTCGGCTGGATCGCCCGCAGCAGCGGGGTGAGCAGCAACGGGTGGCAGCGGTGCAGGTCGACGTCGCTGTCCCCGTAGCCGACGTGGAACTGCACCGGCAGCCCGAGGTCCACGCCGCACCAGATGAGGAACCGCTGCAGGGTCTGGTCGGCGATCCGGCAGGGCCGGGCGGCCAGCCAGGCCCCGGCGGCCGCCGTCACCTCGGCCTCGGACGGGCGCTCCGGGTTCAGGTCCAGCCCGGTCCGGTAAGCGGCGATCGACTTGAACCCGACCGCCGAGGCGGAGCGGGCGGCCAGCGCGGAGCGCACCGCGTCGGCGAAGCCGTCCGCGCCGGTCCCGGCCGCGGCCACGTCCTCGGCCACCCGCTCGAGCCGGACGATCTCGTGCGCGGTAGCGCCCGCCAGCCCGCCGAGCTCGGCCGGGGAGGTCAGCGGCTCCGGGGTGTAGCCCGTGTCCACGCACAGCGCGGACATCCCGGCCGCGGTCAGGAAACGCTTGCTGACCTCGGCCGCACCGAGCTCGGCCCGGCGGATCACGTAGTCGGGGAGTTCGGCGTGCGGCGGCAGGCCGAGGACGGGCGGGCACAGGCGGCGGAACGCGAACCCGGCCTGCGAGTCGAACACCGAGCCGCCCGGCCAGTGTTGGCTGGCGCTGCTCGGGCCCTCGTTCAGCAGCGACTCGAGCGTCGCCTCGTCCGCGTCGCGGTACAGCACCCCGTGACAGTGATGGTCGACCAGGGGCTGTTCCGCGACACAGGCGAGCAGGTCCGGCACTATGACGTCTCGAGCTGGGCCGGCACCTCGGCGGTCTCACCGTCCGGAGCCTTGATGCCTTCGCGAGCGGCCAGCGCCCGCGTATCCTCGACGGCCATGTCCTCCTCCTTAACTATCTCTGTCCCATAGTGTGCCTCTGACCCAGGCGGCACGGAAGGGGCAAAAAGTGCGAAACATCGATCAGACCAGCTATTTCCGTTGTCCTCGCCCGTGATCGCGATCTTCCGGCCCGGCTGTCCGGAAAGTCCGGGTGAACCGACTTGCGCCGTCGCGCGTCACAGAGGGTAGGAGTCAGATGTCAGGGGGTGACCTACAGTGACTGGTGCCAACCCGGTGCTGCACGTGGGTTCCTTCGGGTCCGCAGGTCCCGCCCAGCCGGCGCGTCCCTGGACCCGTACGTTCCGCGGCACACCCTCGTCCGTGCCCGATGCGCGCAGGTTCGTGGCTGAGTTGCTGGCCGGCTGCCCAGCCCGGGAAGTCCTCATGACCTGCGTGTCCGAACTGTCCGCGAACGCGATCACGCACAGCGGCTCGGGCAACGGCGGTGTCTTCATCGTCGAGGTCGACCTGCCGCGGCCCGGGGTGGCCCGGATCGCGGTCACCGACGAGGGCGCCCCCACGAGCCCCTGCCTCCCGGCTGCGGGGCGTCTCGACCTGATGGCCGAGGGCGGCCGCGGGCTCGCCATGGTGGCCGCCTGCACCAACCGGTGGGGCTACGCCGACGCCCACCCCGGCCGCGTCGTGTGGGCCGAGGCCTGCTGGCCGGTCCCCGTCCCCCCGCCCGGCCCGCCTGCCTCCGGTCCCGCCGGCCGTCCCGCCTCCGGTCCCGCCGGCCGTCCCGCCTCCCGTCGCCCCGGCTTCTCCCCGGGCCCTCCCGACTGGACCCCCGGCCCCGCCGCGTGAGCGGCCCCGCCCCCGCCGATGGGGTGCGTGGGCCACAGCCCCCGCTCCATCGGGCTAGGCCACACCTGCCCCCGTATCTGAGCCCCGCCCGGGCTATATCTCGAATATGAGATATCCTTAACGGTATGGAGAGCGAGCGCCACCTCATCCCTGCGACTCCTGAGGTCGCTGGGATCGCCGGGTCGACACCGAGCGGCCTAGGCGGCCCGGGCAGCCCGGGCGAGGCGGAGCGCGGACCAGCCGCCGCGCCGCTGCCGGTCATGCCGGGCTTCCGCGAGATGGCGCTGCGCCGTCGCGCGGACGAGCAGGCGGCCCGGATGGCCGAAGAGCGCGGCCGCCTGGTTCGCGAACTGGCCGAGCAGCGGCAGGCGGCTGGCCTGTCGCAGACCGAGGTGGCCGCCCGGATGGGGACCTCCCAGTCCGCGGTGGCCCGGCTCGAATCCGGCACGGCCGACGTGCGCGCCTCTACGCTCGAACGCTACGCGGCCGCCGTTGGCGGCCAGATCGCCTGGAAACTGGGCCGGCCCACGGAAGGAGCCAGCGATTGACATCCTCCCATGGCCAGAGGGCCCGGGATTTACCTGCTCATGTCCGGTTAAGGAGGCTAGCAGGTGAGGTTCGCGGTTCACTGGCCCGGCATTCCCGAAGCCTCCCCGCGCAGTCACGGCGTGCCCCGCCGCGATGTTCCTGGCCGCGTTCACGTCGGCGTTGTCGGCGAAACCGCAGGCCGTGCATGCGAAGCGCGCTTGGCTCTTGCGCGACTTCCCGTCCACGTGCCCGCACGCCGAGCACCGCTGGCTCGTGAAGGCGGGTCTGATCTCCTCCACCCGTCCGGGAGCTTTCTCTCTCAGCCGACGCACCAGCAGCCCCCAGCCCGACCGCAGGATCTCCCGGTTCAGCCCTGCTTTCTGGCGGACCCTGCGGCCTGGGTTCTCTGGAGTGCCCTTCGCAGACCGGGTCATGTTGTGAATCTTGAGGTCTTCGACACGGATAACGTCGAAGCGGCGTGCCAGATTCGTGCTGGCTTTCTCGGCCCAGTCCTTTCGCCTGTCTGTTTCCCGGGCGCGGAAACGGGCGATGGCTGCGGACACCGCGACGCCTCGGTCGATCCCCACTACCTCGCCGTCTCCAGGTGCCGGGATGGGGTCGGGTATGGCGGCGAACGCGACATGCCACCGCCCGGCTCGGTCCAGGGTCACCCGGTAGGATTTCACGCCTGGGGGCACCGGGCGAGACCAGCGAAACCGCACCCAACCCACCTTCGGCACCCAGACCTCGCCTACGTGGCGGGACACGCGGCGCAGGTCCCACTGCTGTCCGCGCCGCCCCACGATCCGGAATCCCTCGTGCCGCCCGGCCTTGCGCCACGACGGCCTCCCGGTCGGGTTCCGCGGGTCGAAGAAAGCGGCCATCGCCTGGGCGAAGTCCCGCAAGGCTTGCTGCTGGACCATCTGAGAACCGGCGGCCAGCCAGGGGAACTCTGCGCGCGCCTGAGTGAGCTGCCGACATTGCTCCAGGTAGCCCGGGGCGCTCTTTCGGCCGGGATGCCAGTGCTGGTGCTGCTCGACGGCCAGGTTCCACACGTACCGAGCGTGGCCGCAGTGGTCCCTCAGCACCGCCTGCTGGGCGGGAGTCGGGAGCAATCGGTACCGGGCCATACGAATATACTATCGACTGCTACTGACATTTCCGCGGAGGTGAAGCGGCGTTTTGTCCCCGGCATGAAGGCCGGGATCTCAACGCCGCGATTCTCATGACACATAGCACTGTTGGCGCACACCTGCCAGGAATACCGCCCTGGCCGGGGGAGCCGCGCCCCGGGGAGCCAGGCTGGCCTGGCGTCCCGTCCACCCCGGGCTGGCCTCCCGCTTCTCCGCCCGCCCGGCCTGAGCCGTCGCCGGCCTCGCCGGTGCGGGTCTGGCTCGACCCGCTGGCTGACTGGCAGGCCAGCCTGTACCAGCGGCTGCTGGAGAAGCGGATCGTGCTGGCTTCGGGCATCCTGGACGACGAGGCCGCGGCGCGGCTCTCGGCCCAGCTGCTCACTCTGGACGCCGAGGGGGACCAGCCGATCCGGCTGGAACTGCAGAACCTGCGCGCCGAACTGCCCGCCGCCCTCACCGTGATGGGGATCCTGGATGTCCTGCGGGTTCGGGTGCACGCGTGCGTGAGCGGTGAGATCAGCGGCCCCGCCCTGGGCGTCCTCGCGTCCTGCCCCCAGCGCACCGGCTACCCGAACGCCACGTTCACTCTGGCCGAGCCGAGGCTCGAGTTCGGCGGCACCGTCACCGCGGTCACCGCACGCCAGCAGCAGGTAACCCGCATGCTCGACACGCTGTACTTCAAGCTGGCCGAGGTGACCGGCCGCGAGGCGGACGAAATCCGCGAAGACGCGCGCCGCCGTCGCTCCCTGACCACCGCCCAGGCCATCGGCTACGGCCTCATCCAGGCCCAGGAGACCGCGGCCCCGCCAGGTCCGGCGGGCCCCACCCCGCGCCCGCGCTGAAAGCACCCGCCGCACCCGAGCCCGCCGACCCGAGGGGCCTGTCGGCACCCGGGCAGCGAGATGCCGCGCCGCGTGCGCCAAATGATGCGGGCGAATCACAAAAAATAGCCCTCTGTACACTCTCGCTCTCAATGGGTAACATCGAATACGGATTACCCGTACGAATCGGTAGGGATGGGCGAGGATCGTGACATCTCGCCCAGAACCGTGGCTTGACTGGGGCTTGTCATGAACACAGAACGTGATCAATCAAGTGAGAAGCGTCATCAAGAACCCGACCCAGCCGAAGATTCGCAGCGTGCGGGCAGTTCTGCTGAAAGCTGGCCAGATCGTGTGGTGCCGTCCTGGTCGGTGCCGCCGGGCCTGATGGCCCCCCAGGCCGCGCACCCGGAAACCGATCTCGCGCCACCGGATCTCGCGCCACCGGATCTCGCGCCACCGGATCTCGCGCCACCGGATCTCGCGCCACCGGATCTCGCGCCACCGGGCCTCGCGCCCCCGGATGCCGGACCGGCGGCCGGCGACGGCGATTGGCCCGGTGTGGCCCCTCCGGCAGGCTGGTTTCTGTCTGCCCCGGCCAACGGCGCGGCGGACGGTCGGCCACGGGCAGACCAGGCCGTCGGCGCGGAAGCAAGCGATGACACGGGAGAGAAGGTTACCGACGAGTGGTTCGCGTCAGCCACGAACCAGCCACCGGAACCGGATGAGTCGCCCGTTTCGTGGCACGAGGGAATGGACACCGCGGAGCCGGTCGCGGAACCTCCCGATCTGGCCAGCGAGGAGTCCGGCGAGGCCGCCGCCAGCGCGGCCATCGCCGTCCCCGCGCCCACCGCCGTCCCCGCGCCCGCGCCGCCCCAGATGCCAGGCGACGGCACCGGGTCCGCGGCCAACGGCACCGGGTCCCGGCGCTCTCTCCTCGACGCTGAGCCGGTGGTCGGCCCGACCCGGGCTCTGCGGGGCAGGCCTGGCGGCCCGGGCCTCCCGCCCAGGCGTCCAGGCCCGGGGGCGAAAAAGGCACCCGCTGGGCTATCCCCCTGGCAGACGTCGCAGCGCCTGTGGAACGAGTCGGAGATCCCATGGGAACAGCACCCGGCGGACGGTACTCACCAGCCGCAGTCGCCCGCCCCGGGACACACAGAGCCCGGCCCGTGGCCGCAGGCACCGTACCCGACCCCGCATCAATCGCCACGCGAAGCACGCCCGCCACAGCAACCACGCCCGCCACAACAACCACGTCCGCTACAGCAACCATGGCCACCGCAAGCACGCCCGCCGCAGCAACCACGCCCGCCGCAGCAACCCTGGCCGCAGCAACCACGCCCGCCGCAGCAGGATCGCCCGCCGCTCGTCCCGCCGCCGCGGTCGCCGCATTGGTCACCGCAGCCGCACCGCGCGGG
>Ga0335077_10006586_pt1 | contig 14352 bp, 14 predicted proteins | sample Lox_Sample_31_FD_207151 | JGI IMG/M metagenome (GOLD analysis project Ga0335077, IMG submission 207151) | Soil microbial communities from Loxahatchee National Wildlife Refuge, Florida, United States - Lox_Sample_3.1 | ecosystem: Environmental > Terrestrial > Soil > Wetlands | place: USA...
AGCAGCGACGGCGCGCGCTGCTATGCCCGGCTGCTGGCTGGATTCGTGCACATCAGGAACGGGCATTTCGCCGAGGCAGCAGCGCAGTTCCGCCCGGCCCTGGCGGACTGCGACCCCGGTGAGGACACCGACCTCCGCGGCAACCTCGGCATCGCCGCCGTTCACCTCGGCGACGACCACATCGTCCAGGCGCACCACACGCGCCTGCTCACCAGCGCCCGCGAGTCCGGGGCGCTCGTGCTGATCGTCTACGCGCTCACCCGGCGCGCGTTCGGCGACGTCGCCACCGGTGACTGGGCCGCGCTCGCCGCCGGCGCCGCCGAAGCCCTCGACCTGGCCGGCAGCAGCGGCCAGCCCGCCCTGACCAGGTTCCCGCACGGCTGGCTGGCATTGCTGGCCGCGCTGCGCGACCAGCGCGCCCAGCTCGCCGGGCACCTGCAGGCGATCGCGGCCCTGCCCAGCGCGGGGGTCACCGGCCCCGCGGTCGACGACCTCGCCCGATGGGCCCGCGCCCTGACCGCGGAGACGCCGACCGCCACGCTGCACCACCTCGAGCAGATGACCGGCCCCATGGCACGACTGGCGGCGCTCGACCGCATCGAGGCCGCGGTCCGCGCCGAGCGCGCCGACCTGGCTCGCGGCTGGGCGGCAGAACTCGACCAGTTCGGCGCGGCGGTCGGGTCGGGCTGGGCGCGCGCCGTCGCCGCATACGGACACGCGCTGCTGTCCGACGACGCGCACGCACCAGAGCAGTTCGAGCAGGCGATCCAGCACGCTGGCACCGCCCCGCGCCGGTTCGACCGGGCCCGCATCCACCTCGGCTACGGCGAGTACCTGCGCCGTGCCCGCCGCCGGGTCGATGCCCGCGCACACCTGCGCACCGCGCTCGAGGTGTTCGAAGACCTCGGGGCCGCGCGGTGGGCCACTCGCGCCGCGCGAGAGCTGCGCGCCTCCGGCGAAACCGCCCGCCGCCGCGACGTCACCACCGCGACGCAGCTCACCGCTCAGGAGAGGCAGGTCGCCACGCTCGTTCGGCAGGGCCTGTCCAACCGGGACGCCGCGGCGCAGCTGTTCCTCAGCCCGCGCACCGTCGACTTCCACCTGCGCAACGTGTTCAGCAAGCTCGGCCTCAGCTCCCGCGCCGAACTGGCCAGGCTGAAGCTCGACTGAGCGCCCCTGGCGGCTGCGGCCGGGTGCGAGGGCTCAGTGGAGGTCAAGCTGGGCGAGTTCGCCGCGTGAGCTGACGCCAGCCTTCGCGAACACGTTGCGCAGATGGAACGCGACCGTCCGGGGCGACACCCAGCACTGGGCCGCGATGTCCTTGTTGGACAAGCCCGTGCTGACGAGCTGTGCGACCTTCAGCTCCATGGGTGTCAGCTGCTGCAGGGTGGACGGGTCACGTTTGCGGGCCGTCTCTCCCGATGCGCGTAGCTCCCGGGTGGTGCGGGCGACGAGCGGGCCGGCGTTCAGGTCGGTGAAGGTCTCGAGGGCTGCACGCAGATGGGTGCGGGCGTCGACGCGGCGATGGGCGCGGCGCAGGAACTCCCCGTAGGCGAGCTGGGTGCGGGCCTGGTCGTAGGGCCGGTTCGCGTTCCGGTAGCGGGTCAGCGCGGTCTCGAACAGGCCGGCAGCATCGGCTGGGTCCGCGGTCATGGCCCGTCCGTAAGCCACCGAGGCCAGCGCCCAAGGCCACTGGGTCGCCTTGGCGAACGGTGTCAGTTCTCCCGTCCAGGCGGCGGCCTGGGCGGCGTCGCCGGCGCGGACGGCCGCGTCGACGCGATCCGGTGCCGCCATCCGGGTCAGGATGGAAAGCCTCATCTGGCTCAGGTTGTGCAGTGCGGCGGACGTGTCCCCGTCGTGGGTGGCGCGGGTGCCCTTCGCCCAGCGGGTCAGATCATGTACCGGGTCGGTCAAGATGCCGAGCGAGTGCGCGGCCGCAACCTCCTCGAGGTCTGCGAGCAGGTTCTCGTAGTCGGCTGCGCCCTGGAGCGCCGCGAGCAGGGTCAGCCACGCCAGCGGTGCCGCTGTGAGCGCCGGCTGCCCGACGCTGCGGGCCAGGGTGAACGCCTCGTCGGCGGAGCTGCGCAGCGCCGTCCACTGGCCTGCGAGCAACTGAGGGAAGGCCAGTCGTTGCAGCGCGTACATCGCCAGCATGCCGGCGCCGCGCACCCGGGCGTCGGTCAGCATCCGTGCGTAGAACCGCCGGGACGCCTCGTCGTCACCGAGGTTCAGTGCGGCATTGCCCAAGTTCCCGAGCAGGTCAAGATCCTCAACTTCACTGCCCAGCACCAGGGCAGGCCCGAGCGCGGCCACCGCGTCGCCCCACTCACTGTTGCCCGCCAGCGTCATGGCCGTGAGCAGATGCTTGAGGCAGCGGGTGCGGGTCGTGTCGCCGGTTTCGACGGCGACCGGGAGCAGGCCGGCCGACAGCGACGTCCCGCTGTCGGCACCGTAGCTGCTCATCAGGGTGGCAGCTACCGCCATCTCAATGGCCCGTACCGGGTCCAGGCCGACGACGGCCCGCGCGGCCTGCATGAAGATCCCGTGCGCGTCGGCGGCCGAGCCGACATTGACCTCGATGCGTCCCCGCAGCCGGTCGATATCCGCGCGCAGCAGCGCGTCGCCGGTGAGCTCTCGCCCCGACCGGGCCAGGGCCCGGGCCCGGATGGCCTGCCCGGACGCCCACGCGTTCCTGGCGGCGAAGAAAAGGCGCGCCGCGCGCACCTCCTCACCGGCCGTCAGTTCGGAAGCCCGCTCGTACGCGGCGGCGGCCGCGACGTACCCGCCGCGCTGTTCGGCCCGGGCCCCGGCCAGGGCGAGCGCTCCACACCGGCCGTGAGCAGCAACTGCCGCGGCAACGGGGCGGTTCCCCGCAACTGGCCCGCGGTCAGCTCGGTAGGCAACTCGAGAAGCGCAAGAGGGTTCCCGCCGGTCTCTCGCACCAGCCGGTCGCTGACCTCTGATAGCCGCGGTCTACATCGGCTTCGCCGTCGCCGACGGCCGCCGGAGTGTCATCACGGTCGAGAGCATCGTCGCGGCCGTCTTCGTTGTCGTGGCCGCGATCGCCGTAGCCGCGTCACCGTGGTTTCTGGTGGCCGGACTGGCCGGCCACGGCGCCAAGGACCTGTGGCAGCACCGCACCGGCTACGTCGCCAACACGCGCTGGTGGCCTCCGTTCTGCGCCACGGTCGACTGGCTCGCCGCCCTGATCCTGGCGGTAGCGATCTCAGCCGGCGTCAACTTCACCTGACCCGGCAATTTCGCCGGTGCGAACCGGGCCCGGCTCGCGTGATCGTGGAGACATGCAACCAGACACAGCAAGTAGCGACCTGATGGATGTCGTCGTGATCGGCGGTGGCCAGGCAGGCCTGGCCACGGCCTGGCACCTGGCCCGGCAGAATCTGCGGTTCGTGGTCCTGGACGCGGCCCCCGACCTCGGGGGCACCTGGCGCTCCCGGTGGGACTCCCTGACGCTGTTCACCCCCACCCAGGCCGACGCCCTGCCGGGCATGCCCTTCCCCGGGCCGCCGGATACCTACCCGGGCAAAGACGCGGTCGCCGGCTACCTCAAGGCCTATGCGACCGCGTTCGACCTGCCGGTCCGGCTGAACGCCCGGGTCACCGGCCTCTCCCGGACAGCCGAGGGCTTCGAGGTGCGCACCGAAGATGGTGTCTTCCGCGCCCGCCAGGTGGTGGTGGCGACCGGGCCGTTCCAGGTGCCGTACGTGCCGTCGGCTGCCCAGCGGCTGGACGGCTCGGTGACCCAGCTGCACAGCGCCGGGTACCGCAACCCGCAGGCCCTGCCGCCCGGGCCAGTACTGGTTGTCGGCGGCGGCAACTCCGGGCTCCAGATCGCCGAAGAGCTCGCCGCTACCCGCCAGGTCGACCTGTCGATCGCGACCAGGGCGCCGATGCTGCCCCAGCGGCTGGCCGGGCAGGACCTGTTCTGGTGGCTCACCCGGTTCGGGCTGATGCGGGTCACCGCCGACTCCCGGCTGGGGCGCCGGATGTCGAGCCGCGAGTTCATCATCGGCGGCAGCCGCCGCCGGCTCCAGGCCGCGGGAGTCAGGTTCCGCCCAGGGGTAGCCGCGGCGGACGGGCGCACCGTCCGGTTCACCGACGGCGCCAGCCTGGACGTGGACGTCGTGATCTGGGCGACCGGCTACCGCTCCGACTACTCCTGGATCCACATTCCCGGCGTGAGCCACGACGGGACGATAATCCACCGGCGCGGGGTCACCGATGTCCCCGGCCTTTACTTCGTGGGCCTGCCGTGGCAGCACACCCGCGGTTCGGCCTTGCTCGGCTTCGTCAACGACGATGCCGCCTTCCTCGCCGGCCGTATCGCCGCTCACCAGCAGATCCACCACGCGGATGCGTGGCATGGCCCGGCACCTGCGAACGCGGTAGCCAGCGGGGGGTCCTACCGCGACCGCGGTACGTGAAAGACACGATGCCAGGCGGACGACGGGCCTGCCCAGATCGCGAACGATGGATTAGGTCCGATCTGTCGTTACACGGGGAGATTCATGTCTGCCATCGGTAGGTGGTGTTTCCGGCGGTGATGCCCGAGGTCGCCACCGTGGTCAGCCCGTACGGGCCGCGCGGGACCGCGCAGATCAGCCGGGACGGACGCACCGCGTACGCCACCGTCGACTTCACCAGGCAGGCCAGCAGGCATACGACCTGCTCGCCGACGGGTTCGGGCCCGGCTTCAACGGCCCGCTGCTGCTGGTCGCCCAGACCAGTTCGCCCGCCGATGCGGCGCCCTCCGGACGCTGGAAGCCGGCCTGCCCACGGTGGCCGACGTGATCAGCGTGCGCCAGATCGCCGCCGTGTCCGGGACTGAGGTCATTCAGGTGACTCCAGGCACCTCGCCCGAGGCGAAGGCGACATCCGACCTCATCAGCACGCTGCGCAACGACACCATCCCGGCCGCCGCGCACGGCACCACACTGCGGGTGTACATCGGCGGCGTGACGCTGGCCATCCTGTTCGGCCTGTCCATGGACTACCAGGTGTTCCTGGTCAGCCGGATGAACGAGGAGTGGGTGCACGGGCGCCGCAACTCCGACGCGGTGCGGACCGGGCAGGTGGAGACCGCCCGGGTCATCACCGCGGCGGCGACGATCATGATCTGCGTGTTTCTGACGTTCTCGTTCCTGGGCCAGCGGGACGTCGCCGAATTCGGCATCGGGCTGGCCGCCGCGGTGGCGCTGGACGCGTTCATCCTGCGGACCGTCCTGGTACCGGCGGCGATGCACCTATTCGGCAACGCCAACTGGTGGCTGCCCCGCTGGCTGGACCGCCGCCTCCCCCACCTGGCCATCGAGCCCCCTGACTCCGCCGGCGAACCAACCCGCCCGCCGATGCCCGCCATCCGCTGACGGACGCGGGGACTACCCAGGAGTGCTGGCGGCAGACGCTGCCGGCCGCCGGGGAAGATCGTGGAGCTTGAGGTCTGAAGATGACCGCCCGAGGACAGCTGGGTTACGCTGTCTGCTGATCCTCCTCCATCGGAGGTGCCGTGATGGTATGGCCGGGAAACGAAAAGGCAGCAGTTCCCGGCGGCTATGGCCACATGCGGGCATCGCACGCCGACCGCGAGCAGATGATCGGCATGCTCAAAACCGCGTTCGCGCAGGGCCTGCTGACCAAGGACGAGTTCGACGCGCGGGTGGGCCGGGTACTCACCTCACGCACGTACGCGGATCTGGTCGCAGTCACCACCGGCCTGACCGCAGCCCGGCCGCCGAGCAAGCCAGCCCGGCGCCCGGCCAGCAGCGCAGTCAGGTGGGGCACATCCGGATTGTTCATGCCGGCCATTCTCGCCGTCACTTTCGCGCTGGCTTCGCTGCGCGGTGACGGCGGGTTTGAGGCCGTGGGTCTCGTGATCGCCTTTGGCTACTTCGTGTTCTGGCTGTCGGTCGGGGCCGACATGCTCTGGCAATGGCACTGTGCGTCTTTGCCCACGGCAAGACTGTGCGCCCGGTGCGCGCACACCGCCGCCTCGCACCGCGCGCGAGCGACCTGCGCAGCCCGGCCGGGTTCGGTTACCTGGTGGGGACGCTGTCCGTGTGCAGGCTATGTTCCGCCAGGGATATCACCGCAGGCCGCCGACCTGGACCCGCCTGGCACCTACCGGATAGGTGTCGGCAGCACGTCCGCATAAGTGTCGGCAGCACGTCCGCGTTTCCGCGGAAACGCTCTGTGCGCGATTTCACGAGCCCGCTTCGGGAGTCGGCCGGTCCAGGGACAGATCTGGCCCGTGTGCGGCTTGGTCCGCGATCCCGGGGGAAGATGACATGGATGGCGGCATCAATCCGGGACGCCGGGAAAGGAGGTCCCGGAGGACTGGGGAAGTAGATTCATGTCCACCAGGTACGACACCTTCGTGATACTCGCCGAGACGCTGCAGTGGGACGAGGCGGCTATCGATTTCGCGCCCGACCAAAGGGCGTGGCCGACGCTCGACGACGCTGAGAACGCCCAGGTCCTCGGGTTGATCGCGGGCTTTTGCATCGCCGAGTCGGCGGTGTCCGGGCACCTGGGTTCCTTCCAGGCCGCGGCCTCTGACGATTCGGTGGCGGCGTGCTTCCGCGCGCAGGCCCGCGACGAGCACCGCCACGCCCGCTTCTTCGACCGTGTCGCGGCCGAGGTCGCGGCCGTCCCGGGGGCCGACACGGCCGCTCGGCACGACGTGCTTCGCACCCTCGTCAGTCCCGATCTCGTCGCCCTGTTCGAGGAGCGCCTCCCGGCCGCTGCCCGGCGCCTGGCCGAGGACCGCGAGGGCCTGACCGCCGCGGTCGGGCTGTACCACATGGTGCTCGAGGGCGTGGTCCTGCTGGCTGGGCAGAACGCGATGCTCGACACGCTCGACTGCCTGTCCGCCCGGCTTCCGGGTGTTCGCCGGGGAGTCGAACTGGTCCTGCGGGACGAACGCTGGCACATCGGGTTCGGCACGCGCCTGGTCCGGGCCGCCGGGCTCGGCCCGGACGAGGTAGAGGCGCTCCTGGCGCTGGGGCAGGCGGCCGCCCGAGCGTGGGGCGCTCTCGTCTCGCCCGGCGCAGCCGACAGGGCGGTGCGCATGCACCGGAGCCGGCTCCGGGCCCTAGACGTGAAGTTCTTCTGATCGCTGAGATGCACGCCGGCCCGGTACACGCTGTCCTCCAGGCCGCGCATGTCGCCTGCATGGATGCCGCGCTCATGTCGTAAGGACTACGTGGTTGTGGCATCCATATCGAATGAAGGTGCTACCGACCCGGCATCAGGAGGGGTCGCCTGAGGCTGACCTGGGAAATGTGCCGGGCAGGTCCCGCGGGGCCGTGATCAGCGCCGTGGGGTGAGATAGCGTCGTACCGGGCGAACCGCGCTCGTGCGCCGGATGAGTACTGCGAGGACCGGCGCCAGCCGCGAGGTAAACGGGCTCGACCCGGACCCGGGAGTTCGCGCCGGTCCGGCGGCAGCCCTGCCGGAGGAGGCTGGGATCATGACCGTGCCGCGGGCTGAGGACTGGCGAAGTCGTGGTGGCCATTTCTCCTGGCGGCCGGCGGCCCGGGACGCCTATCCGGTAGAGATATTCCACGTTGAGCTCGGCGACCCCGGGGCTCCGGTGCTCCTGCTCATCCACGGCTGGCCCACGAGCAGCATCGACTGGTTCGACGTGGCCGGGCAGCTGAGTGCCAGATTCCGTGTCTGCGCGCTGGACTTCCCGGGCTACGGGTTCTCGGACAAGCCGCAGGGGTGGGGTTACAGCCTCAGGCGCGATGAGGAGCTCATCGAGTTCTACCTCGCGGAGGTGATCGGCGCCGAGGCTAGCGTGATCGTCGCGCACGACCGCGGCGACAGCGTGGCGCTTGTGCATGCTGCCCGCTGCGCTGACGGCCAGTCGGCGACACGGCTGGAGCACCTGGTCGTGTCGAACGGCAACATCTTCCTGCCGCTGTCGAACCTGACCCCGGCGCAGCGGCGGATACTCGACCAAGACTCCGGGCCCCAGATCGCGGCCGCGCTGTCAGCCCCGATGCTGGCCGAAGCCATGGGTACGACGACGTTCACCCCGCCGCGCAAGCCTGGTGATCCTGAGGTCGAGGCCCTGACGGCCACCTTCGGCCACCACGACGGCGTGAGGGTCCTGCACGAGACGATCCAGTACCTGTCCGAGCGGTCCAAGGACGAGCAGAGCTGGCTGACGGCGCTGGCCAGCGCCCCGTTCCCCGTCACCGTGATCTGGGGTCTGAACGACACGGTGTCGCCGCCGCGGGTGGCGAGCTACGTGTGGAACCAGTACCTGATGCTCAAGCCTGGCGGCAACCGCTTGTACTTCATCCCGGACGCGAATCATTACCTGCAGGCTGACCGGCCAGACGCATTCGTCACCGCGCTCCTGCACGCGCTCGGACCCGCTGACGATCACGGACCCGGCCCCCTCGGACCCGAACCGGGAACTCCCCTGCTGGTCGACACCTCCCGCGAACGGCTGCCGACCGCAGCAGACCTGCTCCGTGCAGAAGATCCCGCGGACACGAACTGAAGCCCTAGCGCCGGGCCAGAGGTGTGGTGCGGTGCTGGTGACTGGTCCGGTAGCGGCCGGGGGTGGTGCCGATGATGTTGGCAAAGGCTGCGATGAAGCTGCTGGGGTTCGCCCATCCGCAGGCGTGAGCGACGTGGGTCGTGTCGTGGCCGTCGGCGAGAAGGACGAGTGCGTGATAGATGCGCAGTTGCGTGCGCCACTCATAGAAGGTCATGCCGAGTTCGTTGCGGAACAGGCGGCTGAGAGTGCGGGCGCTGGCTCCGGTCCTCTGCCCGAGTTCGGCCAGTGAGGTGCGGTCTGCGGGCTGCTCGTACAGCGCCTGTGCAACGGCCTGCAAACGATCATCGTGTGGTTCTGGCAGCTGCAGTGGCTGCTCGTGTGCTTCGTGGAGTTCGTCGACGAGGACCCGGCGGAGGCGAGCGCGCGCGGCGCGGTCCCAGTCGCGCGCGGCGCGGTCGTAATTGCGCGGGCCCGTGAGGGTGAGCAGGATCTCGCGGGCGAGGTCGGAGACCATGAACACGGCAGGATGGCCGGGCGCGAGCCGGGCCAGGGATGCCGGCAGGAAGAGGATCCGCATATCGGTGTGGCCGTGAGCGCGGTGGTAGTGCGTGAACCCGGCGGGGGTCCATCCGACCCGATTGGCGGGAACGATCGATGTGCCGCGTTCGGTGTGCACTGACAGGACACCACGAGCTGCGTACACCAGGTGCCCGCGTGGATGGGAATGCACCGAGCTTGTTCCCCCCGACGGCCACAGGTGCACCCCTCCGGATGGCCATAGGCGTGACGTCAAGCCGGGTCCGGGAAGTTGGCGGCCAACAGGCATAAGTTGGCATTCTACCGGTGGCCAGCCACGCCGCCTTCTGCCGATAGTGAAGGCATGCGCGATGACTTTCACTCAGGTAGAACTGCCGACGCGATGCTGAACCGCACGCCGTCGGGGTGGTGTGAGATGAGTACGACGATGCGGGCGGCGGTCTGTGCCGGGGCGGGTGGCCCGGAGGTGCTGGAGATCCGTGAGCTGCCGGTACCAGCGGTCCGGGAGGGCTGGAGCCTGGTGCAGGTGAAGGGCGCGGGCTTGAACCGGTCAGAGCTGAGGACCCGTCAGGGGCATTCCCCGAATGTGACGTTCCCGCGTGTGCTCGGGATCGAATGCGTGGGAATCGTGGCAGCCTCGACCGATCCCGTGTTGCCGGACGGGACGACCGTCGCGGCGGTGATGGGTGAGATGGGACGGGAGTTCGACGGCGGTTATGCGGAGTACGCGTTGCTGCCGAACTCGCTGCTGATGCCGGTCACTACCACGTTGCCCTGGGACGCCCTAGCCGCGCTACCCGAGACATACCTGACCGCGCAGGGCTCGCTGGACGCGCTTGGGGTCGTGCCCGGTGGGCAGGGGCGGTTGCTGATCCGTGGCGGGACCTCGTCGGTGGGGATGGCGGCCGCCTCGATCGCATCGGGCTACGGTGTCGAGACCGCGGCCACGACCCGGCGGCCAGGCAAGACCGGCGCACTGACAGCGGCCGGCGCCGACTACGCACTCGTCGACGACGGCGAGTCGCTAGCGGCGAGTGTGCACGCGATCTGGCCCGAAGGCCCGGACCACGTTCTGGACCTCGTCGGGGCGAGCACGGCGGTGGATTCGCTGCACCTGGTCCGCCGGGGCGGCACGGTGTGCGTGACGGGCTCGCTCAGCGGATGGGTGATCCCCGACTTCGAACCAGTAGCGACGATCCCGTCCGGAACCAAGCTCACGGCTTTCCACAGCAATGACCTCAAGGGCAGCGCGGGTGCGACCATCCTGCAGCGAGTCGTCCACGAGGTCGAGGCCGACGTCTATCGTCCCAACGTGGACGGTGTCTTCGGCCTGGACGACATCGTGGCGGCCCACCGCTACATGGAGAACAACCAAGCCACCGGGAAGCTTGTCATGGTTCCCTAGCCACCCGGTCACTTAGCGCAGTTCCGGGGGCTGAAGGTCCAGCTTCAGGAAGACCAGCCAGTCGCGCAGCGGCGGCGGCGTGTCATAGTACGGCTCCACCCCGGCGAAGCCGAGGCTCCGGTACAACGACAACGCCTCGGCCTGCCGGATGCTGGTGTCGAGATACATGCTGGTGTATGCCTGGCCGCGGGCGGCGCGGATCAGTTCGGCGCCCAGCGCCCGCCCTACCCCGCGCCCCCGGGCGGCCGGGCTGACGAACATGCGTTTCATCTCGCACGACTGATCACCAATGCGCCGCAGCGCCGCGCACCCTGCCGCCTTGCCGTCGGCCCAAGCCAGGAGCAGCCGCCCGGAGGGCGGTGCGTACGCTCCGGGAAGCCCGGCTAGCTCCTGCTCGAACCCGGCGTCATCAAAGTAGCTGTCGATCAGGTCATGATCTTCCGCGTGCCTGTCCCGGTGCCACGCGACAAAGGCGCGGAACAAAATACGGGCCTGGTCTAGTTCGGCCGACGATGCCACTGCGCGCACGATGACGCGGTCTTGTTCCACCGTGGCCTCCCTCCGAGCCAGTCGGGCCCGCCGGCGCCGGCCTGCTCTGTCATGGGCCGCGGCCTGCTGGTCGTGCGCTAACGCGCCGGACGTGACGCTAGCCAGCCACGCTGAAACCGGGCTGACGTGGCGCTGGAACGCGCACGGCGTCCTGCTGGCCGCGCTGGTCACCGCCGCGTCAGTTCGGCTGAGACTGAAGGCGGACTCTGCCTCAGTAATCTTGGCGCATGCCCCCGAAACCGCTGTCCGCCGAATATTTCGACGGCTGGTACGCAGACCAGGCCGTCATGCCGACCGTCGCCGAGATCATGAACCGGCACATGGGCTTCCCGCCGGGCACGCGAGCCGGAGTGGTCGCCGCCGAGGTCGTCCCGGAGCTGGCCGAAGAGCTCCGGCTCAGGCCCGGGGGCACGCTGCTTGACCTCGCCTGCGGCCGAGGCGCCTACGGCCTGCTCGTCGCGAAGCAAGCCGGGACGCCGCTCATCGGCATAGACTTCTCGGCCCAGGCCCTCACTGAGGCCAGGGAGCAGGCCGCGCGAATGGGCGTGAGCAACGCGAGCTTCCGAACCGGCGAGCTCACGGCGACGGGCCTGCCCGATGCCAGCGTCGAGGCCGTGCTGTGCACCGACGCCATCCAGTTCCCCGACGAGCCGGCCGTCGCCTGCGAGGAGATCCGCAGGGTCCTCAAACCCGGCGGCCGGGTGGCGCTGACCTGCTGGGAGCCGTTCGACCGCGCCGACGAGCGGCTCAGTCCACGGGTGCGACGGGCGAACCTCGCCGCCGACCTCCGCCAGGCGGGCTTCACCGACGTCGAGGTCCGCGACCGCCCGTCCTGGCTAGCACGCGAGCACGCGCTCTGGGAAGAGGCCGCCGCGCTCGACCCCGGCGATGACCCTGCGCTGCGGTCCTTCCATGAGGAGGGTGTGAAGTCCCTGCAATGGGCCGCCCTGCTCCGCCGCGTACTGGCCGTCGCAACCAACCCCCGATAAGACCTGTACGCACAGAACGGTCCGCGGAGCACCTCCGGGCACCACAACTGACCTCATCGGCGTTGCGACGCCCTGCGCGACGCCATGGCCGGGCCCCCTAAATGCCTCTGTCGCCGTCGTGTAGGTACGTTGTGCTATATGACTGACGCTTTGATCCGCCGGGCCGAACACGCCGATCTAGCGGCGATCGTCCAACTGCGTCATGAGTGGACCCGAGAAGAGAGCATCGCGGAGATTGAAGACCCGGACTTCGAGGAGAATCTGGCAGCCTGGTTCGCGCGGGAGTGGTCACGCCGGATTATGTGGCTGGCCGAGGAAGGTGGCCGCCCGGTCGGCATGATGAACCTGGCCATCTACGAGCGGATGCCGCGGCCGGGACGTGCGCTAAGCCGCTGGGGATACCTTGGCAACGTATTCGTACTGGCCGCATACCGCAATCGGGGTATCGGCAGTCAACTCGTCAGTGCAGCGCTTAACTATGCAGATCAGAACGGTTTCGCTCGTGTCGTGCTGAGCCCGACCGAGAGATCCATCCCGCTTTATGAACGCGCAGGGTTTGGCCCGGCGGATGCTCTGATGCTCCGACCACCGCAGGTGCCGGCCGACAGCGTATCTCGACCGACGTGACCAGCTTGGGATCGGTACCCATCACCTGGCCGCCGTTTACGGTGAGGAACGAGCGCGCATCTGATGCCGGAGCGCACTGAGGTCCATCGACGTACAGTGCTCGATCAATTGATCGCGGACGGATTCCGCGGCGCGGCGACTATGAAACCCAGACGATTAGCCGCAAGACTAAGGGCAAAGCGACTCAACCTTTGCAGTAGGCAGGATCAATGGATCCAGATAAAGCGAGCGTCCCTCGGTCGGCCGCCGCGCCCGGAGACCGGCTGGAAAAGCTATCGGCCTCCGCCCGCGGCTGGCATACCATCCAGATGGCAGTCCTGGGGTTCATCGGCATCTGCGGCATCTTGCGCGCCCCGAGCAGCCCGGCTCCGCGCGCAGTCCAATGGCTGTCCGGTGCACTGGCGGTCGCCGCGCTGGCGGTCGCCTGCACGGCGATCTTCACCGTCGGCCGGGTCGCTTACCCTGCCGGTGACGCCCTTGATGGCGACCGCGCTGTAGCGGGCGGCACTGCCCGGCTACGCGCCGGAATCCGGCTCACCATCGTAGCTTTGATCCTGGCCGCGATCGCAGCGCTATCTGGCTGGTGGCCAGCGCCGGCTAGCAACCCGGCGGTCGCGGTCACCGGCACCACAGGTCAAGCTTGGTGCGGCCCGCTCGTCAGCGGGCCCGCCGATGCCATCAGCGTCCGTACCGCCAACGGCACCATCACCGTGCCCACCCAGGCCATCGCCCAGGTCAGCCCGGTTGGGCGGTGCCCGTAGGCGCGGTTCAAGTCGTGCGCTCGGCAATGAACACGAATTCGCGGCCCGGACGATCTGGGGCCTCCCTCACATCCAGTGCCCGGTAGCCATGGGCGGCTAGGCTCGACTCCACCTCGTCGCGGCTGCGGAACCGGAGAGTCGAATCTGAGACGATAACCGCGCCGTCCGCATGGAACGTATAGGTGCCGCGGATGGAGACGAGCGGAAGGCTTACGTCGGTAACCTCACTGCGCTGTTCTACTGACCCGATCCCCGGGATATCAACGACAAGCCGCCGGACCTCGGCGGCCCACTTCTCCCAGGCCCGCCATCCGGGACGCCTGGTCTCAAACACGAGATACCCGCGTGGGCGAAGTGCGGCGTGAATGCCCTGGAGTGCACGCGCCCAGTCCTCATCAGTGAGAAAGACCTGCGCCACGTTTCCTGTCATCACCGCAAGATCAGCACCGAATGGCGGCAATGTCGCGGCATCGCCGTGGACCCAGGTGATCCTCGCGGTTGCTTCTTTCGCTTTCGCGACTTCAAGCGATGCGTTGGCTGGGTCTGCACCCATGACCGTACGGCCGCTTTCAGCGAGCAAGATCGCCAGGCAGCCTGTCCCGCAACCGACATCGAGGACACGCTCCGCGCCCAGTTCGCCAGCGATGCCGAGGCAGGCAGCCAGGTCATCGCGGTCTCCGTCAAACCAGTCATAGACGGGTGCAAGGCGAGGGTGAGCAAAAATCGCATCAGGCACCCGGCAACCATATGTACGTTCGGCATCTCGGCGACAGCTTTTTCGACCACCACCGTTGCACTCATCTGACCGCCGGGCGGAGGCCTGCGTTTCCCGGTGGAGGGTCCGGCACTGGCGGTGGCGTGGATGTCAGGATCAGGTATGGGCCGGGATCGTGACGTCGCGGCGTTCGGCGAGCGAGCGCAGCATTATGACCAGGGCTGGCTCGGCCAGCT
>Ga0335077_10006587_pt1 | contig 14352 bp, 14 predicted proteins | sample Lox_Sample_31_FD_207151 | JGI IMG/M metagenome (GOLD analysis project Ga0335077, IMG submission 207151) | Soil microbial communities from Loxahatchee National Wildlife Refuge, Florida, United States - Lox_Sample_3.1 | ecosystem: Environmental > Terrestrial > Soil > Wetlands | place: USA...
GCCTCCGAGGTCTCCCGGCCCGACGCCGACATCGACCTGGCTCGCGCAGCGCTGGCCATCGCGCGAAGCGAGTATCCTGACCTCGATGTCGACCGGTATCTGACGCGACTCGCCGCCCTCGCAGACCAAGCCATGTGGGCCCGCCAGACGGCCGACCCGCTTGGGCGGTTGCATCGCGTCCGGGAGTATCTCTTCGAGGAGCAGGGGTTCGCGGGAAACGTGGAGGACTACTTCGACCCGCGCAACAGCTACATCAACGACGTGCTCGATCGACGGCTCGGCATCCCCATCACGCTCTCGCTCGTCCTGATCGAGGTGGGCCGACGCGTCGGCCTGCAGATGGAGGGGATCGGACTGCCGGGCCATTTCGTCACGGGGGCGCGCGTGGGCGGCGAACACGTGCTGCTCGACCCGTTCAACGGCGGCGCCATCCTGACCGGAGAAGCCTGCGGTGAGCTGGTGACGCGCGCGATCGGCCGGCCCGTCGAGCTCACCGCGGAGCAGTTCGTGCCCGTGACGAAGCGCCAGTTCCTGACCCGCGTGCTCAACAACCTCAAGGGCGCCTACTGGCGCCGGGAGGAGTGGCGGAAGGTGGTGGCCGCGATCGACCGACTCCTGGTGCTGACCCCGGAGGCCGGCGGGGAGTGGCGTGATCGAGGCGTCGCCTGGACGAGCCTGGGTGAATTCGGGCAAGGGCTGGCGGACTGGGAGCGGTATCTCACACGTTTCCCGAACGCCGCCGACCACGAGAAGGTCAAGGTCCAGTTCCGCCGGATCCGTCAGAAGCTCGCCCAGCTCAACTAGCTTGTCGAGTCGACCTCACGTCGGCCGGACCCCCGGGCGATGACGCCGGAGCGTGGCGACACCCCCACGTCCGAGTTTTCCCTGGGTGTCCTGATGCTGGACACCCGGTTCCCGAGGATCCTCGGAGACATCGGCAATCCCGGCAGTTTCGACTGTCCCGTGCGGTATCGTCGGGTGGCGGGCGCGTCTCCCCATCGAGTCGTGCGGGAGGCGGCGCGTGACCTGCTCGCACCCTTCATCGAGGGCGCGCGCATCCTGGAGGCGGAAGGAGCGCGCGCCATCACCACGAGCTGCGGATTCCTCGCGCGCTTCCAGGACGAACTTGCCGCCGCAGTGCGCGTGCCGCTGTTCACCTCGAGCCTGCTGCTCGTGCCCCTCGTCCACCGGATGCTCCCGGCGGATCGCGCCGTGGGGATCATGACCGTGGACGCCTCCGCCCTGAGCGTCGAGCACTTCGCTGGCGCCGGGATCACGCCAGAGATGCGCGTGTGCGTCGCCGGGCTCGAGACGGAGCGGGAGTTCACCCGGGTGCTGATCGGCGATCTCCCGACGCTCGACGTCGAGGCCGCGCGCGCCGAGCACGTGACCGTCGCGCGGCGGCTGGTGGCGGCGCATCCTGAGATCGGCGCGATCGTTCTCGAGTGCACCAACATGCCGCCGTACGGGGCGGACATTCGGGCCGCTACCGGGCTTCCCGTCTTCGACATCATGACGCTCGTGCGGATGGTCCGGAGCGCTGTGGAGTGCCGTTCCGTGGCGGACGTGAGCTCCGTTCTGCGGGACCGGCCCTGACTGCCGGATCGCAGCCCGGCGTCACTGGTACCGCCATCGCGCTCAGCCTCGACTGAGCCGCGCGATCAGCCTAGCATCGGCCGCGGGGAACTCATACCGAGCGAGCTCCGCCGCCGTGACCCAGGCCATTTCCTGACCTTCGAGCGGACGCGGCTCTCCCTCGACGGCGCAGCGAAAGAACACGAGGGACACCTGCTTGTCCGGGTACTGCCAATCGATGGTCTCGATGCGCTCCCCGACGCGCACCTCCGCATCCAGCTCTTCACGGATCTCTCGGCGTAGCGCATCCTCCAGAGCTTCTCCCCGCTCGGGCTTGCCCCCCGGAAATTCCCAGAGCCCGGCCAGGTGTGTGCCCTCGCGACGCCGCGTGATGAGCAGCTTGCCGTCACGCTCGATCACTGCCGCCACGACCTCGATCGCCTTCATCCACGTCTCTCCGACCCAAGCCCCGGTGCGCGTTCGTCGCCTGGCAGTCGTCGGCGCTCAGTGTACTGAAGGCACCGCGGCTGGCCCAGGCCTTTCCGCGCCGGCCGAACCGTGGGATGCTGGGACGCCATGAGCTGGCTCGAGACCTATCGCGGGACCGTGTATCGATGGGAGGTCGACAACGTCGACCACTTCACCGTCGCCTATTACTTCGAGCGATTCGAGGACGCGACCCTGGCGTTGCTCCACGCCCTCGGGCTCGATCCCGAAGCATTGGCCGAGACGGGAGAGGCCTGCGCCATGCTCGACTCCCACGTGCGCTATCTGAGAGAGCTCCGGATGGGCGACATCCTCCACATCCGAAGTGGGGTGATCGACACGGCCGGCGACGCTCTCATGATCGGGCATCAGGTCTTCGACTCCGCCGACGGCGCGCTCTGCACGAGCGTCGCGCAACGCATGGGTCTGATGCAAGCGCGGAGCCGGACGCCCGTTCGTCTACCGGCGGCATCGCTCGAGGCGGCCGAGTCCTATCGCGTCGACTGGGAGCCTCGGCCGGTGCCGGTGCCGGCCCCTCCCCGGCACGCCGATGCGGACCGCTTCCTCGAGACGACCCGCGACACCATCAAGCCCCGGGAAGTTGACGTCCTCGGCCAGGCCGCTCTCGCTGCGTACATCCACCGATTCTCCGCCGCCAACGGCCACATGCTGGCCGGCTTCGGCATGAGTCCGGCCTACATGAGGAGCGAGGAGCGTGGCCTCTCGACGTTCGAGTTCAAGCTCCGAGTGCCAGGCGCGTTGCGGGCGGGCGACCTGGTCCGGGTGCGGAGCGCGCTCTCGCACGTCGGCGCGTCGTCGTTGCGCCTCCTGCACCGGATGACGAATGTCCGGACGGACGAGGAAGTCGCGACGCTGGAACAATCCGGCGTGCACCTGGACACGCGCGCGCGGCGATCTTGCCCGCTGCCGGACAGCATGCGTGAGCGCGCGATGGCTCGCCTCCTGGTTCCCGACGCGGACACGAAGCGGTCGTGATCGGCCCTCGACCTCGGGCATCAGCTCGGGGGCGGTGATGCCGAGATCGGGAGACGCCGACGATCAGCAGGGCGTGGTCGGCGGGTAGGGGATGGGGCCCGCGTACTCCACCTTGAGCGGTGCCCAGCGGGTGGTCCAGAGTCGCGCCAGGGTGCCGGCGAGCTGGTGCAGATGAAGGCGATCGTGCGCTACCCAGGCCACCAGCAGATCGAGCCCTGAGAGGGCCCCGATGGACGCGTGGGCAACCGCGGAGGTGAGATCGGCGGGCGCGACCGAGGCGAGAAGCGCAAGGCTCTCGCTGCGGAGCTCGCGAAGGCTCGTCAGGACGAGGCGCGGGTCCTGATGCCGGTAGCGACGCTCCTCGGCCCACCGCTCGGGGTCGATCGGGGCGAACGCCGTGCCGCGGGCGAGAACAACGCGCAACCGGGAGGCGAAGTCCTCCGTCTCCTCGTCGCGAAGGTGACAGAGAATCTCCACCGGCGCCCACTCGTCCGGAGCGGGCCGCGTGCGCACCGCGGCTCCATCGAGGTCGCCAACCAGTGCCTCGAGGAGCCCCGGCAGACGTGCCAGCTCTCGTCGCGCCTCTTCGAGGACCAGAGCCGGATCGCTCGTCTGCTGGGCCGGCGTCACGAGGCGGTCCAGCCGCCGTCGACGGCGAGGATCGAGCCGGTGACGTACCGGGAGGCGTCCGAAGCGAGGTAGACGCAGGCGGCGGCGACATCGCTGACATGGCCCGCGCGTCCGATCGGGATCCGATGCTTGAGCAGGTGGCGCCGGAACTCGGGGACCCCCATGCCGATGGCGGTGTCGATCGTCCCCGGCGCCACGACGTTCACGCGGATCTCGTCCTGGATCAGCTCGACCGCGGCCGCGCGGGCGAGCTGATGAAGTCCTCCCTTCGAGGCGACGTAGGGTGCGAAGTCGGGCGCCGCGACCGTCCCGAGGGCGGAGCCGATGTGGACGATGCTGCCGCCGCCGCGCTCGCGCATGGCGGGCACCACGGACTTCGTGAGCACGAAGGCCCCGACGAGATTGATGCGCAGGACCTCCGCAAAGTCGGCGGCGCTGATCTCGGTGAGCGCCGCGCGAAGCCGGACTGCCGCCGAGTTCACCAGCGCGTCGATTCCGCCGAACTCTGCGCGGGCGGCCTGGACGAGGCGCGCCACATCGGCCTCGGACGCCACGTCTCCGGCCATCGCATGCGCCCTGCCTCCGGCACGTGTGACCGCGTCCACGGTCTCGGCAAGCATTGCCGCGCGGCGGCCGAAGACGACCACGCTGGCTCCTTCCGCGGCGAACAGCTCGGCCGTGGCGCGCCCGATGCCGCTGCCTCCTCCCGTGACGATGGCGACCTTGCGGTCAAGCGCGGCCATTGTTCCTCCTGGCAGGTGATGCGCCCAGCGGATAGCTGGTGCATAGTCCCCTCATCGCGCAGTCGCGGCATCGGGGGGCGCGCGCGGTGCAGCGGGTCGCTCCGAAGTCCATGAGGGCTTGATTGTAGTCGTAGGCTCTGCGTGGGGGAAGCAATGACGTGGCGAGATCCCACATCGCCTTCTCGCCGCGGAGACGGGAAAGCCGGCGAGGACCGAGGAAGATGCGTCCCAGCACCCGCCGGACGTTGGTGTCCACGACGGCCGCGTCGCGGCGGTACGCGAAGGCCAGGATGGCCCCGGCCGTGTAGCGGCCGATCCCCGGCATGCGGCGGAGCGCGTCGGAATCGTCGGGCAGCCGACCTCCGTAGCGAGCCAGGGTCTCGCGCGCGATGCCCTGCAGCCGCGAAGGCCGGACGTTGTACCCGAGTGGATACCACACGCGCCGGACCTGGGCGGCGGGCGCGCGCGCCAGACTCTCGAAACTCGGATAGCGTTTCAGGAACTCGTGGTACTTCGGGACGACGCGGTCGACCTGGGTCTGCTGCAGCATGATCTCGGAAACCAGGATGTGGTACGGATCATCGGTCCGGCGCCACGGCAGATCCCGGCGATGGGTAGCGTACCAGCGCAACAGCCGGCGCTGGAACCGCCGACGCAAGGCGGGCGCTGGTAAGGGCGGGCTCGTCACGGCGGCATTGTGAACGACTGGCGCCCGCGTCGCAAGTTGACAGGCCGAGCATCCGCATCAACAATGAGGGCCATGCCGGATAAGTTGCCGCTCGAGGACGAGCACCGTGCGCACGGTGCGGTCATGAAAGACGCGTGTGGCTTCGTGGTGCCCGCCCACTACAGAGACACGGTCGCCGAATACCGCGCGGTCCGAGAGGGTGCCGGCGTGATCGATCGCTCCCTCGTCGGCAAGGCGACGGTCACGGGCCGCGACCGGCAGGCATTTCTGCACGCGATGCTGTCGAATGAGATCAATAGTCTCCGGCCCGGGCAGGGAACGGGGGCCGCGTTTCTGGACGCGCATGGGAAGGTCATGGCGCTGCTTCACATCTACGTGCTGGAGGACCGGCTGCTGCTGGAGCTGCCGCCCGGCCTCACGACGCAGACGCTGCAGCTCTTCGACAAGTTCCTGATCTCCGAGAAGGCCTACTTCGAGGCGGCCGACGAGAGCTTCGCCGTGGTGAACGTGGAGGGACCGGGCGCGCCGGCGCTGCTGTCGCGACTCTGCGGCCGCGCTCTCGACCTCGCGCCGTACGAGCACGTGGAAGTCTCCCTGGCGGGCGCGCCGGTGCGCGTGATCAGACGAAGTGATGTCGGAGGGGCGGGGTGTCAGTGCTGGACGATGGCGTTCCACGGTCCGGCGCTATGGCGGGCGCTCGTGGAGGCAGGAGCCAGGCCGGTAGGGGCGGAGGCGCTGAATGTCCTGAGGGTCGAGGCAGGGATTCCCTGGTACGGGCACGATGTGGACGAGACGGTGATCCTGCCCGAGACACGGCTCGAGCAGCTCGTGAGCTACAACAAGGGATGTTACCTCGGACAGGAGGTCGTGGCCCGCGTCAAGTACCGCGGGCATGTGAATCGCGCGCTGAGCGGTCTCGTCGTCGAGGGGGATCGCGTACCCTCCTCCGGCGCGAAGGTGCTCGGCGACGGAACGGACATCGGCCGGGTCACGTCCGCCGTGCGGTCCGTCGCAGTCGGACAGCCCATCGCGCTGGCCTACGTTCGACGCGAGCACTTCGCCCCCGGGTCGGCCGTCGCCGTCGAGGACGGGGACGGGCCCATGCCAGCGCACGTCGTCTCGCTGCCGTTCGTCAGTCCGTGACCTCTCCCCGACACGCCAACCGTCTCGCCTCCGAAACGAGCCCGTATCTTCGTCAGCACGCCCACAATCCGGTGGACTGGTACCCGTGGGGTGCGGAGGCGTTCGAACGCGCCCAGCGCGAGGACCGGGCCGTGCTCCTCTCGGTCGGCTATTCCGCGTGCCATTGGTGCCACGTGATGGAGCGTGAGTCGTTCGAGAACGAAGAGATCGCCAGCCTGATGAACCGGCTCTTCGTCAACATCAAGGTCGACCGCGAGGAGCGGCCCGACGTGGACCAGATCTACATGCAGGCGGTGCAGTCCATGACCGGGCATGGCGGCTGGCCGATGACCGTGTTCCTGACGCCGGAGGGCGTGCCATTCTACGGCGGCACGTACTTTCCTCCCACCGACCGTCACGGGATTCCCGCGTTCCCAAGATTGCTGGAGGCGGTGGCGGAAGCCTATCGCTCGCGACGGGGAGAGATGGTGGCGTCCGGCCGTCAGCTCGTGGAGCAGATGAGCCAGAGCGAGCGGCTGAGACAGTCGGCGAGCCTGCTGACCGAGAACATCCTCTTCAGCGCGTATCAGGCGATGTCTGGAGAGTTCGACCAGCGTCAGGGAGGGCTGGGCCGGGCTCCCAAGTTTCCGCAGCCCATGAACTGGGAGTTCATCCTGCGCTTCTGGAAGCGCAGCGGCAATCCACGCGCGCTCGAGATGGTCATGATCACCTTGCGCCGGATGGCTCGGGGCGGCATGTACGATCAGATCGGCGGCGGCTTCCACCGCTACTCCGTCGACGACCGCTGGCTCGTGCCGCACTTCGAGAAGATGCTCTACGACAACGGACAGCTTGCTTCGCTCTACCTGCACGCCTGGCTCGCGACGCGCGATGACGAGTGCCGGCGTGTGGCCGAGGAGACGCTCGACTACGTGTTGCGGGAGATGACACACGCGGAGGGCGGATTCTATTCGGCACAGGACGCCGACTCCGAGGGCGTGGAAGGTAAGTTCTTCGTCTGGACTCCTGAGGAGATCCGAGCGGCGTTGCCGGATGGCGAGATGGCCGAGGCGGCGCTCCTCCACTGGGGAGCCAGCGATGGGGCCAATTTCGAGGGCCACAGCATTCTTCACGTGCCGCGCGATGCCGAAGACGTTGCCAGGCAGCTCGGCGTGTCCCCGGCACGACTCGCCGACCTCATCAGCGTCGCGCGCACTCTGCTGTATGCGCGGCGGGAAGAGCGCGTTCATCCCGGCCTGGACGACAAGGTGCTCGCCGGGTGGAACGGCCTGGCGCTGGCGGCATTCGCCGAGGCCGGCCGCGCGCTCGCCCGCGCGGACTACATCGCCGCCGCCGTGAAGAACGCCGAGTTCCTGACCACGCGCATGGTCGACGGCAGCGGACGGTTGCTGCGCTCCTGGAAGGACGGGCGGGCCAAGATCAAGGCGTATCTGGAGGACTATGCTCTGGTGGGCGCCGGGCTGCTGGCCGTCTACGAAGCGACGTTCGACCCGCGCTGGCTCATCGAGTCTCGGCGCCTCGCCGACGAGGCGCTCGGCCTCTTCTGGGACGATGGACGGGAGATCTTCTTCGACACTGGCGTCGATCAGGAGGCGCTGGTGATTCGCCCCAGGAATCTCTACGACAACGCGGTGCCCTCCGGCATCGCCGCGGCCATCGACTGGCTGCTCCGCCTCGGCCTCTTCGTCGGCGACGCGCGGTACGAGACACTGGCGCTGAAAGCCTTGCGGCCTCTGGGCGATCTCATGGGCCGGTACCCGTCGGGCTTCGGTCGATATCTCGGAGCGCTCGACTTTCACCTTGGACCTACCGCTGAGGTCGCGATCGTCTGGCCCTCGACCGCGGACGCCACGAGTGCGCGCCCCCTGCTCGACGTGTTGTTCGGACGGTATCTGCCCAACAAGGTCGTGGCAGGCGCCGCCGACGGGCTCACGAGCGGATCCGCGCTTCCGTTGCTGGCGGAGCGCACGGCGGTGTCGGGCAAGCCCACCGCCTATGTCTGTCAGCGATACGTCTGCCAGGTGCCGGCGACCGCGCCCGACGACCTCGCCCGTCAGCTTGACGCCGGGTTATAATGTGGCCAACGTCGCGGGGGGAGGTTGCCTGAGAACCGGGTGCGGCCCGGGACCCCTCGAACCTGCTCTGGATAATTCCAGCGAAGGGAACGCGACCAGGAACTGCTCTTCACCGCACCCGACGAGGTGCGGTTTTGTTTTTCTCATGAACGTCACGGTGAACGGCAAGTCGATGGAGCTCCCCGATGGGCTCACCATCGAGGGGCTCCTGACGCACCTCGGCGTGCGACGCGAGTACACTGCCGTCGCGCTGAACCGCGAGGTCACGCCGAAGCACCAATACGGGCAGTCGGTGCTTCGCGAGGGCGACAAGATCGAGATCGTCCGACCGATGGGCGGTGGCTGATGCAGATCCAGCGATTCGTGGAGTGAAGAGGGAGGCAGAGACATGTACGACACGTCATTGTGGCTCGGTGGCAGGGAGTTCAAGTCGCGCCTGATCGTCGGGACCGGGAAATATCCCTCGTTCGAGAACATGCGGGACGCGATCGAGGCATCGGGCAGCGAGATCGTGACCGTGGCCGTGCGCCGCGTGAGTCTGCCCGGGCAGGGGGAGTCCCTGCTCGATTTCATCGACCCGAAGCGCTACACGTTGTTGCCGAACACGGCGGGCTGCTACACCGCGGACGAGGCCGTGCGGACGTGCTATCTGGCTCGGGAAGCCGGGCTGGGCACCATGGTGAAGCTCGAGGTGATCGGCGACACCCGCACGCTGTTCCCGGACGCGCTGGGGCTGCTCGACGCCACGCGTACGCTCGCGCGAGAAGGGTTCACGGTGCTGCCGTACTCGAACGACGATCCCGTCATGGCCAAGAAGCTGGAAGATGCTGGCGCCGCGGCGGTGATGCCGCTGGGGGCGCCCATCGGGTCCGGGCTCGGCATCCGCAATCCCTACAACATCAAGCTCATCCTCGAAGCGGTGACCGTTCCGGTCATCGTGGACGCCGGCGTGGGTACGGCGTCGGACGCCGCCATCGCCATGGAGCTCGGCTGCGATGGCGTGCTGATGAACACGGCCATCGCCGGAGCGAAGGACCCGGTGGCCATGGCCACCGCCATGAAGCTCGCCGTCGAGGCGGGCCGACTCGCCTTCAAGGCGGGGCGGATCGGAAAGAAGCTCTACGCGACGGCGTCGTCGCCTCTCGAGGGCGTCCCCGAGTGGACCTCGTAGGAACTCGACGGGGGAGGTCGCTGCTCGTGAGCGACCCCTTCCCGAGGGGAGGCCTCGATGGTGCGGCGAGGCCCGCGTTCGAGTAACGAGCCGGGAATGGACTTTGCCCTCTATCTCGTCACCGACCGGACCATTGCGCGCCGGCCGCTCCCCGAGGTTGTGGAGGAGTGCGTGAACGCCGGTCTCCGGGCCGTGCAGCTCAGGGAGAAGGATCTTCCCGCGAGGGATCTTTTCGAGATGGCTCTGTCGCTCGCCGAGATCACGCGACGCGCTGGTGCCCGTCTCCTGGTCAACGATCGCGCCGACGTGGCGCTGGCGGCGGGTGCGGACGGTGTCCAGCGCACGCATCTCTCCCTTCCGGTCGAGGCGCTGCGCCGCATCGGCCCGCCGGAGTTCCTGATCGGCGCGTCCGTGCACTCGGAGAGCGAGGCGCGGCAGGCCGCGGCCGAGGGCGCTGACTTTCTCGTCTTCGGTCCGGTCTACGACACGCCGTCGAAGCGACAATACGGGCGGCCACAGGGACTCGAGGCGCTCCGGCAGCTCGTGGCGGCCGTCGACTGCCCGGTCGTGGCCATCGGCGGGATCACGCCGGAGCGCGCCTGCGAAGTCCTCGACGCCGGAGCGGTCGGGATCGCCGTGATCTCCTCCATTCTGGGGAGCGAGCGTCCCGCCGATGCGACCAAGGCTTTCCTCGACGCGCTCGGGCGAGCATGATGGCGCGGACCCGCGGAGCCGGCGAGTCGCGAGAGCAATCAACTTCCACCTGAGAGGAATCCGATGGCGAACCGAGACGACGTGAAGCGCGCGGTGTGCGAGGCGATCGACCGTCAAGCCGAGCGGATCATCGCGCTCGGCGACAGCATTCGCCGTAGTCCAGAGCTGGGGTTCAAGGAGTTCAAGACGTCCCGGCTCGTGGAGGACACGCTCAAGGAGCTCGGGCTCTCGCCGCGCGCGGGACTGGCGTTGACCGGGGTCCGGGCGGAAGCGCGGGGCGCCGAGGAAGGACCCACCTTCGCCTTGCTCGGAGAGCTGGACGGGCTCGTCGTGGCCGGTCACCCGGTGGCCGACCCCCGGACGGGGGCGGCGCACGCGTGCGGGCACAACGCCCAGATCGCGGGGCTCCTGGGTGCTGCGATGGGGCTGCTCGGCGCCAAGGCCTTCGACCATCTGGCTGGACGCGTGGTCTTCTTCGCGGTGCCGGCCGAGGAATACGGGGACGTCGAATGGCGTGTCCAGCAAGCGCGGGAAGGGAAGCTCGAGTTCCTCGGTGGCAAGCCGGAGCTCCTGAGGCTCGGACACTTCGACGACGTCGATCTGGCGATGATGATTCACACGACCTCGCAACCCGAGATGAAGAAGGCTGGAGTGTCGGCCTCGAACAACGGGTGCATCGTGAAGACCGTCCGCTACATCGGACGCGCCTCCCATGCCGGTGGCGCGCCACACCTCGGCGTGAACGCGCTCTACGCCGCGAACATCGGGCTCATGGCCATCAACGCGCTCCGGGAGACGTTCCGGGACGAGGACAGCATCCGCGTGCATCCCATCATCACGCACGGTGGCAGCCAGGTGAACGTGATCCCGGGCGAGGTGCGGATCGAGACCTACGTGCGCGGCAAGACGGTCGAGGCCATCCTCGACGCCAACCGGCGTGTGGATCGCGCTCTGCGGGCGGGGGCGCTGGCCCTCGGAGCTCAGGTCGAGATCGACACGCTGCCCGGGTACCTGCCGCTCTTCAATCATGGCGGGATGGCGAAGTACTTCAAGGCCAACGCGAGCGCCTTGCTGGGCGCGGACCAGGTCGCCGAGGCGGGGCACCGGAGCGGCTCCACCGACATGGGAGACATCTCCCACGTCATGCCGACGCTTCACCCGTACATGGGTGGCGCGTCCGGCAGCGGACACGGCGCCGACTACGCGATCGCCGACCCGAAGCTGGCGTACGTCGAACCCGCCAAGCAGCTCGCCCTCATGGCCGTGGACATGCTGTGGGGACGAGCCGAGGCCGCGCGGGAGATTCTCGGGAGCTGGAAGCCGCGGATGACCAAGGACGCCTATCTGGCGTTCCAGCGCGGAGTGGCCAGGACCGAGCTCTACGACGGCGCCAAGTAGCACCCGGGCGCCAATGTATGGCAAGGCCCCGACCGATTTTCCCCGCCGGATCGTGTGCCTCACGCCCGAACACGTGGAGATCTGCTACGCGCTCGGAGCTGGGGAGCGGGTGGTGGGCGTTCCCGGCACCGTGCATCGCCCGCCCGAAGCCCGGGAAAAGCCGAAGGTCGGCGGATTCACCACCTTCCGCTCGGATCGCATCCTCGACCTCGAACCGGACCTGGTGCTGGCCTTCTCCGACCTGCAGGCAGACATCGGCGCGGAGCTGATCCGGGCGGGCGCTCCGGTCTTTTGCACGAATCAACGCTCCATCGACGAGATCCTCCAGGCCATCTTGATGGTGGGTGGCGTGCTCGGGCTGGAGGGGCCGGCGCGCGATCTGGTGCTGGACATGCGCGACGAGTTCACGCAGCTCCGCGAGTTCTCGAGTGTCTGGCCCGACCGGCCCCGCGTCTATTTCGAGGAATGGCACGAGCCGTTGATCGTCGGCATCCGCTGGGTGTCGGAGATCATCGAGATCGCGGGCGGCCGGGACATCTTCCCCGAGCTGCGCGAGCGACGGAGCGCGCGAGACCGGATCGTGACCCCTGACGACGTCGCACAGCGCGACCCGCAGATCGTCCTCGCCTCATGGTGCGGAAAGCCAGTCGATCTCGACGCCATCAGACAGCGCCCGGGCTGGGCCGATGTCAGTGCCGTGAGGGAGGGGCGAGTTCATGAGCTCCCGGGCGATGAGATCCTGTCGCCAGGCCCATCTGTGCTGCTCGGTATGCGGCAGATCCACGAGATCGTCCAGGCCTTCATGCGAGGATAACTGCCGGCTCATCCTCCGTCTGCACGAAAACCGGACAAGAGGTTGAAATAAGAGAGTCTGTGCTGACGCCCTCGATCAGTCAGCCGTACCGGTCCGCACCGGTATAATTAATAGTGATGGTCCCGCGGAGGGCGATGCTACGATACGATTCCTGTGCCACCTACCAAGGAGATGATCATGCTAGCGCCCCCTGAGCGCTTCTTCGAAGATCGGTTCGGTTTGACCTCGTCCACGATGGATCGATTGCTCGGATCGGCGCTGGCGGGTCGTGTCGACCATGCCGATCTCTACCTCGAGTATCGCGTGAGCGAAGAGCTCGTACTCGAGGAAGGTGCGGTGAAAAAGGCCGCGCGCCACGTGAGCCAGGGGGCCGGGGTGCGCGCGCAGTCGGGTGAGCGCACCGGCTATGCCCACACCGACGACCTGGCGCTTCCAAACCTCGAGGAAGCGGCGCGCCAGGCGCGGGCCATCGCCGATCAAGCATCCGCGTCGAGCGTCGTGGCCGTGAGTCCCCATGGAGCGCCGCACGACTTGTACACGCTCGCCGAGCCCCCGATCGCGGCCGACCTCGGGCGGAAGGTCAAGTTGCTGGGCGAAATAGACGCCCTGGCCCGTAGCCTGGACCCGCGGGTGCGGCAGGTCATCACCAACGTCGGCAGCGAGGACGTGGTCGTGCTCATCGCGACACCGTCGGGGTGGACGGTCGGCGACGTGCGACCGCTGACCCGGCTCAATGTGACGGTGATCGTCGAGGACAGCGGCAAACGAGAGATCGGGAGCTTCGGCGGGGGCGGGCGCGTCGCCTTCGACTTCTTCCTCGAAGCGGATCGATGGAAGCGCTTCACGAGGGAGGCGGTGCGACAGGCCATCATGAAGCTCGGCGCGGTGGAGGCGCCCGCCGGGTTCCTCACCGTCGTGCTGGGGCCGGGCTGGCCCGGCATCCTGCTGCACGAGGCGGTGGGGCATGGACTCGAGGGCGATTTCAATCGCAAGCGGACCTCGGCCTTCGCCGGGCGTCTCGGCGAGAAGGTCGCCTCCGAACTGGTCACCGTGGTGGACGACGGCACCATCGCGAACCGGCGCGGGTCGCTGAACGTCGACGATGAGGGCATCCCGACGTCGCGCAATGTCCTGATCGAGAACGGGATCCTGCGCGGCTACATGCAGGATCGACTGAACGCCCGCCTGATGGGGATGCCGCCGACCGGTAACGGGCGGCGAGAGTCCTACGCGCATCCCCCGCTGCCTCGCATGACCAACACCTTCATGCTGGCGGGCCAGGACGACCCTGAGGAGATCATCCGCTCGGTGCCGCGAGGGCTGTATGCGGTCAACTTCGGGGGCGGACAGGTCGACATCACCAGCGGGAAGTTCGTCTTCTCGGCGAGCGAGGCATACCTGATCGAGGATGGCCGGGTGACCGCGCCGGTGAAGGGAGCAACCCTGATCGGCAATGGGCCCGAGGCCCTGACGCGAGTGTCGCGCGTCGGGCACGACCTCCGGCTCGACGAGGGAGTGGGCACGTGCGGCAAGGACGGTCAGTCCGTCCCGGTCGGCGTGGGACTGCCGACCATCAAGATCGACGGGATGACCGTCGGCGGCACCCAGGTGTAGAAGTCGGCTTCACGCTCGGGGACATGATCGATCTACTGACGGATCTGCTCGAACAGGCCAGGAAGCGCGGGGCCACCGCGGCCGACGCGTTCGTGGTGGAGGATCAGGCGTTCTCGGCCCAGGTGCGGCTGGGCCGGGTGGACACCGTGAAGCACGCGCGCGAGCAGCATCTGGCGCTGCGAGTCTTCGTCGGTCGCGCGGTGGCCGCCGCGTCGACCTCGGACCTCTCCCGCGACTCCGTGGCGCGGCTCGTGGACGAAGCCGTGTCGCTGGCGCGCATCACGGCGCCCGACGACCTCGCGGGC
>Ga0335077_10006588_pt1 | contig 14349 bp, 11 predicted proteins | sample Lox_Sample_31_FD_207151 | JGI IMG/M metagenome (GOLD analysis project Ga0335077, IMG submission 207151) | Soil microbial communities from Loxahatchee National Wildlife Refuge, Florida, United States - Lox_Sample_3.1 | ecosystem: Environmental > Terrestrial > Soil > Wetlands | place: USA...
AATCCGGTCGCCCAGCGGCTGTCGGGGAGGCTCTGTATTTCCTGGATAGTTTTCGGGGCTTCCGATGTGAACGTATCCACCCGGACCGCCGCGCCCTGCGGGACCACTCCGTTCAGCACCACGCGGTGCCACACGCACTTGTATGTCTTGCTGTCGAGCGGTCCGGTTACATACCTTCCTGTCGTGGGATAGGCGGCGGCCGGCTCCATCTGGCAGACACGCTGCGCACCATCGGCAAAAACAGGTGCGCCGTTCACGCTGAACACCAGCGACGCCGCGAATCCCTCGGCCGTTCCGCAGCACCGCGTGGGGCACCAGCTGCCATCGCCCGAAGCCTGATAGAAATACAACTTCCGTGTGACGCAATCGCTGAGGCAGAGATTGCCGTCGAGATCGACCGCAACAGCAACCGGCTTGAACCGGCCGGCGATCTGGTCCGGCTGGGCAACCGTGTCCACAAATTTGCCTTGCGCATCCAGCACGACAACGGAGCTCGCGTTTTCCTGAATCACGTACACGCGGCCGGCTTTGTCAATCGCGATGCGCGTGGGTTTGACCAGCGGCGGCCGGTCCGCGGCGGCTCCATTCGACGCGAATCGCCAGCAGCCTGCAGCATCGAAAAAGTGAATCAAGCCGTTCGCATAATCGGAGACGCGGATGCTCTGGTCCGCGGCAATCACCACATCCCATGGCTCCCACGTCTCCGGCGGGTGGGGGACCTGCGCCGGCGCGATTTTGTACCCGGAGGGTCCGGTGGAGACCTGAAACGGCCCCCAGATGGCTCTCAGAGCCAGATGATCGAGCGAGAACACCTGCACCCGCCGGTTCCCCGTGTCCGCGATATAAAGGTTGCCGCGGCGCGAAATCGCCAATCCATGCGGATGGTTCAATTCGCGCGGTTCGTGTCCATGCCCGCCGATGCAATCGAGCCGCACGAACTTTTGCGCGCAGCGGTCGAAGCACTTCACCGAACACGCGCCCGCATCCAAAACGTAGACGTCATTCTTGGTGTCCAAGGCGACGCCGACGGCGGTTACCAATCCACCGAGGCTTCCGTCGGCGTCAATCAGCGGCCGCATTGATGCGGGAAGCGGCTGCAGCTTCATCACGGCGGCGTTGTCGCCGGTGAATGCGATGTTGGACGACCAGGCCGTCCGCCATCCGGCGATGCCGTTCATGAGATAGTGTGGCTTTCCGGTATTCATTCTATGAGCTCGTGCTGTACGACACCTGAATCTGGTGGCCCTGCGGCGCGTTATACAGCAGCTCGCCCGGATTGATCGAAACGTCCTGGCAAAGCTGCTGGCGCTGGTTATCGAGAACAAGAATCAACTGATCGCTGATCACACGCTGAACGCCGGTGATGTTTAAAAGAATGCGGTACACATCGGAGTAGTAAATCTCGCCGCCGAAGGGCCACCCCGTTCCGTCGGCGCCGCCCGTCAGCGGGCTGAAGAAGTTGTTCAGGCCCGCGACGGCCTGATTTTGAATGGTGGCCAGATCGTAGCCCGGCTGCACCAGCAGGCTTGCCAGCACCTGAATCATGCGGTATGTGGGACCCATCACGTACACTTCGGTCGTCAGCAGGCGGTTCGTATCGAGATAACTGCACACCGCCTGGAGCGTGGTTTGATTCGGCGTCGGATTCGCCGCATTTGAATTGGGCACCACGATCACGGTCACAGCCCCCGGAATCTGTCCGTTCGGAAAATCGGGATGATAGAGCGGCAGAGCTTTGGCGCGAACGACATTGGCCCCAGGCGCCTGCGTCGCCATGTATTCGAAATCACTATCCGTGACGGCGCGGCCGTTGCTTTGCAGCGCGAGCGGTGCGCGCAGCTTGGCATCGGCTACGCTTTCCTCATCGGTTCCGCCTTGCGAAGGCGCATAGTTGGTGACGGAATTGATGGATGGAACTGAAGTCTGAAGCTGGGTGATTTGCTGCGCCGGGAGGTTGCCTTGGCTGCCGCCTCCGTAACGATATCTCTGCGCCACGACGTTCCCCGTGGGATTGGCAAGATTCACACCGGGAATACGTCCGTGAACCCCGTCGCCGAAGGTAACGACGGCGGTGTTCATGTCGAGAACGTAGTGCGCATCGTCCGCCTCTGAGGAATAAAAGTCATCGACCTGCCGCCACACCATAAAGCCCTGGCCTTCATCGACCGCGAGCTGAAGGCTGGAGACCGTCACTACCGTGCCGTCCGAATTCTTGATCGTCAGCGGTGCCGGCAGTTGGCAAACTGGATTGTTCGCGAGGGTAAATGTCTGGTTCGGCGTCCCATCGCTTCCTCCCAGGACCTCGCCGGTGATCGTGACGGCTTGTGTCGCCTGCACGGTGTTGGTCAGAATCGAGGCGATCTGCGGGGGCATCTCGTAACTGGTGGCCGCGACACGCGCGCGGATCCAGTACAGGCTCGAAGCGACCTTGCCCATCGGCGCCGCCTGAAGGAAAGCGGGGCCGTTGAACGACACGTGTCCGTTTTGGGAAAACGCGCGGGTTCCGTCGCTGATCAAGCTCACCGGATCCCATTCGCTGCCGTCCCAATACTCCCAAACGATCGTCGCCGGAGGAGGCAGCGCTCCACCGCATTCCATCACGAGCGGCGCCGTCATATTATTGAAGAGCGACACCGCCAGGTCGATTTGCTGCACCGGAAAGGCCGCCGTGTTGCTGAAACCCAGAAACAAAGCCGAACCGGGCTGCGGGTTCTGCCCGAACGGATAAAAATACTGCCCGGCTACGTTGTTCCGGCTGGTGACGTTGGAATAACTCATCCCGTCGTAGCTTTGGATGGCCGTGATCGCCGGACCGATCGCCACGAGCGACGCGTCTGTCTCGAAGATAATCGGCTGCCCTCCGCTGCTCGATGCCGCCGCTACCTGAGTGCCTTGCGGAACAATCACGTATGACAAATCGGGACGCGCCAGACCAAATGTCAGGTTCGCGACTGCCGGTTGCGCAGGCTCCAACTCGATGCCCAGCAGTTGCAAAAATTTGATGTAGTTCAGGTCCGGAACCTGGTTGAGGCGATAGATGAGGATTTCCGTCATCCAGGCGAACAGCTGCACCAGCGTCATGCCGGGATCGCTGTTGTTGAAGTTGGTCCACTCGTGCGTGTAACGCGGGATCAGAGTCTGCGCCTGCGACACGATATCGGAGTACTGCATGTTGTCGAGATTCGGCGCTGTCAACGGCATCTCAGCTTCCGCTCCCCTCGGTCACATAGAACGGATAGACCATGTTGCTCATCGCATTGTTCGAGCGGATGCGATAATCCACGCGAATCAGCAGCATGTTCGCCTGGTCCGGGCCGGCGCTAACGGAAACGTTCAGCACGTCAATGCGAGGTTCGCCTTGCGATAGCGCCTGCTTCACCAGGTGGGAAACATTGGTTTGGGTCGTGGAGTTGTTCGGCGCAAAGACCAGATCATGAATTCCGCAGCCGAAGTTCGGCAGCATCTGGCGTTCGCCGATCGCCGTGCCCAATATAATCCAGATCGCTTCTTCGACGCTCTGTTCCCCAACGGACCACGACAACCCGCCCGAAGGATTGACGCGGACCGGAAACTTCCAACCCGTCCCCAGATAGGCTCGATTGAGTGAAGTAGCCATACGTTATACGGCGGGAATCGCCGCCACGATCTGTTTCATTTCCGTCAGCATCGCGCCCAGTTTCTCCAGCCCTGCCTCGATGTTTTGCGCTCCCGTCACTTCCGCGATCGACGGAAGCTGGATCGGAAGCTGTGAGATCTTGATCAGCGGCTGGATCATCTGAAACAACGGCTCGATCGGCGCCAGCGCGAGCATCATCGCCCGCATGGATGCCTGGGCGTTGTCATTGGCGCATTGCATCGAGGCAAGCAGCGCCGGGTTTCCCTGCGCTGAATTCAGATCGATTCCCGCCTGAAACTTCAGAATGCTTTCCATCGCCTGGACGAAACAGAGCAGGAAACTGATGATCAGGTTCAAAATGTCTTTGATCGTCTGAATCACCGGAACCGGGCCCAGCACGATATTCAGGCATTCGCTCATATCCCCGATTGCGGAGAGCACGTCGCCGACTTTTGAGAAATCGGGCGCCGGCACCTTTATGAGCCCTTGCAGCATTCCCTCCATTGCGCCGATGACGTTCAGAATTTTGAGAATGCAGTTCAACCCGGCAAGCGTGGGCATCAACTGCACCATCAGGTTGTGCAACAGCGCGCAGTTGGTGGGCGGACCTTTCGAGAGGTCCGCGATCGCCTGCAGTTGGATTCCCATGGGCAGATTGATGCTGGGAATCGAATCCGCAAAGTCGATCGTTACGCACGGGGTTGGCAGGGCTGCTGTCATTTCAAATCGGCTCCGCGCTCAACACCACCAGCCTTCCGTTAATCGTCACCGTGGGCGCCGTAATGGATATGGCCGAGTCGCTTTCAATCAGGATGGACGTGTTGTTGATTTCGACCTTATTAATGCTTCCATCACCGCGCGTGTATTGCATACGGATATAACCCTCGTCGCCTCCGGTGACCGGCGGGTCGTAAAGCTGAATTTCGTGGCCGTTGACGGATCGGATCGTGCGCAGGTGCGTATCGCTCGTCGGTGGAGTGTCCTGCCCGTTCCACAAGAACCCGATGATGTAGGGATGACTAACGTCTTCCTGATTGAACGACACGAGCACTTCATCGCCGACCTCGGGCATAAACCACGCTCCTCTGCCTTGACCCGACATGAGCGTTGCAATCGGCGCCCAGTAGCTCTCGTTTTGCCCGCCGAGGAAAGGAAAGCTCACTTGCACTCTTCCTTGCCCGCCCGGATCGACGTTGTTCGTCACTGTTCCGGTGACTACTCCAGCGATGCGCCCCACATCTCCTCCTCGCTCACAGCTGAACCGGCCCTTCGCGGCGCGCCGAGAAGTTGGTCCGGTAGCCTCCGCCACCGATGGTGTGCGTTGTGTCGGTCACGTAATACTCGCCGTCGAAATCGCTGCTGGTCCCTGTCAGTTGACCCTGCGAATTTGTACGGATTCCAAAGCCGATAATTTCGAGACTGCAGCCTGACCGCAGGTCCGGCAGGCCGACCGTCGATCCGGTGGCTTCAATCAGCCGCTTGCTTTGGTCTTCCAGGGTCGCGCGCGCCAGTTGCTTCGCCTCCGCCGTCGTGCGAACGGGAGGCTTGGTGACCACCTCCGTGCGGCCCTGATACCCCTTGGCGATCTGCGACAGGCGCGCGATCTCCGCCTGCGACTTTCCTGCGTCCTTCCAAAGTTGGTCCAGCGTGTAGTTCACTTCGATTTTGGAGTTAGCGGTACGATCCCAGCCGCGCACCGTCACCTGATTCACCTGTTTCGCCGTGCTCAACCGCGGCTGGAAATTGATAAGGGAGCGTCCCCACTCCAGCCGATAAACGGGCGCATTCGCCGCGCTTTGCGATAAGCCGAAGTACAGCTTTTTTTCGCCGGTTATATCGTCTTCGTAGAGATAAACCTCATACCCGTGCCGCCGGGCGCGTTCCAGAAGAAAAACGATATCGTACTGGTTATTCATGAACACGAACTCTTCGGGCGACTCGTTCGACGCAGGATTCGTCTCCACCTGGATGCCCAGGCCCGGCTGCCCGGACTTGACCGCCCGACTCCCTAAATCGACGGCGATTTGCGTGTCGGTCTTACCGGTCCACGAATAAGTGTGCTGCTCGCCGCGCAGTTGCTGAATTTCGTTGAGCCCGCTGACGGTCAGCGTGGGCGCGTTCGATTCGGTGAAGCTGGGCTCCAGCGCCGTGATGATCCCGACCATCATCCGGCGCATGTTGCTCTGATTCTGATACCCCATCCAAAGCTCGATCTCGGTGCCCGGGTCGAAAATGCCGGTGAAGTTCTCATTCGCGGTTTGCAGGGAGGGCGCGAACTTGAACGTCTGATGGTCAGCATCCCAGTTATTGATTTCGATGTTGAACGTATCGATCTCGTTCACGCTGTCTTTGTACGTCACCTGGATCAGGTCGTGAATCACCTCCGCCCCCAGTGGCCGGCCGCGCACGACCAGTTCCACCGTCGGAACGTAGAATGTTTCGAGCGAGGAATAAATCGGGATTGCTTGAGATGCCATGGTCTACACGTTCGCCAAAACGGGAATCTGGAGCACCGTCCCCGGCTGGAGGTTTAACGGGTCGAGAATGGAATTCTGATCGGCGATCGCCCGCCACTGGGTCGGATCGTTGTACGCATCCGCCGCGATCTGCGCCAAGGTCTCGCCCTTTGCCACTACGTGCGCCTGCGTATGGTCCGGGGACTGAAGGTTCAACTCATCCAGTTGCTCCGAGAGCGTCTTGTATTCCTTGAGCGAGACCGTCAGCGTGGCGCGGAGCGGGACGCCGAGCGGGCTGAACAACGTGTAGCGCTGCCGCACGCTCTCCACAACGCACTTGAATCCGAAGCGCTGCTGGTTGCCGGTGCCCTCGCCCATCGAGGAATAGGCGCGGTTCCCGGGAAACTCCGGACCCCAGCTAAAAAACACCACCGGCGGGGCATGCATGGTGCCGTCGATCTTTACGAGCTGGTAAAACTGGTCGGTCTGCTCCGTAACGGAGGTGGCGTTGTCGTCCATTCCCCCGTCGGTGCTGTCGAAGAACAAGTCCAGAGACAGCGTTTCCGTCTGCCCGTGAACAAATTGCAAAATCGGTGAATCCAGGCCGGGAATCGCGATCTCCGCGATCTGCGCGCCTTTGTTCAACGTGTATTCGGTCGGGTTGAACTTCACCGGAATCGCCTGACCGATCAGCGCGCCGGTCACGTCCACCTTCTGAAATGTCGCTTTCAGTGTCATGCCCATCGCATCACAGCCTTTCCGGCGCAACTCCGTTGCTCAGCTCGCGATCTTGCGCCCGGCGCTTCTCGCGCGCCTGATCCTCCCGGACCGCTTCGACGCAGGCCCGCACGATGGTTTTTAAGATGCGCGGGTCTAAAAGCTTTTGGGAGTCCGTGGCCTCAACATGGCTCTCCAAATACCCTAAGTTGATCTTCATACTTAAGCTCCAATGCCCAACTGCGTGGAAACAGCTCCGCCCAGCGACGAAACGGTAATGCCTTCGTGCGCGATCTCGATTTCTTCGAATGCCACCTGACTTGACGAAGCATTGAGGCTCGGCCCGGTCCACTTGACAGGCAGCCCGCGCGTGAATGACCAGACGATCGCCGGATTGTGCTGCTCGTCCTGGAGTACCACCATGCCGTCGCGCCGCGTTCCCACTCCCTGAGTAAAGTCGTAATGCCACTGCCACAAGCCGCCGTCGAAAGTGATTCCGCGCTTTAGCCGCAGGTTCGTCCACTTCACGCGAGTGGGAAACCGCAGTACCGTGCCGTTGTTGCCGCCCTCCTTGTACTCCTCGATATCCATGCTCATTTCCAGGCCGCTGCATTCGGAAAAGCCGGCCAGCGCCGCACTCTCGATGGCCGTCACGGCGAACGACAGCAAGCTCGACGAATCGATCAGTGAGACCGTGAAATTAAATCCGCGGAACGGATCGGGCGGAAGCGTAGGCGACATCGAGCTCATGGCTGCTCCTGCACCTCGAGCGTGGCTTCCGTCTTTCCGATGCGGAACACCACGAACTCAGCCGGAAGCGTGGGCGCCACACCGATCACCGCCAGCATCTGTCCCTGTCTGGTGGTCGCCAAAGTGTTGTTCAACTGGCTGCATTGGACGAAAAAAGCGTCCGATGCCTTGTTTCCGGCGAGCGCTCCCTGATTCCACAAAGCCGTCAGAAAGCTGGTCGCGCTGATCGAAACCTTGTGCCATAAATAGACGTTGTTCGGCTCAAAAACGGCCCACTGCAACGCGACTTCCATGGCCTGCTCAATCATGCACAACAGGCGGCGCACGTTCAGGAATATCCAGTTCGTATCGCTGCTCAGCGTACGCGCTCCGTAAATCCGCAATCCGCGCCCGCGAAAGCTGCGAATACAGTTCACGCCCAGCGGATTCAGGAAGCCTTGCATGTTGGGCGTCACCTCCGCGGTCACATCCTGTGCCCATTGAAGCTCCACATTCGCGGGGGCCTTGAACACGCCGACTGTCGTATCGGTGAACGCGCAGACTCCCGCCGCGTGACCGCTCGGCGGAATTCTTCGCACGATCTGGTTATTCAGCAGCAGCGGATCAGACACCAGCACCCATGGAAAATAGAGGGCCGCGTAACTCGAATCGAAGCGGTTTCTCCAGGTCTGAATCTCACCCAGATCCACCTGCTGATTCGGATACCCGAAGTCCGGCGGGTCCAGCAACGCTACCCGGAACTGCATCGCCTGGCAATGCTCGATCATCGTCTGCTGCATGTGGTAAACATCGGTGAGGGAAAATTGCGGCGCGGCTTCGGACGGAGCGCCTTTATATTGGCCAGCCGCCATCGCCGGCGTGCCACACGGCAAGCACGGATTCGTTTTCACAGGCGGCGGGGGGGCGTACATAACCGCGGGGCTTGGCTCGATCAAAATGTCCGGACAGCAGACGATGGATACCTGATCCACATCCTCGAGCGTTCTCAATCCCCACTTGGCCGGGCTTCCAGGATCGCCCGTGAAATCGAGCGCCGTGAGAGCCGCGATGCCGTCGCGCCCGCCCCAGAACGAAGCCACGCCAACGTTCAACTGCCGCGCTTCCGGATCCGGCAAACGATCCGGGAACGCCGCGGTCGAATGCAGATCATTCGCAATGACGAAGTGCGAGGTCGACGAACTGATCGCTGTTTCGACGTAACTCGCGCTCGCGGGATTCAGCGACAAGCCCGAAAAGATCTCCCGCTCCATTCCGTTCAGCCGCACGCTGATCGAAACTTCAATGGACTCGAATGAAATCGGCTGCGTCAGATCGAGTGGCGCGGTCAACGGGCTGTCCCAAATCAGCAGATCCGTCGCGGGGTCTATGCCCGCCACGAAGCGATACTGCGGCGCCACGCCCGGCTGATAAGCTTTCACCAGCGTCCCGGCCGGGAATCCGACAATCGATGACAGGTAGCTGCCCGCGCCCGACCCGGGCTGCATTTGAGATGAACTGGCCGATGCGGCCGGGCTCGTCTGCGCGACGAATACGGCGAGCGAATCGCCCCACACGCCGGGAGTCTGAGCTTCTAATCGAATCGTTGGATTGCCGTCGCTATCGAACAATTCCGCCCGCGCGTTCGCCGCGCCGGTTCCGATTTCAATGGATTGGCCGAGGTTGAACGTTCCGGCGAGCGAGCCGGCCCAGCTAACCGTGTTCCCGCTCACAGACTGCACGAGTAAATCCTGGTGTTGAAACGTCGAAAACCCGATCGGCTGGGCGAGCACGAACGCCGGATCGATCGGCGAGTCCCAATACAAGGTGTTCGTCGACGCGTCCACCGCCTCGACCGTTCGAACGTTTTTCACCACCGCGGGCGCAGTCTGCGCGATCGTCACGACCGAGCCTTGCGGAAATCCGCTGACGTTATCCAGCCGGGACGCCGTCCTCGAGGCCGGCTGCGGTCCCTGCGAGATCGCGCTCACCCTCTGGCGTGCCGTCGCCAAGGCTCCCGCCGCGAATCCTTCGGTGGAAAGCAATTCCGACGAAAATCCGTCCGGAGACTGAATCGCCGTGGGGTTCGTCGCGGTTTCCACTTTATCCGCCGCCACGCGTACGCCGTAAAATGTTTGCCCGCCATTTTCGAAGAAAGCTTTCGCGGAATACGCCATGTAGGCGTTCGGCAGAAAGTTTCCGAACGTGGTTTGAAATTGCTCCCAGGAGTTTACCGGCGTGGGAACATTCACCGGCCCCATCTGCGCGATTCCGATGAACGCCGCGATATCCGTGCGCAGAACCGTCAGCGCCTGGCTGTTGGTGTCGGTTGGCTCGAAATAAACGCCGGGAGTGAGATATGTCGCCATTACGTCACAACCTGCAGTTCAATCCGCTCGTGGCAGATCTCAATACTCTCGATCACCACGTCGTTGCTCGTCGCGTTCATCGATGCAGCTTCCCACTTGCAGATCCAACCCTGCTGAAATTCCCAGCGGAGCTTGTCGTTGTGCTGTTCGTCCTGAAGCACGATGGCCCCCTTGCGGCGGTCGTCGACGCCATTGAGGATATTCAGGTACCAGTTCCACAAATCCGGGCTTTTGTTGGTAATTCCCCGCTTCAGCAAGATGTTGCCGTGTTTGCGAAGGCCCGGGAGCTTTCTCACCGAAAGCCAGTTGTCGGTTCCCTCGCGGTAATCCACCGGATCGGTATTAAGGCTGAGTCCGCTGGCTTCACGGAACGCAGCCACAGCCGTGTTATCGAGCTCGATCCGAAAGTTATATCCACGCAAAGGATCATTGCGATCGCCTGTTGCCGGCATAGTTTCCTCCTTTTACAGCTCCTGCACCGATGAGCCGCCCGCCCATTGGCCGATCTGGATGATGACGAATTCCGCCGGAAAGACGGGCGCGACGCCGATCACCATGATCAGCCGCCCGTTTTCCTGGTCATCCAACGACATCGTGGTCTGGTCGCAGCGGACAAAGAAAGCCTGCGCCGCCGTTGCGCCCATCAGCGCGCCGCTTTGCCAGACGGTTGTGAGAAACGCGGACACGCTTTGGGTAAGCCGCGCCCACAAGGCTGGGCCATTCGGCTCAAACACCGCCCATTGCGTTCCGATATCCAGCGAATGCTCCAGGAAAATGAACAGCCGGCGGATGTTCACGTACTTCCACTCGTTGTCGCTGGTGATGCAGCGCGCGCCGTAGACTCGCAATCCACGGCTCGAGGAAGTGAAATCGCGCAGGCAGTTGATGTTCACCGGGAAAGGATTCAAAATATCCTGATCTCCCTTGCTCAACTTGATCTCCAGCGCGTCTATACCATCGATCACCTCATTGGCCGGAGCTTTGTACACGCCGCGCGTGGTGTCGACGTAAGCGTACACGCCGGCGATGTGGCCACTGGGCGGCACGGTGATGTCCTGATTGGTCAGAGGATCCAGCACCACCACCCGGGGATAGTAAATCGCCGCGTATTTGGTATCGAACTGGTTGCGTTGCGCCTGAATATCGTCGAGTGTCGCGGGGATGTCGCCTGATCCGCCGTGCGGCGCGGGATCCAGAATCGCGAAGCGGTACTGGAGCGTCTCGCAGTGCGTGATCAGCGCCTGTTGCACGCCCGGATCCACCACGCCGGGAACGGCGACGATCGCGATGTCATCGGCGTCCGTCAGCGCTTGAATGCCCGTGCGCTGACCTGGCCCGTTATCGGAGCCAATATAACTCGTAAACGACGGCGGAGCCGTTCCGTCGCTTCCGTTCAAAAGCGTTAACGTCTGGCCGTTCGGCGCCGAAGGCAAAATGAACGGAGTGTCGGTGACGCTGTCGCCCACCGCCGACGCAGGAACCGCCAGCAGCGTCGATCCGTTGTTGATCACCGTCGCGTAGTAATTCGGAATGGTGTTATCCATCGAAAGGTAGCGCCACTGCTCGTTGACGCCGTTCCAGGATGCCAGCACGTCGAATTCGCAGGAGCGCACCGTCGTTGCGGTGAAACCCGGATCAGGAGTCAAATCGTTGACCGTTGTGAACGGGTTCGTGACGATGATGCTGCTGCCATTGATGGACTGAATTTTTTTGAAGACCTTCGAAGCGCCTTTGTTAAACTCGACCAGCGCGCCGGGATAGAAATTCGCGCTTGAGTTCAACAGCACGGTATTGAGCGACGGGATGGAAACCACCTGTGACGATGCCTGGGAGCTCTGGTTGATCTGCACGGCGATGTTCCCGCCCCAGGCCCCCGGATCCTGCGCATTGAGCTGGCACGCGGTGCCCCGATCCGGTTCATCGGTGATCACCGCGGTGTACTGCGCCTGATAACTGTTCTGCAGCGGCGCCGCCAGTGTCACCTGTCCGCTGTTCTGATAAGCGCTGACCGCGATCGGACCCTCCTGGGTGGTGATCCCGTTCTTCGATTGCTGGAAAGTCAGATGCGTGGTGGGACTCGCGCCGGCGGGCACCGTTACTGTAATCTGGTTCGCGCTCCAGGTCGACACGGTCGCCGGAACTCCGCCGACGCTCACCGTGCTCGTCGCCTGCGTCGCGCCGAAGTTTACGCCATTGATCACGAGCGTCGAACCCGCCGGGCCCGCTGGCTCACCCAGGGACGTGATCATCGGATTCGCGCCCACGATGAACGGCATCCCGTTGCTTCCCGCGCCGGACACCGTCACAACGACGTTTCCCACCGTGGCGGCCGCCGGCACTGTAACGGAGATACTCGTGTCGCTCCACGTCCCCACCGTCGCGGCAGTTCCGTTGAACGTCACCGTGCTGGTGCCTTGCGTCGCGCCGAAGTTCACGCCGTTGATTTTTAGCCCGGAGCCAACGGGTCCCGCCGGCTCTGAAAGCGATGTGATCACGGGCATCGTGCCGACCACGAACGTCACTCCGTTGCTCGAATTCGTCGGCGACAGCGCGACCACCACGGGACCCGTCGTGGCGCCGGCCGGAACCGTAACGGAAATGCTCGCGTCGCTCCACGTCCCCACGGTCGCCGTAGTCCCGTTGAACGTCACTGTGCTGGTGCCCTGCGCCGCGCCGAAATTGACCCCGTTGATGGTCAGCGTGGCGGCTACCGGCCCGGCCGGTTCCGAAAGCGAAGTAATCACGGGCGCGGTCCCGACGGCGAACAGCAGGCCGTTGCTCGCGACCGAATTCACCGTCACCACAACGTTTCCCGACGTCGCCGCCGCCGGCACCGGCACCTGGATGCTGGTATTGGACCATGCGCTCGGCGATCCCGCAGTTCCATTGAACGTTACTGTGCTTGTGGCTTGCGTCGCGCCGAAATTCACTCCCGTGATGGTGACCACCGCTCCCACCGGACCGGCTGGCTCTGAAAGCGAGCTGATCACCGGCATGGCGCCCACGGCAAACGGCGCCATGTTGCTTGCAGTTCCCGCCACCGTCACCGCCACGGCGCCTGCGGTAATGCCGCGCGTGGTCAACAGCTTAATAGAGGTAGTGCCGGCGCCGGCGTCGGCGGCCAGGCGTGTGATCAAGCCGCCAACCAACTGTCCTCCATCGCCCGCCGCGGTTGCGCCCGTTCCGGGAACGCGCGCGATATAGGCGATCAGACCCTGATTGTCGAAGAACCCTTTCACCGCGTACGGAAGATAGCGATAGTCATGGAAGGTGGATGAGTCGGGAATAAAGCCGCCGAAATTCCGCGTATATTCCGCGAAACTGGTCACCGGCACGGGAGGGCCACTCATCGGGCCGCGTACCGTCATCCCCACGAAGCCCGCCGTGCTGGTGCTTACGCCCTCGATCGGTTGCGTGCCGCTGTCCACCTCCTGGACGTAAACACCGGGCGACAGATACTGCGTTCCCATAGTCCTTCTCTCCTTTCAATCTCTAAATCCGGAAATCAACCACGTTGGCCGTCTGATCGAACTCAATCGCCCACGGAACCGGGGTTCCCGTTGCGTTGGCCTGCAGAAATAACTCCCTCACGCGACCGACTCCGTCGAATCCGTAATACCCGTTGCTGTCGGTGACGGCGCCGGCTTCGTGATACTCCTCCGTCGGGTTCCCGGCGTCGATGACCAGCGTGCTCGCCGTGAGCAGCGTGTCCGCGACCAGAATCCCATCGCCGGAATTCGCGTCGGTGAGCAGCTTCGCGACGGTTCCCGTGGGCGTCGCGGTAACGAAATTCACGTTGGTTGCCGCGCCTGTCGCGTAGCTCCGATTCAGCGGCGTCTTAAGCTGTACCTGGCCGGGCGCAGGACCCAGGCTCGCCACCAGCGCGTATTCAACCAGCGTTTTGGAAGGCGTGGCGATCTGAACGAAAGCAGCACCGCTCAGTCCGGCAGTCGAGTTGAGGATCAGCGTAGTTGTTCCGTTTACTGCCGGTTGCTTTAACGCGGTGCTGCCGGCTGAGGCCAGCGTCACCTGTTGGGCTGTCGCATTGATCGGATGCGGCGAATACAATGGCGACCGAAGCAACATTGAATGCTGCGCCGAAATCGGCGGAATGGGATTATCGACCGATACGATGAGTGCTCCTGGAACTGGAACTCCCGTCGCGTCCGCCACCACTCGCCCCTGAAGCCGCACGGGCAACCGCCGCATCGCAACGCTTGGGGCGGCTACCGGGAATACCGCGCTTACCGGGATGTTCGCTGTCGTCGGATAGTCCCTGAATCCGGGCGCGCGAAGCGTGTACGTAACCGTGTACGAGGTCGAATCCAGATGAGGAAAGGATCGCGCCGGATAACCGCTGATCGCGTACAGCCCCTGCCCGGCCGCTTTCGCCGCCAGATCCGTTTGCAGCTGGCCGACCACGAACCCGGGCGCATCGAAGTTCCCCAGGATCTCATCCGTTACA
>Ga0335077_10006591_pt1 | contig 14347 bp, 13 predicted proteins | sample Lox_Sample_31_FD_207151 | JGI IMG/M metagenome (GOLD analysis project Ga0335077, IMG submission 207151) | Soil microbial communities from Loxahatchee National Wildlife Refuge, Florida, United States - Lox_Sample_3.1 | ecosystem: Environmental > Terrestrial > Soil > Wetlands | place: USA...
CCCAACCTCCGACAAAACCTTCGTGATCGCCGCCGTCAGCGTCGTCTTCCCGTGATCAACATGCCCAATCGTCCCAACATTGCAGTGCGGCTTCGTCCGCTCGAATTTCTGCTTCGCCATGGGCGGGTGTCCTTGAGCTGCAATCGTTGATAGGGATCAGGCTGGAGCGGGTGATGGGAATCGAACCCACGTGACCAGCTTGGAAGGCTGGGGCTCTACCATTGAGCTACACCCGCACGCGAATGATGCGCTCCAATAAATGGTGGAGGGGGAAGGATTCGAACCTTCGAAGACCGAAGTCGGCAGATTTACAGTCTGCTGCCGTTGACCGCTTGGCTACCCCTCCGGAACTGCCGAGCAGCCGCAGACAACGCGGACAAATAGGGGCCTTCGACAAGAATCGCAAGTCGAGTTTCGCGCGATGCGTGCGGCATGTCCGGGCGCTTTTGCGCAACCCAAGCGGAGCTTCGCGCATCACATCGGTCAGCGCGAGAACCAAAGAATTAGGAACGTATTTTCTCTATTCGTGGCAACTGTGGACCAGAAGCAACCGGCGATCCCGCACCGTGTTCAAGTTTCAGGCGCTTGGCGCCGCGAACCTTGGAGAGCTTCCGGCATGGCGAAAGGGCGGCGAGAGACTGCTCCCGATCCTGAGTTCTACGAGCGGGCTGCTCAGGAGCTTGAGCACATTGCCGATGTCATGGACAAACGAGACGACGTCGATGACAGCGTGGCAAAGCGTCTCCGTGAAATTGCCGAGGCTGTGCGGGGCCATCCTTAAGCCGCAAGATCGGCAAGGTTTCTCCGCTAGGGATTTGGCTCCGAGGTGATATGGAAGGCGTCCGGTCCCTCGACCTCGAAACGCACGCGGCGCCCAGGCGGAAGATTTAGCCTCACGAAAGCACGGGCTTGACCCCACGTGATCGCGCGGCCGACCTCTTGGCCGTCCAACAGGACAGGCTTTTGTCGCGGCCCATCGCGAGTGCTAGGCAAGCGAGAACTCCGCAGGAATACTCGGCCGAATAAACGGGAACAACTCACACGATTACTTGCCCGCAGAGTGCTGCACCGATTTGCTCTTAGACGTCAGAAGCACCGAGCTTCGGTCCTTGTTGACACCCGCACGCCCCGAGATGCCGTTTTCATAGGCGATCCCGGACAGGGAATATCCCAGCAGCTATGCTTGTGGAAGTCTTTGGAGGCGAAGATGGGCCGGCGACTGGATGGCAAGTGCGCGCTTATTACCGGCGCGGGCGGTGGCATTGGCAGCGCGATCGCAACGCGCTTTGCCAGCGAAGGCTGCGCCGTCGTTTGCACCGATCTGAATCAGGCGGCTGCCGAACGAACCGTCGCTATCGTGAAGGAGAGCGGCGGTTCGGCGTTGGCTGTCCCTTGCGATGTTGCGCGGGCCGGATCGGTGCAGAACGCGATCGAGGTGGGCGAAGCGGCGTTCGGCAAGCTCAACATCCTGGTCAACACCGCGGCGACGGATGATCCGATTGGCGACACGGTCGAACTCGACGAGTCCGATTGGAACAGAGCGATGGCGGTCAATGTCACTGGCGTATTTCTGGTCGGGAAATATGGCGTGCCAAAGCTCAAGGCCGCAGGTGGCGGCAGCATCGTCATCGTCGCGTCCCAGCTCGGCCAAGTCGTCGTGCCGCGCCGGCCGGCCTACGTCACCACGAAAGCGGCGCTCATCCAGCTCGCCCGCTCCATGGCGCTCGACCATGCGAAGGACGCCATACGCGTGAACACGATCTCGCCGGGAGCGATTGAGACCGATCGGCTGCTCCGACGCTATGGCACGATCGAAGCCGTTCGCACCGCGCTCGTGCCGCATCATCCGATGGGGCGCCTCGGCCGTCCGGAGGAGATCGCGAATGGGGCCCTGTTCCTTGCAAGCGACGAAGCGTCCTTCATGACCGGAGCCGATCTCGTCATCGACGGCGGCTATACATGTATTTGATGAGGCATGAGTCAGGAGATCCTTGATGCCGATCGTGCAAAACGCCAGCGCGCGTGAGATCCCGTGGCGGCCCGGCTACCGCAGCTACTTGCTCGCCGGCAAAGACGAGGGCCTTTCGTGCTCGTCGAGCACGAGCGTGATCGAGCCCGGATCCGGTGCGCCGCTGCATCTTCACCAAGATGCGGACGAGATCATTATTGTCACGGCGGGCACACTCGATGTCCGCCTGGGCGCTGAGCGGCGGACCGTCAGCGATGGCACGACCATCTCGATCCCGGCCGGCACGCCTCATGGCTTCACGGCGGTTGGGCCGGAGCCGGCGCGGATCATCACCTTCATCTCCCGCCTTGGCGCATTCGCCGCGACCACATACCTCGAGGGTGGACCGCCGGCCGGGGCGAGCGAGAAGTAGGAACCCACGTCCCAAACGGCCCGCGCCTTTCATGACCCTATTCCTTGTCCTCGTTCTGTCTCTCGCCGGGTTTGGCGGAGGCGTGCTCATCGCCCTTGCGGGCGGCGGCACGTTCATCACCTTTCCGGCCCTCATATTTGCCGGCGTGCCCCCGATCAGCGCCAATGCGTCGAGCGCGATCGCGCTCTATCCCGGCAATCTCGCGAGCGCGTGGGCGTTCCGGCGCGAGGTTGCAGGCATCACCGACATCAGCTTGCGGCTCTACGGTGCGCTCAGTCTCGCCGGATCGCTGTGCGGGGCTGTCCTGCTGCTCGTGACGCCAAGCTCGATCTTTCGAGGCATGGTTCCTTGGCTGATGCTCTTCGCCACGGTCGTGTTCGCGGCGGGAAATTTCATGCATTTCGAGAGCCTCAAGAACATCCGTCTCGGCCGCCGGACCTCGATCGTCGCTATGTTTCTGATGGCGATTTATGGAGGCTATTTCGGCGCAGGGCTGGGCTTCATGATGCTCGCGATATTCACGCTGATCGGCATGCGCGACATCATGGCGATGAACGGCCTCAAGCTCGTGCTGGCGGCGCTCATGTCCACGACTTCCGTCGTCACCTATGCGGTTGCCGGCATCGTCGATTGGCGCATGGCTGTACCGGTCCTAGGCGGAGCGTTGGCGGGCGGCTACATCGGCGCTCATTGGGCACGCCGTCTCCATCCGACGCTTCTCAAAGTGTTCATCGTCGTGCTGGCAGTCGGCCTTACTGTCTTCTTTTTCTGGCATGGCGCCTGATCCCGCACCATTCCGGCGCGGGACCGCCGCGGTATGATAGACAAGCCATCTTCGAGGAGCCTGATCGGTGCGCGCGGGAAATGCCGGCAAGAGGCGCCAGAGCGCGGCCCATGAAGTACGCGCCGCGGCGCCGGCGACGAACTGGATCTACGGCCGCCACGCCGTTGCCGCGGCGCTCGACAATCCGGCGCGCCGCATCAGGCGCATAGTCGCAACACAGGATTCGCTCGCCGAGCTCGAGCCCGCGCTCACGGCGGCGCAGGCCGACCTGCCCGCAGCACCCGAGATCCTCGATCGGCGCGCTCTCGCTCTCCTGTTGCCCGAGGACGCGGTACATCAAGGTGTCGCGATCAGCGCCGATCCCCTGCCCCAGCGCGATCTTGCCGATCTTCTCGCGACGCCGCCCGCGGGCCGCTGCGTCATCGTCGTGCTCGACCAGGTGACGGACCCGCACAATATCGGCTCGATCCTGCGCTCAGCAGCGGCTTTCGCGGCGCTCGCGGTCGTCGTACCCGATCACGGCACGGCGCCTGTGTCCGGCGCGCTCGCCAAGGCCGCGTCGGGCGCGCTCGAGACCATGCCGCTTGTGCGCGCCGGCAACCTCGCGCGCGCGCTCGAGCGCGCGAAGGCGGCGGGATTCTGGTGCGTCGGTCTCGAAGCCCAAGCGGAGCAGGAGCTGGCGCAACTCGATCTGCCGGATCGCGTAGTGCTCATCCTCGGCGCCGAGGGCGGCGGACTCCGGCGCCTGACGCGCGAGCATTGCGATTTCCTGGCCCGGCTGCCGACGCAGGGACGCGCCCCTCTCAATGTGTCGAACGCAGCGGCGGTGGCGCTTTACGAGATCGCGCGGAGGAACCGTGACTGAGACGGTGGTCGGGCGCTGGTGCGCGGCGGCGCTGATCGCGACCCCGGACGGGCGCTATCTCATGCAATTGCGCGACGCCAAGCCGGAGATTTTGCTGCCCGACCACTGGGCCTTGTTCGGCGGCGCGATCGAACCCGGCGAGACACCCGACGCCGCGCTGCGCCGCGAGCTCGCCGAGGAGCTCGGCTTCGCGGCCAAGCGCGTCGAGCCCTTCACGGAACTGTTGATCGACCTGCCACTCAGACCGCCGCGGCGCGACCGCATGACGTTCTTCATCGTGCCGATCGAGGCAGGCGACGTGGCGACCATGGTGCTCGGCGAGGGCGCGGACATGAGGCTTTTCCGGCCGGAAGAGCTTGCGTCTCTGCCGCGCGTGTCGCCTTGGGACCTCGGCGTCGTCCTCATGCACGCGCGGCAGGCGGCGCTTTTTCCGCTCAGGCCCGCCATCCCCTGAGGTCAAACGACGTCGGCGGTACGGTTACGGCTGCGTTTTCTGCCCAGCAGCGCGATCGGCCGCGAGCGAGCGGCGCGCGAAGGCATCGACGGCAGACAATTCGTTGGAGCAGTCGAGCTCGGTCTTGGCGCTCTTCGCCAGCTCGAGATGGCGTTCCGCCTCGGTCGTATTGGGTCCGGGCTTCAGCTTCTCGTGCACGAATTTCTCCGCCTGGGGCAAGTCCGAGCACGGGATGCCTGCGGCGCGGACGGAAGCGGGCAGCAGTGCCAGCGCGGCGATAACCGCGAGGCTCACGTGGCGCGTCATGCGACCTCCTGTAGGCTCTCCCCACGTAAACGGCGGGCTCACTCGATCACTTCGTCGGCCTGCGCGAGAATGGCGGGCGTCAACTCGAGCCCGAGCGCGGCCGCCGTCTTCTTGTTGATGACGAGACTAAAGCGCGACGGCAAAAGGACGGGAAGGTCACCCGGCGCCGTGCCCGAAAGTATCCGGTCAATATATTTCGCTGCGAGACGCATCTGTTCGCCGAGATCGACGCTCCAGGACACAAGCCCTCCCTGCAGGGCGATGACGCGGAACGCATAGATCGCCGGCAAACGGTATTGGTTCGCGAGCGTCACGATCGTACTGGCGTGATTGAGGGTAAAGACATCGGACGGAAGAAGTATGCCGCCAGCGCCCTTGCGCGCGAGCGCCGCCATCGCCGGGTCGATGTCGCCATCCTCGTGCAGCGCGACATCTTGGACCGCGACGCCAAGCGTGGAGGCGCCCGCTTCGACCGAGTGCAGGAAAGCCGGGACATAAGGCGCCGTCGCCGGGTTGTAGAGCACGCCGACACGCGCAAGGCCGGGCACCATCTGCTTTAAAAGCGCGATCCACTTGGCGCCCATGCCAGGCTCGAAATTGCTGAAGCCGGTGATGTTGCCGCCCGGACGCGCCAAGGTCCGGACGAAACCTTGGCCGACCGGATCGGATGCCGATATGAACACGATCGGGATAGTGCTCGTCGCGCGCTTCAATGGCGCCACGACGGGCGCGCCGCCAGCCAAAATCGCGTCAGGCGAGGTTACCACCATCTGCTGCGCGAGCGTCGCGATGCGGCGCGGATCGCCGCCGCCCCAGCGATAGTCGATGCGGAGATTGCGGCCGCCAACCCAACCCAGTTCCTGCAGCGCCTGTCGAAACACGGCGCCGAGGTCCGACACTTCGGGATCGTTCTCGGCGGTCGGCATGAGCACGCCGATGCGCTTCGTGCCGCCGGACTGTTGCGCCAGGGCCAGGCGCGGTGCCGCCGCCACTGTGCCCAAGAACGCAAAGAGTTGGCGCCGGAGCAGGCCGGATCCATTGCGCATGGAGGAAGAAACGTGCGGCTGGGCCATCGCGGGGATGATAAGGGCGGGAGCCGCCCTCGCGCCAGCGCCCGTCGCTCAGCGCTTCGCGGCGACCTCGTGCGTCTTGAGGACGCGGTCCGTCGTCGCGTCGCGCTCCTCGAGGCGGATCGCGTAGCGCCACAAATTCGACAACTGCTCGAGCACGTTCTTCGCGTTGGTCTCGTCGAGCTCGATGCCGTCGTGGACCGCATGAACGAGGATGAGGCAGCGGTCGCCGGCGAGATCGACATCGCGGATCTGGATGTCAGGCTCATGTCGCGCCAGGTCGTAGTGGCGGGCGAGATGGCGGCGAAGGTCGCGATAGCCGCGCTCGTCATGAATGGCGTCGACCACCATGGCGTCGGCTTCGCTGTCGTCGAATACATTGAAGAGGCGGAAGTCGCGCATGACCTTCGGGCTCAGATACTGCAGCACGAAGCTCTCGTCGCGATAGTTGGCCCAGGCGTGACGCAGCGTGCCATAGGGATCGCCGTTGCCGGCAATCTCGGGGAACCACTCGCGGTCTTCCTCGGAGGGTTCGGTACAGATGCGCTTGATGTCGCACATCATGGCGAAGCCCAAGGCATAGGGGTTGATACCGCTATAGCGCGGGTCGTCGAAATCCGGCTGCGCGATCACGCTCGTGTGCGAGTGCAGTATCTCCAAGAGCGCGCCGTCGCTGATGAAGCCCTTCTCGTGCAGGCGGTTGACGATCGTGTAATGAGTGAAGGTCGCGCAGCCTTCATTCATCAGCTTCGTTTGTTTTTGCGGATAGAAATATTGCGAGATGTGGCGCGCGACGCGCAGCAGCTCACGCTCCCACGGTTTAAGACGCGGCGCTTGCTTCTCGAGGAAATAGAGCATGTTCTCTTCGGGAAGGCCGAGCTTCTTGCGCACCTCGGCGCGGTCTATCTCCTGCTCCTCGAGGTCCTTGGGTGCATTGCGGCCGAGATCGGCGGTGCGCCAGATGTCGTCGTAGCTCTCCTCGAAGAAGCGGCGACGCTCTTCCTCGCGCTTCCTTTCTTCCTCGAGATTGAGCTTCGGCCGGCGCGCATAGCGGTGAACGCCGTGGTTCATGAGCGCGTGTGCGGCATCGAGCACGCGTTCGATCGAATCGACACCCTGCTGTTCCTCGCAGCGCGCGACGTAATCGCGCGCGAACGCGAGATAATCGAGGATGCCGGTCGCGTCGGTCCACTGGCGGAAGAGATAGTTGTTCTTGAAGAAGTGATTATGGCCGAACGCGGCGTGCGCGATGACCAGCGTCTGCATCGGCATGGAATTCTCTTCCATGATGTAGCTGATGCAGGGGCTCGAATTTATGACGATCTCGTAGGCCAATCCCTGGAGACCGCGACGGTACAGCATCTCCTCGCGCGCGAAGCGCTTGCCGAAGCTCCAATGCCGGTACATGAGCGGCAACCCGATCGAGGCATAGGCGTCGAGCATCTGCTCGGACGTGATCACCTCGATCTGATTGGGATAGGTGTCGAGACCCAATTCGTTGACGGCGATCTCCTCGATCGCTGCATAGACGCGGCGGATCTTGTCGTAGTCCCACTCGGGTCCTTCGAACAGGAGATCGGCGTCGCCGGCTATCGAATTCAACTGGGCCATGTCAGGCCTCGGTCCGATGCTTTGCAAACAGCTCGTGGAAGACCGGGAAGATCTGCGTCGGATCGGCGACGCGGCGCATCGCGAAGTTTTGATGCTGCTCGGCGACCTGCGCATAAGTGCGCCACAGATCGGTCGCGGGGGACGGGAAGCCGTGACGCAAGGTCGCCTCGGCCCCCACTTCGATATAGGCGAAATACTGCGTGATCGGCAGAATTTCCCGGCCGAGAAGCTGGCTGCAGCGGTCGCTGTCCTCGGTGTAGTTGTCGCCGTCCGAGGCTTGCGCCGCGTAGATGTTCCAATTGTCGGGGCTATAGCGCTCGCGCACCACCCGCATCATCTCCTCGAGCGCGGTCGAGACGATAGTGCCGCCGGTCTCGCGACTGTGGAAGAACGTGTCCTCGTCCACTTCCTGCGCGTTCGAAGTGTGGCGAATGAAGACGACGTTCACCTGCTTGTAGCGCCGCTCAAGGAAGACGTGGAGCAGCAGGAAGAAGCGCTTGGCGAGATCCTTCATCGCCTCCGTCATCGAGCCCGACACGTCCATCAAGCAGAACATCACGGCTTGCGTGTTGGGCCGCGGCACCCGCTCATAGCGGTTGTAGCGCACGTCGACCGGATCGATGTAGGCGACGCGGCGGGCGCGACGCTGCGCGGTCTCAAGATCGTGCCGCGTCTGTTCCGCGCTCTCGGCATCGTCTGCGTCAAGCGCGGTCTTCACCTGGCGCTCCAGCGCTTCGATTTCCTCGGGGCGCGGGCGGTGGAGCGAGATGCGCCGTGCGAGGCTGTTCCGCATGGTGCGCACGAGATTGAGGTTCGCCGGCGTGCCCTGGACCGAGAAGCCGGCACGCTGAAGCTGCGTCGCTTCGCTTTCCTTGAGGCGCGTCTTGATCAGGTCCGGGAGCTCCAAATCCTCGAAGAAGAGATCGAGAAACTCCTCCTTCGAGAGCACGAACTCGAACGCGTCCTGCTCGCCATTATCCTCGGCACTGGCGTTGCCGCGCCCGCCCGACTGGCCGCCTTGCGGCCGCTCGATCCGGTCGCCGACGACGAACTTCTTGTTGCCGGGCACGACGTAATCGCGCTTGCCGCCGCGGCCGGCATGACGGAACACGGGTTCGTTGATGCCGCGGGTCGGGATCGAGACCTTCTCTCCGGAGGCGCCCTCCCCCAGCTTGCGCCGCTTCAAGGCGTCCGCCAGTGCCTCGCGCACTTCCCCGCGCGCGCGGTCGATAAAGCGCTGGCGGTTTGTAAGGCTCTTGCCCTTTGGATTCGGTCGACGGTCGATGATGTTCATCGGGCAAAAGCTTTCTTGGTTGCCTCAACTCATCCAGACTTGTTCACGCGCATGTACCACTCGACCAGCCGCCGGACCTGCCGCGGAGTATAGCCGCGTGACACCATGCGCTCCAGGAAATCGGCGTGCTTCTTTTCGGTATCGCTGTCCTTCTTGCTGCCGAAGCTGATGACCGGCAGCAAGTCTTCGACCTGCGAGAACATGCGCTTCTCGATCACCTCGCGCAGCTTTTCGTAGGACGTCCAGGACGGATTTTTGCCGCCATGCGCCGCGCGCGCGCGGAGCGCGAACTTCACGACCTCATTACGGAAATCCTTAGGATTGGCGATGCCGGCCGGCTTCTCGATCTTCGAGAGCTCCTGGTTCAGGAGTTCACGATCCATCAGCTGACCAGTGTCGGGATCCTTGTAGTCCTGATCCTCGATCCAGGCGTCGGCATAGGCGACATAGCGATCGAACAGGTTCTGTCCGTAATCGCCATAGGATTCGAGGTAGGCCTTCTGGATCTCGTTGCCGATGAACTCGGCATAGCGCGGCGCCAGCTCGCCCTTGATGAAGCCGAGGAGCCGCTTCTCCTGGTCTTCACCGAACTGCTCGCGGCGGATCGATTGCTCGAGCACATACATGAGGTGCACAGGATCAGCCGACACCTCCTGAGTGTCGAAGTTGAAGGTGCTCGACAGCACCTTGAAAGCAAAGCGTGTCGAAAGGCCGGTCATGCCTTCGTCGACGCCGGCCGCGTCGCGATATTCCTGGACTGTCTTCGCGCGCGGGTCGCTGTCCTTGAGGCTCTCGCCATCATAGGAGCGCATCTTCGAAAACAGGTTGGAGTTCTCGTGCGCCTTCAAACGCGACAGCACGCAGAAGCGGGACAGCATCTCGAGCGTGCTCGGCGCACACGGCGAGCCGGACAGCTCGCTGCTGGCCAGGAGCTTCTCGTAAATGCGCTGCTCCTCGATCGCCCGCAGGCAATAAGGAACTTTGATGACGCAGATACGGTCGATGAAGGCTTCGTTGTTGCGGTTGTTCTTGAAGCCCTGCCACTCCGCCTCGTTCGAGTGTGCGAGGATGATGCCCTGGAAGGGAATGGCGCCGATATTCTCCGAGCCGATGTAGTTGCCTTCCTGCGTCGCCGTGAGCAGCGGATGCAGCATCTTGATCGGTGCTTTGAACATCTCGACGAATTCGAGAATGCCCTGAGTCGTGCGGTTGAGACCGCCCGAATAGGCGTAAGCGTCGGCGTCCGCCTGGCTGAAGAACTCGAGCTTGCGGATGTCGACCTTGCCGACGAGCGAGGAGACGTCCTGCGTGTTCTCGTCGCCGGGCTCGGTCTTGGCGACGCAAATTTGGCGGATGCGCGAGGGATGGAGGCGCACCACCGTGAACTTCGAGACGTCGCCGCCGAACTCGTCGAGCCGCTTCATCGCCCAGGGCGAGGCAAGTCCCGTGAGACGGCGCGCGGGAATGCGGTATTGGCGCTCGATCTGGTCGGCCATACGCAACGGGTCGAAGAGGCCCAGCGGGCTCTCGAAAACCGGACTGACTTCCTTGCCGGCCTTCAGCGCGTAGATCGGCATCCGCTCCATCAAAAGCTTCAGCCGCTCCGCCAGCGATGACTTGCCGCCGCCCACGGGCCCCAGCAGGTAGAGAACCTGCTTGCGTTCCTCGAGACCCTGCGCGGCATGGCGGAAGTAGCCGACGATCCGCTCGATCGTCTCCTCCATGCCGTAAAAGTCGGCGAAGGTCGGATAGACCCGGATCGTCCGGTTCATGAAGATGCGGCCGAGGCGCGGATCGTGGCTCGTGTCGACGATCTCTGGCTCGCCGATCGCCGCCAGCATGCGCTCGGCGGCGCTCGCATAGGCCATCGGCTCCCGGGCGCAGCACTTGAGATAGTCCTCAAGGGACATCTCCGTCTCTTTCTGACTGTCATAAAGCTTCGAAAAGAGACCAAACACGCTGTCTTGATGGTTCATGCCGCACCTCGATCCTGAAACATCCGTCTGTTCAGGCCTCTCACCCCATCCGAAGTAAGGTAGATAATCATGCTTAACTGGTCATTAAATTGGGACATCGCCGTCGCAGCACAAGTGCGCCAGTGCCTTGTGCGAACAGGGAAACATTATCGGCTTTGAGCCGGTTCCAGGCTGTCTCCGCAGGTCGGAGCGCCGACTGTGCCGAATGTTACAAATCGCGGCCTCGATGCGGCCGACTGCCGCAGAGCGCCGCCCCGCCACCCTTTGATTTCGTCCGCTATCGTAGCCCGGGCCGGCAACGTGCCTGACAGCCGCATACCCAAACGGCATTGAACCAATCCATCTTCCGCACCATCGGCGGCCCCGGCCCGTTGCGCCGCCGTCAGACAGCATCGCCGAAAATCCCGCCGAAGTTAAGAATGGATTGCGGTTTTGTCGCGGCAGCATTACCGCGCGGACCGTGCTCCGGATCGCGACTCCGCAGGATTGCGCGGATTCGCCTCGTCGAGAAAAGACACACTTACATACAATATTTCACGAAGCGCGACGCGTCGTGCGCGCGGCCGCGGCTCCGGGCGGCGACTCGCCGTTGCGCTGCAATAATGGCTAAGTGCCGACGCGCAATGGCGCGACCAGACCCCTGAGACACGCGACGACGCTCAGAGCCGTGATACGGCCGGTGCGCGGGTTCTCGGATGGCACGTTCTCGATCGTCATGCGGAAGCGGGCGCTGTCGGCCTCGACCTCGATCGTATGGGTGTTGCGCTCACACGCTGGGTCGGCCCAGATCTCGAGCCGCGTGCGGTCGGGCCCGATCCCGGCAAGCGCCAAGGCCGCCGCGACGTTGACGTTGGCTGGAAATCCCTTGGCGCCCTCGCGCGCCGTGCCCTCGAACACTTTGAGCGGCCCGTTGAGGCGATCAAGCGAAATGCCATGCTCGACAAGGTAGGGCGCGCCGGCAAGGCCCGCGGGCGGCTTTCGCGAGATCATGCGCACGGTTTCGATCGTGCCTTCGGCTGCCGCGCGCACGGCGTCGAGGCCGATCAAGGCTCCCGTCGGCACAATGATGCGGGCACCCGCCGCCACAGCGCGATCGACGAGATCGGAATTAGCGAGGAGCGCGCCGACGCTGAGCGGCATGAAAATCCGGCCGGCATCGATCACCGGTTCCGCGACCGCGCGGAAATGCTGCGCCGGCAGTGCCTCGACCACAATCTCGGCGCGCTCGGCGAGCGCGGGAAGCGGCACCACCGGGGCATCGATGCCGAGCGCTTTAAGCCGCGTCGCGGCACGCGCCGCATCGCGCGCCGACACGGCGGCGAGGCGCAAGCCCGGAACATCCTGCGCGAGGCGTCGGGCAACCGCCGTACCGATCGCGCCCAATCCGGCGATGCCGACGCTCAGGGACTTGCCATTCGCCGCCGTCATTTGTCACCCTCCCGTGCGAGGACCGCGAGGCCGGGCCTACCATCGCAGGGCAGCGCCAGCTTGAAAAGCCCGCCGAGGGAGAGATGAGCGGCTACGACGAATACACCGGCACGATGCCGGTACGCGAACCACATCGGTTCGACGTGGCGCGGCTCGGCCCCTGGCTCGAGGCGAACGTGCCGGACTGCCGCGGGCCTGTTGCGGTCGAGCAGTTCAAGGGCGGCCAGTCCAACCCCACCTATCTTATTACCGCGGGCGGCACGCGCCTCGTGCTGCGCCGCAAGCCGCCGGGCAAGCTCCTGCCGTCCGCGCATGCGGTCGATCGCGAGTTTCGCATCATCTCGGCGCTCGGCAAAACCGACGTACCCGTCGCGCGCGCTCATGCGCTTTGCCTCGACGAAAGCGTGATCGGCACGGCCTTCTACGTCATGTCCTATGTCGAGGGCCGCGTCTTATGGGAGCCGACGCTGCCCGGCCTCGCGCCCGGCGAAAGGCGCGCAATCTACGATGCTTTGAACGACGTGATCGCGCGGCTCCATCGCGTCGACTATGTCGCGCTCGGGCTCGCCGATTTCGGCCGCCCCGGCAACTACGTGCAGCGCCAGATCAATCGCTGGACGCAGCAGTACCGTGCGTCCGAGACCGAGAAGATCGAGGCGATGGACCGGCTCATCGAATGGCTGCCGGCGCACGTGCCCGAGGACGAGGAGACGCGCATCGTGCATGGCGACTATCGCCTCGACAATGTCATCTTCCACCCATCCGAGCCGCGCATTCTCGCGGTGCTGGACTGGGAACTCTCGACGCTCGGCAACCCGCTCTCCGACTTTGCTTATCACATGATGTCGTGGCGCCTCGGCCAGGCGGCCTATCGCGGGCTCGGCGGGCACGACCTCGCCGTGCTTGGCATTCCGGGCGAGGACGAATATCGCCGCATGTATTGCGAGCGCACCGGCCGCGCCTCGATCGCGCATTGGGACTTCTATATGGCGTACAATATGTTTCGGCTTGCCGCCATTCTGCAGGGCATCATGGGGCGCGTGGTCGAGGGCACCGCCGCGAATGCGCGGGCGCTCGAAACGGGCGCGCGGGCACGCGCCATCGCCGAAGCTGGCTGGAAACAGGTCGAGGCGCTCGGCGGCTAATCGGCAAGCGCGAGATTTTTTCTGAAAGATCAATGCGATCTTCCGCGCGGGCGGGAGATTTTTACGCGCACGCAGATGCTTTATTAACCGTCCGCGCCGAAACTCGGCCGCATGAGCACCGATACCGTTGCGCGATCGGATCTCCGGCGCTCCCGCGCGCGCCGCTTCAATTGCCGGACCGCCGTCTCCGCCCTGGCGCTGGCGATCGGACTCACCGCCTGCGCCAGCAGCCCGCATTCGCCTTCGGCAGCGAATGAGACCGACAAGTCCGCCATGCTGCTCAAGATTGCGGACGAGACGAATGCCGCCGGGGACCCGGCGACCGCGGCGAGCATCTATCGCGAAGTGCACGATCTTTCGCCAAAAGATCCAGTGCCGCTAGCCAAGCTCGCCGCGACATCGATGACGATGCAGGATTACCGGACGGCGGTCGATGCCTATCGCGCCGCGCTCGCGCTCGACGCCAACAATTCCGATTTCCACCGCGGCCTTGCCCTGGCACTGCTTGCGGTCGGCGATGCACAAGGCGCGATGACTGAGATCCGCGCCGCACTCGCAAAGCATGGCGACGATCCGAAGCTCTACAACGCGCTCGGCGTCGCGGAGGACATGTCGGGCCATCACGATCTCGCTCAGCAGGATTACCGCCACGGGCTCGACGTATCCCCGGGCAATGTGGGCCTACGCAACAATTATGCGATGTCGCTGGCGCTCGCCGGCGATTACGCGAAGGCTGTCCAGGAGCTTGGCGACATCGCGGGACCCACTTCGGCGCCGCGCTATCGCCTCAATCTCGCGCTCGCCTACGGTCTTGCCGGCGATGACGCACATGCCGCGGCCACGGCGCGCCAGGTGCTCGACGAAGCCTCGGTGCAGAACAACCTCGCCTATTACGGGCTACTCCGCGGCATGGACGAAGCGCACCGCACCGCGGCGATCCTCGGCGCCGAGATGCATGGCAGCGCGATCCGCGTCGCGGAGGCCTCGGCCGGCCAGCAGAATGCGCACGGCGATGCGCCTTTGGCCGCCGCAG
>Ga0335077_10006592_pt1 | contig 14345 bp, 14 predicted proteins | sample Lox_Sample_31_FD_207151 | JGI IMG/M metagenome (GOLD analysis project Ga0335077, IMG submission 207151) | Soil microbial communities from Loxahatchee National Wildlife Refuge, Florida, United States - Lox_Sample_3.1 | ecosystem: Environmental > Terrestrial > Soil > Wetlands | place: USA...
GGCGCGCTCCGCGTCGACGCCGCGCCGCGCGCGCATCGTCTCGAGCCCCTGCTCCGGTTGGAGCGCGCGGATCAGCACCGCCTCGGCGCGGCCCGGCTCCTCGCACACGAAGTTCAGGCACCAGTGAATGCCGTACGACCGGTAGACGTACGCGTGCCCGGGCGGCCCGAACATCGGCGCGTTGCGCCGCGTCGGACCTCGGAACGCATGGCTCGCCGGATCGTCCTGGTCGTACGCCTCGACCTCGACGATCGTCCCGCCGACACCGTCGACGAGCAGCGTCACGCCGATCAGCTCCGGCGCGACGTCGTGCGCCGAGCGAGCGAAGAAGTCACGCGGGAGCGGGGTCACGGGCGCGTGCGTCGTAGCGGACCAGGGCAGGGAAGAGCAGCGAGAGGACGGCGCAGCCGATCACGCAGAAGATTCCGCCGGAGACGACGGAGAAGCGGATGCTCGTCAGCGACGCGACGACGCCGGCCTCGAGGTTGCCGAGCGACGGCGCGCTCGCGACCTGCATGAACTCGATCCCGGTGAGGCGCCCGCGCAGCGAGTCCGGCGTCAGCTCGAGCAGCATCGTGTTGCGCAGCACCGCGCTGACGAGGTCGGCGCCGCCGGCGAGCGCGAGCAGGAGGAGCGCGACCCACAGCTGCGTCGCGAAGCCGAAGACGGCGATGGCGGCGCCCCAGAGCGACGCGGCGATCACGACGACGAGCCCCTGGCGGCGCACGTGGTTGACCCAGCCGCCGAGCATCGACGCCACGAGCGCGCCGGCGTAGGTCGCCGAGTAGAGGTAGCCGACGAGCGCCGGGTCGCCGAAGTGGTGCGTCGCGATCGCCGGGAACAGCGCCGTCGGCATCCCGAAGATCATCGCGTTCGTGTCGACGAGCATGAACCCGAGGATGACCGGCATCCGCCGGATGAAGCGGAAGCCGTCGGCGATCGAGCGGAGCGTCGGCGCCTCGCCGCCGCCCTCGGGCGGCAGCGACGGCAGCCGCCAGACGGCGAAGAGCGTGAGGAAGAACGTCGCCGTGTCGAGGGCGTACGCCGCGGTGAGCCCGACGGTCCCGATCATGACGCCGGCGAGAGCGGGGCCGGCGACGGAGCCGAAGCTCGACGTGACGGCGTCGAGGTTGTTCGCGGCGGTCAGCCGGCCCTCCTCGACGAGGCGCGGGAGGACGGAGCGCTCCGCGCCGGCGCCGAACGCGAACGCGGCGACGGTCACGAACGCGCCGACGAAGCAGACCCACACCTGCGGATGCGCGGCGGCCGCGTTCGCGAGCACGACGGCGGTGCCCGCGATCATTCCGCACTGCTGCAGCAGCATCAGTCTCCGCCGGTCGAACGCGTCGGCGAGCGCGCCGCCGACGAGCGTCATCGTCAGCATCGGGATCAGCTCGACGAGCGCGAGCAGCCCGACGTAGAGGGTCGACCCGGTGAGCGCGTACACCTGGTAGGAGAGGGCGACGTAGCCGACCTCGCTTCCGATGAACGACGCCGACTGCGCGAGCCAGAGGCGACGAAACGCCGGCGACTCCCGCAGCGGCGTCCAGTCGATCCGAAGCTTCCCGACGAGCTCGCGGACGCCGGGCGACTCGGTGTCCGGCGGACGGCCGGGTGGATCGCCGGTGCCGACCGGCAGCGTCACGTCGTCACGGCCGCGTCCGGGTGGCGCGCGTCGTAGCGGAGCAGCACCGGGAACGCGAGCGCGGTGACGAGCGTGCCGACGACGCACAGGACTCCGCCGGAGACGATCGAGAAGCGCAGGCTCGTCAGCGAGGCGACGACGCCCGCCTCGAGATTGCCGAGCGCGGGCGTGCTCGCGACCTGGGCGAACTCGATCCCGCCGAGACGGCCGCGCATGGTGTCCGGGGTGACCGTCAGCGCGATCGTGGAGCGGAACACGGCGCTCACCTGGTCGGCCGCGCCGGCGGCGACGAGCAGCGCGAGCGCGACCCACAGCGTCGAGGTGAAGCCGAACACCGCGATCGCGGCCCCCCACGCCGAGGCGGCGGCGACGATGGCGACGCCCTGGCGGCGCACGCGCATCACCCACCCGGAGAGCAGCGACGCGGCGAACGCGCCGGCCGCCGGCGCGGCGAAGAGATAGCCGACCGACGCGGGGTCGTTGAAGACCGACTGCGCCATCGCCGGGAACAGCGCGGCCGGCATCCCGAAGATCATCGCGACCGAGTCGATGATGAAGAAGCCGAGCACGACGTGCTGGCGGCCGACGTAGCGGAAGCCGTCGGCGACGGAGCCGAACGTCACGCGCTGGGCGTCCTCGGCCGGCGGCACGGACGGGACGCCGAGGAGGATGACGAGCGAGACGACGAGCCCGGCGAGCTCGATCGCGTACGTCCACGTGAGGCCGACCGAGGAGATGAGGACGCCGGCGATCGCCGGGCCGACGACGAGCCCGAGGTTGTTGTAGAGGCCCTGCAGCGCCGCTGCCGCCGGCAGGTGCTCGAGCGGCACGAGCCGCGGCGTCAGCGATCGGACCGCACCGGCGCCGAGCGAGAACGACGACCATGCCGCCAGCGTCAGGACGAACACGAGCGCCGCGCTGTCGACGTGCAGCGCACCGAAGAGGACGAAGGCGGCCGTCGCGAGCGCGACTCCCGCGACGCTGCCGAGCAGGAGCAGCCGCCGGTCGTAGCTGTCGGCGAGCGCGCCGCCGACGATCGTCAGCGTCATCAGCGGCACGAACTGCGCGATCGCGAGCAGCCCGACGGCGAGGTTCGAGCCGGTGATGCGGTAGATCTGGACCGAGACGAGCACGGGCATCATCCGCCACGCGACGTACGCCACCGACTGGCCGAGCCAGAGCGCGCGGAAGCCTTTCGACTCCCGGAGAGGCCTGACGTCGACGGCGACGCGCGCGAGGAAGCCGCGCTCGGTGTCGGTCAAAACAGCTGTTCGGCGTCGGCCGGCGCGGCGGTCTTCTCGAGCACGCGGCGCGCGCGCCGCCCGAGGTCGGCGAGGTCGACGCGGCCCTCCTCGGCGGCGTTCGCGAGCCGCTCCGCGAGGTCGAGCGCGTCGTCCAGCACCTGGCTCGAGCCGGACGCGTCCTGTCCCATCTCGGCGAGGATCGTCCGCTCGGTACGCCCGGCGACGATCGGATCGGGGACGCCCTCGACCCAGACGCGGGTGCGCCGGCCGTGGCCGCGCTCGGCGCCCTCGAGCGGCTCGAGCGCGTAGATCCGGTCCGCGCGCGCCCACTTGCCGAAGCCGAGGAAGACCATGCGCGGGGTGCGGTCCGCCATGAGCGAACGCTACAACAGCGGCGGTGCCGCGGGAGCTACCGAGGCAGGGAGAAGAACGTGTCCTCGTGGGAGTACGGCGGCGAGCAGCAGCAGAGGACGGCGAGCTCGCTCGTCCCGTCGTTCTCGAGCGTGTGCCACGCGCCGGGCGGGATCAGCACCGCATCGCCGGGACGGACGCGCCGCGTCTCGCCGTCGACCTCGAGCGAGCCCGAGCCCTTGACGACGACGTAGATCTCCTCGCTCGCCGCGTGGTAGTGCCGCTGCGTCGCCTGTCCCGGCTCGAGCGTCGCCTCGGCGAGGCTCTGGCGCTCGGTGTGGTGAAGCTCGCGGATCGTCGAGCCGTCCTTCGTCACGTACGGCTCCGCGGTCGCGGGCGAGCGCAGCTGCATCAGAGCGCGGCGGCGAGCGCCTCGGCGACCCGCTCCTGCCCGTCGCGCGCGAGCGCGGTGAAGAACGGCAGCGCCAGCGTGCGCGAGCTCGCGTCCTCCGAGACCGGGCACATGCCCTCCCGGAAGCCGTAGCGCTCGCGCATGTACGGCTGGAGGTGGATCGACGGGAGGTAGCGGTTGTAGCCGATGCGCTCACGCTCGAAGTGCGCGATCACGCGCTCGCGCGACTCGTTGTCCGGGAGCGTGACGACGTAGACGAACCACGAGCGGACGTGATCCTCGTCGTCGGGGCACGGCAGCTCGACCCCGTCGATGTCCCTCAGAAGCTCTCCATAGCGCTCCGCAACCTCGTTGCGGAGCGCAAGTATCCCGTCGAGCTTCTCGAGCTGCGCGATCCCGATTGCGGAGCCAATGTCGTCGAGGCGGTAGTTGAAGCCGAGCCGCACGTGCTCGAGCCAGCCGCCCTCGTCGCCGCGGCCCTGGTTGCGGAGGGAGCGCAGCAGCCGCCACTCCTCCTCGGAGTGCGTCGTCACCATCCCGCCCTCGCCCGTCGTGATCTGCTTGTTCGGGTAGAAGGCGAAGACCGCGGGCGGTCCGTGCGACCCGACCGGCTCGCCCCTGTAGCGGGCGCCCAGCGCCTCGCACGAGTCCTGGATCAGCGCCAGGCCGTGCCGGTCGGCGATCGCGCGGAGCGCGTCGAGCTCGCACGGATAGCCGTAGATGTCGACGGCGACGATCGCCGTCGTCCGCGGCGTCACCGCCGCCTCCACTGCGGCCGGATCCATGTTCAGCGTGCGCGCGTCGATGTCCGCGAACACCGGTGTCGCCCCTTCGTAGATGAAGCAGTTCGCCGAGGCGGCGAACGAGTACGGCGACGTGATCACCTCGTCGCCGGCGCCGATGCCCGCGGTGACGCAGAGCAGGTGCAGCCCGGCGGTGCCGGAGGAGACCGCGGCGGCGTACGGCGCCCCGACCCGCGCGGCGAACAGCTCCTCGAAACGGTCGATCGTCGGCCCGAGCGACAGCCGCCCCGAGCGCAGCACCTCGGCGACCGCGTCCTCCTCGCGCTCGTCGACGTACGGCCCCGACAGCGGGACTGCCTCGACCTCCTGCCTCACGGCAGTGTCGGTCTCATGCCTGGGCGCGTGCGGCGGGTGCGTACTCGAGCCACTGCCCCCAGCGGTCGCTGCGCCCGTGCACGGTGTCGAGGTACGCCTGCTGGATCTCGAACGTGACGGCGCCCGGCGGCGTCTCGTGGTCGTCGATCTCGCGGATCGGCGTCACCTCGGCGGCGGTCCCGACCATGAAGACCTCGTCGGCCAGGTAGAGGTCGGTGCGGATCAGCGGCTTCTCGACGACGCGGTGCCCGAGATCCTGGGCGATCTGGATGACGGTGTCGCGTGTGATCCCGACGAGGATCGACGCCGAGAGGTCCGGCGTGTAGATGACCCCGTCCTTGACGACGAAGATGCTCTCGCCGGAGCCGTCCGCGACGTAGCCCTCCTGCGTGAGGAGGATCGCCTCGTCGTAGCCGGCGCGGTTCGCCTCGCCGACCGCGAGCATCGAGTTGAGGTAGACGCCCGTCGCCTTCGCGACGTGCGGGATGACGTTCGGGCCGACGCGCTGCCAGCTCGAGACCTTGACGCGGATGCCGTTGCGCATCCCCTCCTCGCCGAGGTATGCGCCCCACGGCCACGCCATGATCGCGACGTCGATCGGGTTGTCGCGCGTCGCGACGCCGAGCTGCCCGTAGCCGGAGAACGCGATCGGGCGCAGGTAGCAGGACGGCAGCTCGTTGGCGCCGATCAGGTCCCACGTCGCCGCCTTCAGCTCCTCGACCGAGTACGGGAGATCCATGTAGATGAGCCGCGCGGAGTTCTGCAGACGCTCGAGATGCTCGGTCAGCCGGAAGACGGCGGTGCCGCGCGGCGTCTCGTAGGCGCGGATCCCCTCGAAGACGCCGCTGCCGTAGTGGAGACCGTGCGCGCCGACGTGGACGGTGGCGTCGGCCCAGTCGACGAGCCGGCCGTTCATCCAGATCTTCGCGGTCTCCTGCATCGCCTCGTCTCCTTGTCCGTCTGACGCCTCCGCCGAATCGTACCCGGCCGACTCAGTCGTCCTCGCCGACCTCCGCCAGGTCGGCCGGCTCCGCGCGGGCGACGCGCGCGAGGTCGGCCGGCGCGAGCCCGACCATGTGCCGCGTCGTGCCGGCGCCGGCCCAGACCGTGTCGTAGAGCAGGAGCTCGCGCTCGAGCAGAACGCGCGTCACCGCGGCGGCCGGGAACGGTGCGACCCCGCCCGGCTCGAATCCCGTCGCGGCGCGCACCTCCTCCGGGCGCGCGACGCGCGCGTAGCCGGCCTCGGCGGCGGCCGCCACCTTGTTCGGATCGGCCCGCCGGTCGCCGGGGACGAGCGCGAGCACCGGGCGGCCGTCGCAGACGAAGACGAGCGACTTGACGATCTCCTCGGGCTCGCAGCCGATCGCGCGGGCGGCCGCCGCGGCCGTCGGCGTCCCCTCGGAGAACTCCTCGATCCGCGCGTCGACGCCCGCCCCGCGCAGCACCGCGGCGACGCGCTCGACCGGTTCGGGCCAGGTGGTCACGGACGCGAGCGTACCGGGGAGGCCCGCCGCAACGAGCCTCCCCGCCGGAGGACGGTAGACCCTCGCAACCGCCGTTACAAGGGGCCGAGCTCGAGCACGCGCGCGTCGTCGAAGCCCTCCGAGCGGAACCGCTCGACGAGCTCCGCCGGGGGCGGCGTGTCGACGGAGAGGACCATCAGCGCCTTGCCGCCGCGGCGGCTGCGCGAGACGGTCATGTTCGCGATGTTGACGCCGGCCTCGCCGAACAGCGTGCCGACGCGGCCGATCACGCCCGGTACGTCGTCGTAGCGGCAGAGCATGAGCAGCGGCGCGAGCTCGATCTCGAGGTCGAAGTCGAGGACGTGAACGAGCCAGAGCCGATTGTCGCGGCCGATCGTCGTGCCCGCCACGCGGATCCGCTCCTCGCCGGAGCCGACCTCGACGCGCAGCAGGTTCGTGTAGTCCTGCGCCGCCTGTGAGCGCTCCTCGCGCACGTCGATCCCGCGCTCGCGCGCGATCAGCGGCGCGTTGACGAAGTTGACGGGGAGGTCGGCGTGGTCCTGGAACGCGCCGTTCAGCGCGGCGACCGTGAGCAGCCGCGTGTCGTACTCCGCGAGCCCGCCGTAGGCGGTGAGGACGAACTCGTCGGTGCGCCAGTCGACGAGCTCCATCGCGATGCGGCCGAGCTTCGCGGCGAGCGGGACGTACGGGCCGAGCACCTCGAGGTCCTCGGCGCCGATCGCCGGGATGTTCACCGCGTTCGTGACGACGCCGCCCTCGAGCGCCGCCGCGACCTGCTCGGCGACGATCAGGCCGGCGCGGTCCTGCGCCTCGCCGGTCGACGCCGCGAGATGCGGAGTGACGACGACGTTGTCGAGCTCGAGCAGCGGGCCGGAGTACGGCTCCGCGGAGAAGACGTCGAGTGCGGCGCCCGCGACCTTGCCGGAGCGCAGCGCGTCGGCGAGCGCCGGCTCGTCGAGGAGCTCGCCGCGCGCCGCGTTGACGATCCGCACGCCGTCCCGCATCCGCGCGAACGCCGCGGCGTCGATCGAGCCGCGCGTCTCGCTCGTCAGCGGCAGGTGCAGCGTCACGAAGTCGGCGGCGTCGTACACGTCCTCCGGCGTCGCCACCTGCTCGACGCCGAGCTCGCGGAAGCGCTCGTCCGCGACGAACGGGTCGTAGGCGACGACGCGCATGCCGAGCCCGAGCGCGCGGCGCGCGACCTGCTGGCCGATGCGGCCGAAGCCCAGCACGCCGAGCGTCTTCCCGGCCAGCTCGACGCCGCCGTACGTCTTCCGCTCCCACCGTCCCTGCTTCAGCGCGGCGTGCGCCTGCGGGATGTTGCGCGCGAGCGCGACGAGCAGCCCGACCGTGTGCTCTGCGGCGGAGACGACCGTCGACTCCGGCGCGTTCGCGACCACGATCCCGCGCCGCGTCGCCGCCTCGACGTCGACGTTGTCGACGCCGACACCGGCCCGGCCGATCACCTTCAGCCGCTCGGCGCGCTCGATCAGGTCGGCGGTGAGCTTCGTCGCCGAGCGGACGACGATCGCGTCGTAGCGGTCGATGATGTCGGCGAGCTCGCTGTCCGCGTCGACGTCGACGTCGAAGCGCGAACGCAGCAGGTCGACTCCCGCCTCGGAGATCGACTCGCGGACGAGGACGCGCGCGGTCACGGGGCTGTGGCCTGGTGCTCGAATCCCTCGAGCGCGGCGGTGACGGCCGCGCCGCGCTCGACGTCGGCGCCGAGCTCGGCGAGGACGAGCTCGACCGCGGCGAGCGCCGTCGTGATGTCGAAGATGTCGAACCAGCCGATGTGGCCGAGGCGGAAGATCCTCCCCTTCAGGTGGCCCTGGCCGTTCGCGATCGTCATCCCGAAGTGCCTGCGCACACCGGCGACGACGTCGCTCGAGTCGACACCCTCGGGCGCGCGGATCGCGGTCACGACCGCGCTCCGGTCCTCGTCCGGCGAGAACAGCTCGAGCCCCATCGCCTTCACGCCGGCGCGGCACGCGCGGCCGAGCCGCACGTGGCGCTCGAACGCGGCCTCGAGCCCCTCGTCGAGCAGCATCCCGAGCGCGACGTCGAGCGCGACGATGAGCGAGGTGGCCGGCGTGAACGGGGCGTCGAGCTTCGCCTGTGCGGCGCGCGTCCGCTCCCAGTCGAGGTAGAAGCTGCGCGACGGCCGCCCGGCGCCGAGCGCCTGTTCGGAGACGGCGCACATGGCGAGGCCCGGCGGCGTCATCAGCGCCTTCTGCGAGCCGGACGCGACCGCGTCGAGGCCCCACGCGTCCATCTCGAGCGGGACGGCGCCGAGGCTCGAGATCGCGTCGACGACGACGAGCGCGCCGTGCTCCTTTGCGGCGGCGGCGAGCGCCTGCACGTCTGCGACGACACCGGTCGAGGTCTCCGACTGCGTGAGGAAGACGACGTCGGCGCCGCCGAGCTCGGCGAGCCGCGAGGCGAGGTCGTCCGCGCGCGGCGTCTCGCCCCACTCGTAGCGCATCGCCTCGAGCTCGGCGCCGTGGAGCGCGGCGATCTTCTCCCAGCGCTCGCCGAAGGCGCCGGCGGAGACGACGACGGCGCGTGCACCGTCGCAGAGGTTCGCGCCGGCGGACTCCATCGCCGCCGTCCCCGACGCGGTGAAGAGGAGCACGTCTGCTCCGGTGCGGTAGACCGCCTGGAGCCGCGCGAGGCAGCGCTCGTAGATGACGCGAAAGTCGGCGCCGCGGTGATGGAGCACCGGCTCCGCGAGCGCTGCGAGCACCTGCGGCGGCACCGGAGTCGGCCCCGGGGTGAACAGATACTTCTTCTCCGGCATCCCGTCTCAATGTAGACGGAGGGCCGGTCCGCGCCGACGGTCTTGTCCGGTTCGGCGGCCCGTCCGTCCGGGACACGCCCCGGTGTCAGACACGAATCGCGCAAAAGGCGCTTGCCGACCGGGGCACCCTGTCCGGGCGGGACACCGCCTGGTGTCAGACACGGTTCGCGGAAGTGTCACGGCTTCCTCACGAAAGCGTCACGACTTGCGTGCGCAAGTGTGACCGCAAAACGGCGGCGACCGAGCCGCCGCTAGCGGTGCGAGCCGAACTGGACGACCTGCTGGAAGGTCGGGCGGTTCGTCCAGCGCATCGTGTCCGAGATGAAGCCGTTGAAGCTGATCCGCTCCGCGTTCGCGTCGGCGCGCCACGCCGCCGGATCGGAGCCCTGCGCGGCGGCGAGCGCGTTCCCTGCGGCGTCGAGCGACTGCCACAGCGACTCGGCGCAGGCTGCGAGGTCGCCCCCGCCGCAGTACGCCGTCGAGAACTTCCCCTTGACCGGCTTCCCGAGCAGCGTCGAGAGATCCTTGTCGACGTACGAGTACCAGCCGGCGCCGTACGAGCTCCCGCCCGGGTTCGCCGGGTTGTCGATCGGCGCGAGCTGCTTCAGCTGGTCGGTGAGCGGGCCGAGCACGGGCGCGAGCACGGCGACGGCGAGCCGCTGCCACCACGCGTCCATGATCGCCGCACCGGGCGCGTCGACCTTCCCGTCGCCGTTCGCGTCGAGGCGGCTCCCGTCCCAGGACTGGAGCAGCTGCAGCATCTGCGCGTCGCGCGCGCTCGGCGCGCTGCCGTGCGCGAGGACCTGCGCGAGCAGCGGCACGAGCGTCGAGCGGAGATCCGTCGTCGCCGCCTCGTTCATCGCCGCGACGACGCTCACCGGAGTGTGCACCTTCTTCGCGGCGACGCCCTTGTCGAGCAGCAGCACGCGGTCGACCGAGCCGTAGGACCAGTTGTCGTCGGCCGCGCCGAATCCCGCCGCCGGCTTGTTGTTCCAGTTGACGATCGCGCCGCTCGATGGGTCGACGACGTGCGGGTGCGCGAGCGGAGCGAGCCAGCCGCGCCACTCGTACGAGCCGTTCCCGTTCGCCGGCAGCCCCGGGTCGACGCCGGGCGCGCGCAGCGGCAGCCGCCCGCTCGAGTACATCGCGATGTGCTTCGAGTCTGCGTAGAACCAGTTAAACGTCAGGTCGAACGCGCTCATCGTCGAGAAGAACTGCTGCGGCGAGCGGACGCCGCCGGTCGAGAGGGTCTGGAACGGGATCGCCGACAGCAGCTCGCGGCCGCGCGTCGACCGATCCGATGAGATCGCGACCTTCGTCCCGTTGCTCGTCGCGTAGCCGACGACCGGCCCGTGCACCGTCGTGTGGAAGACGAGCTCCGTGTTCGGCGCGCCGCCGATGCCCTTCAGGTACCCCGCGTCGAACGTCCCCATCGCGCGGCACTGGCCCTTGTACACGTAGTGCAGGTCGTCGCCGCCGCAGAGCGTCTCCGCGAACTGGTCGATCACGTCGGAGCTCGCGGACGTCGCGCTCCACGCGTAGTCGGGGCCGCGGCCGATCTGGAGGTAGAAGCCGAGCCCGGGGAACGCGACGCCGCGCGCGTCGAGCCCGCCGCCGTGCAGGTCCTCCTCCATCAGGATCTCGGGCGCGTAGTAGCCGACCTGCGGGCCGGCGACGAAGATCGGATGGCCGTTCGCGGAGCGGCTTGCGCCGATCAGGAGCGCGTTCGACATCAGCCGGTGCTGCACCGTCCGCACGGCGGGACCGGCCGGCGTGAAGCTGCCGGCGTCGAGCGCGACGTTCCCGGGCCCGATCCCCGTCGGGCCGGTCTCGTACGGGAACGAGGACGCGATCGTCACCGGCGTCGAGGGGTCGAGCTGCTCGCGGAGGTCGTTCCAGACGGCGAGGCCCTTCGTCGCGCCCAGCCGCTGCTGCAGCGCCGAGAGGAACTCCGCGCTCGCCGCCTCGTTGCCGCCGCCCGCGCCGAAGACGGCGCCGATCAGCGTGCCGATGGCGACGACGTCGTTTCGCGTGAACGGCGCGACGAAGCCGCCCTGCGCCTTGAAGTACGCGTTGATCCCGGCGAGGTACGCGTCGACGTCGCGGATCAGCTGCCGCCCCTTCGCGGTCTTCAGCGCGAGCGGCACCTGCGCGGCGAGGAACGCCTCGGTCTGTGCGCTCGGGACGAACTGCCGGCCGGACAGGGCGACGGAGAAGGCGTCGTAGCCGGGGACGTCGAGCGCGGAGATCCGCGCCGGCCCGCGCAGCAGCTGGAGGTCGAGACCGCGGTCCTCGGCGGTGACCCAGCCGGCTCCGAACTCCGTGTCGGCGCGCGTCTTCCCGTAGACGTGCGGGACGTCCCACTCGTCGCGGTCGATCGTCACGCCGGGCTTCGGCCGTTCCACGCGGACCGCCTTCGCGCCGCCGAGCCCGAGCGGCTCCGGCTTGTACAGATGCGTGAGGTCGGACGCGGTGACGTTGCCGCGCAGCGGCGTCAGCCCGTCGTAGAGCGGTTCCTGGCTCGTGAGCGCCGGCGGGTTCGCGCCCTGGCCGGGCGGGAGGATGTTCAGCGCGAGGATGGCGCGGTCGCCGGGCGCGGGCGCGGCGGCCGCCGTCCCGCCCAGGACGATCACTGCAGCGAGCACGAGCGCGGCGGGCAGCCACTTCCCGATCAAGGCCCGGGAGCCTACCGTAGGCTCCAGTCGCCGTGGACGCCCTCGTCGCCTTCGCCGCCGCGCTCGTCGCCCTCCGCCTCGCCGGCGCGCTCGCGCGGCGCTGGCAGGAGAGCCGCCGACCCGAGCTCGCCGCCTGGGCGTGGTCGCTCGCGGCGTACGCCGTCGCGGCCGCGGCGATCGCCTGGGGAGAGGCGGCGCAGTGGGACGCGCGCGCCTTCCGCGTCTACTACGCGGCCGGGGCCCTGCTGACGGCGCCGCTGCTCGGGATCGGCTCGCTGCTCCTCGTCGGTTGGCGGCGCGGCGCCCCGCTCGGGCTCCTCTACGCCGGGCTCGCGATCGGCGTCGCGGTCGCGATGCCGGTGCACGGCGCGTTCCCGCCGCACGGGATCCCGCCGGCCCAGGACCATCTCGCCCTCGTCCCCGCGCGCCTGCTGGCGATCGTCGCGAACGTCCTCGGCACCGCCGCGGTCGTCGTCGTCGCGGCCCGCTCCTTCCGCCGGCGGCCGGTCGGGAACGCGCTGATCGTCGCCGGCGTCGCCACGGCCGCCCTCGGCAGCGGCCTGACCGGCCTCGGAGCGGCCGGAAGCTCGGCCGGGATCGCCGTCGGCGTCCTGCTGCTCTACGCCGGATTCGTGGCCCCGCCTGCGTTTCCGCTGCGCCGGGCCGCCGCCCCGCGCGCTTGAGGCGATCTTCACAAAGCGGAGCCGTCCGGCCCGTCCGTACCCTTGAGCCCGCAATCGCATAGCCGCACCGGGCGCTGCAGGTCTCGGCCGACCACTGCCAGCCCGGTTCTCGTGCAAGCGAATCCGGAGGTGATTCTTGCGGCGTTCCGTTCTGGCCTGCGCCGGCCTGCTCGCGCTCGCGTGCGCGTCGGCGGCGACAACCGTTCCCAAAGCAGACGCCCAGCGGGCGGCGCTCGGGGAGGCGGCGATCGCCCGCTTCAGCGGCGAGATCGCGCAGTACCAGCGCTCCACCTGGCACTGGCAGCGGGTGATGGGCGTCCGGCTCACGCCGACCGAGGGGCGGACGCTCTCGACGATGAGGCCCGCGGACGTGCGCGGCGCCCTGCGGCTCTGGCAGCACCGCGCGGTGGACGCCCTCCGCGCCGCCCGGCATCCCCCGCAGCTCCACGCCTGGCTCTGCATCCACCACTACGAGGGCAGCTGGACGGACGGCGGCGCTCCCTACTACGGCGGCCTGCAGATGGACGTGTCCTTTCAGCAGGCCTACGGCGCCTGGCTGTACCGGCACAAGGGCACGGCCGACCACTGGACGCCGCTCGAGCAGATCTGGACGGCGGTCCGCGCCGCCCGCACCCGCGGCTTCTGGCCGTGGCCGAACACGGCGAGGTTCTGCGGCCTGACGTAGGGCTGCAGTCAAGTCAGCGTCACGATGACTTGACAATGACATCACTGTGATGTCATAGTGCAGCCATGCAGATCGACGGGTACGTCCAGGCAGTGCACGAGGACCTCGTCCGCGTCGCGGCGCTCGGTGACGAGACGACCGCGCGGGCGGCCGAGCTCCTCGCGGCCGCCCTCGAGTCCTCGCTCGGCCGGCGCCTCCAGGAGGCGCTCGGCGAAGCGGCGCTCGAGCTCTCGGCGCAGCTCGACAGCGGACGCGTCGAGGTCCGGATCGCCGGCGGCGACCCGGAGCTCGTCTACGTCCGCGAGGAGGAGCCGGAGCCGGCCGGGACGGGCGACGAGGCGCTCGACGCCCGGATCACGCTCCGCCTCCCCGAGCCGCTGAAGAAGCGGGTCGAGGACGCGGCCTCCCGCGAAGGGGTCTCCGTGAACACGTGGATCGTCCAGGCGCTCGCGCGCAGCGCGAGCACGCCGCCGCGGCGGTCCGGTGGACGACGCATGAGCGGCTACGGCCGCAGCTGAAAGGAGTCGCAATGACCGATCTGAAGGTCCGCCCGCTCCCTGCCGTCCGACAGCGCTGGAGCTACGACGACCCGTCGGGGGTCGACGACGCCCCGCTCGAGCTGCGCCTCCCGCAGCCGCTCCGCGGCAACGTCGAGACGGCCGCGGCGCGCGCCGGGCTCACCCCGACCCAATGGCTGCTCGGGCTCGTCTCACGCAGCCTCTCCCCCGCGACCCAGAAGGCGGTCTGACCATGTCCGAGCATCGCTTCGCAACTCCCGATCCGGTCGAGCTGCGGGTGACGATTCCCGCCGGCGACATCAACGTCGAGACGGTCGACGGCGACGAGACGCTGATCACGCTCTCGGGCGACGAGAAGCTGATCGAGCAGACGATCGTCGAGCAGCGCGGCGGCGCGATCGTCGTCGACTTCCACGGCCGGCGCGGCCTGTTCGGGATCAGCGTCTCGATCGGCGACTTCTCGCTCGGCGGCGGACACCTCGACGTGCACGCCTCCGTCCCGCACGGAAGCGTCGCGAAGCTCGGCTCGGCGTCCGCCGACATGAAGATCGCCGGCCGGCTCGAGTCGCTCGAGACGAAGACGGCCTCAGGCGACCTCCGCGTGGACGCGGAGATCGAGCGTCAGGCCGTCGTCAAGACCGTCAGCGGCGACGCGCGGCTCGCGGTCGTCGGCGGCGACCTCCGCGTCCAGACGGTGTCCGGCGACGTGACCGCCCGCTCGGTCGGCGGC
>Ga0335077_10006593_pt1 | contig 14344 bp, 8 predicted proteins | sample Lox_Sample_31_FD_207151 | JGI IMG/M metagenome (GOLD analysis project Ga0335077, IMG submission 207151) | Soil microbial communities from Loxahatchee National Wildlife Refuge, Florida, United States - Lox_Sample_3.1 | ecosystem: Environmental > Terrestrial > Soil > Wetlands | place: USA: Florida...
TCCATGGTGGCTAAGCGCTGTTCATTCACGTCCGCGACGAGGACATCCTTCGCGCCAATTCCCTTGCTGACCAGCAGGGCTAGCGCGCCCATCGTACCCCCACCCACAATCGCCAAGCGGAAAAACGGCAGCGGAGCCGTGATCCGAAATAGATGCACGATATTCGCCAATGGTTCGCATAGCACGGCCCTGGCGGACGGCAGCGAATCGGGGATTTCGTGGATTTGCTCTGACGGCAAAGCAACGAATTCTGCGAACGTTCCCGGCGTCTGATCCATTCCCAACAAGCGCCAGCTTTCACATAGATTCTGTGCGCCCGCGAGGCACGAGACGCAATGCCCGCAACTAATCAGCGGGTTGGCAACAACGCGCTTTCCGTCATGGGTCCTGCCGATCAACTCGTGGCCGAGGACCAGAGGGGGTTTTCTTCTCGTGCTGTGACCCAGAAATCCCGAAATGTCCGAGCCGCATACGCCGGCGAGTTCGATGGCGACTTCTGATTCGCCGTGTGCGGCGATTGGCCGGGGCCTCTCCTGCAATTCCACTTTTCCCGGGGCGACATAGACCAGCGCTCTCATGGTCTGAAAGTGTAACCCATGCGTAGTCCCTGCAGTGTTGAATTGTGGAATTTCCCGGGGCGATTCCACTCCGTCCGGTCACTTCTTCGGTTCAGGAGCAGGCTTTAGATCGGCGGCAGCTTTCTGCAGATCCGTCACGGCGTGAGAGGAAAGTCCGTAGAGCACCGGCTCATTGGCCCGCTTGGCCATGAAGGCATCGCCACTCTTTGCAATCGAGACTTTCTCGACGCGCTTGCCATCTTTGGAGGTGACCGTAAGTTCGAGCGCGGGCGAAGCAAATCCGGAATCCGGGAATTGATCAGCAGTCAGGTCGCGCAACTTGCCGACCAGCGCTTCCGCACTCGCCTCCTCGACTTTCTTGCCGTCGGGTCCCCACCAGTCCGAACCCGAGTGCGTCAGGAAGTACGCCTTCGCTCCATCGTGGATTTCAATCTTGTCGGGTTCCTCGTACGCGAAATCGAACAATTTTTTGTTGCGAAAGTCGTCGAGGGATTTATCGAGGCTGGTGCCTAAGGTGACGGCAACTTTGTAGACTCCAGAAAGCACGGAGGACTTGGCATAGCAGGCGTCCTTGGCGTTCCGGAGTTCGACCTGCTGCGTGCCGGACGCTCCAGTGATTTTCACGGTGACAAGGGGAGAGGCAGATTTGAAGGCCGCCGCGGCTTTGGTGGCGTCGGCGTCAGAAGGAGCGTCAAATCTCGCTTCTTTCAGTGCGCGGACCAGGTCGTCGACCTGATAGGTCTCCGCACGATAGGGCTTGGGTTTGAGAATCTGCCAGGCATCCTTTTCTCTCGCGAAGGTGATGTCCTGCTTTCTGTCCGGCTTCTGGTTCACAAGCTCGATCTGGCTGACCTTGTCGAAATCCGCGGTGAACAGGCGCCGGTCGCGCAGATCGTTGGCGGTCTTGTCGAGGCTGGTCTTGTTGTAAGCGGCCAAGGTAAAAACACGGGGATCATCCGCGAGAGCCACATAGTAGGAATTGCCCGCGGGCGTCTGATCGCCAATAAGCAGCTTCTGCGATTTGTTGTCCTTCAGCGTGATGTCCAACTCGAGCCCGGGGCTCGCGAGTCCGTACGGTGATATGTCCGATGTCTTCTCTTCCAGCAATCGATCGGCATTTAAGGAAGAAAGCGTGGAGAGGACGCCGGAAACCGATTCTTGATCCGCGGCCAGAGCTTGAGGAGCGGTAATCTGCCATGCTCCGGGATCACTCCGGGAAAGGTCCACCTGCGGTGTATCCTTGCGGCGAATCGTAAGCCGCATGATGTCCGCTTGATTCAAAGAGAGAATCTTGAGTGAGGTATCTGCGGATATCTTGGCTCCCGCATCCTCGCCCGGTTTGCGGTGATTCGACCAATAGAGCGCGCCGAGCAGTGCGGCAAGAACCACGGCAGCAATCAAAAGATCACGCAGTTTCATGGGAGTTATTCCGCAAAATCTTTTTCCAGCTCAGGGCCAAGCGAGCGGCGATCAGCGGCGGCGCCACCAAACCGAGACTCCGCCGACAACCACGAACAGCGGCAGCAAAAACTGGCTGGTCATCCGGATCCATCTCATTTGCGCCTGCGTCAGCGTGATACGGCGATCCTCGCGATCCTTCGGCCGAATGGAGATCAGATCTTCATCCGACGCCAGCCAGTTGACGGCATTCAGCGCCAGGTCACGGTTACCATTGAACGCAAGGAAGGAATTCGCGGCCCAAGCCGAGCTGCCAACGACTACAAAGCGGCCCTGCGAATTCTCTTTGCCTGTATTGTAGGTACCGGCTACGGCGATGAGCAGCGGCCCCTTGATGTTCTTGGGATCGGAGGGATCAATATTAGGACTATTCAGTTTTGTTGTCGCCAAGCTCGATTCCGAGGAACTGAACAGCTTTTGCACACTAGTCTTGTCGCCATTCTTGGCTTCCAGCGAACGCGTCAGCGGGAAGCCGGTAACCCGGCGTGTCATGTCGTTGACGATAGCGTGTGACTCATAGCTCGTAACCAGTGCCACCTGCGGGCCGAGGCCCGCGATCTCGCCTATGGGATTCAGGTCCAGGATAAGGTCCTTCTGCGGGGTGACGCCCCAGCCTTCCAGCAGTTTGTTGAGAGCTTCGTTGTCCGCTATCTCCGAGCGGCCGAACTTCAGTGGCGGATCGAGCAGAAAGAAGGCGCGGCCACCGCTCTCAACATACTTCTGGATGGCATCCACCTCGGGCTGCTGGTAATCAGAAAATGGTCCGCCCATCACCAGAACGGTGCACTCGGCGGGGACTTCTGCCTTCGAAATCAGGTTGACCGTTTTCGTCGCGTACTCGTCCTTGCCGAGAAGGTCCTTCCAGTGGGAGTAGCCGCTCCGGTCGGAATCCTCGATGGAATGCTCACCGCTGCCTTGCACGAAGCAGACAGTGCGCACCGAAGTCTTTAAGTCCCGGATGAAGGCGCCGGTAATTGCCTCTTCGGTGGTGTCCTTTGCCTCCTCTTTCCTGTCACCAATCTGAACGATTGTTGTGCCGTAGGATTTAACGCCTGCAGCGCGTGCAAGTTCGGGCTTTTTGTCTGGATCGATGTAATCCACACGCACTTTGGGAGAAAGACTGGCGTACTGATCGAGCTCGTCCTTAGCCCGGGCAAACCGCGTGCTCTGGTCGTAGTACGTGATGGTGGCAGGCTGCTTCAATCCCTTGACGATCTTCGTGGTCTGCTCGGAAAGACTGTAGCGCTTGTTCGAGGTGGAATCGTAGGACTTGTTGTAACGGTCGGCCAGAACGTTCACGACCACGAGAATCGTCACGACGATGGCAACGTAGCTTGCGGCGTAGAGCAGGTATTTTGTTTGCCGTGCCCGAAGCAATTCCGTGTTCATCTAAGATCTCCAGCGGAGAGATTCCAGGGAACGCGCCGTAAGGAACAACCCCAGGAAGATCGCGGTGACGTAGAAAACAGCGTCTTTCAAGGACAACACACCCTTCGAAAACGCTTCGAAATGCGTCAGAACGGAAAGATACGCCATGACGCGCGCCCAAGAGGTGGAATCGTAGTCGCTCACCCATTCCAGCACCCAAAGCAGCAAGCAGACTCCGAATGTAGCCGCCCCAGCGATGATCTGGTTGCGCGTCAGGGTGGAAATGAAGGTGCCAACAGCAAGCAAGGCACCCGCCTGGAGCAACAAGCCGAGATACGCGACGGCCAGAGGTTTCCAGTCGGGGTTACCATAGCGGAAAAGCCAGACGAAATTCAGCGCTGTCAGGAACAGCAACCCGCAGTACAGAATCATCGCGGCCAGCCACTTGCCCAGAATGACTTCGAAATCATGGACCGGTGAAGTGGCCAGTAGCTCGATGGTCCCGCTGCGCTTCTCCTCCGCGAACAGCCGCATCGTAATCATGGGAATGAGGAACAATCCGATCACGCTCACATTCGACACCAGCGGCCGGATCACCTGCTCGTTAATGTTCATCGGAAACATTCCGCCGCGCATCTGGGCTTCGATGCCCGCGTAGACAAAATAACCGACGGCATTCCAGAAGAAGAAACCAAACACGACGCCAAACATCGCGAGGAGTAGGTAAGCAATGGGCGATACGAAGTAGCTGCGAAGCTCTTTGCGGCAAATGATCCAGATGTTTCTCATAGCGGCTTACCCATGCTCTTTCTGCGGCGCGTTCGCGGGCGAGCCTTGCGGCGCTTCACTGGCTCCCGCGTTTGCGTTTTCGGCGCTGGTGAGCTGGAGAAAGATCTGTTCGAGGCTGACGGCGGCGGTGCGCAGTTCGTTCAGGTCCCAGCCCGACTCGACGATGGCGCGTGCCAGGTCACCGCGGATGGCGCGCTCGCTCTTGCCCTCGACCTCGAAAGTGGCGCGGTTGTCCTCTGAGGCCTTCGAAAGCACGCGACTGACACCGGGCACTTGCTCGAGGCGTTGCTTCACTGACGCAGGATCAATCGCCCCAGTTCTGCCGGACACTTCCACGAGGACAGAACCGGCGCCGCGGGCGCGATGCTGGAGATTGTTTACGGAGTCCGTGGCCACGAGCTTGCCCTGATTGATGATGATGACCTGCTGGCAGGTCTGCTCGACCTCCGGCAAAATGTGCGTGCTCAGGATAATCGTGTGGTCGCCAGCCAAGCTTTTGATCAGGTCGCGGGTCTCGTTGATCTGCTTCGGATCGAGCCCTGCGGTCGGTTCGTCCAGGATGAGAACATCAGGATTATGGATGATGGCCTGCGCCAGCCCCACGCGCTGGCGATAGCCTTTAGAGAGTTTCCCGAGGACTTTCTCTTTCACGTCGGCCACTGCGCAGCGCCTCAGCACGTAATCGACACGCTTGTCCAGTTCTGTGCCGCGCAGCCCTTTGATTCTCCCCACAAACGTCAAGTACTCCGCCGTGCGCATCTCGGGATAGAGAGGTGGCATTTCCGGGAGATAGCCGATGCGTCGCTTAACTTCGAAGGGTTTCTCCAGCACATCGAAACCCGCCACTGTGGCAGCGCCTGCCGTCGGGGGAAGGAAACAGGTGAGCATGCGCATCGTGGTGGTCTTTCCGGCGCCATTCGGCCCCAGAAAACCTACGATTTGCCCCTTTTCCACCTCAAAGGAGATGTGATCGACGGCGGTGTTGCGAGCGTACCTCTTCGTCAACTCTCGAACGGTAATCATAAAGGTTTGGTGTTGAAGCCTAGCAACGACTTGAAGTCTGCCATCGCAATTGAACGCTTATCCAATCACACTTTCCATCCTAGAAACTAGGACGCCGCATGTCAACTGCGCGTTGCACTTTGCGTTGCACTTTGCTTGTTCCATCCCCGACTTAGACGCGGATAAGTCACAAACGGCTCATTTTTCTCTTTGGGGCCGTTGTGCAACAATGATTTCACTTTGCCGCGCGAATCCAGTTTGAACACATCTCGAATCGTGGTGCGCCAGTGTACTTCGCTGGCTGAATTCGACTCCTGCGTAGAGCTGCAGAAAGCCATCTGGAGCTACGGCGATGTGGACGCCGTCCCTTCTGCAATCCTGGTCGTTGCCGACAAAACCGGGGGACACATCCTAGGTGCATTCGACCGAGAGACGATGGTCGGCTTTGCGCTCGGCTTCGCGGCGTTTCACAGCTGCGTGCCATACATCCATTCCCACATGGCGGGAGTCTTGCCGGAGTACCGCGACCGGGGCATCGGGCGTCAACTTAAGCTCCTACAGCGCGAGATCTGTTTGCGATCGGGAATCCAACAGGTCGAGTGGACCTTTGACCCGCTCGAACTCAAGAACGCCCACTTCAACCTTGTACGGCTCGGCGTCGTGGCCCGGCGAATCCTTCCCAACCTCTACGGGATCACGACGAGCCAACTTCATGGGGCTTTGCCCACGGACCGGCTCGTAGCGGAATGGGCAATCGCTTCGTCAAGGGTCGAAAACATTCTGGCAGGCCGCCTCACGCCCGGTAGAGAGCCGGCAGTTCGCGTGACTCTACCAGCAAACATCGGCGAGATGAAGCAGAGTGATCCCGAACGGGCGACACGCGAACAAGCTCGAGCGAGAAAGGAGTTCGAGCGATGGTTCGGTGAGGGCCTGACCGTGACGGGATTCGAGCGCAACGAACAGAATGCCTCGTACCTCCTCGAATGTTACAAGGACTAATTCCCTTAAGGCGCTCGTAAACCGCGCGGGCTCAGGATTTTGTTCCCCCGGCTTCGTCGTTCCAGGAAGTGTGACGTTTTACCGAAAGGATGGATTTGGCTCCCCGGGCAAGACTCGAACTTGCAACCCTTCGGTTAACAGCCGAAGTGGTTGAAATCCTAAATGCTTTATCGTGTGTCGCTTACCAGGAAACACGACCGATTTTCAGTCCCTCAGTTGGGCTACTTGGGCTACCACCATTGGCTCTGCACCGATCTAATCGCCCTCTGGTAGCAGCTGCCCCGATTGTCCCGCGAGGTAGACGTAATCGCCTTCGGCGAAACAACCGAGGTTGTGGGCGGCAAGGAAGGTCCCATGCTTGCTTTCCACCAACCCGCAAGGAACGTGTCTTTGCTAAGCCAAGTCCCATGCTTTTGATGTTCGTGTGATATCCGATTACGGAAGAGTTGCCCGTCATTCGCGGTTGCCCCGAGTAGTTTGGTGATAAGATTCCGCCGACTGCGAGGAATCCCGTGAAAATATCAACCGAAAAATCTCCGTGCAGCGGATCATTTGGGGCATACCGTTCACTTCGCATTTGGCAAGTGTTTGGTTTGGCAATCTGCCTACTCACGGCGTCAGCCGCTCAGGCCAATACTTCCTTATTCCAAGCTTCGTTTTTGAAGGGGCATGGCGACTGGACAGTGATTCGAGGTACGGCCACGGCCGATTCACGCGTCTCGCACGGCAAGAATAGTTCCCTCCGCATCGAACGGGATGCGGTCTCGCAGGATGCCTGCGTTCGCCTAGCACCCGTGACGCTCACGCCGGGGAAGCGCTATGAATTGAGTGGTTGGGTCCGCACTGAGGCGCTCCAGATACGCGATCTCGATCGCTCGCCAATCGCTTCCGGCGCAACACTCACGATGGCATCGATGCCCTTCGATGTGCATTCAGAATCAGTCGGCGGCACACAGCCTTGGACGCACTTGTCCCTTCGATTTATTGCGACGCGTGAACGGGATGAGATACTGCTTGTCGTTGGCAGCGGCGGTACATTCAGCGGCAAGGCTTGGTTCGAGGGCATACAACTGGACGCAATCTCGTCCGGCGACGAGTGGCCGGTTCGAGAGGCGGTACAGACCTTCGGCCCCGCGTATCGTTATCCTGCTGCTGGTTGGATCTATCTGCACATCGAAGGCAAGCCCTTCGAACGCGGATACCAGCACGGCCATCTAATGGCGCGGGAGATTCCTGAATACCTCGAACGCTGCGCGTCTCTGTTGGGCTCCAAAGAACATTGGGACGACTATCGCAGACTGGCAAATTCTCTGTTCCTCCGAGGCTTCGATCAGGAACTGCTGGAGGAGATGCGCGGCATCGCGGATGGCGCCTCTGATGCCGGTGCACGATGGCAGGATCGCCGCATCGATCTCATCGACATTGTCGTGGCTAACACGACGATCGAAATAGACTCACTTGATCGTGCCCTTGCGACAACTCACACCGGTCTCGAAGGTCTGGGTTTAGAGGCGCCTTCTTACGCGAACGGCAAACATGATTCCGTAACGGATCATTGCAGCGCGTTTGCGGCCACCGGCCCGGCCACGCGGGACGGCAAGATGGTCATTGGACATGTCACATGGTGGCCGCTGACGCTGGCAGAACAAACCAATGTGATGCTCGACATCAAGCCTGCTTCCGGCCATCGCATGCTTATTCAAAGCTATCCCGGCGGCATTGAAAGCGGCACGGATTGGTACCAGAATGATGCGGGCGTTGTGCTCACCGAAACCACCATCGACCAAACAGCTTTCAACATTCAAGGAACATCAGTAGCCTTCCGTGCCCGTACTGCGATCCAGTACAGCAGCAACATCGACGAGGTTGTCCAGCACCTCGGTACGCGCAATAACGGTCTGTACAGCAATGAGTGGATCATGGGCGATGCGAAGACAAACGAAATTGCGATCTACGATCTGGGCACGAATCATACCCGGCTATGGCGCAGCTCGAAGAACGAATGGTTCGGTGACACACCGGGATTCTATTGGGGCGACAACAACGTCAAGGATTTGCCGGTTGGCATGGAGGCTTATCCCGACTCGGAACGAGATGGCGTTTACTTTCCATTCGTGCCCAGGCCTCGTGATTTGGCGTGGCAGGATCTCTATCGCAAGTATCGAGGCGAGATCGACGAGCAGTTCGCATTCCTCGCATTTCGTACGCCGCCTTTGGTCAGTTCCGTGACGATGGACGCTAAGGTCTTAACTTCAGATATGGCCTCTCACCTTATGGTGTGGGCCGCCATCGGCAAGCCCAACCAGCGGGAGTGGCTGCCGCAGAAGTGGGACTCTAGCAAGGACGACGGGCTCTACCCGTCGGGCTACTATCTTTTCCAGCAAGATCCTTCGGATTCGCTGCGTGCTGCCCTTCAGCATAACGAAAAGGCTCGGCTGGCAGCATTGACGGGTTCGCCCAAGCCTTCGGCTCCGCCTGTTGCGGATCCTCCTTCTTTTGCGGGCCGCCTCTGGAAGGGTTGGGTTCTGCCGGCCACCGACGCGGATATGTGGTTTGTTGCTGGTTCAGCCGCTTATCGCGGCGTGCTCCAATCGAAAGATGTCGAGGAAGCACTGGATGCCCAGCGCGCTGCATGGCGTGGCCTGGAGTTGATCCCGGATGCGCCGGCGAATCACTACCAGCGGGAGTTGGCTAGGGGCGTGCTCTTTCTCGATGCTCTGCGCTCTAAGATGGGCGACGACGCATTTCTTAAACTGATGAGCGACTATTTCGCGGCCAACACTACCAAGACGGTCACGGCGCAGTCGTTTCTCGATCGAGCCAATGCCAGGATCGACCTCATCGATCCGCCCGACGGCCCCGCCTACCTAACTCGCGACATCTGGAGAAAACTCACTTCGTCTGTGATTGTTTACGGCACTGTGCGTGACGCGGGCGCGAATCGTTACGCCGCAGAACAGATGCAGAGTCGCTTTCTTGATGCTTATGAGAGCCGGGTACCGATCTACAAAGACTTCGAGGTCAGCGACGACCTGCTTCGACATCACGATGTCGTTTTCGTCGGCCGCCCTGAGTCCAATTCCGCCTTGGCACGCTGGTCCGAACAGCTCGGGCTGAACTACAACGGCGCCGCTTTCACCATTAACGGTAAGGCGCATGCCTCGGAACGAGAAGCGTTGATTCTCGCTGCGCAAAATCCCCTTGATGCCACGCGCATGGTTCTAGTGGTGGCCGGCAACGACGCTCTGAGCACGGTAAAAGCAGAAAAAGCGGATCTAACTGCGGATGAGTATGTGATCTTCAGAGACGGGGATCAACCAATGAAAGGTTTTACTCAACGAAACCGATCGAGCGGGCAGCACTAACCAGGCTCATCCTCTGGGACTTGCCTGCTTCCTATTCGGCCCGCAGCGTGTTCGCGGGATCAACTGTAGCCGCACGGCGTGAGGGCAGGTAGCATGCGAGCCACGATACTCCAACAATGCACGCAATCGTCGCGGCGTAGGTCCACGGGTCTCCGGAGCTCACGCCGAACAGGAGCGAAGACATCAGACGCGTGGCCACGAATGCCGCGGCTACTCCGCACGCGATCCCTACGCCGGTCAACCGCAATCCCTGCTTAACAAACATTGTCGTAAGCTCCCGAGGCTCGGCGCCGAGAGCCATGCGAATCCCGATTTCGCGCCTGCGCTGCGACACAGCATAGGAGATGACGCCGTATATGCCGACGATCCCCAGCATCAGGGCCATGCTTGCGGCGACGCAGAGCAGCACGAGCGTGAATGACGTCCGTGCGATCGATTTGGTGTATAGCTCACCGACGGTGATGGGATCGGCCAATGGCATTTCGGAATCGATCGACCACACCGCGCGTTGAATCTCTTGCACCAGTGAGGCCGAGCCAGCTCGCGGAGAACGCACAACATAGGCAACGTCGCGCAAGAGGAATTCCTGCTGGCCGTCAAAACGATCCTGAATGCGCGGCCAATAGATCGCGCTCGACTCGGGCTTGTCCAGCCCCTCGTCGTGAATATTCCCCACGACGCCGACGATTTCTCGCCAGTCATCGGCAGAAGTTGCGCGAATTTGCTTGCCTAAAGCGCTAACCGGGTCCTTCCAATACTCCCTCGCCAAATTCTCTGAAACAATCGCGACGGGTCTCTTCTCGTAGGTTTCGCTCCAGCTCAGATCGCGGCCCGCGATCAACGGCATTCCCATCGCGGTAAAGAATCCTGGTGAAACGAATTTGAAACGTCGCGACGGCGGAATCTCGCCTTCCTTGTAAGTGCGGTCGCGAACAAAGATCGGATCCGTATAGTTGATTCCGTCCATCGGCACCTCGCTCGTTATAGCAGCCGACGAGACACCGGGAACCGACGCGATGTTCTCCAAGATTTGCTGTTCCAGACGAACCACGCGCTCACGCTGTGTGTCCGGAATCTGGACTGTGGGAACGTACATACGGAATGTCTCGAGTGTGCTGGGCTGTGCGAACCCAGGATTCACGTTTACCAAAGCCCGAAAGGTCCGGATCATCAGGCCGGAACAGATCAGCAGTACGAGTGACAGTGCCACCTGCACCGCAACGAGCACTTTGCGAGCACGTTGGCGCTCGCGGCTCTGGCTCTGCCCACGCCCGGACTCGCTCAGTGCGCTTCGCAGATCGGTGCGAGAGTACTTGACGGCTGGAATTATGCCGATCCCGAAGCTGACAAATAGCGCGATCGCCACGGTAAAGAGGAGCGCCGGAACGTCGATGGTGATGTCATGCCGGCGCGGTAGTCCCGTGGGCGCGATAGCAACCAGAATCCGTAATGCTGCAAACGCGATGGCCAGTCCCACGATGCTCCCTGCGAGCCCCAGAATGAGACTCTCGATCAAAATAGCCGCGGTAATGTGTCCCTGCCCGGCGCCGAGCGCATAGCGAATCGCCAATTCCTGCCGCCGCCCTTCGACTCGCACTAGCAGCAGGTTGGCAACGTTCGCACACGCTACCAGCAGAACGATGGCGATTGATGCCATCAGCACCCACAGCGCAGCACTGACGTTGCCGATTACGTCTTCCTTTAGCGGGTGGAGATCCGGCCCCAGCTGGGCCTTTTCAAAATCTCCGGAACTGAATCCTTCCCATGGAGGAAAACTATGGAGGGCAACCGGCAGCAAGCGCGCTTGATCCGCATTCGCCTGCGCAAGCGTCGTACCCGGTTTCAAGCGGGCGATTCCCTTGTAGCTGAAATCGCCGAGCCTTGTCTTGTTCCGATCCCACTGCATCGGGAAAATCAGCGCGGGATCTCTTTCGTCAAGAAAATGAAAATCCTTTGGAAGAACTCCGATGATCTCTCGCGGCCTGGTACTGACCATGATCGAACGGCCGATGACCGTCGCGCTTCCGCCAAATTTCTGTTGCCAATAGGAATACGATAGCAAGACGGTCACCGGCGATCCTGGTGTGTCGTCCTGATGACTGAACAGTCGTCCCACGACGGGTTTCACGCCCAGGATGGAAAGTGTGCCGTCGGTCACGATGAGAGCCCTCACGTTCTCCGGGTTCCCGGCGCCAGTCACGCTGAAGGAGCTGCTCCAATACACACCTACGTCCTGAAGAGTCGCACTCTGCTCCCGATCAATGAAGTAAATGAACGGTGCCACACCGATTTTCTGAACGCCCCATCCCGGCGCCTTCACCCATACGCCAATCAACTGATCCGCATTTGGATAATTGAGAGGTTTCAGGATCACACTCTCAACGACACTAAAGATGGCCGTGGTGGCGCCCACGCTGAGCCCCAAGGTAATCAAGGTCACTCCCGTGAACACTGGTGCTTTGGCGAGCCTTCTCAGGATCTGTTTAAGCTGAGCAAGGGAGAGCATCCGTGGACTGGCTTCCTCAATCTTGATTGTCTCTATTCAAGCCGCGACTGACGCGCTTGCCGAAATGTTTGGCGAATGGCAACCAGGCCCAACCAACCCGAAAGTGGGCGGAATGGTAGCACTTTAAGGTCGTGAAATCATCATTTCACTCACAGAGATCACAGAGAAGCCAGAGGGTGATGGACTAACGTGTAGTTCGTCGCGCAATCGCAGGGCTGGGCTAGTTCGTGCGGATAAGGCGTTTGTGACCAACGAGAAACCAGGTTGTTGAGTAGTTGGCCACTCAGAGACTGGCCCACAAATTCAACCGCACGGCGGCGAACGACTGGCGGCGCATACAGTTCAGCGCCGAGCAGGAGTTGCGCAAGGCCGTCCTACTTGGGCTACTTGGGCTACAAAAAGAGGGAACCGTACTCGCAGCTTGTTGTCATGTAACTCATATTCGCAGAGCGAGATTGAAGTGGTCGGGCGACTGGATTTGAAGCACCGACCTCTCGGTTGACGACCAAACAGTCTTTTCACTTTTCTTGTTATTGTAACTTATTGGTTCTATGAGGATTTGGCTCCCCGGGTCAGACTCGAACTGACAACCCTTCGGTTAACAGCCAGTTGAGTCATGTAATCACGCTTTGCCGGAGCGGGGAGTTTTCCGAAGAGAATCAGCAAGTTCTGATGAAAGCTGGTGAGTCAACTTCTCTTCATTATTCACCCTTTGTTCACCATTTGCCGCGATTTTCCGCGATTACCGTGACAGTGACGTGACAGCACGCTATCCGGACCCTTGGAGGTACAACTCCACCCGATCCGTAGTCCATGTTGGAATCCCGCTCCCGAAGAAATCCTGATCTTCTGTCCACACAGGGATGTTCAACATCAGCGCGACGGCGACGACCGCCAGTCGTCGGGGTCCCGCGGCTCAATACGCTCGGGAGCAAGCTTCTCGTAGCTCTCGTACAGGCTCCGGTCCACTGGAACTACGATTCGGCACACTTCTTGTAATACTTTCAGTGCAACTGAGGTCCACCGCTCGCCGTTTGGCCCAGATCTGGAATGTATTCTTGGGCCTCACTAAAACACACATGCGGGCTGCAGAAACCGGCGACGTCCTCGTAGGTTTCGTGATGTGCGCAGCCACGTGCTCGGCCAGGCGTGGCTTGACGAGCCCGACACGGTGCCACTCGACTTTCGACCTCCATTCATCATCGGCGTTCTTCCACGAGCGCTGCGTGGCGAGTGAGCACACGGTGAACTTCGAACCATTGCCTTTCGCCTGACGTTGCTCCGGGTCAGCGCCGACGAACCCTACGAGTGTTGCCGAATAGATAAGACGTTTTGTTTTCATTTTTCTTTTGGCCAAATTTCTTTGGGGCACGACAGAGAGCGAGGGCGTGGAGTCGCAGGTTAGCGTCTGCATTCTCGGCTCCGCCCTCAACAACACTGAGTGCCTCCAGCATTCAGGCGCGATAGCGAAGCAGAAGACCGCCGTGCCGCAGGGCGCAGCCTCGCTTGCGCTCGCGGTGCTTGAGCGCGACGGGCAAAAAAGAGAATTAGCGATAAGTAGGGGGGTGAATTGAAGGCGAGGAATGCACGAGAAAATCGGAGAACCGTGGTTTGATGACCTGATCAGGGCAATCTGTATGAACCCGAGTCGCAGCATCGGAAGGAGTTGGAAGGAACTGGCAACAGAGTTCGCGCTTTCCTGAACGCGGTCGTTTTTGTAGGCTTCTATGAACAGGATGTGCGATGAAGAATGCGGTAAAGTGCTTCTTATCGTTTCTCATTACACGTACGGCTAGATGTGTGGGCGCGTTATTAATCGTCGCCGTTGCGATACCCCAACTTGGCCTTTCACAGCAAAACCCGCGCTTGCAAGAGTTCTTCAAACAGAGCATAGGTTTGAATGATTCTGAAATTGCCACCATACGAGACGGGCGAGCAGTAGCAAAAGCGGTGCCCTCGCGCAGCCCGGCAGAGATATTCTTGTTCGGCGCCGTTTACATACACGCTTCTCCCGAAGCTTATCTTCGTTTTGCTCGCGATTTCGACCGGCTTCGCACACTGCCCAGCTATCTGGGGCTCGGCGTGTTCGGTAATCCTCCCCAGCTTTCCGATTTGCAGGATTTTTCGTTCGATAGTAATGACGTCCAAGCTTTGGAGCGTTGCAGGCCCGGTGACTGCCTGATCCAGGCGCCTGCTACTTCGATAGAGGAGTTTCATCAGTCCGTGGACTGGTCCGCCTCGAACGTGAACATGCAGGTAAATGAACTGCTAAGGAAGAC
>Ga0335077_10006594_pt1 | contig 14342 bp, 14 predicted proteins | sample Lox_Sample_31_FD_207151 | JGI IMG/M metagenome (GOLD analysis project Ga0335077, IMG submission 207151) | Soil microbial communities from Loxahatchee National Wildlife Refuge, Florida, United States - Lox_Sample_3.1 | ecosystem: Environmental > Terrestrial > Soil > Wetlands | place: USA...
CCTGGCGCTGCTCGCGCTGCGGCGGCGCTGGCCGGCGCAGCTCAGCGTCAGCTTCGACCAGGTCGCGCTGCTGCTGCTGCTGGACCTCGCCCTGTGGGCGCTGCTCGACAAGCTGCACTCCCCGGGTCAGGCGCTGCTGGCGCTCGATGGCCTGTTCGGCTGGGCCTGCTACGTGCTGCTGGGCCTGGCGGCGTGCGCGCTGGTGGCGCGCGCGCAGAGCCGGGCGGCCGAGACGCGCGCGCTGCTGGTGGCGACCCTGGCGGTGGCACCGTTCCTGCTGGTGCTGCTGTGGCTCGCCGCGGACCTGCCGGTGATGCGTGCGCGCCCGCTGCTCGCGATCATCCTGCTGCTGGTGTACCTCGCGCTGCTCGCACTGCGCGTGCTGGGAGCCGCCTTCGGCGTGGTGCGCGCTCGCGCGCTGGCGCTGGCAATGCTGCTGCTGCTCGGCTCGCCCTGGGTGCTGGCGACCCTCAACCTCGACACGCGGCTGTGGGTCGCCGATGACACGAGCGAGGCGCAGGACGAGGAGGACAGCGCGCAGACCGAGGTGCTCTTCTACGACCAGCCCGCGCGCATCGCCGCCGCGGTGCAGCGGGTGCGCGCCAGCCAGTCCGGGCACACCGCCGCCTACTTCCTCGGCTTCGCCGGCGATGGCGACCCGGCGGTGTTCCGCCGCGAGGCGCAGTTCGCGAGCGAAGTCTTCAGCGCGCGCTACGGCCTCGAGGGCCGCTCGCTGCTGCTCATCAACGACGTCGAGGACCGCGACTCCTATCCGCTCGCGAGCGTCTCGGGCCTGAGCCAGGCGCTCAAGGGCCTGACCGCGCGCATGGACCCGGACAACGACGTGCTGGTGCTGTACCTCACCTCGCACGGCTCGGAGGACGGCCTCGAGGTGCAGAACGGCTCGCTGCCGCTGGCGCAGCTGGCGCCCGCCGACCTGCAGGAGGCGCTCGACACCGCCGGCATCCGCTACCGCGTGGTGGTGGTCTCGGCCTGCTATGCCGGGGTGTTCCTCGAGGGGCTCAAGAACGACAACACCGCAATCATCGCCGCCGCCGATGCCAGCCACACTTCCTTCGGCTGCGAGGAGGACCGCGACCTCACCTGGTTCGGTGAGGCGTTCCTCAAGGACGCGCTGCCGCAGGCGGCCTCGCTCGAGGAGGCCTTCCAGAAGGCGCGCACGCTGATCACCCAGCGTGAGGAGGCCGAGCACCAGACGCACTCCAGCCCGCAGTTCTTCATCGGCGAGGGCATGAAGCGCAAGCTCGCGACGCTGGAAGCGGAGCGGCCGGCGCACGAGCGCCGCTCCTTTACGGTGCAGCGGTGAGTAGAATCCGCGCCATGTCCAAAAAGAGTGCCGCGCGCAGCACGCCGCCGGCGCAGGCCCCGCTCTCGATCGTCATCCTCGCCGCGGGCGAGGGCAAGCGCATGCGCTCCGAGCTCCCCAAGGTGCTGCAGCCGCTCGCCGGGCGCGCGCTGCTGGCGCACGTCATCGACACCTCGCGTACGCTCGCGCCCGCGGCCATCTACGTGGTCTACGGCCATGGCGGCGAGCGCGTGCGCGAGGCCCTGGCGCAGGCCCCGGTCACCTGGGTGCAGCAGGCGCAGCGGCTCGGCACCGGGCACGCGCTGCGCCAGGCGATGCCGCACGTCCCCGACGACCACACCGTGCTGGTGCTGTACGGGGACGTGCCGCTCATCGGCCGCGGCACGCTCGAGCAGCTGCTCTCGCGCGCGGCCGCGCGCACGCTGGCGCTGCTCACGGTACGGCTGGCGGAGCCGCACGGCTACGGGCGCATCGTGCGCGATGCGCGCGGGCGCGTGCGCCGCATCGTCGAGCAGAAGGAGGCGCGCGGCCGCGAGCTCGCGCTGCGCGAATGCAACACCGGCGTGCTTGCCTGCCGCGCGGGACTGCTGAAGGGCTGGCTCGAGCGGCTGCGCCGCGACAATGCCCAGGGCGAGTACTACCTCACGGACGTGATCGCGCAGGCCGTGCGCCAGAAGCTGCTGGTGCAGCCGCTGCTCGCGGCCGATGCCAGCGAGGTGCTCGGCGTCAACGACAAGGCGCAGCTGGCGCACCTCGAGGGCATCGTGCGCGCGCGCACCGCGCATGCCCTGATGCTCGCGGGCGTGACGCTGGCGGATCCCGCGCGCCTCGACGTGCGCGGCACGCTCACGCACGGGCAGGACGTGTACCTCGACGTCAACGTGGTGATCGAGGGGCGCGTGCACCTCGGGGATCGCGTGCGCGTCGGGCCGGGGTGCATGCTGCGCGACTGCGAGCTGGGCGCGGACACCGAGGTGTTCGCGCACTGCGTCATCGAGCGCGCGGTGATCGGCGAGCGCTGCAACATCGGCCCGTTCGCGCGCTTCCGCCCGAGCTCGACGCTCGCCGCCGGCGTGCACATCGGCAACTTCGTGGAAGTGAAGAACTCGCAGCTCGGCGCGCTCTCGAAGGCCAACCACCTCGCCTACCTCGGCGACGCGCAGCTCGGCGAGCGCGTCAACATCGGCGCCGGCACCATCATTGCCAACTACGACGGGGCCAACAAGCACCGCACCGTGATCGGGGATGACGTGCACACCGGCAGCAACAGCGTGTTGGTGGCCCCGATCGTGGTCGGTGCCGGTGCCACCATCGGCGCCGGCTCGACCGTGACGCAGGCGGTGCCGGCCGGCAAGCTGACCGTGGCCCGCGCTCGCCAGGCCACCATCGAGGACTGGCAGCGCCCCAAGCGCTCCAAGTAACTGCCTGCCGCGGCAGCGACCGCGCGCCCAAACGCGAGCCAAATCACGGCTTTTGCCGGCGAAAACGGCGCTGCCGGGGGGTTTCAGGCAAAATCACGGGTCGAATTGCCGAAGAGGCTTAGGCAGGACTATGTGCGGGATCGTCGGGGCGGTGGCCGAGCGGGACGTGGTACCGGTGCTCATGGAGGGTCTGCGCCGGCTCGAGTATCGCGGCTACGACTCCGCCGGACTGGCGGTGCTCAACGGCTCCCAGCACCTCACCCGGCTGCGCACCGTCGGCAAGGTGCGCAACCTCGATGAGGCGCTCGAGCAGAGCCCCACCCACGGCCGGATCGGCATCGCGCACACCCGCTGGGCCACGCACGGCATCCCGAGCGAGCGCAACGCGCACCCGCACATCTCGCACGACGGGCTCGCCATCGTGCACAACGGCATCATCGAGAACCACGAGGAGCTGCGCGCCGACCTCGAGCGCCGCGGCTACAAGTTCACCTCGGAGACCGACACCGAGGTGATCGCGCACCGCATCCACTACCACCTGCAGACGCTCAAGGACTTGTTCAAGGCGGTGCGCGCCACGGTCGCCGAGCTCGAGGGCGCGTACGCGCTGCTGGTGGTGAGCGAGCACGACCCGGACCGCCTCATCCTCGCCCGCCAGGGCTGCCCGGTGGTGATCGGGCTCGGCGTCGAGGAGAACTTCGTCGCCTCCGACGTCGCCGCGCTGCTGCCGGTGACGCGCCGCTTCATCTTCCTCGAGGAGGGCGACGTGGCCGAGGTGCGCCGCCAGAGCGTGCGCGTCCTCGACCGCGACGGCAACAGCGCCGAGCGCGCGATCCGCGAGAGCGAGCTCAGCGCCGACTCGGCCGAGAAGGGCCAGTACCAGCACTACATGCTCAAGGAGATCCACGAGCAGCCGCGCGCCCTCGCCGATACGCTGTCCGAGCGCGTCGCCAACGGCCGGCTGCTCGAGGCGGCCTTCGGGCCGCTGGCCACCGAGGTGCTGCGCCGCACCCAGAACGTGCACATCGTCGCCTGCGGCACCAGTTTCCACGCCGCCAGCGTGGCGCGCTACTTCATCGAGCAGATCTGCAAGATCCCGTGCGCGGTGGACATCGCCAGCGAGTACCGCTACCGCAGCCCGCTGGTGCCGCCGCAGTCGCTGTTCGTGACCATCTCGCAATCGGGCGAGACCGCCGACACGCTCGCCGCGCTGCGCCTGGCGAAGCAGTCCGGCTACCTCTCCACGCTCTCCATCTGCAACGTGCCGGAGAGCTCGCTGGTGCGCGAGTCGGAGCTGGTGATGCTGACGCGCGCCGGACCTGAGATCGGCGTGGCCTCCACCAAGGCCTTCACCACGCAGCTGGCGGCCCTCGGCATGCTGGTGGTGGCACTGGCGCGCCACCACCGCGCGGACCCCGAGCGCGAGCGCGGTCTGGTGACGCGCCTGATCGAGCTGCCCAACCTGGTGGAGCGCACGCTGGCACTCGACCCCGTGGTGCATCGCCTGGCGGAGCGCTTCGCCGACAAGCACCACGCCCTGTTCCTCGGCCGCGGCGCGCTCTACCCGATCGCCATGGAGGGGGCGCTGAAGCTCAAGGAGATCTCCTACATCCACGCCGAGGCCTACCCGGCCGGCGAGCTCAAGCACGGGCCGCTGGCGCTGGTGGATGCCGACATGCCGGTGGTCACGGTGGCGCCCAACAACGACCTGCTGGAAAAGCTCAAATCCAACCTGCAGGAAGTGCGCGCGCGCGGCGGCGAGCTGATCGTGTTCGCCGACCCGGAGTCGGGCCTGAAGTCCTCCGACGGCGTCACGGTGATCGAGATGCCGCGCCACGTGACCTATTTCCAGGCGCCGGTGGTGTACACCGTGCCACTGCAGCTGCTCGCCTACCACGTGGCGATCCTGCGCGGCACCGACGTCGACCAGCCGCGCAACCTCGCCAAGAGCGTCACGGTCGAATAGGCGCGCGCCGTGCGCCGCGCCGCGCGGCGTTTGCGCTAGGATGCGGCGCGCATGAGGGGAAGAATCCCGCTCGCGGACCTGCTCGCGGCGCTCTCGATCGCCGGGCTGCTGCTTCCCGAGGGGGTCGCCTACTCCGGGCTCGCGAGCCTGCCGCCCCAGGCGGGGGTGCTGGCACTGGTTGCGGGCCTGCTCGGCTACGGGCTGGTCGGCCGCAGCAACTACGCCATCGTCACGGCCACCTCCTCCTCGGCGGCGGTGCTGGCCTCGGCGCTGCTGGCGCTCGGCGCCGGCACGCTGCCGCAGAAGCTGATGCTCGCCACTCTGCTGGTGGCCGGCGCCGGTGTGGCCTTCATGCTGGCCGCGCTGCTGCGCCTCGGGGCGATCTCCATGCTCATCGCCCGACCGGTGCTGCGCGGCTACACCTTCGGGCTGGCGCTGGTGATCGTGGTCAAGCAGTGGCCGCAGCTGGTGGGCGTCGCCGTGCACGGCAGCTCCTTCTTCGTCCTGCTCGCCGAGCTCACGCGCGACGCTGCGCGCTGGCAGCTGCCGGCCCTCGCCTGCGGGCTCGCCTGCCTCGCGGGACTGTTCGCGCTCGAGCGCCTGCCACGCCTGCCGGGCGCCCTCGTGGTGATCCTCGCCAGCATCGCCGCCTCCGGCGTGCTGGCGGCGCACGGCGTGGCGCTGGTCGGCCCCATGAGCTTCGCGCTCGCGCGCCCGCAGTTCGGGCTGCCCCCCGGGGTGCACTGGCTCGCCATCGTCGAGTTCTCGCTGGCCGTCATGTTCATCCTGTACGCGGAGTCCTTCAGCGCCATCCGCACCTTCGCGCTGCGGCACGATGAGCCGATGCGGCCGAACCGCGACCTGCTGGCGCTCGGCTGCGCCAACGTGCTCGCCGCGCTCGTGCAGGGCACGCCGGTCGGCGCCGGCTACTCCGGCACCGCGGCCAACGAGGCGGCCGGCGCGCGCAGCCGTGCGGCGGGCCTGCTGGCGGCTGCCGTGGTGCTGGCGCTGGTGGCGCTGTTCCTGCCGTGGATCGAGCGCATCCCGCAGCCGGCGCTGGCGGCGATCGTGATCCACGCCGTCAGCAAGTCGTTGCGCCCGGCGATCTTCAGCAACTACCTGCGCTGGCAGCGCGACCGCCTGGTGGCCGGCGCCGCGGTGCTCGCGGTCCTCGTGTTCGGGGTGCTGAACGGCCTGCTGGCCGCCATCGCCTTCAGCGTGGTGATGCTGCTGCGCTCGCTGGCGCAGCCGCGCCTCACCGAGCTCGGCCGTGTCGGCGTGCACGACTACGTGAGCCTGACGCGCTTCCCGGATGCCGCGACGCGCGCGGACATGCTGGTGCTGCGCCCCGAGGAGCCGCTGTTCTTCGCCAACGCCGAGGGCGTGCTGGCGCAGGTGCGGGAACGGCTGCGCGCGCGCCCGGGGGCGCGGCTGCTGGTGTTGAGCCTGGAGGAATCCCCCGACCTGGACAGCTCGGTGCTCGAGGTGTTGGCGGAGTTCGGCGCCTGGCTGGCCGCGCGCGGCGGCGAGCTGCGCCTGGCGCGCCTGAAGGAGCGCGCGCGCGAAGCGCTGCAGCGCGCGCAGCTGCCGCAGCTGGGCGCGGGCGCGCTCGACTATTCGAGCGTGGACGATGCGGTACAGGGCCGTTGTGTCACGCCGCCGCCGGTGCACCGCAGCGCAAACTAGCGACACCGTCCGACAGCCGTTGCGCTCGCGTTTGGGGTAGCGTCCGAGCTTCGTGTACCCTTGTTGGTGCGCTCGTGCGCGGATGCAACAGGCTGTCGTGTCAGGCTAACAGCACCGTTTCCCAACGCCTGCGCGCCCGTGTCACGCCCACCGCAAGGCAAGCTCCTGGAGGCCACCATGGCGGATGACAATAACCCCTACACGCAGACCCACGTCGTGCAGTCGGGCGAAACGCTGTCGAAGATCGCGCAGAAGTACTACGGCGATGCCTCGCTGTACGACAAGATCTTCCAGGCCAACCGCGACGTGCTGAAGGATCCGAACAAGATCTTTCCGGGGCAGAAGCTGAAGATCCCGTGAGCGGGACAACTGCAGCGCAACCGTTTCCATCCAACCGAGGACGTCGAACATGAAGAAGCAATCCGTATGGCTGTTGGCCGTCGTGATGGCGCTGCTGCTGGCCGGCTGCGCCAGCCAGAAGGGCCCGGCCCAGCAGGCGATCGCGAGCGCCGAGACCGCGCTGGCCGCGGTGCGCGACCAGGCGCAGAAGTACGTGCCCGATCAGCTGCAGGCGGTCGAGTCGCAGCTGCAGTCGGCTAAGGACGCCTTCGCCAAGGGCGACTACAAGGCGGTCATGGCCACCGCCCCGGCGCTGACCGCGGCGATCAGCAGCCTCGGCGAGGCGGCGCAGGCCAAGGCGGCCGATGCCGAAGCGGCACTGGCGAAGGCGAAGGAAGCCTGGGGTGCGACCAGCGCCGACGTGCCGAAGATGCTCGATGCCATCCAGAGCCGGGTCGACATCCTCTCCAAGTCGCATCACCTGCCGGCGCACGTGACCAAGGACGCCCTGGCGAGCGCGAAGTCCGGCCTGGACTCGCTCAAGTCGACGTGGAGCGAAGCCTCCAGTGCCGCCACCTCGGGCGACTACACCAGCGCGATGAGCAAGGCGCAGACGGTGAAGGACAAGGCCACCGAGATCATGAAGTCCCTCGGCATGACCTCCTGAGGACAGCGGCTCACCGGCCGCCGCGCGCCCTCAGGCGATCAGGCGGCCGGTGAGGTCGTAGGCGTCCGCGCCCACGATCTGCACTTCGGCCCAGTCGCCGGCGCGCACGCCGGCGGCACCCTCGATCCTCACCAGCCCGTCGATCTGGGGCGCCTCGGCGGCGCTGCGGGCGCTGGCCGTGCCCGCGCTCAGCTCATCCACCAGCACGCGCGTGCGCTGCCCGATGCGCGCGCGAAGTCGTCGCGCACTGATGGCGGCGGCACGCTCCATGAAGCGCGCATGGCGCTCCTCCTGCAGCTCAGCCGCCACCGCGCCCGGCAGCGCGTTGGCCGCGGCGCCCGCGACCGGGGAGTACTTGAAGCAGCCGACGCGGTCGAGCTGCGCTTCCTCGAGCCACGCGAGGAGCTCGGCGAACTCCGCTTCGCTCTCGCCCGGAAAGCCGACGATGAAGGTGCTGCGCAGCGTGAGCTCGGGGCAGTCCTTGCGCCAGGCGCGGATGCGCCGCAGCGTGTCCTCGGCGTGCGCCGGGCGACGCATGCGCTTGAGCACGCTCGCGCTGCCGTGCTGGAAGGGCACGTCGAGGTAGGGCAGCACCCGTCCCTGCGCCATGAGCTCGATGACCTGGTCGACGTGCGGATACGGGTATACGTAGTGCAGTCGCACCCAGATGCCGAGCTCGGCCAGCGCGCGTGCCAGGTCGATGAAGCGCGTCTCATACTCCTGCCCGCGCCAGCTGCCGCGCGCATAGCGCAGGTCCGCGCCGTAGGCGCTGGTGTCCTGGGAGATCACCAGCAGCTCCTTCACGCCGGCGCGCGCGAGCCGCTCGGCCTCGAGCAGCACCTCGCCGATCGGGCGGCTCACAAGCCGGCCGCGCAGCGCGGGGATGATGCAGAAGCTGCAGCGGTTGTTGCAGCCCTCGGCGATCTTCAGGTACGCATAGTGGCGCGGCGTGAGCCGTATGCCCTGCGGCGGCAGCAGGTCGAGGAACGGGTCGTGCGGCGGCGGCAGGTGCGCGTGCACCGCGCCCACCACCGCCTCGTAGGCCTGGGGCCCGCTCACCCCGAGCACGTGCGGGTGGCGCTCGAGGATGCGCTCGGGCCGTGCCCCGAGGCAGCCGGTGACGAGCACGCGGCCGTTCTGCTCCAGCGCCTCGCCGATGGCCTGCAGCGACTCATCCACCGCCGCGTCGATGAAACCGCAGGTGTTGACCACCACCAGATCCGCGGCCTCGTACGTGGGCGCCACCTCGTAGCCCTCGGCGCGCAGCTGGGTGAGGATGCGCTCGGAGTCCACCAGCGCCTTCGGGCAGCCGAGGCTCACGAAGCCCACGCGCGGCGCCCGGCGCGCGCGGCGCGGCGCGGCCGGAGCACGGCGCCGGGGGCTGCGGCTGGGTGAGGGCGACATGGTCTTCGGTGCGGATCCGCGCGGAAAAAAGGGCGGCTATGCTAGCCGCGGCGCCGCCTGCGCGCCAGCCGGCCTTTCGCTACCCGCCCGGTGTGGCGGGCGGGGGTGACGGCGGGGCCAGCGGCCCCGGCCGCTGGTGGATGCGGTTCAGCGTGTAGAAGGCCAGCAGCACGATGAGCGGCATCAGCAGCCAGGGCCAGATGGCCGGGCGCCGCTCGCGCGGGTTGCTAACGGCCATAAGTCCCCATCAGCTCGGCGCTGCCGAGTGACTGCGCGCGCACGTTGAAGCCGATAAAGGCCGCGGTCGCGTCCGCGGGCAGTTCAAGCTTGGGCACCTTGAGCGCGTACAGCCGGAAGTAGTAGTGATGCGGCTTGCCCGGCGGCGGGCACGGGCCGCCATAGCCGACGGTGCCGAAATCGGTGCGCGCCTGCACCGCACCGGCCGGCAGTAACCCCTGTTGCGCATCGCCCGCGCCGGCGGCGAGCGTGCTGGTGGAGGCGGGGATGTTATAGACGATCCAGTGCCACCAGCCGCTGCCGGTGGGCGCGTCTGGGTCGTGCACCAGGAGTGCGAAGCTCTGCGTGCCGGCCGGCGCGTGGCTCCAGTTCAGCGCCGGTGAGACGTTGCCGCCACTGCAGCCGAAGCCCTTGTAGACCTGGCGCTCGGCGATGCGGCCACCGGGGCGGATGTCCGGGCTGCTGAGCGAGAACTTCTCCGGCGGCGACTGTGCCCGGGCGCCGAGCGCGCACAGCGCGATCCCCATCGCCACACCCAACCGTGTCATTGCTGCAGCGCTCCGCAAGCCGCCAGGAGCGGCCCCGCCGCAGTGTGCGCGGCGGCCAGCCCGAGCGCAAATGCGTGCCGGCCGGTGCGCGCGGGCCTCAGCCGCGGGCCCAGTGACCCGGACTCATGTGCCAGGCGTGGCCGCTCGAGTGCCACTCGTGCGGCACCCAGTGGTAGCCGGGGCGCGGCGCCTGCCAGTAGCCCGGATGCCAGGCATAGCGGCCGCCTTCCCAGAACCAGGCACCGCCCACCCAGAAGTAGCCCGGTGTCGGGGCCACGCCCACGGCCTCGTAACGTACCGGCGGCGGGGCGCTGTAGGTCACCACTCCGGCGGGCTCCGCCGGCGCCACCACGCAGCCGCACAGGCTCGCGACGATGAGCGCGCTGGCGAGCATCAGCCGCACGACGTTGGGTTTCATGAGCGTCCTCCTCGTTGCCTCTAGCTCCATGCCCTCCTTAACGCGCCGGGCACGGGCGCGGCGTACCTGCGTATTCAGATTACAGTAGCGCCCATGCCGGTCCCGTCAGAGAAGGGCGCAAAGGCGCGCCCGTTCAGCGCGCATTCAGCCGCGGAGCGCTTCGACCGCGACTACTACCGCCGCTACTACTTCGATGCGCGCACCGCGGTCGCGAGCCGCGCCGAGATGCGCGCCCGCGCGCGCCTCATCGCCGCCATGACGCAGCACGCCGGGCTGCCGGTGCGGCGCATCCTCGAGGCCGGCTGCGGCACCGGGCTGCTGGCGCGCGCGCTGCGCACGCGGCTGCCGCGGGCCGAGTACGTGGGCCTGGAGGCGAGCGCCTACCTGTGCCGCCGCTACGGCTGGCGCGCGGGGCGCATCGAGGAGTACCGCACGCGCGAGCCCTTCGACCTGGTCATCTGCTACGACGTGCTGCAGTACCTGGAGGCGCGCCAGGCGGCGCGCGCGCTCGCCAACTTCGCGCGCCTGTGCCGCGGCGTGCTGTATTTCAGCGCGCTGACGCGCTTCGACCTCACGCACAACGCCGACCCCGAGCGCACGGATGCGCGCGTGCACCTGCGCAGCGCGCGCTGGTACCGGCAGCGGCTGCGGCGCGATTTCGTCGAGGCGGGCCTGGGGTTCTGGCTGCGGCGCGGCGCGCCGCTCGCGCTGTGGGAGCTCGAGTCCGCTCAGCGCGGTTGAGTGCGGCGGCGGCGGAACCACGGGTACAGCGGCAGCCCGAGCAGGATCAGCACGATCGTCGCCAGCGACTCGCGCGGGGTGACGATGAGCGCGCTCACCGCGATCCATGCCATGACCAGGGCCACCAGCAGCGGCACCAGCGGGTAGCCGGGCACGCGGAACGGCCGCGGCGCCGCCGGCGCGCGCCGCCGCAGCACGATCAGCGCCAGCGTCACCGGGATCCAGAAGAGCGTGTACGACATCACCGCCATGTTGGTGAGCTGCTCGAACGTGCCCGACAGCGCGAGCACCGCGCCCCACAGGCAGGTGAGCACCAGCGAGGTCACCGGCACGCGCGCGTGCGGGCTGAGGCGCGCGAAGCGCGCGAAGAACAGCCCGTCGCGCGCCGCGGCGTAGGAGACGCGCGCGCGCGTCAGGATGGTGCCGTTGAGCGAGCCGACCGTGGATACGAGGAAGATGAGCGCGGCGACCGCGATGGCGCGCGGGCCGAGGAAGGTCTGCACGGCGCGCGCGGCCACCGAGGGTGCATCCGGGTAGGCGGTGGAGTTGGCGCTCGAGACCTGCCAGTACGGCAGCGCCCACAAGTAGGCGGTGTTGACGGTGAGGTAGATCGCCATCACCAGCAGCGTGCCGCCGACGATGGCGCGCGGCAGGGTGCGCTGCGGCTCGCGCACCTCGCTGGCGGCCATCGCCACGTACTGCCAGCCGCTGTAGGCCCACAACGCCGCGAACATGGCGGCCCCGAAGCCGGCGAGTCCGCCGCTGGCGCTGCCGGGGGGTGCGGCGAGGTTGGCGGTGTCGCCGCTGCGCGAGAACAGGAACACGCCGCCCGCGACGCCGAGGATCGCCAGCACCTTGATCGCGGTGAGCAGTGTCTGTACCCGGCCGCCGAACATGACGCCGGCGCAGTTGATCGCCGCGAACAGCGCGATTACGCCCACGGCGATCAGCTGCCGCGGGCCGAACCCGAGGGTATGCACCACGCCGTTGACGTCGAGGTTGACGGCCACCCAGGCCTCGCGCAGCGGGTGGATGTCGGCGACGAAGATGGCCACCGCTGCGCCGTAGGCGGCGATGCTCGCGCCGCCGAGGACGAAGCTGTTGCAGGCGTAGAGGAAGCCCGGGATCTCGCCGAAGGCGGCGCGCAGATACACGTACTCGCCGCCGGCATCCGGCAGCATGGCGCCGAGCTCGGCGAAGCACAGCGAGGCCAGCAGCGCCACCAGGCCCGCCGCCACCCAGGCGCCGAGCAGCAGCGCCGGGGTGCCGACCGCCTGCGCCATCTGCGCTGATTTCAGGAACACGCCGGTGCCGATGGCGATGCCGACCACGAGCGAGGTGGCGTGCGTGACTGTCAGGTCGCGGCGCGGCTCAAGTTGCGGGTCGGGCACGCGCGCTATCGTACAATTGCCGTCGGCGTCGCACGGAGGAAATGCACATGGCCGGCCACGAATACCACGCCCTGATCCACTGGGCCCGCGGCGGCGCGGCGTTCAGCGACAACCGCTACAGCCGCGGCCACAGCTGGCGCTTCGACGGCGGCATCGAGGTGCCGGCGTCCGCCTCGCCGAGCGTGGTGCGTACGCCCCTGGCGGTGGAGGCGGCGGTGGATCCGGAGGAGGCCTTCGTCGCCGCGCTCTCCAGCTGCCACATGCTGTGGTTCCTCGACCTGGCGCGCCGCGGCGGCCTGGTGGTGGATGACTACCGCGACGATGCCCGCGGCGTCATGGGGCGCGATGGCGCCGGCCGCATGGCCATGCTGCGCGTGACGCTGCACCCCAGCGTGTGCTTCGCCGGGCCCGCGCCCGCGCCGCAGCAGCTGGCGGCGCTGCACGAGCATGCGCACCAGGAGTGCTTTATCGCCAACTCCGTGCGCACCGAGGTGCTGATCGAGCCGGCTGATGCCTGAGACGCTGCTGCAGCTGTCGGGCCCGGTGCGCTGCGAGCTGGGTGGCGTGCCGCTGGGCCTCACCCTGCACGGCAGCGCGGGCAGCCCCGCGGCGGCGTACGCGGTGGCCTTCAGCGGGCGCGCTCCGCCGCAGCTGCCGGCGAGCCTGCCGGAGGCGCGCCTCGAGTCACTCGGTGCGGGCGAGTACCGCATCGTGAGCGGCGAGCGCTCCTGGTGCCTGCAGGCACGTGCGCTGCACGTGACGCGCGCCGTGGCCGAAGAGTTCTATCGCGTGCTGCCGCCGCGGCCGACGCCGCTGCACCGGCGGCTGCTGTGGCGTGCGCTGCTGGCGCTGGCCGCGAGCCGCGCCGGGCTGGCGCTGCTGCGCGCGCTGCGCCGCTGAAGGGAGATTTCCGCCATGCAAAGCCTCTACTACCTGCTCGGCCTCGGCGTCGGCGCGGGCCTGATCGTGCAGGTGGGCATGAATGCACGCCTGCGTGCGCTCCTGGGGAGCCCCATCACCGCCGCGTTCATCAGCTTCGCGATCGGCACCGCGGCGCTGGCGCTGTACCTGCTCGTGATGCGCACGCCGCTGCCGACGCGCGCACAGCTCGGCACGGTGCCCGGCTGGGCCTGGCTCGGCGGGGTGCTCGGCGCCTTCTACGTCGCCTCGAGCGTCGTCATCGGGCCGCGACTCGGGGCGGCGACGCTGCTGGCGCTGGTGGTGTTCGGGCAGCTGCTCAGCTCGCTCCTGATCGATCACTACGGCTGGCTCGGCTTCCCGCAGCACCCGCTGAGCGCCGTGCGCCTCGCCGGCGGCGCGCTGCTCTTTGGCGGGGTGCTGCTGGTTACGCGCTGAGGAGGCGCGGCGCTGCGCTTCAGGAGCTCGGCGAGCGCAGCGGCAGGATCTGCGGCTCGCTCGCCGGCATGCGCTGGATGCCGGCGATCGAGGCGTAGGTCGCCAGCTGCGCGTGGAAGGCGCGCTGCCAGGTGAACTGGCGCAGCACGCGCGCGCGCCCTGCCTGCCCGAGCTGCTCCAGGTCGCGCTCGTAGAGGGCGCTGATCGCCTCCGCCATGCTCGCGGCACTGAGCGGCTCGGCCAGCATGCCGACGCTCTCGTCGACGAGCTCCGGGAAGGCGCCGGCACGCGCGGCCACCACCGGGCGGCCGCAGGCCATGGCCTCGAGGATCACCAGTCCGAAGGTCTCCTTGGTGCCGGCGTGCACCAGGGCATCCGCGGATGCCAGCCAGCCGGCGAGCTCGGCGCTGTCGCGCCGGTAGGGAATCATGGTGAGGTTGGCGGCCGGACGGCGCGCCCGCTCGCCGCCGATCAGGAGCAGGTGGTAGCGGCGGCCGAGGCGCGCGAATGCCTGCAGCAGCACCGGCAGGTTCTTCTCCTGGGCGAAGCGCCCTGCGTACACCAGCACGCGCGTGCCGGGGGTGAGGCCGAGCCGCTGCCACAGCGGCGCGCCGCGCCGCGCGGGCGAGAAGGTCTCCGGGTCGACGCCGAGCGGCTGGTGCACGGCGTGCTCGACGCCGAGCTCCTCGAGGTAACCGCACATCACGCGGCTCGGCGCGAACACCACGTCGAAGCGCTCGTACAGCCAGCGCACGTAGCGGCGTACCGCGGGCTCTGCGAACTGCCGCCCCAACAGGCGGCCGAGGATCTGCGGCAGGTTGGAGTGATAGAACGCCGCCAG
>Ga0335077_10006596_pt1 | contig 14341 bp, 17 predicted proteins | sample Lox_Sample_31_FD_207151 | JGI IMG/M metagenome (GOLD analysis project Ga0335077, IMG submission 207151) | Soil microbial communities from Loxahatchee National Wildlife Refuge, Florida, United States - Lox_Sample_3.1 | ecosystem: Environmental > Terrestrial > Soil > Wetlands | place: USA...
GCGCGACACCTCCGCGTAAATCTTCAGGCGCTTGCCCGGAGTGTAGAGGGACTGTACCGAGAAAGTGCGGACGAAGCCCTGATCCCGTCCCGGAGGGAAGAACTCAGGATTTTCCTCGATCTGGCTGGGGCTGGAATGGAATTGCATGAAACGGGCCCCGACGCGCAGGTACTTGCCGATCTTATGCACCGCGCCCGCGCCGGCGACTGTCTGCGGGGCCAGAATCCGGTAAGGCACGCGTGGACCCGCCGCCAGCGTCTCCTCACCCAGGAAGATCATGTACTGCGTATCGCCGTGCTGGGCCAGAACTCGAAATCCGCGAGCGGTGATCTCCGGCGTGAAGATATTGTAGAAGGGAAATTCAACCAGGTATGCCGGCGCGCGGAAATCGCCTCCGGTGACGGTCCAGTGGTAACCCATCCAGGGCGCGCCGCGCAATTCGAGGAAATTGTCGCCCGTCACCAGGCGGTTCTGGGCGGTGTAACCTTCCAGGCTCCCGCTGAGCAGGCCGATGTGCGGCAGAAAGTCCTGAAAGTGCAGCGCCAGTCCCGTGGTGTTGTTGAGGAACTGCTGATTCCCGTTCAGGTAATAGCCTTGCAAGGCGAGCTCGGCCTGCCCACGGCCCTGCGTGTGCGCGCCTGACGCCGCCGCCAGCAGCAAGCTTGCTGCCGCCAACACCCGCGCGAGTGCCGGCGGCGCTTGAAGCCGGTCCAGCTTATGGTTTCGGGACCGTGACACGAGCGCTGGCCTCCTGGATCTCGCTTCCGCCCAGGTCCACACGCGCGCGCAGCGTATAGTGGCCAGGGCCCGCGGCGAGCTTCAGAGGAAAAATGAAATTCTGATCGCGCCTGGGAAGCACGGGAATGGAGGCGAATTTCGCCGATTCCACCACCGCCCCGGATTCGTCCAGGACGTCGAGATCGCCGCTTGGCCGGTAGTGCATCTCTCCCGGGTTGGCCATGACCACCACGGCGCGCCATCCCTGGGTCTTTGCGTCGGAGACGTACTCCGCCTTCAAGTCTTTCAATGAGCCTTCCACCGCCGGTTTTCCGACGATCACGTACAGCGCGCTGACGATCTGCACCGCGGTGCGCAAGCCCGTCCCGCGCACTTCGCTGGCGGTGGGTTGCGTGGTGAAGCCCATGGCGCAGTGGTAACTGCGTGTGGGCACGCCCGCGGGGGTGCGCACGGTGTAACGGACCAGCGTCTGGGCGTGCGCTTCCAGTTCTATTTCCATGGGGTTCATGACCAGCCATTTCCGGCAGGAGAAGTCGGCCTCCTGCGGCCATTCCGGGCCGAACTGCGGAGTGGTGGATGCGTCGATGTAGAAATCGAGCAGCTCGCCCACGATCCGCACCTTGGCTTGTGAGTCGTTGACCAGGGTCAGAACGCCGGAATGCTGGCCACCCGCCGGAAGCGCAAGCTCCTCGCGCATCGGTGTCAGGCCGAGCCCCACCTGGGCACGTGCCGTCGGAATCGAAACGAATGCCGCGGCGAAACAAAGGGCTATGGCTGGTTTGCGATATAGGTGAGAGAGAGTGTACATGCTGGGCTCATATGTGCGATCCGCTTCCAGTTGTCGGCGAGGCTGTACGAGATCGTAATTGTAAAAGTCTGACTGACGATCGGTTCCGTGCCGCTGGCGACGACGGTGGGGGTCGTGGAGAGCGGAAACGCCCCGCTGCACGCAGCAGTCCCGAACAACCCGGTCACGCTGGCCGAGGTGCAGGTGACCGTGATCGCGGAGGCGGCGATGGCGGGACAGTTAGTCATGGTGGCTGCCCCGGATTGCACCGTGAGATTCCAATTGGCGAGAGGCGTGCCGCCATGAGTCCACGTAACCGTGGCTGGGGAGTTCCCCGCGTCGGGCGACACATCCGGGTCCGTCGCCTGAAACGTGATGGTTCCCGGGGAGACGGTCAACGTGAAGTTGGCCAGGGGCGTTACGGAAATGGAGGCGGTGCGGGGCGTCGCCACGGGTTTTCCGATCCGCGGCGGTTGCCCCGCATACGAGGCTAACAAAATCGCTACTGCCGTCCATCCGCCCATAAGTGCTATGTCGCGCTGATGGTGAAAGTGACGACTGCGGTATACGCGCCGGTCGAGTATTGCGGGTCGTTGGTGAGATTCCAGCCCACGGAACCGGTGTTTCCTCCAACTGCCGACTTGGCATCGGCGCCGAAAGTACTCACGGACGTGGAACTGCCGGTGCTTGCTGTCAGCGAGCCGGTGCAGGCCGTGCCGGGACTGGTGATCGAGCAGGTATAGGTCAAAGCGTCGCCCGTGCTTGGGGGAGTGCCCACCGACGGGCCGCCCGCCGGGCCGAAATCGCTGGTAACCTTCAGCGTGATCGCGCCGCTGCCGCTGGCCTTTCCGGTGCGGATCTTATAGGTGTAGTTCGTGGTGCCTGTGTAATCGGCGAAAATCGTGCCGATGTTACCCAACGTGGTTGTGGCCGTGTCGATTCGCAGAGATGCTTCCGCGGCGACGGTCAGTGACAGGGTTGTGGTTCCGGTAGTGTTGAACTGGGCGTGCGCGGTGCCGGCTAAAACCAGCATCACGACCGCCAGCGTAATCAGTGGTAAGGGTCGTTTCATCGATCGTGTTCTCCTTCTCATGTACCGCTAATAACGAACTTCAGGTTTGCCGAATACGAGCCCGTGGAATAGGTGGAGTTGTCGGGCACGGAAAGATTCAGCGTGACGGAATTGGGATCCTGGCTGCTGCAGGATCCTCCACCGCCGGTGCAGGCCGAGGCAGGCAGCGTCAGCACCGGAGTCTGCAGGGTCGTGGAGGCCGTTTGAGTTCCCGAACAGCCGGTGCCCAGGTTGGCGCCGCTGCAAGTGTAGGTTAATGCTCCAGCGGCGGCGCTCGGCCCGCCCGCCGGAGTGAAGTCGCTGCTGACTTGCGCAGTGATCGAGCCTCCGCCCGTGCTCGTGGTGCGCGCCCGATAGCTGACGGTCACCGTCCCCTGGAAGGTGGAGAACTTGGTCGCGCCCACCGTCAGGGTCACCGACGCCGGAACCGAGAGCTTTGCGGCGGCATAGATCTGTGCACTTAGCGTCTGGGTCGCGGTCCCGGTTTGGCCCGGACACTCGCGAACCAGCAGCGCGCAGACGATTGGCAGCAGCACGTATCGCATCAACCGCCGATCTTTACATTGGTAATCAGGGCATTCAAGATCGGTGAAGGTTATCACCAAGACGCTCCTGAAACCCTGTAGTACCAGGGCGGCAATTTGCCACCGTCGGACCTGCAAATACCGGCCAAACCGCCAGCCTGCCGGGTTTCGCCTTCGATGTTCGCCGGCGGATCTCCGCGGTATCCTCGTGTGCCAGCGCGGTGAGGGTCATCTCCAGCGCTATGGCGTAGTTTCTTTTCGCGATGTTCGCACTGCTTGGCCGCTCTTCGAGCACCGGCACACGAATGGATTCCGCGATTCGGCCATCTCGGTCATCGGCAATTGGCGTAGCGAGGTCACCGCCTTTCCCGACGCCGAAATGCGGGTTTATTATCGGACCGATCATGTCGCTCCGGGTCCCGGCAGTCGCTCATTCGCCAGCGTCGTTCATCCAAAACTGTGGGCAGAATGGACTCACGGGTGTCAATCCGAGCTCAATCGCCATAGGTGCTCCAAAACTTCGGCGAGGTGCTGTTTTGCTACCTGACGTTGCGTTCCAAAAGCGCCCCTCACTCCACTACAGGCTTGGTGAACGTCCTGCCTCGCTAGGGTCTCCAGCAAGCGGAATTGTTCGCCTAGTCCTTGGTCGATGTTGGATGGAGTCGTGGTTTCCATGTTGGTTCTCCAGCCGCAGTATGAAACCTCAAGGGGCACGGTAAACAGTTCCAACCGTACGGGTCAGGGTGGTTACTCCCTACCGAAGTTAGCATTCGGTCGCAACCCAAGTCCGTCCGTAGGGAGAAAGTGCGTAGCTCCTCTCACATATCTGAGACCGAACGGCGGTCGTGGCTGTTGGAGTGCCCCTAACGAGCGGTAATGCCGGTCGCGACTGCTGCAACCCGATGGCGCGGAAAAAATAGTTGACGCCGGACCATCCAGGACGAGTGGCTTTGGCTGCGCCAGCGGTCCCTGCAATCCCGCGATGAGCCTCTCGGCGGGCCGCCTCCGCAGCCTATTTCCTACACTCCCCCCTTGCTGCCGAAATTAATATTCGAGGTATTCGAGGTCGAAGTCCCCAGTGATGATCCCGGCTCTGACCGCATCCACGTATGCCGCCGCTTCTGCTGCACGGTCTGCACAGTCACCACACCCAATAATGTGGTCTTCTAGGGCCTCCAACTCGGTGCCGGTGACCATTCCCAGATGGTATCGCTCAAGGTCATGATTCGAAATGTGTCCCATGCCGATTTAGTCCGAGAACTGGGCGGAGAATCTCAAGGAAACTTGTGAGCGACGGGGCAAGGCCTCTGACAGTCAGGCAGAGGTGCAGCCGCCCTCCTCATCCAACGCCTACTTCAGCAGTGGCTTGTAAACGCTGCACGTCGTATGGCCGTTCGCCTTTGAGTCCTTGACCGTCGACTGGATCTTGCTTTGGGACAGGGTAGCGCACTGGGCGCTGTGGTGCTTCTTTCCGGCCTCGTGACGTAAACCTCTTGTTTCTCATGCTTTGCAGTTGACTGCCGGGGTGCAGGCTGGTGGCCCCGGGCCTGAATCAGCGATTTTGAGGAGCGGGAGGCACCTGTGTCGGCGAACCTTGCCGCTTTGAAGCCACCAGCATCGCTCCGATTACGCCGTCCGAAAGCCCCGCCTTCTTCAACTGGACCATGTCATCGGTGTCCAGCTTGTAATTAGCTGGCGCCGATTCGATTTTTTCAATGATCAACTGGTCAGCCAGGCCTGCATCCTTCAGCTTGATGACGTCGGCATTAGACATCGGCGCTCCAGTTACAGCTTTCGGGCCACTTGGCGGCGCAGGATTCGAAGGCGGAGCAGCTTCCCTGTTTTCGTCGGGTGTCTTGGTCACATTTGTCGTCAGTCCAACAGGAATGTACTCGCGCTCTTTTTCCGAAACTGACACCGGAGCACCACTGACGCCCTGAAGCGCCAGCAGAATTCCTCGGTAGTTGTCCTTGTCGCCTTGGAGAAGAACGCCGCCGCTCTTGTGGTCGGGAGTCGTGTATTGGATACCTATGAAGTGAAGCCGCGTCTTGTGGAAAAGGCCGAACAGGGCCACCGGTGCAACCAGAACCGCAAGCGCAATCATGGTGCCTACACGACGGTGCGCCTCCTGGCCATAACTCAGGGACGTGACGGTCTTGGGTGCTATTTCCAGCCTTTGCTTGTCCTTCAGCTCGAGCAGAATCGCTTCAGGCGTCACCGTGAGCTTGTTGCTCCATTCATGTGGGCTGACCTTGGAGGGAACGGAACCGCCGTTATAACGGACCTTGGTAAACGTGTTGCCTTCCGCGTAGACGACCAATGCACAGGACACGACCAGTGCAACGAGCCTTTTCGCGATGTTCATGGGGAATCTCCTGTTGCCGCGGACGAGTCGCGTTAACACAGGGCGACGATTTTTCCGGTGCAACCCACCGGAAGCGTTGATAGTAGTACATCTACGCTTGTCAGTCCATCGTATTGCTGGGTGTCTGGCGTTAATTACTTTTTCCGCAACGTCCGGCACGCCGGGAACTGCCGAACACCAAGGTATCCGCCGCAAGGACGACCAGGATTGCTACCGAACTGTCTGGCGAAGCTGACGTCCTGGCTTGGCCATTGACGGGCAGCTACGAGAACGCCAATACGGGCGAACGGTAGATCTGGCATTACGCTTCTCGGAGTAAGGAACCAAGAACCAAGATGCGGCGGGCCAAAAACATGGGATAGGCACGTGGACAAGCTTATTTCGGCGAGATTGCTTCCTCCGGCTCGCCCGCTGCACCACGGTACAACTATAGTCGAGTTTCACCTCAACCGCCTCATTTCAGATACTTCACATAGTAAATCTTCACCGGCTCCTCCATGCGCAAGGTAACACTGATGTTGTCAGAGTCATTAATGCTCTGTAGGCCGCCGGGAATCGACAACGCAATCGCACACTCTCGCGCATGCCGCTTGAGATCGTTCAATGTCCAAAATCGCATCAACGGGTAATAGCGACCGAGGGCCCATGCGGAGTCGGACCGTTCAAGCACCGCGATATAGCGTTCGGGGTGTCTTGAGTAAAACCATGCCTCCAGCCAGACCAAATTTCCTACGGCTACCGCGGTGTAAGGTTTGCCATCTTGAAGGAAACGGTTCTCCCAGGCGATCAATTCTCTCGTCGCTCTTTGTTGGTCGCCGAAAGACTCGATCCGGTCGGGATTACGGACCTTTGAAAACAGGTGCACGATGCCAAAGGCAGCGAATAGGACCACAACGCCACACGGCACTAATCGGTAGTTGCCAAAATAGCGCTGCATAAGACAGGCAAAGGCGACCGCAACTCCGGGCAGAGTCCCGATCATATAACGGTTGTAGAACGCGCCTGTCACAAAAACGGCCAGAATGTATCCGGCGAATGGAATCAGGAGGAAGTACCAGCCCAATCGCTCGGCGTCAGATGGCGGTGCAACCGCGCTCTGGTGACGTGCCACGACCACGAGGAGGATGACCAGTGACGCCAGGAACATGCCTGTCGGAAAGAAATCAGGAACGATGTACTGCAGCTTAGACAGCGAAGGACGCGCCCAAAAGTTCCCACTTCCACCCGTGTGGTGTCCTACAAGAACCTGTGGAAACAGCAGAATTAGAGCAAATCCCGAGCCAAGGCAGGTCGCAAGCAAGCTTCGAGACGGGCGGCGCAGGTGAAGGGCGTCGTGGGCGGCCAAGGGCACCAGGCACAGAATTGCGTAATAGTGGAACAGCGTCGCAGTGAACATGGTAAGACCAGAAGCTGCGGCCGTTCGCACAGTGGCTCTATCGCCACTTAGCCATGACCAGATAAGCAAGGCTGAAAACATGAACAAGATTCCATAGGGTCTCGCTTCGTAGCCGTAAAAAGGCAGAAATGAGCACATGAGCAGCGTTTGGGCTATCAAACCGTGCAGACCATTCGTAATCCGGCGGGCAGAGTCAAATGTCACGAGCAAGCCTATCGTTACTGCTACAAGCGATGGCAGCCGTGCGGCAAGTTCCCCTCGCCCAAACATCGTCTCCGAAAAACGCACCAAAAGGTAATATGGCAACGGCAGAAGGTCGGCGCCGCCGACTAGAGCGTCCCACATGGTTGGCACACTCGGTAGGCGGGCGACCAGCACAGTCGCGATTTCGTCGAACCAGAAAAGGCGTTTGGATGCGATGTAGAGACTTGAGCCAAAGAAACATAGCGCCAATAGCGCTGCACCAGTGCAACTCCATGCGTCTCTGAATTGGACAACGCGTTCGGATATCTTTGAGCCTCTCGCTGTCCGCGGCCTGCTTTTGGTGCTCACTCCGTCTCCGAGGAAACTATTCTATCTTTTTTGACAGGCGCCCGCTCCCGAACGATACACGCGGCGTGCCACACGTGATGACCGGATCTGTCGCAATCGAGTTCCCCGCGCTGTTTTCGCGGAATAGGCTAGCCCCAGGCTAGCCCCGCTATATCGCCTGACCATCTACCGACCGGTGTCCGGTCTGGCGTATGATGGACAGCGCTGCGGCCGTTTGCGTGACCCGCTCCGCCTTCTACCATAAAGGCAGATGGCGATACTGAAGGCCTGCATGTGTTGCCGCGCGGACCGCAGATGCGCTGCGGTTGGGGATGCGGAGCGCTGCTCACCGCAAGAAGTATTCGTAAGCACTTCACGATCTGTCCAAAGCGGCAAAAGCAGAACCGGAAGCGTGAAGCCATGGCTGCCCGCGGGTAGCTCGGTACCTTCCCCTTGGCGGGAGGCGACACGTCCAATCAAAAGCGGCGCCGATTCGCCCCGCCCGTTTCACGCGTCTTGAACCACTCGATCGCTTCCGGCGCGTCGTGGTAGAACGCCGGCGTGATCGCGGTCCCGCTTCGGGGAACCTCACCGGCTGGCTCCGGAGTTTCGGCGGGCCGTCATTTTCGCCATCGAGCGATGGGAGGGATTCGCGTCTTGACGAATGCGCTCAACCCCCGACCATGGCGGCGGCTTGTGGTTCGCAAATATGTGACATAAAGGCGCCCGTTTGACACAAGAGTGTGGGGGCCACAGGGTAACGCCCTGCGGGAGTTGCTGGAGCGGAAGGCGGAGAGCGCGATCACCGTGGAGTCGATTGGGGGAGTGCTGCGAAGGTTGGAAACCATCGCGGCGGCGACGGTGGTGGAGGTGAACCTGGCGAGCTTCGAGGAGTTGTGCGCGGAAAGGTGCGGCAATGAGCTCGACGGTGCCGGCGATATTGCGACGTGCCGCAAGCGATCCGTCAAGGGGGTCGCACCGCCTTCCGACATGATTCCGATGTCCCCATTCAAAAAGCTGTCGTGTGCGCCACGACGACTATCACGACTACGACTCAACCGCGCGCGATGTAGTCGAATCCTAACCGGGCGTTGCTGGTCTTCGAAATGGCGCTCTCGATTTTGGAACTACAGCCTAAACGAACAGCGGACTCGATTCTACGGTTCACCGGCCCGCACCACGTTCTGCTCACCGCGACTTGATTGCTCACGGCTGCCGTGTTCGTCCGGGTGGAAGGAGCGGAGAGCATGGGCGTCACGGCGGATGGCGTGGGTTTGTCCAAGGCCACGGACGTGGTGACAGTCCGAAGCGGGGCTCAGACCGCGGCCGTGAAAGTGCGCGGCCGAAGTCTCGCGAATTGGGGAGAACGGCAGCTCGACCAATCGAAACATGATGTACGCGCTCATGAGTGCAAAAATGGCCGCCGTGGGAACAGCGGCCCATCGCGCCTCTGCGAAATGGGCGACCGCCAGCAGGGCCAGGCCGTGGGTGAGATAAAACGAATAGCTGATGCGGCTCAGGAACAACAACGGCCGCGGCGTGGGACGCGGCAGCAGCCAGCTGCAGAGAGCAAGAGCGCCGATACCGCCGAGGATGGTTCCCAGGTGTCCGTTGCCCCAGAATGCGCGCGCAGCCGCGCCGGCCGCCGGCACCAGGATCCACCCGGACACTTTCGCGGCCGGCATCCACTCGGCGAGGAGGACCCCGGCGGGCAAGAGCGCCGGTCTGCCCGCCTTCGCATAAACCAGAAGCGTGAGCAGAGACCATAGGACCGTGCGTCGCCGCAGAGACCAGCCGCTGGTCCAGACGGCAAGCGGATGGATAACTACATAGAACAGACAGATGCAGCCCAGCGTCCAAGAAACGGTGATGATTCGTTGAGCGCCGAAGGCCAGCGGGACCAGCGCTGCGTTCTTGAGAATCATCCAGGCCGCCCCCCGGCCGGCGGGCAATCTGGACATCTCCGGCAGCGCCGCGGAGGCTGCGATATAGAAGATCAGCACAATGGCGAACACGGGATAAACTCTGGCCAGGCGCCGCGCGAGAAATTCCGCGAAAGACACCGGGCGAGAGCGGAGCGACAGGTAGACCAGGCACCCGGTGAGGACGAGGAACATGTCGGTCCCTACACGGCAGAAATCCATGATCTGGCACGGATGCTCGTGAAAGAGCACCGCAATCAAGTGGACCAGAAATACGGCCATCATGGCCGTAGCCCTGATGCAGTCTGCGCCGGGCCATCGTCGCCCCTTACCAGGGATACTGATGTCCCCGGCAGACGGACGCGGGTCGGACACCAGCCGTCAGGTTGCACTAGCATTGCCAGATCAAATAAAAAGATTTAGAGATTCTTTATTCCAAAATTTTGGGAAACTGTGCCGATCGGTTGATGAAAGCCGAGATTCCCACCGCGCAGGCGCGGATCGCGGGATACGTGAGGGAAACGCCGCTGGAATGATTCGCTCAACATGGAAACGCTACCACCTTGCCATGATCTCAGACGAGTCGGAGTCGGCGCCTCTGACGGAGTCTCTCTTGACGTGCCCGTCTTGTGCTGAAGGGGCCGAAGAACCTGCCGGTTGCGTGGCAGACGATGGGCAGCAATCATCGTTGGGAACCATAACTAGAGCGATGCTTGGGCCGCTGTTCCATTTGTATCGGGCTGTGGATTCGACCGGCGCGACGGTCGAACTAATCTTCACTTGCTCAGCCGCGATGCCGTTGTCGGCAACACTTTCTGCAGACGGCCATGTGGCGAGTGGGCGGGATCCGACCACGAGGGACGAATGTGGACGGCCACGCCGCTTATCTGTAGGCGACCCGGGACTCACAGATCGTCGATGTGCGGATCTTGCGAACTCAACGGATCTTCGCGCCACGCCTTGCGCAGCAATCCGGGGAACACCTGCGCGTAGAGGTCCCCGCGACGGGTCTCCGTCGTCACTTTCTTCTCTTCGTTGGTTAGGCACGTCAGCGTCGCCAGGCATGTTGCAGCGAATAGCGCCGCTCCACCACCTCTCTCATCTTCACTCCCCGCTCTTCCCCCTCCCCCTGCCAGCGCGCAAATGAAATCTCCCACCTCCGCCAAATCTACGAGGCGAGCAAGGATAGAATCGACGCGTCCCATGGGCTCGGGTTGGTCAAGGGGTCGGATCACATCAATTGAGGAGACGGGCTGGACGGCTGCGGGCGGTTCTCGGAATGGTGAAGGTCCAACGCTTCGACGCTCCAGCAGGCCATACTCTGCGGAAACCACTGAGTGAAAGGTCCAAAACTCGCCGAGTGCCGGAACGTATTCGAGATGGCAGTGCCTGGACGCAAACTCCTGGCGGGACCGGCCGGCCGAAATTGTGAGCATGCCTCAATTAGACCGACGTTCTCCGGTCCCGCTGATTCGCCGAGGCGCTCCAGGTTCAAGAAGTCGCGACGAAGCGCATGATTCGATCAATCGGGAATGCGATGTGGGAGCCTCAGCCCGGAGCGATACGTGCACCGCGGGGCGAGGTCACCGTGGACGCTCCTCACTTGCTTTCAGATTGCGCACCAGCCGCTCCGCCGCTTCACGTAAGAGTCGTGCTCTTTTCGGCCCGTGACCCCGGCGATGTGCCGCGAGCGCCGGAGGTCAGCCGCCCGCGGCCGTGGCGCGTGCATGACCAGATCGATGATGCGCATTGGACAGGGACACATGCGGATATCCGGAAGCATGGTGGTAGGAATACGGACCCAGACCGGCGCTTACGCGAGCAGATCGATCGTGTGGCGCTGCATTTCGTTGGCGACCTTCAACACCTGGATGTTCGCGCCGAACTCATTACGTGCCGACAGCATCGAGGCAGCCGCCGTACTGAGATCTACAACGTCTGGCGTGGGGTCGGCTGACATTCCGTAGCTGCCCGCCAGTTGCACCGCGCCGCGCTGGAACTGCGCGGTGGCCTGCTCCAAGCCGGTGAGTGCGATTGCGGAAAGGTTCACGCATTACATATCGGCGGCGAAGATGCGGGTTTCGAGGCAAAAATTGCGGCGAACGATCTCCGGGAGATCGACCGAGACGTGGCGGAAGGCGGAGCGGTCGGTACGCAGGGCCGAGGCGATGCACCAGGCGTCACGGTCGTCGTCCTTGGCGCCGCCGGTGGTGTAGCGATCGCGGAAGCGATCGAGTTGTTTGGGGTTGATGGCGAAGACGGCAAAGCCGCGTTCCACCAGGGTTTCGACCACGGCGCTGCGGGGCGTCTCGATCCCCACGGCGGCGAGGGCGGATCCGACGCCGTGAGCAGCGAGCCAATCCTGGAGTTGGGACAGTCCTCCGCCGCTATGTGGAACACTGGTCTTGCCTCGCGGTTCCGGGCGCAAAGTTTGCGGGCGGCAGCTACCTTGTCAGGAAATGATCCGGCCCGGGGCTCGCCTGCTCGGCGACCGATTTGCGCCGGGTGTGCCGAAAACTAAAGGTTTCGGCACACGGACCTGAGTGTTCCAGAGTGTTCCGTTTTCATGGCGAGCGCCAAGCTCGCCGGTTCGACATGGAGGCCAGTGGCAAGCGCAGAAAGCTCGAGGGCAACGCGTTCGCCTTGCACGGCTGCAATAAAGTGAACGATGAGGGGGCAGTCCCGGCCAGGTACAAGCCCGCCACGATCACACTGCCAGCCGAGCTGTGGGAGGACCTCATAGAGTCGCTCGGCCTAGAATTTCGCGATCGGATCCTGGGTGCGGTCACGTCGCCCAGGCTGGAAGTGAGCGCGACGCCGGTGAAGGCCGACCTGAAGGCCGATATCGCGGGTTCCCGGCTGCGATACACTGGTGCGCGTGTCCGACACTTCAAGGCTGGCACAGTTGTTCCTGCTCGCCCTCGCCGGCAAAACTGAAGGCGAGAAATTGGCCGCGCTCGCTGGCTTTGAACGCGCCAGGGTAGCGTCCGGACTGAACCTGCACGACATCGCCGACATGCTGCGGCCCGGCAAATCCCCAGCTTCATCCGCGCCTCCGTTTTCGGCCGAGGAGAAAGCCGATGGACGGGCGCTTGATGTCACATTCCGCGAGGCAGAACTTCTCGCTCGCGAGTTTTCCGACGACGATTGGCCCGAGATTGGGACGTGGCTACTGAATGAAGATGAGAAGTGGTATGAGGGGCACCGGCGATATCTGCTGGATGGTCCTCAACGGTCATTCGTGGAGCAGATGTGCGAGAGCGCGAGAATCGTCCGACCGACGTTGCGCCAAGCTGCGTGGCTGTTGGTTCTATCCAGCAAGTTGGCGGCACAACTCACCCGGCCGGAGCCCGCTCCGCGACCTCGCGTCGGCGACGCCTCGCCGGAAGTCGACCGCCCGGACCGACATGTACCGCCACCGCGTCCACAACCCAAGCCAAGGCGCTTGATAGGACGAGAACAGCAACTGGAGTGGATCGGCACGATCACATCGGCTCGCCGCCAAGCACCACACCCGAAGGGCGACGCGACACAGCCGGCCCTGTTCTCTGATGCGGAAGCCCGGGCGCTGGTCTGGTACGCAGCTCGATATGATCGGTGGCTGGTTGATCGGTCAGCCAGGGGCAAAAGTGACATTGTCGTCGGCAAGCCACCATCGGCGACCGAAATCGCACGCGGAGCGGACGTCAGCCTGCGCACTGTGCGGCGCGCGTTGAAGAGTGCCATTGCCGCGGGCTACCTGGAGATCGAGCGTGCCGGAAAAGGACGAGGCCGACCGTCAGTTTACGCCTTGACTTCACCGCCCCAAGGATGGCGACACGACAGCATCTCGGTGCACAAACCGAGACGCCAAAAAGGTGCCGCATGTGACACGATAAATCCCGAAAGCAGCAGACATCCAGTGCCATATGTGGCACGTTTCTGAAACATCAGCGGCCGCTCGCCGCTTGGGGCAGGCTGCGGGCATCATCGTGCGCCGTTCACCCGCCTGTTAATTTTGCGAAGGGCTCGTGCGCCGGCTCGCTGCCCTGGGAGTTGATCCTGAGACCCCGCTGGATGGTGCCGCCGGTATACGCCCACGACTGGATTTCGGACGCGGACGCATGGACCAGTGCGCAAAGACCAGTTAAGGCTGGACCGGCTGGCGCGCGATCCGTGTCAAAGCCCTGTGGCACAATTGACCCCAAGCCGACCGCTGATCCGGGTGGTGTGTTCGCGAGCTGCAGGAAGAACGCTGGTACCCCACTGATGGTTTTGCCCAGGTTCTTTCCATCCATTGTTCTCGGGTCACGATCCGATGTAAACGCCGACCCTCGAGTGCGCGAGCTCTAGCCAACGGCTCAGCAAGGCTGATCGTGCTTCGCCCTTTGGACCGATCCGGACCGGGGCTCGCCTGCTAGGCCACCGATTTGTGCTCCGGTGCCGAAAACTAGAGGTTTCGGCACACGGACCTGAGTGTTCCCGAGTGTTCCAGTTTCCATGGCGTGCGCCAAGCTCGCCGTCCGAGATGTAGGCCCAGGGGCAAGCAAAGCGCTGAGCCTCGCGTCACTGTGCGCGCGACGATCCTCTCGCTCCGCAGATTCGGAGTGGCAGGTCCTTCGGCGACTTCTCCACGGTCGGTTTCACGATGAGCGGACTGGGAGCGCGCACGGTGCAGGCGGGTGTCGTGGGCGGATCTTATTTCGAGGTGATGGCGCTGCGTACGGTGCGGGCGGCCGTGCAGCGAGAGTGGATGTGATCCAGGCGCTGCGGACCGAGTGACGTCGGCCGCCCCGGTTCGAGGACACACTCATCCTTTGGATGCTGGGCTCGGCATAGCCGACGCTCTCCGCCGGCACCGAACGGTTCATCGCGTTCCGCTCGCACGGGAGGTTCGCAGCGGAGTTTTGCACGCCTGGCGAAGGCCTCGAAAAGGGCAGCGTGGAACGGGAAGGCAGTTCGCCAAACATTTTCGTAGACAATTGTTCTAACTTACGCGTTCTTATCGACTTGCAAACCGAGTGTAG
>Ga0335077_10006597_pt1 | contig 14339 bp, 10 predicted proteins | sample Lox_Sample_31_FD_207151 | JGI IMG/M metagenome (GOLD analysis project Ga0335077, IMG submission 207151) | Soil microbial communities from Loxahatchee National Wildlife Refuge, Florida, United States - Lox_Sample_3.1 | ecosystem: Environmental > Terrestrial > Soil > Wetlands | place: USA...
CCCAGAGCAACTCGTTGTTGGTTGATTTTCCACGGCCTCAGATCGACGGTCAACGGGTGGTGGATGAGTACCGCATTGGACCGGAGGACGTGTTGGAGATTATGGTCTGGAAGAATGCCGACCTCACGCGGACGGTGACGGTCCGGCCGGACGGGAAAATTTCGCTGCCCTTGGTCGGGGATGTTCAAGCCAGCGGTCTGACCACGGAAGAACTCAAAACGATCGTGACCCGGCGGATGAAGGATTACATTGCCACTCCGGAGATCTCGGTCTTGGTGACCACCATTAACAGTTATTTCTATTACATAACCGGGGAAGTCGCCCGGCCGGGAAAGTATCCCTTAAAGGAGCGGACCACGGTCCTGCAAGCGATTTCCGTGGCGGGAGGGTTTACACCGTTCGCTTCTAAAAACGGGATGGCGCTGTTTCGCAAGGATCCTCTGAACGCCACCGAGGTCAAGTTCCGGGTCCGCTATGATGACATCATTTCGAGCGAAGATCCCAAGAAGAATCTCGTGATCCAATCGGGGGACACCATCGTCGTCCCCTGAAGGACGCCGAGGAAAATGAGGAAAAACTGAGCGGCAGCCATTTTATCAAAACAGTTTCGGCGCTGATCGTAGGGATGATCGTTGTTCCGAGCCCCGCTCAAGGAGCATGGCAATGGTTTTCGGAGTTGGATTTGACGACTCGATACGACTCCAACGTGCAGCTTCTTCCCGACGGTCAGTCGGACATGGTCTATGTGATCGGACCGCAGGTGGGAATGAAATATCAAGGAACGAATATGGACGTCACGGCCAGCTATGGTCTTCAAGCGGAATTATTCGCGAATCATCACAACTTAAATCAGGTCCTCCAAAACCTGTCCCTGGACACGGATTTCGGCCGGATGCTGATGTCGGCGTTGCCCAAAGGTTCCACGTTTCATGTTCATGAACTGATGTCGTATACGCCGACATTGCCGAATTTTCAATCGTTGGTGACCCCTTCTCCGGGTGTGACCACCGGCGGGGTCATCACGCCTTTGACGAGAACGTTTACGAACGTCTTCGGGATCGATGATACGACGCCGCTGTCAACCCTGACGAGGATTGAGGTGGCGTATAGCAACAGTTACACCAATTTCCAGGACCCGTCGCTGATCGACACCCAAACGAACCATATCCAACTGAGCGTCGGCCATGATGTGAGCCGCACCGATGTGGTCACGACCGGTTATTCCTATAGCCGGGTGAACGCCTACGGTGGGCCGATTACGCATCTTCATTCGATCAGCGTGGGAGATAAGCATGAATTTTCTCCGATCATGACCGGGACCGTCGAGGGAGGCGCGGTCGCCATGATACTCCCGGATCAGAATCGGCCGGAATTCTCGGCGCAGGGGAGTCTGTCGATATCGAGGCAGTTTAAGGAACAGGTCCGGTTGAACGCCCGGGTCAGTCAGGAAACGAATACCTTCAGCGGCATAGTTAATACGGCGCTGATCACGGACACCGGGGCTCTTTCCCTGAGCCGACAATTCACCCCGAGTCTCGGCGGGGAGGTTTCCGTCAACGTTGCCCGGAACTATTCCACGAACGCGGAGAAGAGGACCGGTGTGCTGATCGATATCCGTTCTCAGGGCGCAAGCCTGGGACTGCATTACCAGGTTACGTCGTGGTTGCTGAGCGATCTGACGTACGGGTACCTCCGACAGGAAACGTTCGGAAGTTATCAGGACGGATTGATCGACAATCAATGCAGCTTTACGCTGCGGGCGAAATGGTCTTAAGAGAGGTCGGATGTCCGCGCAAGTGAACGAGATGGTTTGGCAGGATTATTGGGAGATGTTGTCGCGCCGGCGATGGTATCTGATCATCCCGTTTACGTTGTCCGTGATTATCAGCCTTGTGCTGTGTTTTGTGCTCCCCAAAACCTACAGAGCCTCGACGTTGATCATGGTCGAACAGCAGAAGGTTCCGGAGGACTATGTCAAATCGACCGTTTCGACCGACATCGACGCAAGGCTCGGCAACATCCAGCAACAGGTCACCAGCCGGTCCTTCCTGCAGTCCGTCATAAACGACCTCGGGCTTTATAAGGAGGGCGCGAAGGAGACGCCCGACGCGTTGGTGGACACGATGCAGCAACACGTGGAGGTCAAGGTCGAGAGAGGAGCCCGGGACATCGAGGCGTTCAGCATTTCGTACGAGGGCCCGGACCCCCGCACCGTGATGTTGGTGACCAATAAAGTGGCCTCCCTGATTATTGAACAAAATCTCAAGGTGCGCGAACAGTTTGTGGAGGGGACTTCCGACTTCCTGGACAGCGAACTGAACGAGATCAAGGCGGAGTTGGAGACGCAGGAGACGAAGATCAGGCAGTTCAAACAGAAATTCATGGGAGAACTTCCCGAACAAACCACGGCCAACCTGAGGACCCTGGATCGGCTTCAACTCGAGCAACAAACTCTCGGCGAGGCTTTGTCCAAAGCCAAGGAACGACGGGCCATTTTATTGGAGAGCAGTTCCAGGCCGGCGCCGTCCGAGTCGGATCGCGCGACGGCCGATCCATTGCAGGCGATGACGCCGGCCCAGAGGTTGGTCCGGTTGCAAAGCGAACTGACGGATCTGCAAACGCGCTTCACGGACAAGTATCCGGATGTTATTCGTCTGAAAAGTGAGATCGCAGAGCTGGAAACGCAGCTCAAGGCGGATGCGGCCGACGTCAAAGAACCGGGTGCCGGCAAGACGAAGGACGGGGACCAGAAAAAGGGGACGGTCGAGACGGAGGCGGTTCCGAGGGACGATTTGCAGGGACAGTACAGTCAAACCCTTCTTGAAATCCGTCATCTGGAAGACAGACAAAAACAGATTGTTGCGGAGATGAAGGCCTACGAGGACCGCGTGGAAAACGCGCCGCTTCGCGAGCAGCAGATGCTGGCGTTGATGCGGGACTACGAGAGCACCAAGCAGCATTATCAATCCCTGCTGGACAAGAAACTCAACGCGCAGATTTCGGAAAATCTTGAAAAGCGGCAGAAGGGGGAGCAATTCCGCATTCTCGATCCCGCCGTTTTGCCGACCACGCCGTATAAACCGGATCTGTTCAGGATCGTCCTGATGGGTTTGCTCGCGGGTCTCTCCTCCGGAGGAGGGGCGGTTTACCTCCGGGACATGATGGATAAATCCTTCAAAAAAGCCGAAGAGGTGGAGTCGGTTCTTCGCATCAACGTTCTTGCCTCCATCCCGAATCTGGGCGAAAGCGTGAAGCGCGGAAGGAAATCGGCGAGCCTGACTGAAAAATTGGATCCGACGCTGGTATGCATCACCGAGCCGGTATCGATCGCCGCCGAGCAGTATCGTGTCGTGTGCGCCAAACTGACGAAACTCTCCAAGGACAAGGGACCGCGCATCATCGCGGTGATCAGTTCCATCCAGAATGAAGGAAAAACCTTGACCTCGATCAACCTTTCCGCGGCGCTGGCCAAGGACTTCGACCGCCGCGTTTTGCTCCTGGAGGTCGATTTCAAGAACCCCACCCTGGCCCGACTTTTGGGCCGGACGATGAACGGGGGTCTGGTCAATCTTTTAGCCCGGCAGACCGATCTGTCCCACGTCGGCCTGACCTACTTTGACGGCCGTCTCACGGTGGTGCCGGCCGGAAAGAGTCTGGGGGACGACCTCCGTCTGTTGAGTTCGGATCAGGCCCGGGAATTTTTACAGCAAATGAAGGGCCGGTATGATTATATCGTGCTGGACATTCCACCCATTCTTCCGCTGGCCGACGCCAGTGTGATCACCGAACTGGTCGACGGGTTGATTATGGTCATCTGGGCCGGTCACACCCCGCAGCATATCGTGAAGCGGGCCATGGCCGATCTGGATACCGATAAGATCGTCGGCATCGTGTTAAACAACGTCAGCGCATTTATGTCGCACTACTACTACTATCATCACCAAATAAAATAGAGTGCCTAAACGGACGTGAGCCATGTTGTTGTCCAGTCGGGGAAAATTAATCCGGCGCATCGGATTCATATTTGTCGAGAACCTGCTGATCTCCCTCTTCGTTCTGCTCGCCGTGGCGGTTCGATCTCTCGTTGACGGCTCGGATCCCCTGGCCTACAGTCTCATCTACTACAAGGCGTTTCTGATCGCGTCCATCTGCCAGCTCAGCTTCTATTACAACGATCTTTATGCCATCCGCTTGCTCAACCAGCCCCGCGAGTGGGCGATCAAATTCATCCAGTCTCTGGCGGCGGCCGCGATCCTCTTGGCGGTGGTTTATTATCTTTTTCCGTCCTTGATCATCGGGCGCGGGATTTTTCTGATCACGCTTTTCCTGCTTCCTCTCGCGGTGATCGGCTGGAGATGGACGTGCGACCGGCTCAGCCGGATCGGACCGTTGAGGGACCGGGTCGTCATCATCGGCTCCGGTTCCCTGGCCCGGAAGATCGGGGAAGAGGTGCTGCAAAACCATCCGGGGAATTATGAGATCGTCGGTTTTGTCGACGAGGACCCGAAGAAACTGGGGGAGAGCGTGGTCAACCCGAAGGTCATCGGCGATTACTCCGTCCTCTCCGCCATCGTCTCCCAACATAATATCGACCGTGTCATTGTCGCGCTCCAGGACCGCCGGGGCAAACTGCCCGTAAACGTTTTATTGGAATGCAAGTTCCAGGGGACCTGGGTCGAAGACGGCGTCAATTTCTATGAGCGGTTGGTCGGAAAGATCATCGTTGAAAACCTGAAACCCAGCTGGTTTATTTTTTCATCGGGGTTCCGCCAATACCGTCTGGCCCGCATGGCCAAGCGCGGCATGGATGTTCTGTTGGCCACCGCGGCCCTGCTGGCAAGCTTTCCGCTTTTTCTGATCATCGCGCTGCTGATCCGCATGGATTCCCCCGGTCCGGTATTCTTCCGCCAGGAGCGGGTGGGGGAGGCCGAAAAAATCTTCACCTTGTTGAAGTTTCGATCGATGCGCGTGGACGCGGAAGCGGCGACGGGGCCGGTCTGGGCTCAGCACCAGGACAGCCGGACCACGGCGGTGGGCCGCTTTCTTCGCAGGACGAGGCTGGATGAGCTGCCGCAACTGATCAATGTTTTGAAGGGCGACATGAGCTTTGTGGGGCCCCGCCCGGAACGGCCTTTTTTTGTGGCGGTGTTGCTCCGGGAAATTCCATACTATGCGGTGCGCCACACGGTGAAACCGGGGATCACGGGGTGGGCCCAGATCAAATACAGCTACGGGGCTTCCATGGAAGACGCGTTGGAAAAACTTCAGTACGACCTTTTCTACATTAAAAACCTTTCGATATGGCTGGACCTGACCATCATTTTTGAAACCATCAAGGTCGTCCTGCTGCGTCGGGGCTCCCGCTGAGCCCGCGGGCCGTCACCCCTTCGGGCCTTCCCTCGATTGCAACAGATCCCGCCACTTCTCCGGACCTTCTTCGATTTTAAAATTCTTCGTGGCGATGAAGGTCCCGCCGTGATAGAGGTTCACCTTGTATTTCCCCCCGCCGTATTTTTCCGAAAGAAAATTCATAAACGACGAGGGCTGGAGGAGGGACTCGAAGTCGGAAAAGCGATACAGGTCCAGGTCCAGAAACTGGACGATCATCCCCACCTTGTCGCTCACCATGATCTTGATGTCGAAGTCCCGGTGCATCGTGCGGTAACGGGACTGCATTTCCACCAGCGGCATTGCCCCGGTGGAAGCGGTGCGGGTGATCTTTCGGACGTACTCCTGAAACATGTCCCAGATCCAGCCGTGATACGGCTCGTTCTGCGTCGCGGTCATCGGTTCGGCGTCTCCCGTCGTTCAGGTCGTCAATCGTTTGTAAATGCGGGGCAGTCTGTCCGGAAGGGTGGCCACCCGGTCGATGATCGTATGACCGACCTCGCCGTACATCTCCGTCACGTACCGGCTCGCCTCCCGGTCGACCGTGATGCAGTAGGGGTGAACGCCGCGCATCCGGGCTTCCCTCAGCGCCCGCTTCGTGTCCTGGAGGGAGTAGGCGCCGGCATAGCCGGCGTCCAGCGGTTTTCCATCGCTGATCAGGAGGAGCAAGCGGGTCTTCGCCGGTTGTTGCTCGAGTTTGGCGAGCGTGTGCCGGATGGCGGTTCCGTCCCGGTTCTGGTTCATGGAGCGCATCGCGCCGATTCGTTCGTGGACGAGGGGATTGACGGCGTCGGAAAAGTCTTTGATGATGTAGAAGTCCACGCGGTCCTTTGAATCCCCCGAAAAGCCGTAAATGGCGAAGGCGTCGCCGACGGCCTCAAGGGCCTCGGCCATCAGAATCAGGGCCTCCTGTTCGACGTCGATGACGCGCTTCCGGGCGGACGGAATCTGCCGGCTGGTCGAGCCGCTCAGATCGATCAGGAACGCGACGGCCACGTCCCGCACCAGCTTCTCGTTCTTGATGTAGAGGTTTTCCCGGGGTGTCTGACCGCTCCGGAGCTCGGTGCGGGCCTCGACGATGGCGTCCAGGTCGAGCTGATCGCCGTAGGCCTGACGTTTGACTTTTCGGAAGGCCTCGGGCCTCAAACTCTGGAAATGGCGCCGGAGCAACCTCAGGACCGGCGCGTAGGAGGTGAGGGTCTGCCGAACCGTTTGGCTCGATCCGGGTTGCAGACGGTGCTCGCGCAGACGACACCACCGGGGGCGGTATTCCTGGGCAGCGTCGTCCCATTCATCGTACAGAAAGGTCGCGGTCTCGGCGTCCGGGGCTGGCTCCGGATGGGTTGGAGCATTTTGGAATCCGGGATCGGGCGCAATTTCTTTCGGCGCCCCTTCCGTTTGGGCGGTCTCCAATGTTTTTTTCTGGGACTCTCCCGCGGAGGATGCGGGGGGAACGGACCCGAAACGGCCCGGATCGATCGGAACCGTCTTTTCCTCCGGACCGGACCGGACCCGATCGGGCTGAATCACACCGCGGTAGGAAAACGTGGACGGAGAAGGCCGCGTCTCGCGCCGCGGCGAAGCCGCGGTCGGATCGGCCGCCGGATCCGCATGGGGATCCGGCGTCTTTTCCTGCACGCCCAGCGGGTCGCTTTCCCCCTTTACGGCCGGCCAGCGACGGAATTGTTCCTCCAGAAAACGGTAGAGGCGGGCCAGAACCTTCAAGGAATCGACGGCCGTCGCAGCCGGGCTCTTGACCTCGAGCAGCAGATCGTAGGCGGCCGAGACGGTCTCGGCCAGCTCCAGCGGGACCTCGGTCGTGTCCGTGACCGAGAGCTGGAGCAACGCTTCATAGACCGCCGCCCGGGGAGGAAGGCCTTCCAGTTTCGGCCGGGACTCAAGATCCATCGCGACGATCCGGTCCATGTCCCGGCGCGCTCCGGGATAATCCGCGCGGATCCGGAAATCGACCCGGGCGTCTTCGATAACGGTCCAAAGCGATCGCGCCCAGACCGGGCTCGGAAAGAGGTTGAAATAATCCGCGGCCGTTTGGACGGAGCCGGAATCCGAAAGATCTTGGCCCCGCCCGTCCCCCGCCTGCCGGACGGGCAGGGGCAGGCGGGCGTATTCGGCCCGCACCTCTTGGATAAGGTCCCGCAGCTCCGCGAAGTCGGGTTGATACGTTCCGAATTCGAGGTGGCCGGCTTCATGCAGCGTGGCGGTCTTGTACAAGCGGAAATTGTCCTCGTCATCGGGATAGAGTCGGATTCGGGACGGCAGATAGATCGTCCGCCCGTCGCCGGTCGGGGCGTCGCCGACCGTCTCGCGAAGGCTTTCCGGCAAATCGGTCGTCGGTTTGATCGCGACGGCCCGTCCGGACAAGCCCTCGGCGTACAACGCCAGCGTCCGGCCGACCGTCTTGAGCGACAGTCCGCCCATGAGACGCTCGGCCGTTTCCTGCCCGGTTTTCGAACGTCCGCTGAAGAACGCCCGGGCGCGCTCGGGATTCACGGTCAGCAAGGTCAGACCGGCGTCCACCCAGGCCATGAAGTCGGCCGTGTTATATCCGAAGGTCCGGAACGCCTTCGAGCCTTCCCGCAGATAGTCCAGGACGATGCCCGGTTCCCGGTTAAAGCGAGCATACGGCTCCGCGGGCGCGAGCGCGGGGGTGCGGGGGGCATGGGAGGACCCTGTCCTTTCTTCGCCGGAGCGGCCCCCCGATATAACAGCCTCGGCTAATCGAAGGGCCTGGGAGAGGAACAGCCGGCGATCGCCCGGTGCTTCGATTTCCCGAAGAATCGTCGGAGCGGATCGAAGATAGTCCATTCCAAGCGCGGCCGATCTCCAAGACAGGACGACTCCCAATTCCAGGAAGGGCTTTCGGAGGTCCGGGGGTTCGAGGCTCGCGAGGGTTTCGGTGCTGAGGCGGAAAAATTCAATCGCTTTCAGATAGTCGGGTTTTCCCAGCGTGTTCGGCTCGACGAGGCGACGGCCCAACTCGACCCACCGCGGAAGATCGCCGATCGGGATCTGACGCAGGACCATCGGACTGATCCGGAAATACTCGACCGCGAGCACCGTATCCTCTTCGGCCAGCCGACGTCCGGTTTCCATCCAGACGGTCAAGTCGTCCGTTCCGACTTCGGCCGGCAGGTGAGGACAGGCCCGAAGGAAGTCCATGATTACGCCGGCATGACCGTCGCTGAGCTCGAGCCCCAGCCGCAGGAGCGGAAGCCGCCGGAGCGGCGGGATTTCGGACAGAAGGTCCGGGCTCTCCGAAAAATATTTCTGCGCCGCCGCGGAGGACCGGGAGGCCATCGCCGTGCCCAGGTCCAGCCAGGAGAGGGTCGGCGTCGGTCCCAGGGTCCGAAGGACGTCGGCCAGATTTCGAAGACCGATCGCGGCCGATTTCGGCGAGGCCCCGATCAGCTCTTCCAGCAATTCGAAGAGCGTGCTCCGGTCCGACGGGCTGAGGGCGGCCAACGACTCCAGGAACGCCCTCCGGCTTTCGTCGTCCAGCTCGCGGCCGGAAAAGCGGGCCAACGCGGGCGGGAGCGACACCGGTTGCTTGGGGTCCGTCATGGCCGATCAGGGAAAGATGGAGTTGACGATTTCGGAGATGCTCCGGTGCATATCGGGGTCGTCCGTGATGGGCTGGGTGACGGCCGCCTCGCACGCGGTCCGGGGGTCGATGCCTTTTTGGATGAGCTCGCCGGCGTAGACCAGCAGGCGCGTGCTGACGCCCTCTTCCAGTCCGTGGTTTTTCAAATTCCGGACCTTCTCGCCCAGTTTGACCAGGCTTTGCGCGACGGCCTCGCCCAGGCCGGTTTCATGCTGCAGGATGCGGACCTCCATTTCCCTCGGAGGATAGTTGAACTCGATCGCCATGAACCGCTGCTTGGTGCTCTGTTTGAGTTCCTTGAGCACGCTTTGATAGCCCGGGTTGTACGAAATCACGAGCATGAACTCGTCCACCGCCTCGATCACCTGGCCCTTCTTCTCGATGGGAAGAATCCGCCGGTCGTCCGTCAAGGGGTGGATCACGACCGTCGTGTCCTTGCGGGCCTCCACCACCTCGTCCAGGTAGCAGATCGCGCCGTGCTTGACCGCAAGGGTCAACGGCCCGTCGACCCAGACGGTCTCGTCGCCCCGGAGGAGATAACGCCCGACGATGTCCGAGGCCGTCAGGTCTTCATGGCAGGCGATCGTGATCAGCGGGCGCTTGAGCTGGAAGGCCATGTGCTGTACGAACCGGGTCTTGCCGCAGCCCGTCGGGCCTTTGAGCATGACCGGCATCCGATTCCGGTAGGCGGTGCGGAAAAGCTCGGCCTCGCTCCGGACCGGAATGTAAAAAGGCTCCTGCGCGATCCGGTACTGATCGATCTCCAGTTCCAGTCCCTTGAGGCGTTCGGCGCTCATGAGCTTGACTTGACCCGGTGGGTGAGCATGAAGACGATGACGGTGAGGATCGTCCCGTAGAACAGGATCATCTTATACCAGTAGGTGACCAGCGGATCAACCTCGTAGACCTTGAACACAACGCCGGCCGCGATCACAAGGATGATCACGCCCCATTTATGCCAGGTCTCGACGCTGCTGTGGACGAACAGGACGATGCCGGACAGGAAGATGATCACGGGCATGATGTCCAGGTCGTGTTCGATGGAAAGCAGAACGTTCAGGAAACCCATGATGATCATGGTAAGGCCGATCAACCGCTCGACCGACAACAGTTTATTATCCACGAAGCCGTCTCCGGAAAGAGGGGGGTAGCGTAGCACAGATACCGACGGTGTGTCAACGAGGGAGATGGACGCCGCCGGCCCCACAGGGCCTCGAACGTCAGCCGATGATCTTGAGCGTCTGGCGCTTGGCGTTCTGGATGCTGATCTGGGCCGCGACGGCCCTGGCGATCGTGCGGAAGGCCTCGGCGGCGGGCGATTTCGGATGGGAGATGAGAATCGGCTCGCCGCTGTCTCCGCCGACACGGACCTCGGGATCGATGGGGATTTCTCCAAGGAAGGGGACGCCCAGTTTCTCGGCGGCGAGCTTTCCCCCGCCGTGGCTGAAGATCTCGGTCCGCTCCTGACAATGCGAGCAGATGAAGTAGCTCATGTTCTCGATGATCCCGAGGACGGGGACATTCACCTTCTGGAACATGCCCAGCCCTTTTTTGGAATCGTGCAGCGCGACGTTCTGGGGCGTGGTCACGATCACGGCGCCGGTCAGCGGCACCAGCTGCGAGATCGAGAGCTGCGCGTCGCCCGTTCCCGGCGGGAGGTCGACGAGGAGGTAATCGAGATCGCCCCACTCGACGTCCCGGAGAAACTGCTGGATCGCCCCGTGGATCATCGGGCCGCGCCAGACGATCGGCTGGTCTTCGGGGACGAGGTAGCCCATCGACATGATTTTGACGCCGTGGCTTTCGGCCGGGATGAGTTTGTTTCCCGACTGACGGGGCGGTGTTCCGGCGCCCATCATCATGGGGATGTTCGGCCCGTAGACGTCGGCGTCCATCAGGCCGACCTTCGCGCCGGTCTCGGCCAGGGCGACCGCGAGCGTCGCGCTGACGGTCGATTTGCCCACGCCGCCCTTGCCGCTGCTGATCGCGATCGCGTTCTTCACCCGCGGGATGTAATCCTCCTTGACGCCGCTGATTCCTTTGGTGACGTTGGACGTCATGTTGATGTTCACCTTGGATACGCCCGGCAGGGCCGCGATGAGGCGTTGGGCCTCGTCGCGCATCTGGTCCCGGACCGGGCAGGCGGGCGTGGTCAGGACGATATCGAAGCCGATTTGTGAATCCTGGATCTTGATGTTCTGGACGAAGCCCAGCGTCACGATGTCTTTGTGAAGATCCGGATCCTGGATCCGGCTCAGGGCGCTCAGGACTTCTTTCTCACTCACGGGCATAACGTGTCTCCCTCGTCATAGGAACCACCGTACGTTCTATTCTACGGGCGGCCGGGTTCCTTCGTCAATCGGTAATTACGAATACAGACGACAAATTCAGTGCGACACTCGGCGGGTGGCCGCAGGCGGGGCGCCCCGTCCGCCTGCAACGGAAAAGCCAAGGGTACTTTCGTGTGGTTCCCCGAATAAAACTTCGGAGAATCCGCAGTGAGGACGGATGGGGCTGCCGAAGGACGGGACCCGCCGATGCAACAGGATAAAGTCGTTTGTGTTACATCGGGAATTCCGATGGTGGAGTGATGTTCTGCCACCCTTCCCCGCTGAGGCTGTTCAAGAACTCGACCAGATCCTTTTTCTCGTTTTCGGTCAGATCCAGCGGAATGATCAGCGGATCCTGGAAGGGATTCTTGATCCCTCCCTGATTGTAAAAATTCACCACGTCCATCAGCGTCGCGAAGCGGCCGTCGTTCATGTACGGCGCGGTCCGTGAAATTTCCCGCAGGCTGGGGGTCTTGAACGCGCCCATGTCGTTCTTGTCCTTGGTGACGTGGAAGCGTCCGGTGTCGACCATGTCCTTGTCGAACCCGATTCCGAGGTTGTGGAACTTCTCGTCCGTGAAATTGAAACCGGAATGGCACTTCGTGCAGCGCGCCTTGTTCCGGAAGAGGTCCAGCCCGCGCTTCGCGGCGGGCGAGAGGGCATTTTCATCCCCGCCGACGTCGTACTTGTCGAACGGGCTGTTGCCTGAGAGGATGGTCCGTTGGAAGCTGGCGATGGCCTTGCCGATTCTGTCGACCGTGATCTCCCCCCCGAAGACTTCCTTGAACTCCTTCTTATAACCCTCGATCTTGTTCATCTTGTCGATCATTTCCTTGTAATCGGCAAAACCGTGCTCGACCGGGTTCACGAAGGGACCGACCGACTGGTCTTCGAGCGTGGCTGCCCGTCCGTCCCAGAACTGGGCCTTGGAAAAGGCGCGGTTGATCGCCATCGGGGCGCTTCGCCCTCCCTGCTGGTGCCGGACTCCGGCCGAGACGGGCTGGCCGTCGGTGAAGGCGAGCGCCGGCACGTGGCAGACGGCGCAGGCGATCGTGTTTTCCTTGGACAGGCGCTTGTCGAAAAAGAGCTGCCGCCCCAGCTCGATCTTCTCCTTGGTCAGGGGGTTGTCTTTCGGAACGTAGAATTGATCCTGATCCAGACCCATCGGAATCGGCGGCATGTAGCTTTTTGTCTCGGCGCCGGCGGCCTGCATGGGACCGAGGAGCAGGACGAAGAGCACGGCCGCAAGCCCCGTCCCTCGTGCGATGAACCATTCCTGTGAATTTCGTTTCATGGCGATTTCCTCCTTGATAAGCTCTTATTATAGGGGGCTCGCGTCGCCCCCTCCGCCTACTGAAGATCGCCCGCGAGCTCGCGGCGGACTTCTTTTTCCAAAACCGTTCGGCCCCGATAGTTGGGATGGTCCACGATCAGCGCCGCCGGAACGGCATCGTTTTGAAAGGCCTTCCGCTCCTCCGGCGAGAACCGGAACCGGACATAATGAACCGCGCTGAGCTTTTCCTCGTTGCTGTGGCCTTCTTCGAATTCTCCGTCGACCCGGTCCGCGCCAATCTCGAAAAAAAGGCGGCGGCCGTCGTCGATTCCTCGAAGTTGATCCAGGATCTCCTTGATCCGGCCGGGCTCGGTGATCTCGATGAACAGCGTGCCCGACAGCTCGCCCGGGCCGGCGATCAGCGGGTTGTAGGTGTCCAGCTCGTTCTGGATCTTGGCCGGATCGTAAATATGCTCCACCCGCATCATCTCCTGGATCTGGAACAGGATCGTGTCCCGGTTCTCGAACACCAGCGTGATCCGGTCGCCGAGGGAAACGCGCCGCCGTTTCTTGAGCGCGATGATCCGTTCGCGGAACTCCCCTCGAACGGCTTCGTATTCCGAAAGCGGTTTGATGTCTTCCATCCGAAGCGGGTTCATCGGAATCTCGCGTTCTTATTTCAACCCGTAGGCTTTTTGTAGCACCTGAACGGGATGGACCGATTTTTTCCCGGTGCTCTGCTCGAGGGCCAGCCCGGACAGGGGGCAATCCGAGGCCGCCACGTCCGCTTCGGCGTCGTCGACGGCCGAAAAAGCCTTCCGTCCCACCTTGAGCGAGAGATCGTAATATTCCTTTTTCACCCCGAACGTTCCGTCGTGCCCGGAGCAGCGCTCGATCACCTCGACGGTCGCGCCGGGGATCAACTTCATCAGGTCGCGGGACTTCAACCCGATGTTCTGGTCCCGGAGATGACAGGGCACCTGGTAGGCGATCTTGCCGGGGCCGGAGACGAAATCCTTCGCGAGCTTTCCCTGTCCTTCGAGTTTCATCAGATACTCGCACAGGTCCAAACTGTTGGCCGCGACCTTCCGGGCCTCTTCCGTCCGGAGGAGGTCCGGATATTCCTTCTTCAGCATCAGGCTGCAGGTCGGCATCGGGGACACGATTTTGTAGCCCGCATCCACCGCGGCCGCCAGGCTCTTTAAATTCGACCGGGCCTTCTCCCGAACCGCGTCCAGATCTCCGATGTCGAAATAGGGCATGCCGCAGCATTCCTGTTCCGGGCAGATCACCTCGACTCCGTTTTTCCCGAGGACCTGGATCGCGGCCTTGCCGATCTCCGGATCGTGCCGGTTGACGTAACAGGTGTAGAAGAGCGCTATTTTTTCCTGTGCAGGGGCGCGGCGCGCCGCGCCCCTGCCCGGTTCGGATGCTCGGCGAAACCAGGCGGCGAAGGATTGCCGATGGAAGGCCGGGAGGAGCCGTTCCCGATGGAGGCCGATCAGCGCCTCCATCAGCCGGCGAATGAACGATTTACGGATGGCCCAATTGGCCAGCGGCGCGAGCATCCCGCCCAAGCGGCCCATCAGGTCGACATCCACCAACAGCCGGTCCCGCCAACCGGGCCGCCGCCGGCCGGCCTTCAGGTATTTTCCCCAAAGCATGAGCCGGGGAAAATCCAGGTCGTACTTGTGGGGCGGACAGTACGGGCAGTGGTTAAAACAGA
>Ga0335077_10006598_pt1 | contig 14339 bp, 7 predicted proteins | sample Lox_Sample_31_FD_207151 | JGI IMG/M metagenome (GOLD analysis project Ga0335077, IMG submission 207151) | Soil microbial communities from Loxahatchee National Wildlife Refuge, Florida, United States - Lox_Sample_3.1 | ecosystem: Environmental > Terrestrial > Soil > Wetlands | place: USA: Florida...
ACGCCATCCTCATCCCCTCCCCCGCTGTCCAGCGCAATTCCCAGGGAACCTATGTCTACGTCATCGGCTCCGACATGAAGGCCTCCCTCCGCTCCGTCAAGGAGGGCACCACCGACGGCAATGTCACCGCCGTTCAGGGAATTAACGCAGGCGACCTCGTCGCCACCGATGGCTTCGACAAGCTCCAGGATGGCGCCGCCGTTCGCATCCGCGGCTCCAGGTCCGGCTCCTCTGCCGCCGGTGGCTCCGCTCCCGCTGCCCCGCCCGCCGGCGATTCACGCCAGGCTCACGGAGAATCCAAGGAGGGCGCCACGAAGTGAGTCCGTCCCGGCCGTTCATTCTTCGTCCGGTCGCCACTTCTCTGTTGATGGCGGCCATCCTGCTCGCAGGCATTGTTGCCTACACGCAGTTGCCCGTTTCCGCTCTCCCCGAGGTCGATTACCCCACCATTCAGATCGTCACCTTCTATCCCGGCGCCAGCCCCGACGTCATGGCCTCCGCCGTCACCGCTCCCCTCGAGCGCCAGTTCGGCCAGGTCCCCGGCCTCAACCAGATGACCTCCACCAGCTCCGACGGCAGCTCCATCATCATCCTCCAGTTCTCTCTCGACCTCAGCATCGATGTCGCCGAGCAGGAAGTTCAGGCCGCCATCAACGCCGCTCAGACCTATCTGCCTCCCGACCTCCCCACCCCCCCGATTTACAGCAAGACGAACCCTGCCGACGCCCCCATCCTCACTCTCGGCCTGACTTCCGACACCCTGCCCCTCACTCAGGTCGAAGATCTCGCGGACACCCGCCTGGCCCAGAAAATTTCCCAGATTCCCGGTGTCGGCCTCGTCAGCATCAGCGGCGGCCAGAAGCCCGCCGTCCGCGTCCAGGTCAATCCCACCGCCCTCTCCCACTACGGCATCAACCTCGAGGACGTCCGCACCGCTCTCCAGCAGACCAGCGTCGACCTCGCCAAGGGCAATTTCGACGGCCCCAGCCAGGATTATCAGATTCAGGCCAACGACCAGCTCGTCGATAGCAGCGAGTTCCGCCGCGTCGTCATCGCCTATCGCAATGGCGCCCCCATCCTCCTCTCCGATGTCGCCAAAATTGTCGACGGCGCCGAAAACGTCAAGCAGGCCGCCTGGATGAACACTACCCCCGCCGTCATCATGAACATCCAGCGCCAGCCCGGCGCCAACATCATTCAGGTCGTCGACCGCATCATGAAGCGCCTCCCCATCCTCAAGACCAGCCTCCCCAATTCCGTCGAGGTCAAGGTTCTCTCCGACCGCACCACCACCATCCGCGCCTCCGTCAACGACGTTGAATTCGAGCTCATGCTCACCATCTTCCTCGTCGTCATGGTCATCTTCCTCTTCCTCCGCAATCTCTCCGCCACCATCATTCCCAGCGTCGCCGTCCCTCTCTCTCTCGTGGGCACCTTCGGCATCATGTACCTCGCCGGCTACAGCCTCAACAATCTCACCCTCATGGCACTCACCATTTCCACCGGCTTTGTCGTGGACGATGCCATCGTCATGATCGAGAACATCCACCGCTTCCTCGAAGAAGGCGACAAGCCCCTCCAGGCCGCTCTTAAAGGCTCCGAACAGATCGGTTTCACCATCGTCTCCCTCACCATCTCCCTCATCGCCGTTCTCATTCCTCTCCTCTTCATGGGCGATGTCGTCGGCCGCCTCTTCCGCGAATTTGCCGTCACCCTCAGCGTCACCATCCTCGTCTCTGCCGTCGTCTCCCTCACCCTCACTCCCATGATGTGTGCCCGCCTCCTCCACGCCAAGGGCGAGGCCAAGGAAAGCCGTTTCTACCAGGCCACCGAGAAGGCCTGGGAGGCGGTGATCGACTTCTATGCCCGCACCCTTCGCTGGGTCCTGCGCCACCAGACCGCCACTCTGCTCGTTGCCGCCGCCACTCTCGTCCTCACCGTCGTCCTGTACATCATGGTTCCCAAAGGATTTTTCCCCGTCCAGGATACCGGTCTCATCCAGGGCATTTCCGAAGCCCCCCAGTCCATTTCCTTCCAGTCCATGGCTGAACGCCAGCAGGCCCTCGCCCGCGTCATCCTCAAAGATCCCGCCGTCGCCAGCCTCTCCTCCTTCATCGGTATCGACGGCACCAACACCACGCTCAACAACGGCCGCATCCTCATCAATCTCAAGCCCCTCGAGGACCGCCACATCAGCGCTTCCGACGTCATTCGCCGCCTCCAGCCCGCTCTCCAGCAGGTCGACGGCATCACCCTCTACATGCAGCCCGTTCAGGACCTCACCGTCGAAGACCGCGTCAGCCGCACTCAGTTTCAGTACACCCTCGAGGACCCCGATCCCGCCGAACTCGCCCGCGAGGCGCGCCGCATGCTCGCCGGCATGCAGAAGCTTCCTCAGCTCCGTGACGTCGCCACCGACCAGCAGACCGGCGGTCTCGCCTCCGTCCTCGTCATCGACCGCGCCACCGCCTCACGCATGGGCATCACCCCGCAGACCATTGACCAGACTCTCTACGACGCCTTCGGCCAGCGCGAGATCTCCACCATCTACACCCAGCTCAACCAGTACCACGTGGTTCTGGAGACCGAGCCCGATTTTCAGAAGGATCCCAACAAGCTCAAGGACATCTACCTGCGTTCCGCCACCGCTCCTTCGGCTCTCATCACTGGCTCCGGCGGCTCCGGCACCATCACCGCCACTTCCGGCGGTTCCAGTTCCGCCAACGCCAGGCCTTCCGGCCCGTCCGCCAACGCCACCTCCGGCTCCGCCATTCCCCCCGTCGTGACCACCGTAAATGGCGCTGCCGTTCCCCTCAGCGCCTTCGCTCATTTCGAGCAGCGCACCGTGCCCCTCACCATCAATCACCAGGGTCAGTTTCCCGTCGTCACCTTCTCCTTCAACCTCGCTCCCGATGCTTCTCTCGGCCAGGCCACTGACGCCGTCCAGAAACTCGAAAAGGACATCAACCTTCCCCTCAGCGTCCAGGCCGCCTTTCAGGGCACCGCCGCTTCCTTCCGCGCCTCGCTCGCCAATGAGCCCTTGCTCATCCTTGCCGCTCTGGTCACCGTTTATATCGTTCTTGGCGTCCTCTATGAGAGCTACATCCACCCCGTTACCATTCTCTCCACGCTCCCCTCTGCCGGTGTCGGCGCCTGCCTCGCCCTGCTCCTCTGCCGCGAGGAGTTGAGCGTCGTCGCTCTTATCGGCATCATCCTGCTCATCGGCATCGTTAAGAAGAACGGCATCATGATGATCGACTTCGCCCTCGACGCCGAACGCAAGGAAGGCAAGAGCCCCGACGACGCGATCTTTCAGGCCTGCCTGCTCCGCTTCCGCCCCATCATGATGACCACTATGGCCGCTCTTCTCGCCGGGCTCCCACTCGCTCTCGGCACCGGCATCGGCTCCGAGCTCCGCCGCCCGCTCGGCATTTCCATGGTCGGCGGCCTGATTCTCAGCCAGATCCTGACTCTCTATACCACTCCGGTGATTTACATTTTCTTCGACCGCCTCGCCCGCCGCCGCGCCGCCTGGCGCACCGGCGAAGGCCCCGAACCAGCCTCCATTCCGGCGGACTGACCATGAACCTATCCACTCCCTTCATTCATCGCCCCGTCGCCACCACGCTGCTCACCGCGGCCGTGGCTCTTGCAGGCATCGTCGGCTTCAGCTTCCTCCCCGTCTCTCCTCTCCCGCAGATCGAATTTCCCACCATTTCCGTCGGCGCTGGTCTGCCCGGCGCCAGCCCCGAAATTATGGCCTCCTCCGTCGCTACTCCTCTCGAGCGCCAGTTCGGCCGCATCGCCGGCGTCAACGAGATGACCTCCACCAGTTACCTCGGCACCACCGGCATCACCCTCCAGTTTGATCTCAACCGCAACATCGACGGCGCCGCCCGCGACGTCCAGGCCGCCATCAACGCCGCGCGAAGCTACCTGCCCATCAATCTCCCCTCCAACCCCACCTACCGCAAGGTGAATCCCGCCGATTCCCCCATCACCATCATCGGCCTCACCTCTTCCCTCTATGACCGCGGCAAGCTCTACGATGCCGCCTCCACCATCTGCGCCCAGCGCCTCTCCCAGGTCAACGGCGTCGGCCAGGTCTTTGTTTGGGGCAGTTCGCTTCCTGCCGTCCGCGTCGATTTGAATCCCACCCAGTTGAACGGCTACGGCCTCGGCCTACAGGACGTCTCCGCACTCCTCAACCGGCAGAACGCCAACATCCCCAAGGGCCAGCTCTCCGACGGCTTCGTCACCAGCGACATTCTTGCCAACGACCAGTTGCTCCACGCCGAAGACTACAAGCCTCTCATCGTCGGCTATCACAATGGCGCGGCCATCCGCCTTTCCGACGTCGCCACCATCACCGATGGCGTCGAAAACATCCGCGCCGCCGGCTTCGTCAATGGCGAGCCTTCCGTTCTCCTCGCCGTCTTCCGCCAGCCCGGCGCCAACATTATCGACACCGTCGACCGCGTCAAAGCCGCCCTTCCTTCCCTCAAGGCCTCCATTCCTTCCGCCATCAGCATGACCGTCGTCCTGGACCGCTCCGCCAACGTCCGCGCCTCCGTTCACGACGTCGAGCGCACTCTCCTCATCGCCGTCTTCCTGGTCATCCTCGTTGTCTTCGTTTTCCTCCGCAACATCCGCGCCACCCTCATTCCCAGCGTCGCCGTTCCCATTTCCCTCATCGGTACTTTCGGCATCATGTATCTCTGCCACTACAGCATCGACAATCTTTCCCTCATGGCCCTCACCATTTCCACCGGCTTCGTCGTTGACGACGCTATCGTCGTCATTGAAAACGTCTCCCGCTATCTCGAGCGGGGCATGAAGCCCATGGAAGCGGCCCTGGCCGGCGCCCAGGAGATCGGCTTCACCGTTCTCTCCATCAGCCTCTCCCTCGTCGCTGTTTTCCTCCCCATCCTCCTCATGGGCGGCATCGTCGGCCGCCTCTTCCGCGAATTCGCTGTAACCCTTTCCGCCGCCATCGTCGTTTCCATGGTCGTCTCCCTCACCACCACCCCCATGATGTGCTCCCGCATGCTCAAGCACGACCGCCCTGAAAATCACGGCCCCCTCTACCGCGCCAGCGAGCGCGCCTTCTCCTGGATGCTCGAAACCTACGAAACCACTCTCGCCTGGGTCCTCCGCCATCCCGCCTTCACCCTCGGCGTCCTGTTCTTCACCATTGCCCTCAACGTCTTTCTCCTCATCGTTGTCCCCAAGGGCTTTTTCCCCGAACAGGACAACGGCACCATTTACGGCGGCGCTCAGGGCGCTCAGGACATTTCCTTCCAGGCCATGCAGGGCAACATCAAGCGCTTCGTCAACATGATTAAGAAGGATCCCGGCGTCGAAAACGTCATGGCCTTCACCGGCGGCAACGGTTCCACCAATGGCGGCTTCATTTACATCGGCCTCAAGCCTCGCGAGGACCGCAACGCCAGCGCCAGCCAGATCATCAACCGCCTCCGCCCTCAGCTCCTCAGCGTTCCCGGCGCTTCCGTCTTCCTTCAGGCCGGACAGGATCTCCGCATCGGCGGCCATCTCTCCCACGCCCAGTTTCAGTACACCATTCAGAGCGAGAGCCTCGACGACCTCAACCAGTGGGGCCCCATTCTCCTCGCCGCCATGCGCAAAATTCCCGGCCTCACCGACGTCAACACCGACCAGCAGAACAGTGGCCTCCAGTCCAATCTCGTCTACGACCGTCCCACCGCCGCCCGCATGGGCATCACTCCCCAGATGATCGACAACACCCTCTATCTGGCCTTCGGCCAGGCCCAGGTCTCCACCATGTACACCGCCCTCAACCAGTACCACGTCGTCATGGAAGTCGCCCCTCAGTTCTGGCAGAACCCCTCCGGCCTCGACAACGTCTACGTTCATCCCGCTTCCGGCGGCGAAGTCCCTCTCAGCGCCATCGCTCGTTTCCAGACCGTCACCGCGCCCCTCTCCGTCAACCATCAGGGCCAGTTTCCTTCCGCTACTATCTCCTTCAATCTCGCTCCCGGCGTGGCCCTCAGCGATGCCGCCGACCGCATCCTGAAGATGCAGCAGACCATCGGCCTGCCCCCCACCATTCACGGCATGTTTGCCGGCACCCTCCAGGCCTTCCAGGATTCCCTCTCCTCCGAACCCTTTCTCATCCTTTCCGCTCTTCTCGCCGTCTACATTGTTCTCGGCATCCTGTACGAGAGCTACATGCACCCCATCACCATTCTCTCCACCCTGCCCTCCGCTGGCGTCGGCGCCGTTTTCGCTCTCATGCTCGTGCGCATGGACATGAGCGTTATCGCCCTCATCGGCATCATCCTGCTCATCGGCATCGTCAAGAAGAACGCCATCCTCATGATCGATTTCGCCCTCGCCGCCGAACGCAACGATGGCAAGAATTCTCGCGACGCCATCTACCAGGCCTGCCTGCTCCGCTTCCGCCCCATCATCATGACCACTATGGCCGCGCTGTTCGGTGCCACGCCCCTCGCCTTCGGCACTGGCGTCGGCTCCGAGTTGCGCCGCCCTCTCGGCATCACCATCGTCGGCGGCCTCATCTTCAGCCAGGCGCTCACCCTCTACACCACTCCGGTCGTCTACCTCTATCTCGATCGCCTGCGCCTCTGGTGGGGGGCCTTTCGCTACGGCGCGGCCGCGCCTCACCACATGCCCGGAGACTGACCAGGGAAGGGAACAGCATTGAAACGCACACTACACCTCATCGCCAACTGCACGGGCCGCCCGTTCCGCCCCGCCCTCGCCGCGCTCCTCGCCGCCTCGCTCGCTTCCTGCACCGTCGGCCCCAAATACCAGAAGCCCGCGGCGCAGCTTCCCGAAGCCTACAAGGAGCTCACCCCCAAGGACTATGCGCAGACCGCCGGCTGGAGCGCCGCGCAGCCCCGCGACAGCGCCCTCCGCGGCAAGTGGTGGGAAATCTTCAACGATCCCCAGCTCAACGCCCTCGAGGAGAAGGTCAACGTCTCCAACCAGACCGTCGCCTCTGCCGCCGCCTCGTTTATGGCCGCTCGCGCTCTCGTTCGCCAGGCTCGCAGCCAGTATTTCCCCGCCGTCTCCGCCAGTCCTTCCATCACCGCTCAGCGTCCTTCCGCCAGCAATTCCACCAAGGCCGCCACCGGCTCCACTTCGCAGTCCATTCCCACCTTCACCGCCTACTCGCTGCCCTTCGATGCCACCTGGCAGCCCGATCTGTTCGGTCGCGTCCGCAATTCCGTGCGCTCTTCCCTCGCCGCTGCTCAGGTCAGCGCCGCCGACCTGGAAAATGTCCGCCTCTCGGTTGAGGCCGAGCTCGCTGTCGAGTATTTTTCCCTTCGCGGCCAGGATTCTCTCCAGCATCTGCTCCGCCGCAGCGTCGGCGACTTCGAGGAATCCCTCGCCCTCACCAAAGTCCTCTACGAGACCGGCATCAGTTCCGACGAAGCCGTCGCTCAGGCCGAAACCCAGCTCGAGACCACCCAGGCCCAGGCCACCGCCGTCGGCATCGCACGCTCCCAGTTCGAGCACGCCATCGCCACTCTCACCGGCCAGCCCGCCTCCATCTTTACCGTCTCTCCCGAGCCCCTCAACATCCAGCCGCCCGCCATTCCCTACGGCGTGCCCTCCCAGCTCCTCGAGCGCCGTCCGGACATCGCCGCTGCCGAGCGTCTCGTCGCCCAGGCCAACTCCCAGATCGGCATCGCCATGGTCGCCTATTTCCCCGTCATTTCCCTCGACGGCTCCGCCGGCTTCCAGAGCACCCACATCGCCGATTGGTTCACCTGGCCCAGCCGCTTTTTCTCCGTCGGTCCTTCGCTCGCTCAGACCATTTTCGACGCCGGCCTCCGCCGCGCCACCGTCCAGCAGTTCCGCGCGCAGTACGACGCCCAGGTTGCCAACTACCGCCAGACCGTCCTCACCGCCTTCCAGCAGGTGGAAGACAATCTCGCCGGTCTTCGCATTCTCTCGGTCGAGATCCAGCAGCAGGATCGCGCCGTCGCCTCCGCCACCCGCAACCTCACCATCGCCACCGATCGCTATAGGCTCGGCATCGATCCCTATCTCAATGTCCTCACCGCTCAGGAGCTCCTGCTCAGCAACGAGGTCACCGCCGTCAACCTCCGCACCACCCAGATGACCACCAGCGTCCTCCTCATCGAAGCCCTCGGCGGCGGATGGGATACCTCCCAGCTCCCCTCTCCGCGGCAGATCCTCACGCAAGCCCCTCCGGCCGCGCACGGGCCTGCGTCGCAGGCTGCGCCCCTTCCTGCTTCCCCGCCTGCGCCCAAACAGCCTCGCTGATTTTTTTGAGTGTGTGAACAATTCCGGAAGGGACGGGACTGCCCGCCCCCGCGCCTGCTCGTTGCTTTCCGTTGCTCTAGTGGATCCAGCTCGAGGGAATCTCTTCTCGCCGCGCTTCGTCTTCCAGATCGTCTATCTGTTTCTGGATATCCGCTTTTTTCTTCTGCAGCCGCTTCATTTTCGTTTCCCGGTCCTCGAAATACACCGTGTCCGTCTTCAGCCCGGACTGCACGTTGAATCCCGCGTTCCCGCCCTTCTTCATTTCGTCCTGCAGTTTGTCGATTTCCGCGTCCACCTGCGCCATCTGGTCCCGCAGCCCCTGCGCCCGCTGCCGCCAGTACGCCTCGTTTCTCCCGGTTCCCGCCCCGTTCCCGCCTCCGCCGTTCGGCCTCACCACCGTGCCGCCCGTCGCCCCGCCCGCTTTTCCCAGCGCCCGGTTTGCTGCGTCCGCGGCGCTTCCTCCGCTGGACTGTTCTCCGCCCCCTGTGCTTCGCGAACTGGACCCGGAGCCGAAATCGTCGTCCGTGTATACCTTCTTCGGCTCGTCTTTCGGTTTGTTCGCGCGCGCCTTCCGCGCCGCCTCCGCCAGCGAATCTTCCTGCTGCGCGGGTTCCTTCGCCGGCTTTGGCGCCGGCTTCTGCGCCTGCTCTTGATCCGCGGGCTTCTGCTCCTGTGCCTGCTGCGCGCGCACCACTGCCGGTGCCCCGGCCAGCAGCGCCCCCGCCAGTACTCCTGCGCTTAGCGAAAGAAGAAAGTTGGAATATCGCACGGGTAGAAATCTCCTTCCACCCATGCTAGGCACGGGCGTTGCCCCGGTTCAATGGTACGGATGACCAGTGTTCACAGACGGGTACGCGCCGCGGTCATGGAAATTTCTATCCTCATTTTCCGCGCGCCGGCTCCCACGGCCGCAACCGCGGCCACCACCGCCCCACGTTTCTGCAGTATTCCCGGTAGTCCTCTCCGAATTTTTCCCGCAGCGTCGGCTCCTCATACAGCCGCACGAACAGATGAACCCCCAGCGCCGCGGCCGCCACCGCTGCCATCACCACCCGGTTCGCGTGGCCGAACACCACCCACAGCCCGATCCATCCCGCCGCGAATCCCACGTACATCGGGTTCCGCACATAGCGGTAGAAGCCGGCCACCACCAGCCGTCTCGGCGGAAGAAACGGCGCCGGCGTCCCCCGCCCCGTCCACCCAAAATCCCACATGCACCACAGCGCCACTGCAAATCCCACGGCCGATGGAATCGCCCCCAGCCACCGCCAGGGTTCCTCGCTGGCCTCTACTCGGAATCCCAGCCACCCCGGCAGCAGCCAGAACCACAGACCCAGGAACGCCGCGCCCACCACCAGCGATCCCGCCGCCGTCAGCCAGCCCCCTCCGTTCCCGTCCTGCCCGCCACCCACGGTCGTCTCGTCCATGGTCTTCCACCCCGGCCCGCGCAAAAACTATCTTCCCGCTCTATTTACGGCTCGTCCCCTGCCGGAATTTCATCGTGCGCCAAGGTGTTCGAGCTCCGTTTCGCGTCCACGGGAGCGAGCCCGGCCTTCACCAGTTGCCGGTTCAGCTCCGGCACGCTCTGCAGCTCGATGGCCCGCCATTCCGCCAGCAGCGCAATTCGCGCCGTATTCAGTTCGCGGCCCACCGCCTCCGCCTGCGTGGGCGGCGCGCAATCGCAGCTATCCGCGATCCGCAGCAGCCCTCCGAAGTGCTGGCTGAGCGTGGACAGGTTCTCCTTCTCCTTTCCCGTCGGCGGAACTCCGAAGAATCCCTGCCGCCGCGCCCCCTCCAGCTCTTCCAGCCGTTTGTCCAGTGCGGCGATGGCTTCCCCCAGCTCGCCTTTGCCCGCCTTTTCTTCCCGTTCCTTCAGTTGCGCCCGCACCGACTTCACCCCCGCCAGCGCCCCGCACGTTTCGTTCATCCCGCGCACCGCCTCGCCTTCCATCGTGAACTGCCGCCCCAGCGCTTCCGGCGCCGCTTTCACCCGCGGATCCATCTTCACCGTCAGCGGCTCTGTCCAGCTTTTTCCTTCCGCCGTCAGCCGCACCGTATACGACCCTGGCAGCGCCCGCACGCCCTTCGGTTCCAGCGGCGTCGCGTGCGGCACCGCGGATATCGGATAGCCGTGCTCCAGCGACTCCGGCGCCGTATAGTGCAAGTCCCACGTGAACCGGTGCATCCCCGCCGCTGCGCTCAGGATTTTCGGTTCCAGCACCCAGTACATCGGAATCGGGTTTTCCTTTGCCGTCGCCGCCATGTCCATCGGCGCGTCCGTGCTCGCATACCGCCGCACCACTTCGCCCCGCGCATCCAGAATCTCCAGCGTCACTGGCCCCTTCGCCGCCTCCTTCAGGTAGTAATCAATGATGGCTCCGTCCGGCGGATTCTGCCCCGCCGGTACCTCCGGCGGCAGCGGCGTGTCCGTGCCGCGGCTCCGCCGGAACCGCCACGCCGTCTCCGGTCGGAACAGGTGCACCTCCGCCGCGGCCACCTGCGCCGTCAACTGCCTCAGCGGCGTCACATCGTCCAGGATCCAGAACGACCGCCCGTGCGTCCCCACCACCAGATCGTCCCCATGAATCACCAGGTCGCGCATCGACGTGTGCGGCAGGTTCAACTGCAGCGATTGCCAGTGGTCTCCGTCGTCGAACGACACGTACACCGACCCCTCCGTCCCCGCATACAGCAGCCCGCGCCTCTCCGGATCTTCCCGGATCGCGTTCACCGGTTCGTCTCCCGGCAGCCCTTTGCTGATGTCCTGCCATTTTTTCCCGCCGTCCCGCGTCCGCAGCACGTGCGGCCTCAGATCGTCCAGCCGGAACCCGTTGATCGCCGCGTATGCCTCCCCCGCGTCGAAGTGCGACGCCTCGATCATGGACACTTTGCTCCACGCTCCCAGCGACGACGGCGTCACATTCGTCCACGTCCCTCCCCCGTCCCGCGTCACCTGAATCAGCCCGTCGTCCGTCCCCGCCCAGATCAGCCCGATGTCTTTCGGTGAAGGTGCCAGCGCGTAAATCACGCCCCGGTGTTTCCCGTGCTCCGGATCCGTCTCCCGGAACACTCCCAGGTTTCCCGGCACCTCCGGGTTTTCCCGCGTCAGGTCCGGACTGATCACCTGCCAGCTCTCCCCTCCGTTCGTCGTTTTGAACACCACGTTCGCCACCGCAAACAGCGTGTGCGGCTCCAGCGGCGAAAAAACCACCGGCATCGTCCGGTCATATCGGTACTGCCCTCGACGGATCGGTTCCGGCGCCACGTCCGCCACCTCTCCCGTCCGCTGGTTCGTCCGCGTCACCCGCCCCCCGTACAGAATCTCCGGGTCCAGCGGGTCCACCGCGATGTATCCGTACTCCTCCACTCCCACCGGATGCCAGTCTCGAAAAGTAATTTCCCCATCGTCCCCGCGGCTCGCAATTGCGATCGATCCGCTCTCCTGCTGCGCCCCGTACACCCAGTACGGCACGCGCGTGTCCGTCGTCACGTGGTAGAACTGCGCCGTCGGCTGGTTGTACCACGAACTCCACGTCTGGCCCCCGTCCACGCTGATTGTCGCTCCCTGGTCCGCCGACACCGCGATAATCCGCGGATCCTTCGGATTGATCCAGAACCGCTGGTAATCGTCCCCTCCCGGCGCTCCTTTGAAGCACGTAAATGTTTTCCCCCCGTCCATCGACCGGTACGACGCCGTATTCGCCACGTACACCTCGTCCGGATTATCCGGCGCCACCGCAATCCCCATCGCCCCCGGCCCGCGTCCGCCGATTCTCCGGTCGCCGTTCACCTGCGTCCACGTCTCCCCGCCGTCGTCCGACCGGTACACTCCCGGGTTTTTGCGCGCCTCCACCGACGCATACAGCCGCAGTGGTGGGGCCGGTGAGGCCCCCGTGCCAGTCCGGGAAGACGGCGCCACGGCTATCCCGATCCGTCCCAGCCCTTCGTCCCATCCCGGCAATCCATTCGTCAATGGCTTCCACGTGTCGCCGCCGTCCGTCGATTTGTACAGCCCGCTCCCCGCCGAAATGAACGACTCCCCGCTCCGCACCTCCCACGGCGCAACCCGCGCCGCCCACAGCACTGCGTAGATCGTCCGCGCGTTCGCCGGATCGAACGCCAGGTCCGCCGCTCCCGTGTTCTCGTCGCGATACAGCACCTTCTGCCACGTCGCCCCGCCGTCCGTCGAACGGAACACCCCCCGCTCCGCGTTCGGCCCGTACGGATGCCCCACCACCGCCACAAACACCCGGTTCGCATCCTTCGGGTCCACAAGGATGTTCGCAAACTGCTCCCCGTCCCTCAGCCCCAGGTGCGTCCACGTTTTTCCGCCGTCCGTCGATTTGTACATCCCGTTGCCCACTGCCAGGTCCGGCCGTTGCAGCCCTTCGCCGCTCCCCGCGTAAATTATCTTCGGATCCGATGGCGCAATCGCCAGCGCCCCGATCGACCCGCTCGATTCCGCGTCGAAAATCGGCCTCCACGTCCGCCCCGCGTTGTCCGTCTTCCAGATTCCGCCGTTCACCATCCCGATGTAGAACACGTTGGGCTGGTCCGGAATTCCCGCGATCGCCACCGTCCGTCCCGCCCGGAACGGCCCGATGCATCTCCATCTCATCTCCCCAAACAAGTTCTGGTCGTACCCCGTCTGCTCCCCCTGCGCCCCCGCAATCGCCGCGCACACCAGCAGCAGCGCCGCCGCCATCCCCAGGACGACCCTGTAGCGCAGGGCCAGCCCGCCCTGGCGGGCGTAGCCCTGCGGCTCGTTCCGGAATTGCTCCTGTGGCAAGGCCGCGCTCCCGCACCCTGCGCTGCCGCGATCATCTGAATTCCTCTTCATGGCTCCCCCAGTGGATGAAACTCGTCAGCATACTCCGCGCCCCCTGCAAATCGCAAAGCCCGCCGTACCGCCGAAGGACCGCGCCGAACCGGTCTCATCGCCTGGGCGGGTGCCGTCTTGTCCCCCCCTCGCCCGTACACCTTCCTTCTCTCCTCCCGCATCACAGCACCCAGCAGTACGGGGTTCGGTCGCTATCCAAAACGCTCTCAAACAAAAGGGGTTTTCATGTCCCTCACGGTTTCTCCGCCTGCCTCTCCTCTCGTCCGCCTCTTCCGCGCTCTCTCCTCCGCCGGCCGTTTCATCTTCGCCATCGCCATCATCGCCGTCGGCGTCGAAACCTGGCTCTGCGCCCACTCCGTCGGACATCCCCTCGGCCGCTCCTACGACGCGCTCAATCTCATCCCCTGGCTGCCCGCCATTCCCTGGCTCGCCTATTTGGCCGGCGCGGTATGGATCGCCTGTGGTGCAGCAATCCTCGCGCCTCGCACCTCCGCTCCCGCCGCCATCGTCCTCGGCTCTCTCTTCACCCTCTGCGCTCTCGTTATCGTCGGACCGGTCCTTCTCAAGCATCTCGCCAGCATTCCCGCGCGCACCGTATTTCTCGAGCCCATCGCCATCGCCTCCCTTGCCCTGCTCATCCCCGCCTCCGGAACCGTCCCCGCATGGCTCGCCCACGCCGCCCGTTACGTCTTCGCTCTTTCGCTCATCGTCTTTGGCCTCGACCATCTCGTCGGTCTCGCATTCCACGCGTCCTTTGTCCCCTGGTGGCTCCCCTGGCACACCTTCTGGGCGGCATTTTTCGGTGTGGCGTTCTTGGCTGCGGCGGTCAGCATCGCTGTCCGCGTCCTGGACCGCTGGGGCGCCGCCTCCCTCGGCCTCATGTTCGCCGTCTGGGTACTGACGCTGCATCTCCCGCGCGTCCTCGGATACCTCCAGGGTGGCGGCCTTCACGATCCCGACGAATGGTCGAGCATGCTCATCGCCCTCGCCCTCTGCGGCGGCGCATGGGCCGCCATAGCAAACGCTTGAAGACAACAAGTTCGAAGCCCGTCATTCCTCCGCGGGGTGCTCCACACGTCGCCACGCGAACGGCCTGACTTTGGAATGCGGTGGCTCGACGCCGCTTTTCCCCGCAGCGCCGCGCCGTAGCAGCTTCATCGCGCAGGCGGGCGCCGTCTCCAACCGCTGTCATCCCGAGCGC
>Ga0335077_10006599_pt1 | contig 14339 bp, 8 predicted proteins | sample Lox_Sample_31_FD_207151 | JGI IMG/M metagenome (GOLD analysis project Ga0335077, IMG submission 207151) | Soil microbial communities from Loxahatchee National Wildlife Refuge, Florida, United States - Lox_Sample_3.1 | ecosystem: Environmental > Terrestrial > Soil > Wetlands | place: USA: Florida...
CCGTATTTGCGGACGGTGTTCGTGGGTGGCGATTTCAGCAGTTCCAGCGCGCGCTTTGCATAGTCGTCGCTGCTCTGTGTTGCCCCACGCCCATAGTCCCAATCGACCTTCAGGCTCTTGCGGGCGTTCTGGGCCTGCCACCACGTGTCGGCCAGGATGGCCACGCCCGGCTCCATGCCGGGTTCCCACCCGGCCACCGGATCGCTCGAAAGCGTCCCGTCGATCACGATCGCCTTGCGCACGCCGGGCAGCTTGCTAACTTCCTCCGTGTTGGCTGTCTTCACCTTGCCGCCGAAGACCGGGCACTTCTGGATGACGCCGTGGAGCATGCCGGGCAGGCTCACGTCGATGCCAAAGATGGGCTTGCCGGTCACGATGGCGCGGTTGTCGACGCCCGCCTGCGGCTTGCCGATGATGCGGTAGTCTTTGGGGTCTTTCAGTTTGACGGATTTCAGGTCGGGCGGGGTAAGCGTCGCGGCCTTGGCGGCCAGTTCGCCGTACATGAGTTTGCGGCCGGATGCGGCGTGAACCGCCTTGCAGCAGTCGGTGGTGACCTCGGATTCGGACACGCCCCAGGTCTGCGCGGCCGCGGTGATCAGCATCTGCCGGTAGGCTGCGCCGATGCGGCGCAGCGGGTCCCAGTTGATGGGCGTGGACATGCTGCCGCCGGCAAACTGCGGCCCGAAGAGGTCCTGGTTGACGTCGGCCTGCTCGACACGAACGTCCTTCCATTCAACGTCCAGTTCCTCGGCGACGAGCATGGGCAGCATTGTCTTTATTCCCTGGCCGATCTCCGGGTTCTTCGCCATGATGGTGACGACGCTATTGGGGTCGATGCGGACGAAGGCCATGGCTGCGAAGTTCGGCGGCTTGCCCCGCCCCTGGGCGAAGGCCCACGGCTTGCGATACAGGCCCAGCGCGAAGGCGCCGCCGGCGAGGGCCGTCATCTTCAGAAAGGATCGGCGATCGAGATTGGCATTGATCGTCATAGAGCCTCCTTACGCCTTGCTGGTCACCGCAGCTGCAGCGGCCTGGTGGATGGCCTGCCGGATACGCGGGTAGGTTCCGCAGCGGCACAGGTTGCCGCTCATGGCCGCGTCGATGTCGGCGTCCGTGGGATGGGGCGTGCGGCTGAGCAGGGCGGCCGCCGCCATGATCTGGCCGGACTGGCAATACCCGCACTGCGGCACGTCGATCGCTTCCCACGCCTGCTGAACGGGGTGCGCAGCGTCCTCGGAAAGCCCTTCGATGGTAGTGATGGCCTCGCCGCCGACGCTGCCCACGTGCGTCATGCAGGAGCGCACGGCTTTACCGCCAACGAGCACGGTGCAGGCCCCGCACACGCCGATTCCGCAGCCGTACTTGGCGCCTTTCAGGTCCAGCACGTCGCGCAGGACCCACAGAAGGGGCGTGTCCGGAGGCACGTCGACCGTCCGGACGACATTATTTACATTCAATTTCAATGCCATTGGGAGACACCTCACGAGGGACGCTGACAGTCTACGCCAACGAAGCAATTCTGGGCAGGAATGTAGCGGGCAGTCAGGGGCATGCGAAGTGATGACGGTCACTTCAAGCGGGGACAAGAAGCCAGGGGACAGGGATCAGGGATCAGGGCCTGACGGCGAACGGCCACTGATGGAGGCGCTGGGCGCGAATTATGTAGATCACGGTGCCGGAAATCGCGATTCCAGCGGCGACGGCCAGCCCGCCGAGGGCGTGCGTGCGATTCACCAGGATGAACAGGAAGCCTGTCATAGCGGCGATCGGAGGCAGAGGATAGAGCGGGATCCGGAACGGGCGCTTCAGTTCGGGACGCTGCGCGCGAAGCAGCATCACGCCAATGTGCTGGAGGAAGAACTGCAGAAGGATTCGGGTGATGACCAGCATGGTGATCACCTGCTCCAGCGTAAAGAAACAGAACAGCGACGCCACCAGGCCCAGCGCCACCAACGAACGATGGGGAATGTGGTGGCGCGGATGGATGACGGCGAGGAAGCGGAAGTAGTTGCCGCTTTCGGCGGCCGCGTAGGGTACCCGCGAGTAGCCGAGCAGCAGCGAGAAGACCGACGAGAACGCTGTCCACACCACCAATGCAGCCATGGTGCGCCCGGCCCATTGCCCGAATGACGACTGCGCGATGTTTGCAACCAGCTGCACGCGCGTGATGACGCTGTCGGCTTTGTGTGTCGCGGCATCCTGCATGGACGGTAAGGCCGCCAGATCCATAACGACATAGAACGCCGAGACAAAGAACACGGAGAGCAGGATGGCGCGGGGAATGGTGCGCTCGGGGTGGCGAACCTCACCGCCCAGGAAGGTGATGTTGTAGTAGCCCCAGTAGCAGTACGTTGCCAGCAGAGTGCCCTGCGCGAGGCCGCGCAGGAAAACGGGGACAGCCAGCGCGGGAGCGGGCGGCATGTGCCAGCCGCCCAGCACCGAGGCATGCGCGAATCCCGACACGATCACGCCCGCGATGGCGGCCAGGACGCCGACGAAGAGCACCCAGGCTGTTCCAGTCACGATGCTGAGCCGCCGGTAGAGCAATGCCGTTACCAGCAGGCACGCGCCCGCCGCGGCGAAGTTCGCATAGTGGAGTGCAGGAAAGAACGCGAAGGGAGCATGGTTAAGGCCCGGCCAGAACCAGGCGAGAAAACTCGACAATCCAATGCAGCCCGATGCAATGGAAAGCGGAGCGGAAAAACTCAGCTGCCAGACGTAAAGAAAGCTCAGCCAGTTGCCGGCACGGTCGGGGCCGTAGATCTCGCGCAGGAATGCGTAGGAGCCTCCGGCCTGCGGGAATGCGGCGCCGAGCTCGGCCCACACCAGGCCGTCAGCCACAGCGATCAGCGCGCCCAGGATCCACGCCCAGACGGAAAGACGAAAACCGGCGGCAGCGATGACCAGCGGCAGCGTGATGAAGGGACCGACGCCGATCATCTCCAGCATGTTGAACAGAACCGCGGAACGAAGGCCGATGCGTCGCTCGAGATGCGCAGGGGCCGCGCCGGTCCTGGCGGTATGGGTCGAAAGGCTCATGCGCTCACCGGATTGTACACTGACGAGAGGTATGTTCTTTTCTCCGAGAGTGGTACGCACAGCAGTATCCCTGGCCGCTGTGGCCGGTCTTCTTGCGACTTCGAGTCCGATTCAAGTGGATGCGCAACAGCCCGTAGAGGCATCGCGGCAGCCCGCGACGTCGCAGCAGGGAATAAGCCTGCCTCCGCGCGAGCCCGACACGGTTGCGCTGCCCTTGCCCGAAGATCGTGGAACCGCAGCGCTGGACCAGGCATTGCGCCGCCTGACGACCACGGCGAGCGCGATGGACATAGTTGCGCACCCGGACGATGAAGACGGAGCCCTGCTGACCTACCTGAGCCGCGGGCTGGGCGTACGCACCAGCCTTTTTACATTGACGCGCGGCGAGGGTGGGCAGAACGCGATGTCCGCCGAGACCTACGATGCTCTGGGAATCATCCGAACGCAGGAGTTGCTTAAAGCCGACGAGTACTACGGCACAAAACAGGTATGGGGAACGGAGGCGGACTTCGGATTCTCGAAGACGCAGGAAGAGGCGTTCGCGCGCTGGGGACATGATCGCGTCTTATACGACGCGGTTCTGGCGGTACGGCGCGAGCGGCCCGAGGTAATTTTCGCGACGTTTATCGGCGCCGTGAGCGACGGGCACGGGCAACACCAGGTTTCGGGCGAAATTGCCCAGGAAGTTTTTAAGGCTGCGGGCGATCCGAAGGTGTTTCCCGACCAGTTGAAGAACGGTCTCGAGCCATGGCAGCCGCTGGCCGTGTACGGCATGGTTCCGTTCGCACCCATCAACAGAGGGCAGGTATTCGATTACGCCACCGGCAAACTGGCGCCCGCGAAGTTCCGCAATTATGCGACGGGCGAATGGATCGAGGGACAACCTTCGACAGACGCCACAATGCCCGTCGGCAACTGGGACCCTGTGCTCGGACGGACGTATGTGCAGATTGCGCGCGAGGGCTGGGGCGAGCAAAAGTCGCAGAACGGCGGCGCGAACCCGACACTGAGCGGGCCCGCTACCGCGCGGTACCACCTGTGGGCGGCGGCGCAGCGAGCGGCGCGCCAGGGCGGGGGCGATCCGAAAGACGGCGATCTCTACCACAATCATCGCGTGGACATTGATACCAGCATCGCGGGCCTCGCCGGCCTGGCCCCGAATGCCGCATGGCTGGCGCACGATCTGAAGCAGATCGACACCGGGCTTGAAGAATTGATCAACGCGTGCCCGTGCAAGGCCGGACAGGAAACGGCTCACCACCTGAGCCCGGTGTATCGGCAGGTGCTCGATTTGCGCGCAAAGATTGCCGCGAGCGATCTGGATGCTCAAGCCCGGGCCAGCCTGCTGTTCGAGCTTGACGTGAAGGTGGCCCAGTTCGAGTCGGCGCTCGAAGACGTGCTGGGGCTGGAGTTGACGGCGTTCCGGACCAACGAGTCGAAGATCCAGGAAGGCGGGTTCCGCGGCAACTCGGCCGACGAGACGCCGCGCAGTGTTTCGCCGGGCGAAGAGTTCAAGGTGCGCGTGCACGTGTCGGGACTGTCGCCCGACGTTCGTCTCGAAAAGACGTGGTTCGAAAGCTTTTCGAAAAGCGATTGGCAGCACGGCGACCCGGTGAGCAACGCTGACGGATCTCCGGTCGCGGATGCAATCTTCAGTTTGAAAGTCCCCGAGGACGCGGAGCCCACCCAGCCATTCTTCACGCGGCCATCCATCGAACAGCCGTACTACGACATCTCGCACCCCGAGTGGCGCGAGCGCTCGTTCGCGCCCTATCCGTTGTCGGCGTGGGCTGAGTTCACTTTTGATGGCGTGCCCATCCGGCTCGGCGAGGTGGTACAGACCCTTCAGCGCTCGACCGGCCATGGCGGATACTACGAACCTCTGGTGGTTACGCCGGCGATCGGCGTTAGCGTCGATCCGGAGGCGCGCATTCTTCCCCTCAATAGCGGCGCATTGCCGATGAAGGTTACGGTGCATACACAGGCCGCGGCCGAGGGCACGGTTTCGCTCAAACTGCCCGACGGCTGGCGTGCCGAGCCTGCGCACGCACAGTTCAAACGAACCGCGGCGGGAGACACGGAACCGATCCAGTTTTTGGTGACTCCGGGGTCCGTCCAGTCGGGCGCCTACACGCTGCAGGCGGTTGCGCGCTGCGGAGACCGCACTTACGAGTCGGGATGGCAGAGCGTGGGCTATCCGGGCTTGACCCCCTATAACATGTACAAGCCCGCGCAGTTCAAGACCCGCAAGGTGGATGTGAAGCTTGCTGGGGGTTTGCGCATTGCCTACGTGATGGGGACGGGCGACCTGGTTCCGGAAGCAATCGAGGAATTAGGCGTCACGCCGCATTTGCTGTCCGACTCTGAACTCACGACCGGGGATCTTTCCGCATGGAACGTGATCGTGATCGGAATCCGCGCGTATTCCAACCGGCCCGCGCTGACTGCCGCGCAACCGCGGCTGGATGAGTTTGTGCGCAACGGGGGAACGGTGATCGTGCAGTACCAGAGCGGAAACTTCCCTGCCCCGTTTCCGCTCTCGATGAACAACCGGATGCCGGAGAGGGTGGTAGACGAGCAATCGCGGCTCAAACTGCTCGATCCTTCCGACCGCCTGATGAGCCAGCCGAACAGAATCACAACCGCCGATTTCGAGGGCTGGGTTGAGGAGCGCGGTCACGGTTTCCTGGATTCGTGGGACAAGGCATACACGACCCTTACCGAGACCGCGGATGAGGGACAGGATCCGCAACGCGGCGGGCTGCTGGTTTCCCATCCCGGCAAGGGCACTTATATATATGTCGCCTATGCCCTGTACCGCCAGTTACCCGAGTTAGTGCCTGGAGCTTATCGCCTCTTGGCAAACTTCCTCAGCGCGGGAAGGGCGGACGCGGCTGAAAGAGTTCAATAGGCCGGTTCGCCTGATTACTGCGCTCTGGAGTCGCGTCTGCCCAACCGTCTATATTTCCACTTATCGGCTTATAGGCGCAGTAGGTAAGGCGTGGCTATTTTAATCAACCGCGGCGAGCATTGTTAACGAGACATTACCATCGTAAGTCTCTAGGTATCCGCATCTATAACTCCTTTGCTCACCAATCGAATAGCCCTGTTAAAACTTTGTGAATTCGTCAAATATTCACATTAATCTGCCACGCTTTGTAGCGGATGCAGCAAGGGGAAAGTACCGCTTATCCGAATTCATTTTCTCCAGCTTCCACTTCGATTTGCATGGGATTGAGTCACGACCGGATGCACGTGTCTGAATCTCTGGAGCAGAATCACCCAGCGCTCGCGGCATGGAGCGCAACATGAACAACCTCGCATGTACGAGGACAAGAGAGGCCCAATGAACTTGAGACTTCGAGCGGCTGTCGCGTCAATTCTGGCAGCCAGTCTGGTCGGTACGTATGCCAACGCAACTGATGCAACGCCACCCGCCAAGAAGCCCGCGGCCAAAAGAGCCGCCAAACCCAAGGGACCCACAGTCGAAGAGCAGATCCAGCAATTGCGCCAGGAGATGCAGGGTCAGATCGATAGCCTGAAAAACAGCCTGGCCGATAAGGATGCACAACTGAAGCAGGCGCAGCAGGCGGCTGCAGACGCGCAGGCGGCGGCGGCGAGAGCGCAGCAGTCAGCGGATACGCAGGCGGCGGCCGTGACGCAGAATGCGTCCGCGGTGAATACGCTGCAGTCCACTGTGACCGATCTGAAGGCCAACCAGGTTTCGATCGCGTCGACCATCTCCGATGAGACGTCCGCCATCAAGAAGTCGATCAACAGCCCTAGCACGCTCCACTACAAGGGCGTCACACTCACACCGGGTGGTTTCGCTGCGGCTGAAACTGTGTGGCGCTCGAAGGCCACGGGCGGCGACATCCCTACGGCATTCAATGCCCTTCCCTACGAGCATGCCGACGCCTACCAGTTGAGCGAGTTCTACGGCTCGGCCCGCCAGTCGCGTATCTCGCTCATGGTCGAGGGAAAGCCCGAATGGGGCACACTGCGCGGCTACTACGAGGCTGACTGGCTGGGCACCGGCATCAGCTCGAACAACAACCAGTCCAACAGCTACGTGCTGCGCCAGCGCGTCCTCTGGGCGCAGGCGGAGACGCATAGCCGCTGGGCGTTCACCGGCGGCCAACTCTGGTCCCTCGCCACGGAAGACAAGAAAGCGATTTCAAATCTGTCCGGCGACATCATGACGCCGCAGACCATTGACCCGAACTACGTTGTGGGCTTCGTATGGACGCGGCAGTACGGATTCCGCGTCACCAAGACGTGGGATAAGTTCGCGCTCGGCGCAGCAGTGGAGAACCCACAGCTCCTCTATACGGCATCGCTGGCCGGCGACACGCCTTACGCAGTGCTGGGAAGCGCCGGCGCCAACGGCGGCAATTACAACGCGGCAATCAGCACTGTCGCCGCCACCACTTACGTTCAGAACTACGTGAACGAGCCGGGCACTACGACCTATCTGCCTGTCTACAATACGGTGACCGCCAACAGCAACATCGCCAACTACTCCTTCAACTATGCCCCCGACGTGATCGTGAAGGCCGCGATTGATCCGGGATGGGGCCACTACGAGATCATCGGAATCGGACGCTTCGCGCACGAGACGGTCTTCCCGGGCGTTACCACCGACGCCCTGAAGTACGGCGGCCAGAAGGACATCGTGACCGCTGCCGCGGTTGTTCCGGCCGCCACCTCCGCGGGCTCATTTACAAACACCAAAGCTATGGGTGGCATGGCAGCCAGCTTCCGCGTACCTGTCGGCAAGATGATTTCTTTCGGCACGAAGGGAATGTGGGGCACCGGCCTGGGCCGCTACGGAGACTCGACCCTGTCCGATTTGACGGGCACCAGCTGGGGTGGCTTCTCAGCGCTCCACAACTTCTCCGGCCTTGTAACGCTGGAAGCCAATCCATCGCCGCGGCTGTCCATATACCTGAACTACGGCATCGACTATGCGGGCCGCAACGATTGGTCGAATCCGAGCACGACAACGCTCGGAGGTCCGACTGCTACCTTCTGCCCGACAGGCTTCACTGACCCGTCGCAATGCACTTCGAAACCTTCGGCAGCGCTGCTGGCGGCGGGCGGCACGTGGGGAGGCCACTGGAGCGTCCCCTCCCAGGCCGCTGTGGGCTACGGTTCGCGCCTGCTTAGCAACGGCAGCTGTAACACCTTCGGCAATCCGGGCTTCAGCGGGGGCTCCACCGACTACTATCCCGCCGGTTCCTGCGGCGCCCAGACCCGCAACGTGCAGGAAGCAACCGGCGGCTACTGGTATGACATTTACCGCGGCGAGCACGGCCGTCTGCGCCAGAGCATCCAGTATGGCTACGCCGAGCGCCAGGGCTGGTCCGGTGCCGGCGGCATCGGAGCAAAGGGCATCGACAACATGTTCTGGACGTCGTTCCGCTACTACCTGCCGTAAGCCATCGCAAACATCCATCGCAACGAAGGGCAGTCTGTTTCGCAGGCTGCCCTTCCTGTCTGCAAATGAATCACGTCAGCGTAGTTTCGGCTCTCCCGTTGGAAGAAAAGCAATCCCATCCAATGCGTTTCCTGAGGCGAGCAGGTTGCGCAGGCGTTCGGGATTCGGGCCGCTCTGCCGGACCGCGGCGGCCAGCAGGTGCAGCGCTGCGGCCGGAGTGGTCTCGGCGGGCATGCGGAAGATCCAGGGAACGTTGTTGGACGTGAGCGACTTGTCTCCGCTGAGCGCGATAACCGGAACCAGAGTCTTGATGGCCATTTGTTCGGCCAGGTGCGCGGAGTTGCGGTCGAGCGCGACAACGGCGAGCGCTTGTTCATCGATGAGGGCGTGGACAAGTTGCGTCGATGCGGCTCCCCAGTTCTGATCGCTCTCGATCGGTATCAAGTTAAGCCGTCCGTCCGGGGCGAGCGACGCACGAACCTCATCCGATTGACCAATGGCCGCCGCTTTCGGGCCGAACAAAACCACACGCACGTTCCCGTGCGGCAGGTCTGCGAGATGCGGGCCCGCATAGGCAACGCCGTCTTCGCCCACGCGCGCGTAGGGCCTGGCTTGCGGAGCAGTGTCGGGCGGGGCGGCGGCGCCGGGCGAAATCGAGACCGCAGGCGATGCAACTGGCGGCTTCTCCATCCTTGCCACGCGATAGGTGATTGTCCCGTTGTGCACCGTGCCCAGATACATTGGCGCAACGTTCTTCTGGTTCGGGTCGAAAACCATGTGCCCTGTGACGCCGTCGTACTCTTCGATGTTGGCGAGAGCGTCGTGAATGCGGGCGCGGTTGAGGCCGGCCTTGCAGATGGAATCGAGCAGCGCATTCATGGCATCATACGCCAGCGCGGCGAACTGCTCCGGTTTCTCGTGGAACCTCTCTTCAAAGCGACGGTTGAAGCCGAGCCATTTGGGATCGTCGCGCGTGGGATCGTAGGGGAATACGGCTTCGAACCCTTCAGCGGCCGGCCCGGCCTGTTCGAGCAGTTCGGGGCCAAGCGTGCGATAGGCGCCAAAGACGCGCTGCTTCATTCCCAGCTGCTGCATCTGCCTGAGGATGTTGGCCGCCTCGGCCTCGTCGGCCCACAGCACGATACCGTCCGTGCGCGAATCCTGGATCACTTTCAACTGGCGGCTGAAATCCGTGTCGCCCGGCAGGTATTTCTGTTCGATCACGATTGGGTGACCGAGGCGGCGCGAGGCGTCCCGAAGCTTAAGGACGCCGAAGCGGCCATAGCGATTGTTTACCCGGAGAATGGCCACGCGCTTGAGGCCAAGTTCCGTAAACACGTGACGCGCGATCGTAAGGCACTGCACACGGTCGTCCTGCAGGTTGGTGAAGTACCAGGGAATATAGGTCTCAGGAATGGTGGGGTCTGTAGAGGCCGAATTTACGATGGGGATCTCGGCGCGCAGCGCGACACGCAATGCAATGTGCGTGGCCTCGGAACTGATGGAGCCGAAGATGGCCCAGTCCTGGTCGTCGTAGACCATCTTGACGGTCTCGTTCGACGCCGAGCCCCAGATGCTGGGATCCGTCGGGCGATCGTCGCCATAAACAGCCTTGGCCTGCCAGTTGTCGTAGTCGTTATGCAGCATCAGGCGGAACGGCTTGCCGCCGTAGCCCCCGCCGGAATTGGCCTCGTCCACTGCCATCTGCGCGCCACGCAGCATGCGCTGCCCGAATACGGCGTCGGGGTTGTGCTCAATGGGCCCGAAGAAGCCGATGCGCACTTCGGTGATGTTCTTTGGCTCGGGCAGGTCCCGGCCCGCCCCGGAATAAATATTCGGATGGGTGTAGTTCAGGTCGTAAGGCTCGGCGAACTTCGCGTACGGGCTTAGATCCGCGGGCTCCCCGGCGTAAGGCTTGACCTCGCGGTCGCGCGGAGGACCGGGCGGATGCGCGCCGCACTCGCACTTGTGACCCTGCTGAGCGATGCCGGCGGCACCGCAGGCGGCCCACAGGCAGGCCGCCCCCAACAACCATCCCTTGTGCATAACAACTACTCCTTTGGCTTGTCGGTGCGGAACATGGCGATCGCTTCAATTTCCACCAGCAGTTCCGGGCGGCACAGCTTCGCTTCGATGCCAGTCGAAGCCGGCAATGGATCGAGGCCCTGCTCGTGGTAGAAGCGCGTGCGCTCTTCGTTGAACGCCTCGTAATCGCGATCGATGTCGCGCAGGTAGCAGGTGGTGCGCACGATGTCGTGCCACGTGCAGCCTTCGCTCTCCAGCAGGCCTGTGATGTTTTCCAGGGTGCGGCGCATCTGCGCGCGGAAATCGCCGACGTGCACGCTCCTGCCGTGCTCGTCGATGGAAGCGGTGCCGGAGATGAGCAGGATGGTAAGCCCATTCAGGTCGATCCGCATGCCGCGCGAAAACGAGCTCGGCTTGGCGTAGGCATAGGCTTCGTTGAGTACACCGAGGTTGGTCATGGCGCGCTTCTGGATCGGCGCGTGGGTGATGGTATCGAGTATTTCTGCGATTTCAATCATGGCGAGCTCCGTTAGTTATGGTTGGAGAATTCCGTGGCTTAAGCCCTTGGCAGTGGCGACCCAGATGTCGCTCCCCTGAAAATCAATGCCGAGAACGTAGTTGTGGGCCGGGGCGGTGGCGACAGCAATCGGCGTCAGCTTGCCCCGCGCGTCGCGGACCGTCATCTCCGGCTTCCCTGTGGTCAGCGAGGGACGATAGACCGCCCAGTTGGCGCCGTCGTAATAGGCTAGGCCCTTGTCGGTGCCGAACCAGGCGCGATTGGCGTCCACGGCCTTGATCGTGTTGGTGAAATTCGATGGCAGGCCGCTGTCCTTGGTGAGGAAGTTGTGCCAGTAGCGGCCGTCGTAACGGCTGTCGCCGAAGTAAGTAGCGGCCCACACGATGTTGTCTTTCTCGATGTAGCTGACCGAAGTGACGATCTCGTGGATGAGCCCCTGATCCTTGAAGAGGACCATCTCGGTTTCGCCGTCGGGGTCGTCGTACTTGTCCCATCGGCCGGTCTTTTGGTCGTACTCGAGCAGCCCGCTGCCCCACACCGCGTAGTAAACCTTTGTGGGCGTGGCCGAAACCGCGTACACCCAGATCTCGTTCATGGGCGTGTTGCGCTCGTTGTAGAGCGTCCACTGATTCGTGTGCAGGTCGAGCATGCACGCCCCCGCCGCGGTAGCCACCCACACATGCTCTCCTTCCACTGAGACTCCGTACACCACATCGTTGCTGAGACCAGAGTTCAGTTGAGTGAACGAATCGATGCGGCCGCTGGAGATGCGGCTCAGCCCGCCCATGGTTCCGGCCCAGACATCACCCGTGCGCTTGTCCAGGGCCAGCGAAAGAACGGCGCGATGCGCGAGGCCGTCAGCCGGGGTATACGTCTTCCACCCGTGATTCTCGTAGACAGCGAGGCCATTTTCGGTCCCCGCCCAAATGCGGTCGCCGTCGACAAGTACCGAAAAGACGTGATTGTCCGGAAGCCCATTGGCCGTGGTGAAGTTCTCGAATCTGAACTTCGGCATCCCCGGCACGGCGGAGACCTTCGTGGCGGACGCCGACGCCGGATGCGAGTGCGCGTCGCCATGCGGTTGCGCGATGAGGGCCGGTGCGCTGAAGGCCAGCGCGGCAACAATCAATGCGATTGCGTATTTCTGGTTCATCGCGTCCTCAAATACTCGATGAGGTCGTTCAACTCATCCTTGGTGAGGTCGTTGGTGCGGCCGTGTTTGTCTTCAGGGTTGTATACGGTCCAGATTTCTTCGAGAGTGCGTGCCGAACCGTCATGCAGATACGGCGAGGTGATCGCGATATTGGTCAGTTGTGGCGTATCGAGAAGGCCCGAATTGTCCGTAGCTTTCTTCGTGCCCACATCGAACGATTTCTGGCTTGTGCCCTTCGGCCCGCTGTGGCAAAAGATGCAGCGGTTCGATTCCGGTATCGGCTTGCCGAATTTGTCCTGAGTGCGCTCAAACAGGGCTTTGCCGCGGTCCTGGGCCGGAGTCAGTTCGCCGCCGGCAAGCCGCCAGCGATTCGGCCGCGACGGCAGGCTGCGGACGTACGCCACCAGGTCTGTCAGCGTGAGACTGTCGTAGTTCTCCGAGCGCCAGAAATATTTCTCCGTGCGCGGGCCGCACTCCGTGGGCAGATTGGGATTGCCGCCGTTCCACTTGTAGGGCTCCGTGTCTTTCAAATCCTCGATCGGACGGTTGTCCACAATATCGCGTCCAAACCCATCGGGCTCCAGATCCCAGGTCATGCCGTCGAACGTCGAATCGATGTGGCAGTTGGCGCAGCCGATCTGGCCCTGGAACGAGTAGCGCGCGGTGTAAAACGCCTGTTCGCCGTGGCGCAGAACGGAGATCGGCTTTGGACCTGCAAGAGGGATAGTCCTGAGCGTGCGATTGGTGCTGGTGTCGATGATGTCGATCGTGTCGTCAAGGCGGTTGGCCACCAGCAGGTTGCGCCCGTCCGGCGTGAACGTCACTCCCCGCGGGTCGTGACCCACCTCGATGCGTGCCGCAACGTAATTCGCGCTTGCTGAAAGGTCCTGAACGTAGGGGCCGGCCTGCGTGTGAATAAACCGCAGCGCCCGCGCAACATCAATCACTGTTACGATCTCCGAGCCCTCGCAGGTGATGTAGATGTGCGCCTTGTCGGGCGAGATCGCGACGCCAAACGGCCGGACCGCGTAGCGCTCCAGTTCGTCGAGCGGCAGTTCCACCGGCTTGCCCACGTCCAGACCGAACAACGTGATGGTGTCGGCGAATGCGCCGCTATGTTCCAGATGCGCGAGCGGCACAAGATTCTTGGGATGCAGGTTGGCGGTAACCCCGAGCCTGCCGTCCGCGGAAAACGCCGTATGAAAGGAGTGCGCGATGCGATGCAGCGGCATGCGATCCACGACCACCGCGCGCGCGGCGTCGATGACCGTGATCTCCGACTCCGGCGGCACTCGATTGCCGCCCGGCGTGGGTTGCTTTGCCGGGTTCGGATAGATGTGCGTGACGTAGAGCTTCGTCCCGTCGGGAGCCGGTGTGATGTAGCTGGCGCCGCGCCCGGCAGCGAGGCGCTTTTCTTCCGCGCCCGTCTGCGCATCCAGCACGGCCACGTCGTTCGAGATGCGATTCGCCACGAAAAGGTGCTTGCCCTCGCGGTCCTCGACGACGCTGGAAGGCTCGGCCGCAACGGGCCATGTCGCCACCACATCGAGTGAGCTCGTATCGATGACCGAAACGGCGTCGTCCCAGGTGTTAGCGACGAACAGGCGTTTGCCGTCGTTAGAGAGCGAGAAGCCGCGCGGGATGTGACCCACGGGAACGTTTTTGATCGGCGTGTAGCTCCGGGCATCAAGCACGCGCACTTCGTTCGTGCCCTGGCAGAGAACGTAAAGCCGCCCCCCGTCAGGCGAGAACAAAATCTCCACTGGCGAAGCGTACGCAAGCACCTCGGGATCTCTCCCCGTGCCCGTGGATGCGCTCGCCCGGCCACCGTTCCGCACGGGCAGGCAAAAGACCGCGACGGAAATCGCGCAGAGCGAAAGCGCGACGCGGGCACCCAGCGTACTGTGGAAGGAACGAATCACTTTGGCTCCTCCACGGTAATCACCCCGTCCACCGGCTGTTTCTCGAGGGTCTGTTCCCGGCCGCTGGGCCAGTGAATCAGGATCTTGTCGATGGAGCCTGCGGCGCCCAGGCCGAAGTGCATGCGGTCGTCGTCCTGCGAGAGATAGCCGGAACCGGCAACCCGCTCAGCGGTCCAGCGCTTGCCGCCCGCGAAGACCTCGACGCGCGCGCCGATACCGTCGCGATTGCTCTTTGCGTCGCCG
>Ga0335077_10006600_pt1 | contig 14339 bp, 12 predicted proteins | sample Lox_Sample_31_FD_207151 | JGI IMG/M metagenome (GOLD analysis project Ga0335077, IMG submission 207151) | Soil microbial communities from Loxahatchee National Wildlife Refuge, Florida, United States - Lox_Sample_3.1 | ecosystem: Environmental > Terrestrial > Soil > Wetlands | place: USA...
CCGTCGCTGACTTCGACCGCCACGTTGAATCCATAGGACGCCCGCTCCACTTGGATCACCGGTTCCCGCGGGGTCAGGCGGTTGGATTGCCGCTCGGTCTCCTCCCGGCTGAAGCCGGTCAGTTCCTCGTCGAAGGTCTCGACGGTCTTGAAGACCACGTGGGTCAGCGAAGGCATGAACCGCCGGTACCACTCGTGGAACGCGATCGCCGACGAGTGGGGCCGGTTGAGGACGATCCGCCCTCTGCCGTCAATCGCATAACTGAACTGGTAGTCCGGATCGAGGTACCGGAACTCGATGCCGTCGTTGAGGCGCCGGGTCTCCAGCGACGCCAGGTTGTGGAACCCGGACGCCTCGAGGGCGTCCTGCAGGGTGCGCTGGAGCATGAGGGTGACGCGGCGCTCCTTGTCTTCCTGCCAGCCGCCCAGAAAATTTGTCTGCGCGATGTAGTTGAAGTCGCCGACGTGGGTCACCTGGTAGAGGAACTCGGTGTCGAGGGCCCCGTCTGCGTAGATCTCGTAGGTCTGCTCGTCCAGCCGGTCCAGCTGGACGGTCGTTTTCCTATCTCGTTGGTCGGTCACTTCGGCGGCCCTCCACCTTCCGAGCGAGATCTTGTACCTGGCGGACATCCAACTCGACCAGATCCGGTCGCTTATCCTCGTCGTTCTCCATGTCCTGGCTGAGCAGCGACAGAATCGGGAAAAGCACCTGATGCAGGCCACGCGCGCCCACATCGAGCTCCGCGGCTCTGGCCGCGATCCAGCGTTGCGCGTCCTCCTTGATCTTCAGCTCGGTCCCCAGCGACCGGAGATACTGAACGTAAAACTGCGAAGGATCGATACTGGGCGTCTGCAGGATCCTGGTCAGGTCTTCCTCGGTCAGCGGCGAGAATTCGATGATCACCGGGATCCGGGCGATCAGCTCCTTCATGAAGCCATAGCGGACGATGTCCTCCGAGATCACGTGATTATGGCGCTGCATGCTTCTCATTGCCTTGTGCGTGCGGCCGCCGGGATCCGCCAGCAGATCAGTGAACGCGCCCGCGACGACAAAGAGAATCCCAGCCGTCTGGAAAGTCAGCTCGTCTTCCCCGGTGTGCCTGGACGACGACAAGGTGACACTCGCGCCGTCGATGAACTGCAGGAGCCGCCGCTGGACGAGCTCATTGCGATCCTCGCGATTACCGGACCGTATCGCCAGCTTGTCGAACTCGTCGATGAACACGATGCCGCGCTGTGCATTGTACAATTCATCCAGATCCGGCGGTTCATCGTATCCGACTGGTTTTGATTTCTCCCTGATGAGGCGCCTTGATGACCGCACGAGTTCAATGAGCACCATGTCGAGGCTTTCGTCTGCGAAGGCAGATGATGACATGTGAGTGGCATCCGCTATCGCGAGCGGGATTTGCAGGGCTTCCGCCGCCGTACGGATAGCGTGCGTCTTCCCCACTCCGGTAGGGCCAATGATCAGGGCGTTCGGGGCCGCATGGGCTGGGTTGAGGTATTCGATAGCCGTAGACTGGACATGCATAGCGAGAAGTGTGGCGAGGTCGCGTTTCCCGGACTCCTGCCCGACGACCCCCAGCGCCAATTCCTCGAAGATCTGAGGTGCATCTCTTGGCGATTCCAGATCGGCCCTCTCGCGCGCGTCTCCGTCCATCGGCACGTCAAATCCTCCCCTGAGCTGCGCATTCAGGCCTATTCATGGTAGCCGTCGTCGCCGGTCTTGGCTAGCCGTGCATCCGTTCACTCGGCGGTACCGCGGGCTGGCTGCCGCTCCTTGCCGCGGTCGCCCGACCTTGCCCGAGCTCTGGCATGCATGCAAACATGGATAACACGAGTGCCCGCAAGCGGCCAGAATCTGCACTTCCGCGATGGGGGGACAACGAGTGATCGCCGAGGATGCTGCCGTTGCAGTGCTGATGGATGAGGGCGTGGGACGGCGATATCTGAAGGGCACTGCATACCACCTCGGCGGCGGGCTGTATCTCACCCTGAGCGGTATTTTCGGCCAGCGGACTCCGGCCGGCAGGCGCAACGTTGCGCCCGTGTTCATCAGGCTGGCAGACAGCACGGACGACGTCTCGTGCCATTTCGCCTGGTCCTCTCCGGACGGGCGGGTCGGCGTGGTAATTCTCCAGGCTGATGAGCAACATGACGCGCCGGACGAGGAGCTGCCGCAATGGGGCCGGCTGAAAGGCACCTCCAGTCACCAGTGCGCAATACTCGGCTTTCCCCGGTTCGCGCAGCAGGAACCGCGGTATCCAGACGATCCGCTGACCATAGAGCGAATTACCGGAACGATCAACTTGCCGACCGTAAATTACACCGGGAGCCCGGTACTCAAAGTCGCCGAGGCGCCGCTGGACGCCGCGAGCCTGACATCGCCCTGGTACGGTATCGGCGGCGCTCCAGTGTTCAGTCAAGGTACATTTATCGGCATCGTGCAGGACGCCCAGACGGCCACCCGGCTATCCGTTCTGCCTGCTGCCGCCCTGGCCAGGAATTCGGACCTGACACGGTTCCTCAAGGATCGCATGGGCGCCGGCGCTGAACTAGTCGACATCGAGGCGGCGGACGCCGGGATCGAAAGTGCCGGCGCGGCGATTCATGAGGTGGCCCGCACCGATCCGAAGAATATTCAGGAGGTCGCGGCTGCGCAGTTCTCGTTGAGCAACGCGTACTACGAGAATGTTCTGTCACAAGCCCGGCGGAGTTTCAGTGTCGCGGCGATATCGGCGGCGCTGGGAACGATCTTCTTCTTCGTCGCGGTCACCATAGCGATGAGGTCCGCGGCCTTTGAAGCCGCCATCGTCAGCGCCGTCAGCGGCGGAATCGTGGAGGTGATCGCCGGGCTCAACTTCTGGCTGTACGCCAGAACGGCCAGCCAGCTCAATGCGTTCCACGTGCGACTGGAGAGAATGCAGAAATACCTGCTGGCCAACAGTGTCTGCTCGAATCTCTCACCGGAGGCGCGCGACGCTGCCATGGCCGACCTGGTGCGAACGATAGCGACCGACGTTGCCCCCGCGGGGGAGACGCCTCTATCGCCCCCTCCGTAGGGCCGCGCGGCCGGGTCCGATCAGAGCGCCGCGGGGGCGCATGGCCCTGCCATGGCGGGCACTTAGCCTCTGCCGGCCGCCTTGGCCCGGCCCGATGCTGGTGAGGGAGCCGGGTGGAAGGAGTGACGACGATGAGCAGCCAGGGTCGGGGCCGCGGGCGCATCGTGGTCGGCGTGGACGGATCGGCGTCCTCGATGGCGGCGCTGCGCTGGGCCCTTCGCCAGGCCACGCTGACCGGGAGTTCGGTGGACGCGGTGATCGCCTGGCATCTGCCCGCCGGGTACGGCGTGGCCCCGGTGGGAGACAGGGCGGTCGACTTCGAGGGCGACGCGAAGCAGGTCCTCGCCGACGCGCTGAACGAGGTAAGCGGCACCGAGCCCGGGGTGCTCGTCCGTCCCTCGGTCGTGGAGGGGCATACCGCCGACGTGCTGGTCCGGGCCGCCCGCGGGGCCGACCTGCTGGTGGTGGGCAGCCGCGGGCATGGCGAGCTGGCCAGCGCGCTGCTCGGCTCGGTCAGCCACTTCTGCGTGCACCACGCCTCCTGCCCCGTCCTGGTGATCCGGGGCTGACCGCAGGAGCCGCTCGCCGGGTCAGGCTCAGCGGGGACGGCCGGCGGTGCGAGATGCTAGCGCGGTGAACCTGGGTGCCTGACGTGGAGGAGAGCTCATGGTGATGCCGTCGGCGGGCCGGGTGGTGGCGGCGGTGATCGGTGTCCTGCTGCTGCTCGGGGCGTGGCAGAGCGTCACCGGGACGCTGATCGTGTCCCGTCCGGTCAGCAGCCGGCTGACGCGGTGGGTGGATCAGCTAGTGGACCTGGTCTTCCAGGCCGTGGCCAGGAGAATCGCCGATTACGAGCGGCGTGACCAGCTGCTGGCGGCGCAGCCGGCGGCGATCTTGCTGACCCAGCTGGTGGCCTGGCTGGGCATGTCGTTTATCGGGTTCGCCCTGCTGTTGTGGCCCTTCGCCGCCCGCGGCCTGGGATCTGCCTTCATCGACTCCGGGTCCTCCATGTTCACCCTGGGGTTCGCCGAGCCGGGTGGGGCGGGCCCGGCGGTGATCGTGTTCCTGGCCGCGGCGACCGGCCTGGTGATCGTCGCGCTGCAAGTCGCCTACCTGCCGACGCTGTACGCGGCGTTCAACCGCAGGGAGACAGAGGTGGCGCTGCTGAACGCGCGGGCCGGCGTCCCGTCCTGGGGGCCCGAACTCCTGGCGCGCACCAAGTACGCGCTGGGATCGGGCACGTCGACCCTGGATACGATGCCCGATCTGTACGCCCAGTGGGAACGCTGGGCCGCGGACGTCGGCGAGAGCCACACCACCTACCTGCCGCTGGTCCGGTTCCGCTCCCCGGGGTCCCTGTCGTCCTGGGTGACCGCGCTGCTGGCCGTGCTGGATTCCGCCGCGCTGTTCCTGGCGCTGTCCCCCGCGGCCGCGCCGACGGTACCGGCGCGGCTGTGCCTTCGGGGCGGAGCCCAGTGCTTCAAGCGGATCGCGCGGGCGATGGGCTACGACATCCCGATGGAACCCGATCCGGAAAGCGGCATCAGCCTGACCTACGAGGAGTTCCTCGACGGGGTGGCCAAGATGCGCGAGGTCGAGTTCCCGATCGCGCGCGACCCGGCCGAGGCCTGGCCGGATTTCGTCGGCTGGCGGGTCCTGTACGAGCAGGCCGCGTACGCGGTGGCCGCCGCGGTCTACGCCGTGCCGGCCATGTGGTCCGGTCCGCGCCGGCATCCCACGCCGCCCATCCGGCCCATCAGGCCGCCCCTCGGCCGGCCGCCCAGGTAGGCGCCGTGATCAGCTCGCTGTGACCGGGCCGCGCTCTTGCTCCTCCTCCGGAGTGGTGAGAAAGCCCTCACGCAGCAGCGTGGTGATGAGCAGCACCCGGCTCGCCTCGTCGAGGGTGCCGGGCAGATGGGCGGGCATAGTGTGATGATTGGCGCCGGTGCGCCACGGCGTCACGTCACCTTTTGTGGTGACATGCCCGGACTGCGGTCAGAGAAGTAATTCGACGGCCCGGTAACCCAGGCTCAGGACTACCGGGACCGCCCCGAAGGGCCCGCGGAACCGCGTGCCGGGCTTGTCCGGCGCATCCGGGTCGCTGACGTCGGGCCAGCGCATCTTCAGATGCTGGGCGGTCAGGCCCGCGACCGAGTACGGGAATTCCATCGCCGAGATGTCGTGCGCCGCGAGCAGCCCGCCCCACCGGAACGCGGCGAACACGTTGGCCAGTTCCCGCACCGACAGGGGCCGCGGCACGGTCAGGCCGATCAGGTAGACGGCGCCGGCCAGCTCGATCAGGTCAGCGGCGCACTGTGCCAGCGCCGCTGACCTGGTCCGGAAAACCGTGCCGTCGCGATTGACGGTGCCCAGCTTCTCGCCGTACACCGGCGAGTAGCGCGGCTGCGCCTGGCACTGCATCCAGTCGCAGGCCGCCAGCAGCTCCCAGGGAATCCCGGTATGGCCGGCCACGTCCTGGTACAGCGGCCGCGCCCGGGTCAGCGGGCCCTTGGCCGTCGCCACGAAGTCGGCGGCTACCGCGTGCGGAATCTGCGGGACATAGCGGCGCCCGCTCATCCGCGAACCCCGCGGCGCGATCCGCGGCCCGGGCCGCCGCCTGCCCCCGGCCGCGCCCGCCCTGACCGCGCCGGCGGCCAGGGCGCCGGAGACCCCGGGGATGCTCGCATCCCGGCCGGCCTCCGGCGTGGCCCCGCCGGAGACCCCCCTGGCCGGCGCCGCCGGGTCGTAGCGGTACAGGTTGTACAGCCGCATCAGCGCGATCAGGTTGGAGCCGTAGTCCGGGTCGGTGGCGTAGACGCCGGTGAGGGCGGCGGCGAACGCGTCGGGTGCATGGCGGTCGGCCATGGCCTGCCGGTAGGCCTGGCTCGTGGCCAGGAGCCGGCCGTGGTCCGCGATGCTCTCTGTGACGTTGTGGTACACCCGGAACGGGGCGGTGCGGGTGACCCAGACGCCGTTCTCGTACTCCTGCGTCGGCAGCATCTGGCGGCCGGCCGGGCCGGTTCCCTTGATGCCGAACAAGTTGTGGTCCGCCGTCGCCAGCTCGCTTTGCCCCCAGCCGGATTCGTCGATGGCCTGGGCGATGGTGACCGCGGCCGGGATGCCGTACCTCTGCTGGGCCGCGATCGCTCCCGGCGCCACCATGGTGATGAACGCTTGCTGGGCGGCGGTGCCCGGCGCGCCCGCCGGCGGCGGGCTGTGCCTGCCGTAGGCGGGCGCGTGCCGGCCCGCGGAGCCGCCGTCACCGGGCGCCGGCGCGGCCGTCCCCGGGATCGCCGCCGATCCGCGCTCCTCCTGGGCCGCTGCCCCCGCCAGTTGCGGTGCCACCCCCGGTACCCGCGCCGCGCCGCCCTCGGCCTGCGGCCCGCCCAGCTCGCCGTTGTCGACGAAGCCGAGCACGCCCTGGGCGGCGAGCGGGGCCGGGAACTTGTGCGCATTGACCGTGAGGTCCGGCAGCGAGTCCGCGCCCACGGTGTACAGGGCGGTGCCTGTGTACCTGGTGACCACCTCGACATGCCCGTCGAACAGCACCCAGTCGCCCGGCTGCGGCTGGTAGCCGTCGCCCAGCGGGTGCCAGCGGTGATGCGCCTGCGCGTCCTGCAGCATCGATACGACGTCCGGCGACGCCGGGTTGGGCTGGACGCGGACATCGGCCCACTGATGCAGCGGCCACGGGTAGGAGCCGCCCCCGCTCACCCAGCTCTGCTGGCCCGCCGCCTTGGCGCCCAGCGCCAGCGTGAGGCTGGCGAAGGCCGCGCACGACTGCCCGTGATCGACGCCGTCGAGGCTGTCAGCCTGCCAGATCAGCGCCTCCATTTCGGCCGGCGTCCTGGTCCGCGCCATCTGCAGGTAGTACCTGGCCACGCCGACGATCGCCGATCGCAGCGCGCCGTCGCCTGACGAGGCGGGCGCGGCCGGCCGGTCCAGGGCCAGCAAGTGCGCCGGCAGGCTGGCCGGAGACGTCATATCGGCGGCCGTGCCGTGGGCGAAGGTCAATCCGGTCATCGCCCCGCAGGTGCTGAGGCTCACCAGCGCCGTCGCCTGCTGCCACGCCGGTGTCTTTACGGCCTGCATGGGATCACCTCCCTCGGGTTTGCGGCGCCGATCCTGTACTGGCGTCCTTACTCCCCGGATTTCGGCAGGGTCTTGAGGATGGCCTGCACCTGCGGGTCACCCGGGTTACCGGCGTTCTCGAACAGCACGCTCACGTTCTGCGCGGCCACCGAACCGGCGCCGGGCATCCACTGCTGGTACACGTCGGCGACGAGCGCTCCCTGGCCTTGCTGGCTGGTCACCGGACTGGCGCACAGGCCGGGGAACCCGGCACGCGAGATGATGGCCGACGACCCGGTGTACCTGGCGCAGTTATCCGGCTTGCTCTCCAGGCCCGGCTGGACCGCGGGCTTGCCGTTGGCGCCGGTCAGGGTCGCCCCGCCGATGATGTTGTTGATGGCGCGCGCCGCCACCTCCAGACTGTCGACCGGGTTGAGCGGGTCGTAGGGATGATGCAGGTTCAGCGACCACGCGATCTGGCCTCCCTGGGCGGGAGCGATGGGCTCGAGCCCCTTCCTGCCGGTCTTCGCGTCGGCGTAGCCAGGATTGTTGTTGCTCGTCATCAACGCGAAAACCCAGAGAATCTGGCTCGTGTCCTTGCCGCAGGCGAAGTTGACCTGGCTCGGTTCGGCCGCGACGTTGGGATTCTGGCAGGCGGTGGTTATCTCGGTTTGCACGGTCGCCACACTCGGCGGCCACGACGGGCCCTTCCTGAGGACGATCATCGCGCCGATGACGAGCACCACGAGGCCCGCCGCCGACCCGATGACAATCTTGTGGCCGCGGCGCGGGCGATGCGAGCGGCGCGAGCGGTGCGGCCGGGACGTGCGCCGTCCCCGGTCGATGAGCGCGTGGGTCCGGTCGTCGGGCCGGAGCGGCTCGTGCTCCGGGATGAGCCAGGCGGGCCCGGCCGCGGGACCGGGCCGGGCCCGGCCCGCCGAGGCCCGGCCTGCCGAGGCCCGGCCCGCTGAAGTCCGGCCATAATTGCGTCCGCGGGGGTATTCGGTCTCCGCCAGCTTTCGCTCGCGTTCCCGGAGGTGTCCGGATCCGGTGACGTCGCGCTCCCGTTCCCGGCGCCACGCCGGCTCGGCACTCTCCCGGATTCGCGACTCCCGCCACTCAGAAATCTCCTGCCCCAGGTCGCGAACCTTGAGTTCTATATCAGCGAACCATTCGTCACTATCATCGATAAAGTTTTCGAATTGCTCGTTCGTCGTGATCACTCCTGTCGCATGGCCTGAACCGCGCCCTCCGGGCTGGTGCCGACGCGAGACTCGCCCGTGAGGCAGCCCTCGGGCAGCGTCAGCTGCCTTCGCGGCTGACCGGATCCGGCCCGAATGGGCCCGGCCGACGGCCTAGCTCCTGCGTTCGACCCATCCCTGCAATTAGAACACAGATGCGATGCACTTGACCACCGGCGATGCCGTTCTCCGGGGATGCCGTGAGGCGCCCGATGTCAGCCTGCCGCGATGGCGCTGTCGTCGCTGTCCGTCGTCGGCAACGCCAGCCGCCGCTACCACCCGGCGCCCCTGCCGCCCGCCGGCCAGGTGCCCGCCGAACCGCAGGTCGAGACCCCCGGCGGCGACGACGCCGCCGGGGTCAGCGCGGCTGGCTCCCGCCACGGCGCCGTGGCGGGTGCTGGGGCTGCCGGGAGCGGTGGTGCTCATGGTAGCTGTCATCGTCCGTAATAGATCCGTGATATTCACGCGAACCGATTGAGACGCGGGCCAGCCCGTCACTACCGTGATCTTCGATGTCCGGTCGGCGGCCGCCAGATGACCGCCAGGTGACGAGGGAGCGTGACAGGTACGTGAGCGGGCTGCTGGCGAAGGTATCCGGATGGCGGCGCGGCCTCGCCCTGGGCGCCGGGCTGGTCGCGGCGGGCGGGCTCGCGGTCTTCGCCTCCGGCGCGGCCGCCGCGCCGCAGCCGACGGTTGACCAGGTGCAGGCCCGGATCAACCAGCTCACGTCCCAGTTCGACAACGTCACTGAGCAGCTCGACCAGGCCAGCCAGCAGCTGTCCGCCGCGCAGTCCAGGCTGTCCCAGGTGCGCGTGCACCTCAGCCACGCCAACGCCCAGTTCCAGGCGGCGCAGGCCGACGTGGCCCAGGCGGCCGCGGCGGCGTTCGAGGACACCGGGGCCACCTCCATCGCGGGCGTGCTCACCTCGGGCGACCCCTCGGTGGTGCTGCAGCAGGGGTCGCTGCTGATGGAGCTGTCCGGCAACCGCACCGCCCAGACCAGGCAGCTGCTGACCGACGCCAGCCAGCTGGCCGGCGTGGAGCAGCAGATGCAGCGCACCGAGGCCGGGATCGCCGGCCTCAAGAAGCAGTTGGCCGCCCGCAAGGCCTCCCTGGGCAAGCTCATCGACACCCAGAAGGCGACGCTGGCCGATCTGACCGTGCCGCAGCAGCAGACGGTGGTGAGCAACTCGATCGGCGCGGGCGGCACGACCACGGCCACCTACTCCGGACCGACCTCGACCCAGGGGGGCAAGGCCGTGGCCTTCGCCTACGCCCAGCTCGGCAAGCCGTACCAGTGGGGCGCGACCGGGCCGGGCAGCTACGACTGCTCCGGGCTGGCCCAGGCCGCCTGGGCGGCGGCCGGGGTCGCGATCCCGCGTACCACCTACGCGCAGTGGGCCGCCCTGCCGCACATCGCCACGTCCGCCATCGAGCCCGGCGACCTGCTGTACTACGACGGCGTCGGCCACGTGGCCATCTACGTCGGGGACGGCTACATCATCGACGCCCCGCAGACCGGGATGGACGTGCAGAAGATCCCGATGAACACCGGCTGGTACGCGGCGAACTTCGTCGGCGCCGCCCGCCCGTAGGGCGCCCGCCCGCACGGCAGGACACCTCGCCGGATGGTCCCGGCCGCCGGGCAGGTAAGCCCCGGCTCACAGGTGAACCGTGCTCGTTCGGCTCAGTCTTCCAGCTCCACCTTGCCCTGCAGGTAATCTTCCCGGCTGATCTCGCCATGGGCATACCGCAGCCGCAAGGCATCCTTGGCTTCCCGCACGGCAGGCGATTCCGCCTGGCGGAGTTGGGGCGACTAACTCCACACGATCACCTGGATCACGTCGGCCTGAATGCCCAGACCCGGGTTCACGGCGCCGGAACGCCCTGGAAGCCAGGTTTCATGCCGTTCCACGGGGCGCTCCGGTGCGCCTCGGAGCGCCCCGTGGGGCTCTTGGGGTTCCCGGGTTCCCCGGGGGTTCCCGGCTGGCCGGGTAACGGCCGCGATCGACCCCGGCCTGGGCTGCATGGGCCGCCAGCCCCATCGTGCGGAGCGAATGTGCCACACACCCCGTTACCCGGCCGGCCGGCCCACCGGGACCATCCCGGAATACCCGGCAGAACCGGAAGGGGGCGGCTCATTGTCGCGCGGCTCACGGCTGCGCACCCAGGGTGACCGTGGTCTTGGCCGACTGGCCGTTCCTGGTGTACTCGATCGAGACCGTGTCGCCCGGCTTCTTGGTCAGGGTCAGCTCTTGCAGCTGGATGTTGCTGGCGGCCGGCTCGCCGTTGATGCTGGTGATCACGTCATCGGCGCGCAGCCCGGCCATCTCAGCGGGGCCGCCTGGCGTCACCGCCTGGACGTACAGCCCCTCGGGCAGCCCGGCCTGGGCGGCGGCCGCGGGCGGGATCGGCACCGTCTGCACGCCGAAGAAGGCGTGGGTCACCCGGCCGGTGGCGATGATCTCGTCGGAGATCGTCTTGGCCAGATCCACCGGGATGGCGAAACCCAGCCCGATGCTGCCGCCGCCCGAGTTCGGCACGGTCGCGCCGGCCGTCGGCACCCCGATGAGCTGACCCTCGCAGTTGACCAGGGCGCCGCCGCTGTTGCCCGGATTGATGGAAGCGTCGGTCTGCAGGGCCGACACCAGCAGCGCCGTGGTGTCGTTATCGCCCGGGACCTGCACGGTGCGGTCCAGGGCGCTGACGATGCCGGAGGTGACCGTGCCGGACAGCCCGAGCGGGGCGCCGATCGCCACGACCGGCTCGCCGACCTTCACCGTCGACGACGAGCCCAGCGCGATGACCTTGAGCTTGGCCGAGGTGTCGACCTTGAGCACGGCCAGGTCGGTTTGCGGGTCCCGGCCGGTGATGGTGGCGGGGGCGGTCTGCCCGTCGGAGAACAGCACCTCCACCGAACCGCCATTGGCGGCTATCGAGATGACGTGGTTGTTGGTCAGGATGTAGCCGTCGGACCGGATGACCTCCCCGGACCCGGTGCCGCTCCCGCCGCTGCCGCCGGCCGCGATGGTGACCACCGAGGGGACCACCTGGTCCGCGACCGGGGTGACCGCGCAGGCGCTGACCGTGGAGGAGCCCGCCGTGGTGCCGGAGCCCGACGTGGTGCCGGAGGCGGATGTGGTGGTTGCGGCCACGATGACGCCGCCGATCACGCCCCCGGCGACCAGGGCGGCCCCGGCGGCCGCCCACGGCAGCCACCGGCGTGAACCTCGCGGATTCTGCGACTCAGTCAAACGACGCTGCCGGGCTGGATCGCGGCGGCGATCTCGTCGACATCGGAGCGGTCGAGCAATCCGGATGATGCGCCTTTCCAGGCGCTCAGGTCCACGGCGTCCGGGTTGGCGAGCTCGTCGACGTCCACCTTGCTGGCGTTGCCCGCCGGATCCTTGGCGATGAATTCCAGATCCAGGATGTCAATGACACCCTGGCCGGCCAGGGACAGCAGCTGCTCGAAGCCCGGCGCGGAAATGTGCGCGCCGGGGAACTCCATCGCGAGGTAGTCGATCGGGCCCAGCTCATCACCCTGATCAGGTTCGGACGGTACCGACATCAGTCCTCCTATCCGGCCAGCCGGGAGTCCGCATACCTCCCGCTCAGGCCGGGATCTTGGCTTTCCCGTGCGTGGACCCGGCGTTGGCGATGCCGTCGGCGGCTCATTCCAGACGCTAAACCGGAGCTGCGGGGGCCGTCATCAACCTTTCGGGGTGAAGCGCACCGGCCAGAACGCGGCCCGGCAGACTCCGCCCGCCGTCCAGGCACCATTCCACCTCGTGGCCGGGCGGATTCCATCACCCCGAGGACGTGAAAAGGGCCGCCCTCACCCCGAGGACGTTAAAAGGGCCGCCCCTACCCCTCGAGGAGACCCGGCGTCCGGGCCTGGGCGACCGCCCGGCTCCGCGACGAGGCGCGTCCAGCGCCTCCGCGACGTAGGTGAGCAGTACCTTCGGGTCGTTGTCCCCCTGATCGACCGAGACCCAGGCGAAGGCGCGGCTGTCCGCCTCGGCCCACTGCGCCAGCAGGGTCGTCTTCCTGTAGCCGGGCGGCGCGACCACCGAGACGATCGGGCCGGGACGGCCGCCCGCCAGCCGCCTGACGAGCGACGAGCGGCGGATGGTCCCGGGGCGCGTCTCGGGACGGTGAAGCTTCGATGCGCAAAGGTCGAACCCCGGCCGGCGCGATCGGCCGACCCGGTCCCGAACGCCGCTCTCGCCCATGCCCAGACGTTGCCCTCGAGGTGGTCTGCCGCTCCGGGACCGGGCATCTCCGCCGGTCCCGTCACGCGCATTATTTCACCTCATCGGGAGGATGTGGCCGGGCGCCCGGTGCGGTGAGATCGATGAGCGCGGTGGTGAGAGCCCAGACGGCGATGACGACGGGTTTCACCGTGGTGCCCCGGTTCACCTAGAAGTCGACGGCGTCGCGGATCAGCGGGCAGGTCATGCAGTGCCCGCCGCCGCGGCCGCGGCCCAGTTCGGCGCCGACGATGGTGATGACCTCGATCCCCGCCTTGCGGAGCAGGGTGTTGGTGTAGGTGTTGCGGTCGTAGGCGACGACGACTCCGGGCTCGAGGGCGACCAGGTTGTTGCCGCTGTCCCATTGCTGCCGGTCGGTGGCGTAGCTGTCCCCGCCGGTCTCCACGATGCGCAGCTTGCCGAGTCCCAGGGCCTCCGCCACGACGTCGGTGAAGGGTTTTTTCTCCTCGGTGACGTCGGCGCCGGCCGGGGTGTCGGCCGGGCGCAGCGACAGGGGCGTGATGGTGTTGACGATCTCGGGGTAGATGGTCACGCAGTCGCGGTCGGCGAAGGTGAAGATGGTGTCCAGGTGCATCGCCGATCGCAGCTTGGGCATCCGGGCGGCGATGACCCGCTCGGCGCCGCCGTTGGCGAACAGCGCGGCGGCGACCTGGCCGATCGCCTGCCGGGAGGTCCGCTCGCTCATCCCGATCAGCACCACCCCGTTGCCGATCGGCATCACGTCCCCGCCCTCGAGCGTGGCCAGGCCCCAGTCCTTCTCCGGGTCGCCCCACCACACCGTGACCTGCCCCGCGAAGTCGGGGTGGAAGGTGTAGATGGCCTTCATGAGCAGGGTCTCGTCGTGCCGGGCCGGCCAGTACAGCGGGTTGAGCGTCACGCCGCCGTAGATCCAGCAGGTCGTGTCGCGGGTGTAGAGGGTGTTGGGCAGCGGCGGCATGAGGTAGTCGCGGACCCCGGCGCTCACCCGCGCGAGCGTGGCCGATTTCGGCCGGAACTCCTCGGGCAGGTCGACGATGGACAGGCCGCCGATCATGTACCGCGCGAGCTCACGCGATTCCAGCCCCTCCAGGAAGGCGCGGGTCCCCTCGACCAGGCCCAAGCCCACCTCGTTCGGGGTGATCTTGCGGTCGAGCAGCCAGGACTTCGCCTCGGGCAGGTCGAGGACCTCGGTGAGCAGGTTGTGCAGCTCGACGACCTCCACCCCGCGGTCGCGCATCTTGGTCACGAAGTCGAAGTGGTCGCGCTGCGCGCTCTGCACCCACAGGACGTCGTCGAAGAGCAGGTCGTCGCAGTTGGTGGGGGTGAGCCGGTTGTGCGCGAGCCCGGGGGCGCAGACCAGGACCTTGCGCAGCTTGCCGACCTCGGAGTGGACGCCGTAGACGGGCATGGGTGTCTCCTGTCGTGTTCAGATGGTGATGGCGCCGGTGGCCAGGGCGGCGATCCCGGCGATGAAACCGGCCACGGCGATGGTCAGGATGACCAGCTCGGCGGGGGGAGAACAGCCGCCGGTTCTGCTCGCGCCGGGACATGACGCCATCATCGTCCACGCCAGGCGCTCACGGGCCGTCCCGCGGGCGGCGCTTACCGGCTGTCGCGCTTGGCCTGCCGGCGGGCGCCCGCGGCCAGCGTGCCGGCCCGCTGCTTCTCGGTCCTGGGCGAGCGCAGGGCCCGGTCCCCGGTGGGCTCGCC
>Ga0335077_10006601_pt1 | contig 14338 bp, 14 predicted proteins | sample Lox_Sample_31_FD_207151 | JGI IMG/M metagenome (GOLD analysis project Ga0335077, IMG submission 207151) | Soil microbial communities from Loxahatchee National Wildlife Refuge, Florida, United States - Lox_Sample_3.1 | ecosystem: Environmental > Terrestrial > Soil > Wetlands | place: USA...
CGGGCCGGCAATTCAACAAGATCAAGGGCCATCCCGTCTCCACGCACATCGAATGGAGCATGGCGGGCACCGCCTGTGCATCCCAGGGGAGCACCGAAGCTTCAAGCGGTCCGATCCTGTCCTATACCATTGAGGAGAAAACGCTCAAGCTTGAGCAGGTGCACGACAGCATGTTTTCAGTGCCGAAAGATTACAAGCTGGTGAGCGAACACTGAACAGCGGGCCGCGCGATTTTCTCCCGGGATCCGGATTATGGCGGAATTTGAGATCATCGAGTTTTCGCGCACGACGGTGGGCAGAGCCATCGAGCAGGCGCGCGGGCAGTAGTAGTAGAGCTTCAGGCGCGTTTCCTTTCCTAATGAGTCGATGATTTCGATTGGCCGGCGAGCGGTTTCTGGATGGCGGGAAGAAACGAATTCCGTCCTACGCTGCGCGGACAGCGCAGTCTTTGAGCAGAATTTTCAATTTCGTTCGCCGGGTGTTCGTACTCCGCGAGCACGTCCTGCGTGTACTCGCCCAGCACAGGCGCGTTGCGAGTGAGTTGACTCTTGGTTTGCGAAAACCGCAGCAAAAACCCAAGGGGGGAACGCTAGTGTGCCTGAGCACCGGTATGTTGCGCCGGGCCGAGCAGCGCGGCCACCGCGTCCAAAAACCGCTGTATATCCGCAGTGGCAATGGCGCCCATGGTAGAAACCCGAAAGATAGTCTCCGCCAGCTTGCCCTGGCCGGAGTAGATGACGAAGCCCTGCCGTTTGAGGCCGTCGTGCAGCGCGGCGTAGTCTAGGCCATTGGGCAGGCGGTACGCCCGCAGAACCACGGAGCGCTCGCCTTCCCGCAAGAGCGGCGCAACCCCGAGACGGACGAGGCCCTCTTCCACCGCCTCGGCAAGGCGGCGGTAGCCTGCGTGACGCATGCGCCATCCGCCCTGGTTCTCGAACTCGCGTAGTGCTTCGCGCAGCGCGTAGAAGATGGGCACGGCGGGCGTGAAGGCGGTGTCGCGGGCGTCCTGGGCGCTGCAATGTCGTGCCAGATCTAGGTACACGCTGCGGCTGCCGTCTGCTACGTGCAGCGCGTCCCGGCGCAAAATCACGAAGCTCACGCCCGGCGCGCCGTGCAGGCATTTGCCGGCGCTTGCGGCGCAGGCCGTCACGCCCCACGCGTCGAATTCCAGCGCTTCCGCACCGAAGCTGCTTACTGCATCCACCAGCAGCGCAATATTGCGCTCGCGGCACAGGCGGCCTACCGCTGCGATATCGTTCAGCCGCCCAGTGGTAGTTTCGTGCTGTACGACGGCCACGTGGGTAAAGCTCGGCTGCAGGTCAAGATGCCTGGCCAGCGCGTCCAGGTCCACTGGCGCACCCCACGCCTGACGCGCTACCGCGTGGGTGATGCCGTGGCAGGCAGCGATATCGGCCATACGCGTACCGTAGACGCCGTTCTCGATCACCAGAAGCCGTCCGTCGTGTGGCACGAGGCTCACGAGCATCGCTTCCACCGCCGCCGTGCCGGAACCGGACAACAGCACCGGCGCCCAGCTCTCCGGCGGCAAGGAATAGACTTCCAACAGCCGGCGGCGAATCTCGTACTGCAGCTCGCCAAATTCCCGCTCCCGATGGCACAGATCGGGCAGCGTCAATGCCGCGCGCACCCGTTCAGTCAGGTTTACGGGCCCGGGGTTGAGAAGAATCAAGATGTCTTTGCGCATCGGCGGGCGGGCAGCGACGAGCTGCCGATATGGTTCATGAGCCGGCGCAGCACGTCGGCGGGAGCCAGACCCGGGCGGGGCGGCGTGGCCGCCGCACCCGGCGCGATCTTGAGGTGGACAAACACCGGCCCGATGCCGTTTCGCTCCCGTAGCGCCTCGTCCAGCAACGACAGGTCGTCCCCCTCCAAAACTTCCGCGTAGCCGCAGGCGGCAGCAATGGCGGCGAACGAGATGTCGCGCGCTACGGTGGGTTGGCCGCCGGTGGAATCGTGCACCTCGTTGTCCAGCAACACGTGCAGCAGATTCGGCGGATGGTAGGCGCCGAGGGTGGCCAGGTTGCCCATGCGCATGAGCGCCGCACCGTCGCCGTCCAGTACTACCACCCGTAGCTCAGGACGCGTGAGAGCTAGGCCCAGTCCAAACGAAGACGCGCAGCCCATGGAACCTACCATGTAGAGCTGATAGACGCGGTCCCCCAGGGCGTACAGCTCGCGGCCGGTGTAGCCCGTTGTGGCGATAACCACGCTTTTGCCCTCCGGCACGAGCCTGACGATGCGCTCCAGCGCTTCGATGCGGCTCGGCCGTGCCGTCGTCGGCGAGCGCCAGACGCTGCGCGGGGTCACCTGCACGCGGGGTGGCGGTTCCACCACCGGCGTGGGCTTGCACGGTGCGAACCGGCCGCTGCGTACCAACAGAGCATATGGCCGCTCGCGCTCACCAGACGAAGAATCCGCCCGCGCCAGCGTCTGGGCCAGCATCTGGGACGAGTCCGGCAAATAGGCCCAAGGGATTTCCATTGTGTCCAGCAGCGCCGGGGTGATGCGACCCATCAGCGCGTGCTGCGGCTCGTCGGCTGCCCCCGGCTCGCCACGCACGGTGACCAGCAGCAGCACCGGGATGCGAAATACATGGGTAAGCGAGGTCAGCGGGCTTACCGCGTTGCCGAGGCCTGAATTTTGCATCAGCGCGATGCTGCGCTTGCCGCCCACCCAGGCACCGGCGGCGGCGGCCACCGCATCGCCTTCGTTGGCCGAGGATACGTAGGTAAGCGCCGGGTCAGTGCTTACGTGGTTGATCAAGCCGGTCAAAAACGAGCACGGCACCCCGGCGTACCAGCAGTAGCCGAGAGCCGCCGCCTGCCGTGCGAACTCGATCGGATCGATCACGCAAGCGCCCCTTAGCGCTCGCCAGCGCTGCTTAGTCCGTAGGCGAAATCGACGGCGCGGTGCAGATCGTCCGGATTGTTCACGTCCAGCCAGTGACCGTTCACGTACAGGACCTGCACCGGGTGTCCACTGTCGATCAGATGATTGAGCAGCTCCGGTAGCCCGAGTTGCGGGAAGTCGGGCCGCTTGCGCAGCGCGTCGAGCGCCTGAAGCAGCCACCGGCGGCCAGCGCCTTGCACCCGCAGCATGCCGATCCACCGTCCGCTCACCGCGTCGGTCACGGGACCAGGCCGGGCGTGTACCCGCAGCAGCCGCACTTCCTGGCGGAACAAGGAGCGGTCGTCAGGGGCCGAACAATGAGCTAGATCGCACCGGCGCCCCGCGTGCGCCAGCGAGGACTCCACCACCACCGCCAATTCAGCCGGAGTCTCCAGCAGATCGCGCAGGATGTAGCTACGAAACAGCAGGTCACCGTAGCACACCACCGTGTCATCGCCGATGGCATCGCGGGCGCAGACCAGGGAGACCAGTTCGCCGCTCTCGGCATGGCTGAGGTTCTGCACGATCTCAACGCCCGCCATATCGATGGCCTGTGCCTTGTAGCCGGCCACCACGGTAATATTGTTGAAGGACTGCCGCTTAAACTCGTCCACCAATCTCTGCAACAATGGTCGTCCCGCTACCAGCAGCATGGCCTTGGGACGGTCCTCAGTAAGCGTGTCGAGACCTTCGCCCTCCCCGCGACTGGCCGCCAGCACCAGCGCCGAGGGGTTGCGCCGAGCTGCGGCGTACTGGCGTTCCGCCGCCAGCAGTTCGTCCGCAGACTGCAGCCGGAAAATCTCGTTGATCGGCGCGATCCGATCCTCCACGTTCACCAGCGTCTGGGTGGCGTGGATTTCGCGAGCGAGTTCCTGCATGGCCGACACAGCCGCGCGCAGCGTGTGGTTGGCCCAGATAACCATGCGAATGCCGGCGGCGCGGAACACGTCGGTGGGAGTGCTGTAGTACTTGGTGGGGACGATGATCAGCGGCGAGCGCTCGGCCCACTCCCTGGAGAAGGCCAGAATTTCGTCGGCGCTGCTTTTCTTGCTGTGGATCAAGATGGCATCGGCGCCGGCTTGGCGGTACGCCTCGGCGCGGCGCAGGGCTTCGTCCAGGCCCCAGCCCGCGATCAGTGCCTCCACCCGCGCGACGATAACGAAATCCGGATCCTTCTGGATGTCTTTTGCGGCGCGAATCTTGCCCTGAAACTCGACAACGTCGGCCAGCGGTTGGCGATTGCCGTTGATGAAGCTATTGGATTTGGGGAACAGCTTGTCCTCGATGCATACGCCGGCGATGCTCCGTTGCTCCAGTTTCTGCACCAGGCGGCGCATGTTGTTGAAGTCGCCGTAGCCAGTGTCGCCGTCGATAAGGATGGGAATGTGGCTGGCGTCGGACATGAACTCCAACATGTCTACGACCTGAGTCCAGCTCGCCTCGTTGTTGTCGCGCACGCCGAACTGAGCGGAGAGGGTGAGGCCGCTGGCCCAGATCCCCTTGAAGCCGGCCTCCTCGACGATGCGGGCGCTGATTCCGTTATGCGCCTCCATGAGGAATTCCAGCTCAGAGGAATTGAGAAGCGCGCGCAAGGCGGCGGCTTTAGTGGGTTGAGTTGGGAGTCGGTCCATAAACGGTTCCTATTAAAAAACGCGGTATCTACGGCTGCAATTGCGGGAGTATCTCGAGGCGTGCGCGCTCGATGTCGCCTGGAAAATCGATCTCTATCCAGGGCAGGCCGGTGACGTCTTCCACCCCGAACTGGCCCGGCCCGGCCTCCAGCATAAGGTCCCGCAAGGCTTCTTCGTGGGGCTCCTGACCGCGCCCCGACTCCAGGTAGACCGAAGCCCGTGCCACCAGCGCGCGGCAAGATTGCCCGGACAGGCGAAAGAAACCGACCGACTCGCCGCAGACATCGAACGCGAGATCCGGTGCGACCTGCTTCCTGAATTCAACGATGCGTCCGTCGCGAACGCACACTTTCACCGGCTCTTCGCCGGGCTCAAAGTCCCGGTCCAGCAACAGGCAGTCTGGTTGCTGGGAACCCACTAGCGGATGCAGCATCCGTTCATCGTAAAGCACGTCGGCATCCATAAGTAGGGTGTCCTCTCCGGTCAATAGCGGCGTGCGTGCATGCCACACGGTGACGACGCTGCCAAGCTGATAATCTGGATTGAACACGGTATCGGCCGCCAGCGCCTGAGGTAGCCGCGCCAGCTCGGCACGAACCTGATCCGCCGCGTAGCCGACCGCCACCCATACCTCGGCCACGCCGCACTTGCGCAACAAACGCAGATGACGTTCCAGCAGGCTCTGCCCGTCAAAGCGCAGCAGGCATTTTGGCACGGCGCGGGACTGCGCATCCTGCGCCAGCCGCGTACCCTGGCCCGCCGCGAGTATCACCGCTTGCATGGCGCTCACCGCCAGGCGCTCGCGTCCGGCCAATGTGCCTGCTCAGACACGGAACACGTACTGCTTGCCGGGGTCGCGTTCGCAGTCGGGGGGGTAGCTCGCGCGCTTGTCAGCGTAGTAGCGCGCGCGCTGGTCCCCTTCCGACAGCTTGTTGTAGGTGACGTAGAGCACTCGGCGCGGCCGGTCGCTCAGGTTGGCATCCGAGCGATGGGGCGTGAACGAATCGAAGAATACCACGTCGCCCGGCAAAGTCTCGCAGGGCACAAAATCCATGCTCGTGGTTACTTCGTCAGCCAGCGGTGCCCAGTTCGGGCCAAGCTGCCCCTCCCGGTGGCGTCCGGCCACGAGCTCCAGGCAGCCGTTGTCCCGGGTCGCAGCGTCAATGCTGATGAGCGCGGTAATGTATAAGCTGCCGTAACGGTCCCAGCCGGCCTGGGCATCCTGGTGGGGTGTGAAGCCGCCGCCGCCCGGAAGCTTGAAGTTGATCTTGTCCTTGAATATGACGGCCGGCTCGCCGAATAACTGGGTCACAGCGTCGCGCACTCCCGAACCGGTGAGCAGACGATTCAGGCCGGCGTGGTACGGGCAGTAGTTTTCGATCCGGTTGAGCAGCCGCCGCCCCGCCTCGACGCAGCTCTGCTCAAAATACATCATGTACTTGCCCGGCACTTCGGGATAGGCGGCAACCTCGTCGACCCAAGTCTTAATGCGCGCCATAGCGTCGGTTTGGTACAGGCCGCGAACAATCACGAAACCGTCGCGTTGAAACGATTTGATCTGGTCTTGGGACAGGGGCTGGTTCATGGTCATCCGTCGGTTCAATGCATCCGCATTGCGCATCAACTCGCCGCGCCGGTTCGGGCGCTTTTGCGCAGCAGCTTCCAGTAGAAAAACATCGCAAACGCCGGTGCGGCCACTGCCGCCACCGCCAGGAGCTCTCTCTCCAGCCCGAACCAGATGAGGATCGGCACGAAGAGTATTCCGTCGTCGGGATCGAAGCCAGCTGCTCCGCCGAGTTCTGCAGCACGCTCGCCTTGTAGCGCTTCAATATGCAGCACGAGAAAAAGAATCGCTGCAACGGAAAGGCCGGCCAGCACGCCCATTGGAATCGCACGCCATTCTAATGGCCCATCCGAGAGCCCGACGCCTAGCCCAATAAATACCAACGCGTTGCACAAACCGTCGGCCACGAGGTCGTACTTGTGGCCGAACGCGCTCCGCTTTCCGGACAGACGCGCCAGCTCGCCGTCGGCGCGATCGAGCAACATCGACAGTACGAACAGCCCTGCCCCCCAAGCTAGCGCTGCCGGGGTGCCGACGGCGAGAATGGCGCCGGCGCTAAGACCGGTGAGCAGGCGCAGGGTGGTCAGGTGATTCGGCGCCACCGGAGTGTGGACCAGCGGCCGAACGCCGGACCGTACAAAGCGGTGGATCAAGGTGTTGTGACTCACGACGCGAACTCGATGTGGGCCGTTCCCGCCCGTCGCAAGGCCCTTGAGCGCGCCCGAAGATAACATGAATCGGGGTACGCGCCGGTCTTCCTCGGATCGGGTTGGTTCTGTTTGTGTCGCGCTTCGAATAGCGACGCGGTATTCGTTGTGGACATGGCTCGTTCTCCCTTCGATTGTTTGGGGCCAACGCTGGCCCCCGCCCTGCGTTGGGGTTTACCCATGTTAGGGTTTACCCTTAAATTCTAGCAGAAACTCGAAGTGCGGCGCCGATCAATTCCGCCACGGCGACCCGTCAGGCTGCACCAAAGTATATTCTATTGGTCGCGCGCGGGAGCGAAGTCTCTTGCCTCACGATCTGCAAGGGATGGATGGAGGTGGACACCTTCGGAGAAACTTCCGAGCGATTTTAAGCCCGGTTCAGGCGTGCCGAATGACGCAGTAGTAACTGATCCTATGTACTTTCATGGTAGGATAGTGCCGAGTCAATCATGCATTGATTGAATTTTATAACGCTGTACGCGGTCCACGTTTGCCCCAACAGAAATCGACCCGCTTTTGAGGGGAGTCGCATGATCGCCAACAATCAGAAATCGAAAAGACAATGACTGTTGGAAACACTGTCCAATTATCTGGGTCGTCCCAACGAGCCAATTCACCCGATCTGCGAAAGACCGGAATTCACCCGGACTACTGGTATCCGGTGGCCCTTAGCAAACGTCTACAGAAAGGAAAGGCAATCGGCGTCAGTTTCGCAGGCGATCCTATTGTATTGGTCAGAACGGAGAACAACACACTGTTCGCCCTTGAGGATCGCTGCGCCCACCGGCAGATCCCGTTGCACGTCGGCGCCGTGAAGGGGGAACACATTCAGTGCGGCTATCACGGTTGGATGTACGACGCGACAGGAAAATGCATAAGTGTTCCCTACCTCAGCGAGGACAAATCACTTCCTAATGGTGTGCGAAGTTACCCCTGTCAGGAAGCCTATGGACTCATCTTTGTTTATCCGGGCGATAAGGCAAACCTGGAGTCCGCCATCTTCCCGAATATCCCGACACACGCCAATCCACGCTACAAAACGCGCTATCTCGACCGTGAGGTTTATTGCCATTACTCCTTTATGCACGAGAATCTGATGGACATGAATCATCAGTTTCTACACCGTCGACTCATGGGCAGCATTAAAACAATTTTGAAGGATTTGCGTAAAGGCAAAAGTTGGATCGAGGCCGACTTTACCTTCGCGCGCACCACAGGCAAACAGCATATCGGCGAGAAATTCATTCTTAGAAGACGTTCGCAGCCCGATGAAGATGTCGGACGTGATCTGATGACGATCCGCACCGAATACCCGTATCAGACGTTAAAATTCTGGAGGGCGGGTAGCGAAGAGCCGTCGCTGGATCTTTGGAATGTCTATGTCCCCGTCGACCGCAAGCAGCGCACTAATCATACCTTTGGCCTAATGATGTTTCGCAAGCCCTCTATCCCTGGCCTGATGAACCTGCTTTGGCCATTCATTATCTGGTTCACGGAAGCGATCTTTGCGGAAGATCAGTGGATCGTTGAGTTAGAGCAAAAGGCCTTTGATTCACAGGGCGCCGACTGGAATCAGGAGATCTTTCCGCTTATTCAGGGACTGAGAAAGGTATTAGTTCAGCAAGGCATCCCGCTGTACTAAATCTTGGTTGAAGCTGCACCGGTCCGAGTTGCACGGGACAGACGCAGCCACGCTACCAGAGCAAATACTGGTGAGCAAATGGCTGCGCCGATCACGACAAATTCGAGCCAGCTCAACCAGGCTAACGGTCCGATCAGATACAGCGCATCGTCGATATCAAATCCCGCCACACCGGAAAAGGCCTTTTTGCCGGTGCCATCCAATTTCTCCAGGCATTCCCCACAGACCGACGAAGTGACAGTGGAGACAGCGGCAACCAGCCCCAGCAGCGGTGTCCATGTCCCCAAATCGGAATGACGCAGGCCCACGCCAATGGCAAGGAATAACAGCGCGGTCAAGATGACATCAGTGACGTAGTCGTAATTATGGCCCGCCGGGCTGCTCTTGCCGGACAAACGCGCCAGTTCGCCGTCGGCGCGATCCAGAAAGACGGATACGACCCACCACACTCCACCCCAGATTTCACCCGAGCGTGTGCCGTAACAGAACGCAACGATGGCCAGCAGCCCGCTTAAAAAACGCAGGGTGGTAAGGTGGTTAGGAGTGATTCCAGTATGCACGAGCGGTCGGACCAAAGAACGGGCCAGCCGGTGGGTCCAGGAAGCGTGCAGCGCCGTGGTATTGAGTGATGGCCACATCATGATTAAATAATCGCGGTCTCGGTCCGCTGCGCCAGCGTGCGGCCGCTCTCCAGTTGGTGCCAGAATATTAACATGGCAGACCCGGCAGGACTTCGCGAATTTAAAGGCGGAAAAAAGGCAGATAATGTGGCGGGGCTGTTTTCTCGGTAAAATTCCCACATTGGGTGTGAATACATGGCAGACATTGAAATTATTACGTCTGAGCAAAAACCCACTGAGGGAATGGTGACGCTCACTCATGTCATGTATGGATTGCATGCTTTCAGCGTACTGATGGGGGCGCTCGGACCGGTGTTAATCGTAACTGCTTTTCTCACCGGCTGGCCGTCGATTATCGCCATCATCGTTAATTACGCGCGGCGCCCGGACGTGCGCGGCACCTACCTCGATTCGCACTTCAGCTGGCAATTAAGAACATTCTGGTTTGCGCTGCTGTGGATAATGTTCGCGGGACTGCTCTTCATCAGCATCCTCGGCATCCCGCTTGCATGGACTCTGGCCGTCATCGTCGGGCTGTGGGTGATCTACCGCCTCACCCGCGGCTGGGTCGCGCTCATCAACAATGAACCGATGCCGATGCCAATCCAGTAACGCGCGCACTATCCATTGCCGGCAATTGGTGTAGACTACCGCGTATCAGCGTTTTATTCGTAACTTGGCGTTGTTGAAAGAAGCACGGAGGCCATCATGCGAGCAAGTTATTTGATTCCGGCAATGCTGGCAGCGCTATTTATTTCCGGCCCAGCGCGGGCTGATTCTACGCCGCCGGCCCGCGATCTGGATCCCATTATCCAGCAATTGCTCGATCCCAATAATATTCTTAGGGGCCAGTTTACAGAGGAAGATGTGCACGAGATTTTCGCGGTCATTCGCGCCAATTTGGCGGGCATACCGGCCCAGCCCTCCAAGCGGCTGCAAAAGAAGATGGAAGCGTTCGGTCGATCGCTGCAGGCGCGCGGCGCTCTGGTTGGCATTCTGCTCCTCGACCAAATGGAAGAAGACATGAAGCAAACGGTGCGCGAGCTGAACGAGCAATCCGGCGCCATCTGATTTAACTAATACGCTGAAGAGCCGGCCGCGCGGCCGGCTTTTTTGTTTTATTTGCTCGGGCTTTCCGTTTTTACCGTCCTCTGCGCCTCCGGCTGCGCAAATTTTCCCGCGGTAACATGCCCTGATACTTCCATGCCGGCATCGGGCGGAAGCTCCGCGTGCAAAAACAGCGAGGCCGAGGAAATAATTGCAATGGCGAGAAACGCTGGCCAGAAATCCGCCGCGACAATCGCGTGATGGCCCTGCAGGAGACTCGATAGCTGCAAAGCATACGCGCCGAGCGCCACGCCCACGCTTTGCGTGAGTTGCTGCGTCATGCTCGAAAAGCTCGTTGCCTGGCTCATAGACGGCTGGCTGACGTCGGCGAACGAAATTGCACCGAGTGCGGTGAACTGCAGTGAACGCAGGCAACCGCTGAAAAGTAATACGGCGACGATGATGAGGTGGGGCGTAGCAGCCGTGAATAGCCCATATGCGGCCAAGGCGGCGGAGGATGCAACAGCGTTGACCCTCAGCACGGTACGGAATCCGTAGCGCCGGAGGATTGTGGTTGTCAGGGTTTTCATGAACAATGCGCCCGCCGCCACGGCGGCGGTCAGCAAACCGGATTGCAGAGGATCAAGTCCGAAGCCGATTTGCAGCAGCAGCGGCAGCAGAAAAGGCGTCGCGCCGACGCCGATACGGAATAATCCGCCGCCCAGCACGCCGGCACGGAACGTGGGAAGCTTCAGCAGCGCCAGGTTAATCAATGGATGCGGGTTGCGCTGCGCATGCCAGGCGTAACCGGAGAGCAGCAGCGCGCCGAGCACGATGCAGGCGGACGAAATTTCCGCGGACAAAAGATGGCCGCCGAGCGCGGACAGGCCCAGCATCAACACCGACAACCCAATTCCCGAAAGCATGAATCCGCGCAAATCGAGCGGCGGCATATCTGGCTCGCGGATGTTTGGAATAAAGCGCAGCACCAGATAAAAGCCGATGACGCTGATTGGAATGTTGATCAGGAATATCCAGCGCCAGTGAAAATACAGCGTGACCATGCCTCCCAGCGGCGGCCCGATAACCGGTCCGAGCAGCGCCGGCACCGTCAAATAGGTGAGCATTGCAACCAGCTCGCGTTTCGGCACGGAGCGCAGCAGTACGAGGCGGCCGACCGGCACCATCATCGCTCCGCCCATTCCCTGCAGGAAGCGCGCGCCGACGAACTGCGCGAGCGTGCTTGATGCCGCGCACAGCAGTGATCCGCCCATGAATACGGCGATCGCCGCGGCGAACACGCGGCGCGCCCCGAAGCGGTCGGCCATCCAGCCGCTGATCGGTATGAAAACCGCGAGGCTGACGAGATAGGACGTCAGCGCGAGCTTAAGCGCGAGCGGATTTTCCCCAATGTCCTTGGCAATGGCCGGCAACGAGGTCGCGATCACTGTCGAATCCATGGTCTCCATGAAGAGAGCGCAGGCGACGATCAGCGGAATTACGATCAGGCGCGGCATGGGTTGGAGCTTCGCGCAAGGCGCGCCACCGCGTTGCGGGTTTCCTCGTGGCACTGAAAATTTCGATGACTCAAGTTTTTAAGGCCAAGACCGCAGGCATGTATAAGATCGACTTGCATAACGCGGATTCCCGAGGCCAAACGTTAATACTATTTGAGGAGCCCTTCCGCCTTCATTGATTCCCGAATCGCGGGGCGCTCGACCATTTTCGCCAGGTAGTCCCTGATTTTGGGCCATTTGGTCAGATCGATCTTGTGAAAACGCGTCCAGTTGAGCACTGTGAATAAATACGCGTCTGCCACAGTGAACTTGTTTCCCATGATATATTGCCTGCCGTCGAGCGCGGAGGCGAGGTAATCAAAGCGTTTGCCGACCAGCGCCCGCTGCCTTTCCTTCCATTCGGGTGTCGTTTGCGGATGGAAAAACGCTCCGAGCGACTTGTGAATTTCGGATGCGATGAAGTTCAACCATTCCATCAGCCGGTAGCGCTCCATGGTGCCGGCCTTGGGTATCAATCCCGATTCGGGCTTCTGATCGGCCAGGTACTGGAGAATGACTGCGACTTCAGTGAAAATTTGCCCGTGGTCGAGCTTGAGCGCGGGCACGTAACCTTTTGGGTTGACCTTCCAGAAATCCTCCCCGCCGGCGGTTTTCATCGTGGCAAAGTCGACCTTCTCCAGGTCAAAATTGTAGCCCGCCTCGCGCAGCACTATATGCGGCGCCATCGAGCAGGCGCCAGGGTAGTAATAGAGCTTCACCTTGGTTTCCTTTCTTTGAGTTAATTAATCGCTGTGGCGCGGATTTAACATAAAAAAATTTAATGCAACCTAGTCGGCACCAACGACCCCCGTCAACGATTCCTTGCACGGTCGCGCAAGCCAGATGACCGGAATCAAAAGCAAAAACAGTATCGCGGATGCGTAGAAGATATCATTTGCCGAAAGCATAAATGCCTGTTGATCGATCACGCGATTCACCATGGCATGGCTTTGCCCGGTATTTAGGCCCAAGGCCTGAAGGTTTGCAAACGACTGCGTGGAAACCGGGCTGTAGGTCGTAATGTACTCAGCCAGCTGCGCGTGATGCAGGCTTGCGCGGTGGTCCCATAACGTGGTCACAATCGACGTGCCAAATGAGCCTGCGCTAATGCGCGCGAAATTGTTCAAACCGGTCGCAGCTGCAATTTCGTTCGGACGTAAGCCTGAAAGCGTGAGGGTGATCAGCGGAATAAAAAAAATAGCGACCGCTGCACCTTGCACGATGGTCGGTATCAGTATCGTGTAGAGGTCGGCCTGGGTGTTAAAGTGCGAACGCATCAGCATCACCACTGCGAATATCACGAAGGATGCGGTTGCGAAAACCCGCGCATCGACGCGTTGGATATTTTTCCCCACGAGAGGCGATAGCAGGATGGCGAGCAGCCCCACCGGCGCCAGCGCCACGCCGGCAAGGGTCGCGGTATAGCCCATGTGCTGCTGCAGCCAAAGCGGCAGCAGCACCACGTTACCGAAGAAGGCGCCGTATCCGAGCGAAAGCGACAGCGTGCCGGTCCAGAAATTGCGCCGCGCGAACAGCCGCAACTTCACGACCGGATGTTGCTCAGTCAGCTCCCATACCAAAAACAGCGCAAAACCCAGAACCGCGGTGATAGCCAGTCCCGTGATGAACGTCGAGTTAAACCAGTCGAGGTCCTTGCCCTTGTCGAGCATGACCTGCAGCGCGCCCACCCAGATTATGAGCAGCCCCAGCCCGACCGTGTCGATCGGAAGTTTGCAAGTCGACGTCTCGCGCTTGCTGTAAATGACCCACGTCACTGCCGCAGCGGCGATGCCGACGGGCACGTTGATATAGAAGATCCACGGCCAAGAAATGTTATCCGTGATCCAGCCGCCAAGCAGCGGTCCCACCACGGGCGCTACCAGCGTGGTGATGGACCACATTGCAAGGGCAGTGCCCGTTTTTTGCTTGGGATAACTCGAGAGCAGCAGTGTTTGGGAAAGTGGAATCATCGGTCCCGCCACTGCGCCTTGAATGACGCGGAAGAAAATCAGGAGCTCGATTGAAGGCGCGAATCCGCACAATAGCGAAGCAATTACGAACAACATGACCGACGCCAAAAACAGCCGCACCTGACCATAGCGCTGGGTGAGCCAACCGGTCAGCGGCAGCGAGATTGCGTTCGCTACTCCGAACGAGGTAATGACCCACGTGCCTTGCTCAGGTGAAACGCCGAGGTCGCCGGCTATCGAGGGCAGCGATACATTGGCAATCGAGGTGTCCAGCACGTTCATGAAAGTCGCCAGCGACAGCGCAATGGTGCCCGCGATAAGCGCGCCATCCTTGAGCGGCGCGAGCACCGCAAAAACCGGCGTTTTTGGGACGCGGGCGTCAGCGGTATTTGATGCGGCGGTCATAATGGCGTTCCGGTGAACTCGTTTTAGAGCGGTCCCGCCGGCGTTGTGGCGGGCGGTTTGGAGGCTCCAAATTTCACAAGATGGCCGGATTGCGTGCTGTTTGCGTGATCTGTCTTGCCACCCCGGCGCACCGGTTCCCCCGTGTTAGCGGCAATGATTGATTTTGCGCGCGCATCGGCGCCGGCATCCTGCGACTGGAATACGTCGGTCGCATAACTCGGCGTGTTCTGGGCAAGTTGCGGCAGGCGCGCGCCTGTGCGATTGTGCGTGTCGACATTCACCAGCA